>ERZ773099.1331-NODE-1331-length-18402-cov-36.076906_pt1 | contig 18402 bp, 17 predicted proteins | sample MGYA00511120_ERZ773099 | MGnify/ENA primary metagenome ERZ773099 (study PRJEB29015, sample SAMEA2738012) | human oral metagenome | biome: human oral; feature: human-associated habitat; material: dental | place: China | collected 2104 ...
ATCATCCGACCAGGAGTACACCCGTGAGTAAGCGGACCTTCCAGCCGAACAACCGTCACCGTGCCAAGGTGCACGGCTTCCGCAAGCGCATGAGCACTCGTGCTGGCCGAGCTGTTCTCGCTGCGCGCCGTCGCAAGGGCCGCGCGCGTCTCGCCGCCTGAGGTGCTCCCGGCCGCGCACCGAATGCTGCGGAGTGAGGATTTCTTCGCCGCAGTACGATACGGTGTGCGCAGCGGCAGCCGCAGGCTGGTCATCCACTACAGCGCCGGCGAGGCCGGGGAGACGACTCCGGCTCTCGTCGGCGTCGTCGTTCCCAAGAAGCAGGTCTCGCATGCCGCTCGTCGCAATCGGATCAAGCGTCGTGTTCGTGCACTCATGAGTGCACGCGTGGGCAGCCTCGAGCCGGGGGCGCGAGTTGTCGTGCGCGGTCTGGCGGGGGCCGACGGTGCTACGAGTGATGAGCTGGGGGCTGACTTGGATCGTCTGCTCGCTCGCAGCCGCCAGGCAGCTCGGCAGTTCTCACGTACCGAGGAGCTGGAAGGGAGCCGCAGGTGAGCAGAGCTGTAATTCGTCAACATGTCGTGCGCGCGCTGCTGATTCCTGTGCGCATCTATCAGACGAGTATTTCTCCGATGTTCCCGCGTCGGTGCCGTTACTACCCGACGTGCTCGGGTTACGCCGTTGAAGCAATTCAGGTCCATGGAGCGGTCAAGGGCGTTCTCCTGGCTTCCTGGCGACTCGTGCGATGCAATCCCTTGACTCCTGGTGGCGTTGATCATGTTCCCGATCCTGGTCGATGGCGCTATCACCATCCCCACGACATTCCCCGTTTCGAGCTCGACCGGACTGCCGGATGATCATCATCGGAAGCAGGCCGAATATCCCACTAGGTTGAGAGCCGTGTGAACGGTACTCGCCGCGCCTTATAGCCTTATAGCAAGGAGTGCAATGGACACGATCCTGTGGCCCCTCAAGGTCGCCGTCGCCTGGGTCATGGTCTACATCCACAAATTCCTGGTTCTCATCGGCCTGAGTGATGGTCCAGGCGTTGCCTGGGTGCTGTCGATCATTGGATTGACGATCTTCGTACGGATCCTCATCATGCCGTTGTTCGTCAGGCAGATTCGGGCCAGCCGGGGAATGCAGCTCATGCAGCCCGAGCTCCAGGCGCTTCAGGCGAAGTACAAAGGGAAGAAGGATGCCGCTTCGAAGCAGCGCCAACAGGAGGAGATGATGGCGCTGTACCGAAAACACGGGACGAATCCCTTCGCCTCCTGTTTTCCGATCCTCATCCAGATGCCTATATTCTTCGCACTCTTCCGGGTGCTGGCGAATCTCCAGGCGATTGCCGAGGGCACTTATGAGGGCCGTGATTCGATCGGTCCGCTCACTGCCGATCTGGCGAATCAGGTTCAACACTCCACAGTCTTCGGGGCGAGTCTTTCCTCGTCCTTCATGAATCCTTCGGATATATCCTCGGCCCTGACCGTCAAGATCGTCACCGTCATCATGATCATCGCCATGAGCGCCACACAGTGGTACACGATGGCGCAGCTGAGCATGAAGAATATGCCCGAGTCATCCAAGAACTCGGACAATCCCATGATGCGTTCTCAGCGCATGATGATGACGATCATGCCCCTCTTCTTCGCATTTACTGGTGTGCAGTTCCAGATCGGCGTGCTGATCTACTGGGTCACCTCGAACCTGTGGACCATGGGGCAGCAGTTCTACACCATTAGTCGGATGCCTGCGCCCGGGTCGGAGGCGGAGAAGAAGTTCCGAGCCCGTGAGAATGCCAAGCGCGCCCGCAAGGGTCTGCCCTCTCTGGAAGAGGAGGAACGCGCGAAGGCCGAGGCTGAGGGGAAGGTCTCTACCAGTGGGCAGCGTGCCCAGCCGGTGCGAAAGGACCGGCAGAAGAAGAACTCTGAGCAGTCATCGACCGCGGATGAAGCCGCTATGACGGCTGAGGGTGAATCGTCGTCCCGCAGACCCGGAGGTCTGACGGATGAGGAGATCGCGCGTCGTCGCTACGAGAAGCGGGCGCGTGAGCGGAAGCGCGCAGCCGAGCGGCGCAAGGCCCAGAATAAGAAGAAGCGCCGGAGCTGAGTCACAGTCGGAACATTGAGAAGAACGGACTCATCATGAGCGAGAACACCGCCCCGTCCAACACCGTCAAGCGCCTCGAAGAAGAGGGTGAGGTCGGTGCCGATTACCTTGAAGAACTTCTCGATATCGTCGATCTCGGAGGAGATATCGACATTGACGTTGATCATGGCCGCGCATCCATTGCGGTGGTTGCCTCTGAGGAGGGGGATGCCCAGGAGCTGGCCGTTCTCGTCGGTCGTGATGGCGAAGTACTCGAAGCCGTTCAGGAGCTCACTCGTCTGGCGGTGCAGACTCGCACCGGTAACCGATCCCGCCTCATGCTCGATATCAATGGTTATCGGGCCGAGCGGCGCTCTGAGTTGACGAAGGTCGCGCAGGAGGCCGTGAAACGGGTTCGAGTCACTGGCGACACCGTATCGCTGGAGCCCATGAATCCTTTCGAACGTAAGGTCTGCCATGATGTTGTGGCCGCCGAGGGTCTGATCTCGGAATCTGAGGGCGCCGAACCTGAGCGCTATGTCGTCGTGCTGCCTGCAGAACAGGATTCCAGCGATTCTGGAGCTGAGACTGAGGATCGCCCCGCCGACAGCGGTGCCGAGACTTTCGGGCAGGAATGACGTGAGCCATGATGCGCCCGCTGGGCGTTCACGAGAAAGTTCTTCAATGTCGGTTGAACAACCGTCAGATGAGGTTCGAGAACTTTTCGGAGTCGCATTCGCGGGTGCCGAGCGCTTCGCTGAAATGCTTGTTTCGGAGGGTGAGCTGCGTGGACTTGTCGGGCCGCGCGAGCTGCCCCGTCTGTGGAGTCGCCATATAGTCAATTCTGCTGCAGTGGTGCCATTTCTGCCCGCTCGTGGAACAGTGGCCGATGTTGGTTCCGGTGCTGGATTTCCAGGAATTGTGATTGCGCTCCTGCGACCCGATTTAGAGGTTTCACTTATAGAAACAATGGAGCGTCGCGTTGCATGGTTGCAGGACGTTGCTCTCGAGCTCGACTTGGACAACGTCACCATACGCCGCGCTCGTGCCGAGGAGGTCAGGGATCGATTTGATGCCGTGACTGCTCGGGCCGTCGCCAATTTGACCAAGCTGGTACGGATCACGGCGCCGATCCTTCGCCGAGGGGGCTGTCTATTGGCTCTTAAAGGCGCCAAGGCCGAGGTTGAGGCCGAGGCCGCGAAGTACGTCATTAAGAAGGCTAAGCTTGATCCCGCGATCATTCACGAGGTTGTGACGCCGGGCGAAGAGCTGACCAAGGTCGTCGAGGTGCGTAGACCCAAGCGATGACGCATCATGGTCGCACTGGCCGCGGAGTGCGGTCGACTTGCGAGTCCGACAGCGCGACATGCGTCAGGAATCTTTGAAACATGTCATTGAGCACAACGTATGCGGCGGGGCTGGTCGTCGGCGTCGGCCAGCTCACGTAGACTGAAGTGCCCGATTCGTGAACGCGATCGGGGACGTCATCCGAGGAGAACAGTTTTGTCGGGATCGTCTATCTTCGAGCAGCTGCGTGCCGATCACTCGGCGCTAGAGGAGTTTGCTGGAGTGCGTTTCCCGCATCCGGATCAGACTCGTATCATCGCTATCGCCAACCAGAAGGGAGGGGTCGGCAAAACTTCGACGACGGTCAATGTCGCAGCTGCGCTGGCGGAAGCTGGACTTCATGTCCTTGTCATCGATGCCGACTCTCAGGGCAATGCTTCGACGGCTCTCGGCGTTGCGCATGATGATGAGCAGGTCTCCATCTACGAGGTCCTTGTCGATGGGAGCCGCATTGAGGAAGTGGTGGTGGCAACCCATTTCTCGGAGACTCTGCTGTGCGTACCGGCAACAATCGATGTGGCAGCCATTGAGATCGAACTCATCAGTACTCCCGAGCGCGAGTCGCGTCTGCACCACGCGCTGCAGGAGTACTTGAGGAGCCGAGAGGCATCCGGCCTGCCTCGTCTGGATTATGTGCTCATTGATTGCCCGCCGAGTCTGGGCCTGATGACGATCAATGCATTCGTCGCTGCCGGTGAAGTTCTCATTCCCATGCAAGCCGAGTATTACGCCCTGGAGGGTCTTGCACTGCTCACCCGGTCGGTGGAGCGCATCGCGCGGATCCATAATCCAGCACTGACGGTCTCCATGATCGCCTTGACCATGTTCGATAAGCGCACGACCCTGGCTCGGGACGTCGAGGAAGAAGTTCGGGCCTATTTCCCCAACGCGGCGCTTCATACCCGTATCCCACGATCGGTGCGTGTGGCGGAAGCACCATCGTTCGGTGCACCTGTGGTCTTCTGGGATCCGCGGTGCTCAGGGGCGGTGGCCTACAAGCAGCTTGCGCAGGAGATCGCTCAGCGCGGGGTCGCCGGTTGGGAGAACTCAGCGGTTGGTAGCAATGACGCAGACGACGCACAGGAGGCGTGACGATGGCGCAGAAGAGGCGCGGGCTCGGTAGGGGACTTCAGGCGCTCATTCCCGAGACGCAGGCGGAGACGCCGTCGGCGCGTCCCACGGATGTCTTCTTCCCGGATTCGCAGGAAGAGGCAACTGCGAAGAACGCTGAAGCGACTGATGATCAGACGAGCGATGAAGCATCTCAGGCGGGGGGCGGCCAGCGCACATCGGACGACATCGCGGCAACGCTTCTAGCGCCCTCGAAACGGACGAAGAAGTCACCATCGAAGTCGTCAGCGGCGAAGGGAACATCGCGGCGTAGCTCGGCTGCGAAGGAGAACTCGGACTCCAGCGCTAGTGCGTCCAAGAAGAAGGCCTCGACACGATCCAAGCCTTCCAAGACTGCCCGCAGTGTTTCACGTGAAACATCGGCGAAGAATGACTCCGAGAAGGTCGAGAAGCGGCGAGAGGAACCTGCCCAGGCTGCTCCCGAACCGGAGGAGGTACCTGCTGACATCAAGGTGAAGGAGGCGGAGACCGTGAAGGACGGCGACACCGAGGAGTCGTCACTCGTCCCGGTTCCGGGAGCGACCTTCGCAGATCTGCCTGTGAACCTGATCGCCGCGAATCCGCACCAGCCGCGTCAGGTTTTCGATGAGGACGACATCACTGAGCTCGCCGCATCGATCAAGGAAGTCGGTCTACTCCAGCCGATTGTCGTGCGTCGTCGCGAACATGGCGACGACGGCGAGGCCGACTATGAGTTGATCATGGGAGAGCGGCGTCTGCGGGCCGCGAAAGAGGCCGGACTGGAGACGATTCCGGCTGTCGTCCGTTATGCAGCTGACGAGGACCTACTCCGGGATGCTCTCCTGGAGAACCTGCATCGGGTCCAGCTCAATCCGCTGGAGGAGGCTGCTGCTTACCAACAGTTGCTCGAGGACTTCAACTGCACGCATGCGGAGCTCTCGCAACGGATCGCACGCTCTCGGTCGCAGATCTCGAATACCCTGCGCCTCATGAAGCTGCCTCCGCTTGTGCAGCGACGCCTTGCTGCGGGGGTGCTGTCGGCTGGACACGCCAGGGCTCTTCTGGGCCTTCCTGATGTTGCGGCTATGGAACGTATCGCCCAGCGCATTGTGGCCGAAGGGCTCTCAGTGCGAGCAACAGAAGAACTCGTGGCCCTGCACGACGAGCCCGATACTCGGCGAGCCAAGCCGCTCCGTACGCGATCGGCGACTCTTCCTGCCTTATCGACACGGCTCTCAGATGCGTTCGATACGAGGGTCAAGGTAACCCGAGGAGCCAAGAAGGGGCGGATTACGATTGAGTTCGCGGGTGATGATGACCTGGCGCGCATCGTTACTGCTCTCGCTCCGGGGACGTCGTTGGACGAGGAATGAGCTCGCCGAGTGATCAGCCGATGCTGAAGCTGTACTGAAGATGCTCAGCACTGGCGTTCCATGGGGTGGAGCGCTATGCGCATGCATATCTGCCGGCCACGAGGACGGACGTCCTGGGATGCCCAGATGTGTGTAGTACGGCGGTAGAACTCGCTATGGTGAACAGAGCGCGCTCGTCGTGTTCTTGTGCTCATGCCGGTTCTTCTCATCGGCTGGATGGAGCTTTCCAGCCTGAGAACCCTCTTGGGAGAGTGCCCAAGAGGTAGAGCGATCCGCGTTCTGCTTTTAGATTCCTGTTCGATCCTGGAGTGCTTCGCTACAGCTGCGGATGAAAGGGCTTTCTTCCGAGCACGTGTGCATGCGGTGTGCGGGAACGATTGGGGCCCCAGGCGGTGTCGTCGTAGATGGTCAGCTCCGGTCTCGATGATGATGAGAAGCTCGGACAGTGCGGACAGCTTTGAACTAGTGGGCTGGCCGGTGAGCCAGGAGCAGGCGTGTGGCGCAAGAAGAAGAGCATGTCAGGCCTCTATGAGAACTGGTTAATTAAGACGTTTTTGTTATTAGTGTCTGAAGGGACCTCACGATTGCTCAAAGGCTCTCTGGTGGTGATCAGTGGCGCTGCCGAGTCCCAATTGGGTTCTTATGCGGTGCAAGTGATGTGACCGCGACGCCTACGCCCGACCTAGTGCTGCCGCGGCGAAGGGCTACTCTGATGAGGTCTCGACAGAGCCCGATTCTCACATGGTTCGACGACGGTTCAGGACGCTCGCGGCGTAGGGATGCGTCGAACGGCTGTTTCATGTGACACGTGGTTGTTCTACTGCTGAATCTGTGCTGCTCTGAAAGCACGCCGACCATTGACGGTACGGACTCTATCTGCCGTGCTGGAGGAGAGGCGTTTGTTGTAGGTGGGAGGCTAGAAGGAGAGGCCGAGGAGCAGCGGCCGTCAGGGTAGATTCTTCACATATGGGAAGCGCGAACCTCTGCCTTGTGAGAACTTAGCCGCTTCGACAGTGAGCACAGAACCCTGGAGCGCATTAGCACGTGATCGTGTCACGACAGCGATCGCTTCGGAGGCGGCGGCAGGCATCCTGTTCCGATGCAGGTTTTGTGTATTGCAGTCGTCGCACATGGCTGGTAGAGGAGCGGATCGAGTTGGGTCGGGCGGCTTGTTGTGCCGAGGAGCGTATAGCTCCGAAGTAGAAGCCAAGATCGGCGGTTTCACGTGAAACCTGAAGATACCGTGCCCGAGCGCATTGCCTCTGAACTGGTTCAGAGGCTCGCCATCGTAGAGGTCTCAGCGATGGAAATCCTTCGGTATGACGATTGATGATGTCGAGTTCTTTGAGTCGGCTAGTGAGAGGCGGCGAGCGATCGAACGCACGCTGAGTAGTGGGAATCTGCCTGTCGTAGATAGGCCGGGTAAGGAGCTTCTGCCTAGTACGCGTGAGCCATCTTAAGTGGCTATACGTGGAGAAGATCGCTCATGACGATCTGCGGGGAGATTCAGTGAGCGAGATGCTGAATGGTCATGAGAATGTTCGTGAGGAATAGTGTCGTTAACTGGGATGAAGGCTGCAGCGTCCTCGTGCACAGGAAGGGCATGATTCTGGTGGGAGTGCATTGAGCTTGGAGGCGTTCTGAAGAGCTGTTCGAGGGCCGAGCAGCGGCACTTGGCCCGGTTGGGCTGCTTTGGACACCCGTTGTCATCGCAGAAGCGAGGGGCTGTCTTCGCGCTTACGTGCATCGTGTTTTAGTTCTTCCAGGGCGCTGAAGGTGTGAATGGACCACACAGATCGGCAATGATGTCGATGCGGATTCATTGTGCTGGCAGGGTTTCACGTGAAACACAGGCCTGCTCGTCATCGTGCGTCTAACGGTCGTCGTGAGGATCAGTCGCCTTCTGCTGTGATCAGCGGGGCCGGAATCACACTGCACGGTGAACTGAGAAGCAGGTGCGCTTTGATTGTTAGGCCATTAAGTCTCGCAATCTTGCTGATGGGGAAGGTAAGTGCTCATGTTTCACGTGAAACACTTGCCTGGCGTATCCGTGGTGAGATCGGCGCCGACGGCCAGGGAGACGTTTCACGTGAAACACAACGAGTGGCTTGATACTGGATTGCGATGTGGCGGTGGAGAGTGTCGTGACCTTGGGAAGTAGTGACCGCTATCAGGTCTGGGTAGAGGAGGGATCCTCTGGAAAATGTCTCTGTGCGCCGATCTGAAACAAAGCACAGTGGCGGACCTTGGAGACAGTTCTCCTGGCCCGAATCTATGCTCCGGCTCGATAGATTGTTGCGACGCTCGGTCGTCATTGAGTAAGCAGTATCGATCTGACTACCGGTAGAACACTGCTCCGCGGAGGCGGCGGTCGCGGCCAGAGTGGTGGCGCCCCTGGGTGGAGAGCCGAGCTGATTCGCTATAGAGGTCGGGCACTCGAGTGAGTCGCGACGTAAAGTCTGCGACTGTCACCGTGGAAAGACTTCCGATATGGAGCGTTATACGGTGATGTGCCTGAGCTGAGGATAGTCCTCGGGGTAGGGGTATTTTGGGCTGAAGACGCTCATACCCGCTGTAGTTATTCATGACCTGTGCTGTCGATACACCATGAACATTCGCATACTGTCATCAATGACAGTATGAAGAGATCCGCAGGGGAATGAATGAGCCCTTCTGAGCAGAGGAAGCAGACAGCAACAGGTTCGCGAGGCTCCGTAGTGACCCGGCTGAATGCGCACCATGGCGCCTTCGGGGAGTAGACATCGAGCCTGTGGCAAATAGAGATGCCGAGGGCACTCTGTCATAGATCCATGGTGTTCAACGTGGGCGGACTGCTGAAAACAAGTGACGGTGTGGCGCCTATCCGCACTTCATCTCGCCACTGCAGGAATGTCCTGGTGGACGTGCATCTGTGAGCCGAATGAGATGTAGCCGGCTCCGATACTACTGGCTTAGCAAGACGAAGCTGCTCGGTCTACGTTTCACGTGAAACATGCTCATATCACCGAAGGACCGAATACATGACGCCTTCGATCCGAGCATGGCTGCTGCATACGGTGGAGAAGGGAAAACGCCTGTCGAATACGGCTCGACAGCGTCTCTCCGTGTCATGTGTGGGGCATTCGGGAGGACTGAACTAACGATCGTGGGGAGTGCCCCCAGGCGGAGGTGAGTTGCTACGACTTGTTCTGCGTCTATTCCTGTTCCCTAAAGGATGGCGAAACGTGCATCGTTTACATCTGAAAGCCAAGCACCTGAGGTCGACGCTCCTCCATGTTGGTGGCATTGCGCGTTGCTCTTCACTCACGTCAACTCGTCTGTCTGGCCGCTGGACCGACGAGGCTCGAAAGTCCCAGTGCTGTACGTGCAGAAGTTTGGGTCCACGAGCTTTGAAGCCGACGCCCGATATCGCACGGATCATCCGTGTTTCACGTGAAACTATGCGGATGGCGTTGAGAGGTGTTGGCAGTGAGGCTCTGGCACAATCCAAGTCGAGAAGTATAGGCCGCGGATACGGGTAAGCAGCCCTAGGAATAGCTGCCGTCGTCGAAACCCTGGTCCAGATCGCCCGGCTGCATGAGCGATCTCCGATTGCTTGGGACAGGCGGAATGGGACGGTTTCAGCCCATCGGCACACGGCACCTCTCTATTTCGACGCCCGTGTGCCGATCTATGGACGAGTCTCCAAACCCAACCGACTCCCTACCCTACTGAGCGTTGTCCGAGATAAACAGCTGATACGCGCGGTCTGCGCACACGAGGCTGAGACTGATCAGGAGAGACACGTCAGACCATCCGCACAGGCAGTTTCGATTTCTGGCAGTCAAGCAATCTCAGCGAGCCTATCAACGGCTAAGGGGGGGGCCACGGGGGCTGGTTGCACGTCCTGCACTGGCGGTACTTCATAAGCCGGGCGCCCTCAAGACTTAGTGGAGTCCTGAGAGCGCCCGGCTCGCATACGGTCACGCATCGGCATCACCATGGCTCTGTTTCATGATGCGATGCTCAAAACAGCTGACAGTAGCCACATCGAACAATGCGTTTCTCATCGAAGACGTTTCACGTGAAACGTGGCGTGTTCGTCCATACGAGAGAAATGACGAAGCGCAAAGCCGTTCTCACGGGCGGACGGATGGATGACGGACCAGCGCGTCATACAAGCTTGGCAGATCACCGGCGGCCTTAGCTGCCAGCGGCAGCAATGAGGTCTCGGTCATGCCCGGCACAACATTGACATCAATGAACCAGGGTGTCCCGTTCTCATCAAGGATCAGATCAGTGCGAGACAGATTCCCGAGTCCAAGCGTCTGGTGCACCAATACCGCTGTCTCCTGAACCTGTTCGAAGAGCGTGGGACTGAGCCTCGCTGGAACAAAATACTCCGAGCGCCCGGGGTTGTACCTGGCGTCGAAGTCGTAGTCCCCCTCAGATACAACTTCGACTGGTGGAAGCGCCTTCGGCCCCTCTCCTACATCGACGACGGAGATGGCTACTTCTGTGCCGGGAACGTACTGCTCGATGAGTGCCCGCTCGTCGTAAGCGAAGCAGGCCACCATGGCGTTGCGAAGCTCATCGGCGTCATGAGCCAAAGAGACGCCGAGGCCGGAACCGCCCTGATTCGGTTTGACGACGACTGGTAGACCAAGGTGAGACGACACGAGACCAAGAGCTTCTTGGGCCCCCAGCTGGGAGAAGTATGCCTTGGGCAGGGTGACCGAGTCCGGCGTCGCAACGCCCCGTCTTCTCACAGTGGCCTTAGCAGTCGGCTTGAATGAAGCTCGCTGGCAACCGTCAGAATGTGTTCCCACGTACGGCATTCCGAGAGCAATGAGTACGTTCTGGAGCCCGCCGTCCTCCCCGTGCGAGCCGTGGACGAGCGGCCATACGACGTCTGGGCCGAATGCGCGTAGCGATGCGATCGTGCGAGCATCGACATCGAGAACAAGCACGGTGTGGCCGAGATGCTTCAGGACGGATGCGACCCTGTGACCGGAGCGTAGAGACACGTCGCGCTCGTGGCTGAGCCCACCGGCGAGAATGGCGATACGAAGCGGCTCGGTGCTGGTGGCTGTGAATGCTGCCGTAGACTCTACGGACTCTGTCGACTCAGTCATGATGCTTCCTCAGATCTGATCCGGAGCGGGGGCGGACACGCCTTCAATGGGACGGGTATGAGACGGACCGAAAAGGGTGACGAGTTCAAGGTCTTGCGCGACCACTTCGGATAACCGTCGTACCCCTTCTCGAATGTCTGCGGGCTCGGGGTAGCAGAAGGACAGCCGGACATGATCATGCCCCGCGGATCCTCCAGAATAGAAGGCCGTGCCGGAGACATAGGCGACAAGATTGGTGACTGCGCGTGGCAGCATGTCCTTGGCATCCAGGCCATCGGGCAATCCGACCCACACATAGAAGCCACCCGCAGGCACATTCCACGTACACATGGGCATGAACTCCCCGAGCGCAGAGATCATGGCATCACGGCGACCGCGATACATGCCTCGGAACTCCTCGACCTGCTGCTTCCAGTCGAAGCTCTCCAGATAGGTGGAGACGGAGTACTGACCGACTGAACTCGGGCAGAGAATCGCCGCCTCGGAGGCCAGCTTCATCTTCTCCCTGACAGCGGGCGGAGCCACTGCCCATCCGACTCGATACCCGGGTGCGAAGATCTTCGAGAAGGAACCGAGGTAAACGACGTCGTTGGGTGCGAGAGTCTTCAGGGCCGTGTAGGTCTGCCCCTCGAAGCCGAGCAGACCGTAGGGATTATCTTCAACGATCAGAATGTGGTGACGGCGGCAGATCTCGATGATCTCCGGACGACGTTCCTCGGAGAGCGTGACTCCTGCAGGATTGTGGAAGTTCGGCAGGCAGTAGAAGAACTTGATGCGTTTGCCTTCGCGTTCCAGCCTCGTCATCGTTGTCTCCAGTGCTTCGGGAATAACACCGTCTGCATCGATCTCCACCTGTTGGACATCGCCCTGGTAGGTGGCGAAGATCGACAGGGAACCGACATAGGTCGGCGCTTCTGCGAGGATGACGTCTCCCGGGTCGATGAAGAGCTCGGTGATAATGTCAACTGCCTGCTGGGAGCCGGTGGTGACAATGATGTCCTCGGGATCGGCGTCGATGCCCTCGAGAGCCATGACCTCGGGGATCTGCTCGCGCAGTCTGGGCAGCCCCTGCCCGTTGCCGTACTGCAGCGCCCTTCCCCCGTCTTCCCGGATCATCCGGGCGGTGGCATCCGCGAGTTGGTCAAGTGGCAGATCTTTAAGGTTGGGCATACCGCCGGCGAGGGATACGACTTCAGGGCGTGCGGCGACGGCGAAGAGCGATCTGGTTTCGGAAGCACGCAGGCCATGAGCTCGAGCGGCGTAACTATCCAGCCATTGATCGAGCCTATCGCCTTTCACCTGGTTCGCGTCAGTCACGTCGTCGTCCTTCCTGGGCGTATACCGCCATATGAGAGCAGTCTGCCATGGTGATATGGCGATCCACCGGTCCGTTCTGCAGGTGAGCAGAAGCCCCGGCCATGCTGCGGCATGGTTTCACGTGAAACACGCTCGCCGCGGTGAGAGCACATGCGCCCGTCAAGCGGATCACTCGATCCTTAGGCGTGTAAAGCATTCGCCTCGATGAGTGCGCGCAGTGGCGCCTCATCATTGGCGATGGTATCCACATGCTGCGGCAGTGCGAGCAGCTTGGTGATCTCAGGAGGATCGGGCTGAGCCCGTCCTAGCGCTTCAGTCACCGTTTCGCCGAATTTCGCGGCCTTCGCTGTTTCCATCACCAGAGTTGGAAAGTCCGGTTCCATGAACCTGAGGGCCACTGTGACACCATCGGCTGTATGCGGGTCGATAAGCCGATCCGCGGCTGAATGCACGCGACCGATTGCCGCGAGTCGATCGGCATGGGAGGACGAACCCGAGACGAAACCGAACTCAGTGTTCAGCCGGTCCAGATGGTCGGCTAGATCCAGAGCGCCCTCTGCCTCCAGCTCCGGCCAGCGCTGAGTGAACTCCTCGGGGCCGAGCAGCTGCCAGATGAAGCGCTCAAGATTCGATGCCTTGGAAATGTCCATGGAGGGGCTCGACGTCGCCAGAGTCTCCGCCCTCCCCCGGGGACGGTAGACGCCCGTGGAGAAGAACTCCTCCAGGACATTGTTCTCGTTGGTGGCCAGGATGAGACGTCGGATCGGCACCCCCATTGAGCGGGCCAGGTGCCCGGCGTAGATATTGCCGAAGTTCCCACTGGGGACGGCAACGTCCACTTCATAGTCGGAGCGCAGCTCCTCCTCCAGCGCATCGGTGCTCCTCAGCCAGGCCCACACGTAGTAGACGATCTGAGCCGCGATGCGTCCGATATTGATGGAGTTGACCGCGCCGATGGCGTGGGTGGCCTTGAAGGCGGCGTCATTGTTGAGCGCTTTGACAAGGTTCTGGCAATCGTCGAAGACGCCGTCTACCGCAATGTTGTGGATATTGGGCTCATCCAGTGAGTACATCTGGGCGCGCTGCACATCGCTCATCCGGCCTTGCGGTGAGAGCATGAAGACGGCAACGCCCTTCTGGCCACGGAAGGCATGCTCAGCAGCCGACCCGGTGTCTCCGCTCGTCGCACCGAGAATGTTGAGAACTTGACCATTCCGGTTCAGAACATAAGGGATGGCTTGGCCCAGGAACTGCATGGCCAAGTCTTTGAAAGCCATGGTGGGGCCTTCGGAGAGACCGACGAGTTCAAGCCCGCCGGCGACCTCGTCGAGTCGGTGGACGGGGACAACGGGGTCCGGGAAATGTTCAGGTCCATAGGCGGCGGTCAGTGCGCTAAGGTCCTCGGCCGGAATGTCTGTGGCGTACAGGCCGATCACTTCGGCGGCGAGCTCGGAGTAGGTCAGCGACCGCCATTGCTCGAACTGTGCCCGACTCACCGGCGGGATGCTCTCCGGCACAGCCAGTCCTCCATCGGGCGCCAGCCCGGACAGAAGCACATCGGTGAAGCCTGCGGGAGCCATGCCCCCGCGAGTGGAGATGAAGCGCATTGGCATGCCTTCGCGTTGTCGGAGTGCGATGCCCCAGTCTATAGCTGACTGATATGCAGGCGGTGCAGGCGGAGTTCAGCACCGATGAGGAATGAGTCTCGAGTCCGCCTGTTCCCTCCTCCGGAAGGCGACCGCGATCAGTGCTCGCGCCATGAATGCGAATGTGGTTGGTGGCCGTCGTACAACGACGGCCACCAACCACATGCCGTTTGACTGGGAGCCTGCGTGCGGATCAGCCGAGGGCCTTCTCGACCTCTTTGGTGAAGGAGCCCTTGGGACGTGAGCCGGAGAACTGGTGCACGACTTCCCCGCCGCGCACGACGGCGAACGTTGGGATGGAGCTGACGCCGTAGGAACGGGCGGTGGCCGGGTTGGCGTCGACGTCGATCTTGACGAACTTGGCGCGCTCGCCGAATTCGGCGGCGACCTCGTCGATAACCGGCGCCATCTGACGGCACGGGCCGCACCATTCCGCCCAGAAGTCGATGACGACGGGCACGTCCGACTTCAGAACCTCCGAGTCGAAGGTGGCATCGGTGACGGCAAGAGCGTTGGACATGGGTTCTCCTTCGGAAAAGTCAGCTGGATCAGGCGGTGAGAGTGGCGAGGTAATGCTCGGCATCCAGTGCTGCGCGGCAACCGGAGCCGGCTGCGGTGATCGCCTGCTGGTAGTGCGGATCGGCGACATCACCGCATGCGAAGACGCCGGGGATCGCGGTCTGCTGCGACGGTGCCTGGACGGTGATGTAACCGGCGTCGTCGAGCTCGAGGGCATCGGCCACCAGCTCAGATCGAGGAATCTGCCCGATGGCCACGAATAGTCCCGCAGCAGGGATGTCCCGCCGCTCGCCGGTGTTCACGTCCTCCAGGGTCGCCGACGTCAGAGCCTCCTGCCCATTGAGAGCGACAACCCTGGAATTCCAGGCGAAATCGATCTTAGGGTCATCGTGGGCGCGCTTGGCCATGACGGCACTGGCGCGCAGCTCGTCACGTCGGTGGACGACGGTGACCGAGGAGCCGAATCGGGACAGGAAGAGGGCCTCCTCCATGGCGGAGTCTCCGCCGCCGACGACCACGATCGGCTGATCCTTGAAGAAGAAGCCGTCGCAGGTGGCGCAGTAGGACACCCCGTGGCCGGAGAGCCGCTCCTCGTCCTCCAGGCCCAGTTTGCGGTACTCGGAACCGGTCGAGATGATCACTGCCCGGGCCTCGTAGACGGCGTCGTCGGTGGTGATCCGCTTGACGTCACCGGTGAGCTCGAGGGCCGTGACGTCCTCATAGCGGACATCGGCTCCGAAACGCTCGGCCTGCTCCTGCATCTGGGTCATGAGCTGCGGCCCCATGATCCCGTCGATGAAGCCGGGGTAGTTCTCGACCTCGGTGGTGTTCATGAGCGCGCCCCCGGCGGTCACGGAGCCCGCGAGGACCACCGGGCTCAGCTGGGCCCGTGCCGCATAGATCGCGGCGGTGTAGCCGGCTGGGCCGGAACCGACGATGACGACGTCGTGGATCATGACTCTCCTGACCGAGAAGTGGGCGTAGTGGGCTCGCAGGAGGCGAGCAGCAGGCAAATCATAGAACAGCCGATAAAAATCGGATGTTCCCTAAGATTCGCTTATTTGAAAGTGATCTCAGACACGGTCACCTTGGACTCACCGTCCGGGGCCGTCGGCTGATCAGTCACCCATATGACGATCGACTGAGTCTTCGTCGGTGAGAAGGTGAAGCTCGTCGTTCCCGACGTGAAGGCCCCCTCGGCCAGCACCGTTCCGCCGGTCGGGTCCTCCGGACTCGTGGCCCGGACCTGGACATTACCGCCCTGACCCGTGCCCTGGATGTCAATACCGGACACCTCGGACGTCTTGTCCAGGGTCACGGCAATTCCCGTACCGCTCTTCAGATTGGCGAACTTGGGGCCCCTGTAGAACTGCGACTCCCAGGTCGTGGCGGGGTTCCCATCAACAGTCTTGCCCTCGTTCTCGGGATGGTCGCCCTGGCTCCCGCCCTGATCCACGGCCTTCGCGCTGGTGATCGTAATGGGCTCAGCGGTGGGCTCGGTGGTTTCCGACGGCGTCTGCTGAGTATCGTGCGCGGCCGTTGAGGGCACTGTGCTGGCGGCGGGCACATCCGGCTCGGTGAACGGCAGGTCGAACAGGCCGAGCACGCTGTTCACTGCGAAGATGGCCCCCACCAACATGACGACGAGCATGCCGCTGATGATCGCCATGGTGGTCCGCGACACAGAGCGCTCGACCTCGTCGTCGCCGTCGGGATCACCACTGGCCTGCAGCGCCTCCTCTGTGTTGACCGGGTTGACCGGCGGAGCTGCCGACTGCGCGGCCAGAGGGACCGAGGGCGGCTGGAAGGCGGGTGCTGTGCTTGTCGTGTTCGCTGTGTTGCCGACCAGCGGGCTCCCCTGTGCGGCGGTCGGCGATCCGCCGGCCTCCGGCGGTGCGATACCGGTTGGCGGTCCGGCAGCAGTTCGGGGCTCGGCCGCGGCCGGCGCGAAGCTCCGGGGGACGGCGTCGGTCTGCGGCTCGGCGGGAACAGGGTCGGCCACCACGGCAGCCGGCTCCTGACGCGTCGCAGCTGCTCGACGCAGACGCGAGAGCACTCCCTTCAGCGCAGGCTCAGAGGCTCCGTTGTTGGTGCTGTCGGTCGACGATGATGGCGACGCTGATGCCGCTGATGTTGTAGAAGTCCCTGAAGCCGCTGAGTCCGCTGAAGCCATGGCCTCCGCAGTCACCTGTGGCAGGAGTGAGGCGTCCCACGAGCCGAGGGCTTGAGCGATCTGGGAGGCGGACATCGGCTCCTCGTCGGACCAGGTGCGAGCCACCAGCTCGTCGAGATCGGCGTCGTCGGCACCCATGGTCGTCGCCAGCATGGAGGGCGCAACCGGTGCTCCGTCGGACGTCGTCGGCGCTGAGGGAAGGCCCGCTCGCTTGCCCGGCCAGCGCTTCGTCAGACCGTAGTAGAGCAGCTCGACCAGCGCGCGGGCGTCAATACGATCGGCCTCCAGCGGGTCCTCGTTGGAAGCGGCCTGAGAGTCCAGCCCGAGGATCGCGGCCTCGACGCCGATTCCGGTGACCTGAACAGTGCCGTCGGAGCGCAGTCGTACGGACTCCGGAGACAGGTTCAGGTGGTGCAGGCCCCGACGGGAGCACGCATCCAGCGCCTGGGCGACCTCCCCGACGATGGCGCGAACCTGCGCGGCATTCAACCCCTGGCCGACCAGGGCCGACAGGGGGCGGCCGTCGGCGGGCTCGGTGACGACGAAGGCCGGGTGATGCGTCTCGACGTCGAGAACCCTTTGGATCCGCCGATCCTCGACAAGGACTGCACGACTGGCCGATTCCAGGACCTCGGCACGATGAGGGGTGGCGTCGGTGAGCATGAGGATCGTCACCGTGCGATCCAGGATCGTATCTCGTCCAACATGCCGGACTACTCGTGGGAGTGTTGCGGGCAGGGTAGCGGCCAGAGCGTAGCGCCCTGTGCCGATCGGCGTTGCGTCGGTCATGATGCTCCCTCCTCCCGTGCCAAGGAGTCCCAGTGCATGTGGAGCGAGTGTACCGGGCGTGAGTGCCCGTACGGAGGCTGCCTGAGCGGCCAGATCCGCAAACGTGGGGGGTGGCGCCGGAATAGCAGGCGGTGGGGCTGGTGCCGGTCGTGGTGCGTCCACGGCGCGCAGCATCGGTCTGTATGTCGGCGGGTATGACGGCGGAAGCTCGGTGCCCGCCCGGTCGGCGGAGGTCGGTGCCAGGAGGTGGGCCAGATGCAGGACCGCCTCGCCTGCACGACCCGGCAGGAGCCGTCCGATCTTGGCCACGATGCGTGACAGTGGGACGAAGAGCACACCGAGCTCCTCGACACGCAGCAGGCGCGCGGCCGCGAGGTAGGTCGCCGTCATGAGGAGGGCGGCCACGATGACGGTCAGCATGGCGTCCGTCGGCCTCGACCCGGTCAGGGAGCCGTCGGCCGGCCCCAGCAGGGCCCGCACGCCCAGCCCGACAAGCACTGCGGGGATGGCCGCTACCGCCAGGCGGGCGTAGGTGGCGATGACGCGGGGGCCGTCGAGGTCGGGCAGGTGCCGCCTGATCAGTGGGATCACGGCCACCGAGCCGCCCACCTGGCTGAGCATGGAGCCCGCCGCCGCCCAGGTCATCCAGTGGTTGGCCGGTGTGGCCAGGTAGGCGACCAGGCAGACGATGGCGGGAACGATGCCGACCACGGAGTCGGCTATGAGCAGCCGCTTCGTATCCGCGTAGGCCAGCATGACGCGCTGCGTGGTGAACCAGATGCCCTGGAAGATGATGCCTATCGCCAGGACCGTCAGGATCGGTCCTGCGGCCGTGGCCTCGGCCAGGGACAACGAGGGGACGAAGAGTTGGAGTGAGGGCGTGGCCAGAGTCCCGATGCCCGCGGCGAACAGGATGGTGAACACCGCGACGCTGCGCAGGCCCA
>ERZ773099.1333-NODE-1333-length-18361-cov-12.288758_pt1 | contig 18361 bp, 9 predicted proteins | sample MGYA00511120_ERZ773099 | MGnify/ENA primary metagenome ERZ773099 (study PRJEB29015, sample SAMEA2738012) | human oral metagenome | biome: human oral; feature: human-associated habitat; material: dental | place: China | collected 2104 ...
CTAATAATTTATTACGAAGAATAGGCTCGCTAATCAAATGAATTTCTTTTAATAGTTCTTCTTCAGTTCCTTCCAGCCCATCTTCTCTATTTAGTCTTTCAATCATAGAATTAATCTTTGCTAGGGCAAAATCACCATAAATATTATCAATTAGATTTTCCTTCATGATTTCTTGTATATTTTTAGCAAAAGTATTCTGTAAAACCTTCCCTTCTGAATATCCAGTTTCTTGATTCTTTTCTAGCATAATCACATTTCCTGGTTTAATATCAGATAACATATAGGGAGAGTGGGTTGTAAAGGAAAGTTGAATCTTTCTCCCCTTTCCCTCGATATTCAATATTTCAGAAAGATTATTAATCAGAATTTTAATTAATCTCCTAGACCATTCTAGATGCATTCCTGTTTCTAATTCATCAACTAGCAGTATAATATCCCCAGAACTTTCTTCATGCATAGATAGATACGTATAAAGCTGTGAAAATATTTCAATTAAGTTCCCTTCTCCAGTTGACATATGATAATTAGGAGTTTCTTTTAACAAATTATAATTATTAAAGCTTTCATTTAAATCATAACATAAATCACGCATTAATCCTTTCAATTTTGTATACTGAAGTAGTCTGTCATTAAGGTCTTCAAATAATCTTCTATTATTATTGGAGTATTTTAGCAAAATTGAAGAAGAGCTACTATCAACTAAAAAACCATTTTCTCGGATTTCTATAAAAATATTAACAATAGTAATTATTGATTCAACATACTCTTTTCTAATTTTCCTTGTTTCATCCTTTACTTCATTTTTATCTAATTCTTTTACTATCTCTAAAAGTAAATTAAATCCAGAGTTCTCATAATCAGAAACATCTTCCTTTAAATATTTTTCACATTCAGATAATAAAGATTTAGATAATAATTTCTTTATAAATTTATCTTCCTCATAAAAAATATTATGTATAGACTTATATATTAAAAATCCTATAGCATTTATCCCTTTCGGAATTGAGTCAGTATAATCTTTTAAACCATAGGGCTCAATATATAATGAACAAGATAAAACTGAATTAATAATTTTACGATCTCTTAACCACAAATATGAATGTATAAACATTGCCAATCCTTCTGGATTCATTGTTGTCTGATATCCAATAGTTCCTCCTCCCTTAGTTTGCAGATTAACGTATAAGATGTTTTTAGTATCATAATAATAATATTCTGTATCACAATCAAAACTTCCATCTTGATTTCTGAAAAAAGGAGATTCTCCATATTCTGATAAATTAGCAACAGACAAATTATTGGAAGAAATCTTAAATCTTACTTTGTCTTCTTGTTTTCCAAGTTCAAAAAGGAAAAAATATTGATTATCAAGTTCTTGTTCGTATTTATCTGGTGAGTAATTGCTAATTATGTTTAAAATTGTGCTTTTTCCCACACCATTTATCCCAACTATTGGTGAAATATTATAAACAGACTCTCCATAAAAGTTTTCAATATAGTCTGGATTTTTATCAATTTTAAGTTCATTCGTTTCAAAGTTAAAATCAACTTTATATTCGTCTGAAAAATTAAAAATCTGTTCTTTAAAAAGCTTATCATACTGTTTAATTACCAAAGCAATTAATTTCATTCTTCTTCTCCTACTAGTCCAATTTCTTTGCTAATATCTGTAACCATTTTTGAAAGTGGTCTTTTCCCATAATTTTCTTTGTCTGTGTAATAACCAACTATCATTCTATCTATTTCAGAGTCTGAAAAATATTTACCTGAATCCGCAAATATTTGACATAAACCTGCTTTATAATCTTTATTATAAATTTCATGTTTCCATAGCAACTCTTGAACTATATCCGCATGTAGTTTGTATAGATTTCTTGTATCAATCACATATTTATCCTTCAATAATTTCTGTCTGACACTTAAATTATCCTTGCTTTCTAATTGTTTCAGCTCCTCCTCCGATATGTCATCCTTGATTATAATATCAATACTTTCTGAATTATTAATAAAATCTGCAGACTTTATATTCAAAGAAAATTTCAACAATTCATCAATATCAGTTATACTTTCATCATAGGGAGAGATATAAAATTTACTCGTACTCTTTTTATTATTACAACCATAACAAGAAGGAATCAGATTGTAAAAACATAAAGCGAATAGGGGATATTCATTCTTAGGGAAAAAATGGTCTAACTGGCTTGTATTAGCCTCCTCGGTTACATTTATAAAATTTCTATTACAATATGGACAAACTGTGACACTAGTTATGCGAACTAACTCTTTTTTGTCTATTTTATTATAATTGGATTCCAACTTTTCTTTGTATCGTTCAACAACATAATCCTTCAATACTGTATGAGATTTTTTAGTATGAATTCCATCAAACTTGTAGCTTTGCACTAAATCACTAAATGATTTTTTCGAGCTCATCATTTCAACCAAAGTATCCATTTTATCTGGAAATATATTTTCAAAGTCCTTTAAGAATTCAGATTTTAAATTCTTCTTAATCAAGTCGATAAATTCTCTTGTATTCTTTGTTCTATCAACAATAATCCGTATATTGTCAGTCAAATTTTTCTTTTTTCGAATTTTATCTAGATTATCATCAGTCTCATATGATAATATTCTTTTCAGATTAATACTAGTACTTACTCCTCTAATATGTCCTATTTTTAACTGCTTAATTTCCTCATCACACTTTTCTATAAAATCGTTTTTTAAATGACTATAAATTTGATTAACCAAATCAGAAAATTTCTCCACATGTATTTTAAAAACCCATTCAACATCAGATGAGCTATCTATTTTTTCCTTTACTTTTAGTAAGGTAGAGTAGTCCGCCATCATAAGTTTTAGAAAGGCTCTATCTTGTTGTGTAAAATAGTCTTCCAATCCATTGTGAGATCCAAAATTCTTAAAAATTAACATATCTAATTCGTCTTTTTCTGGTAATTTCTCATAAATATCACGGCAAAATTCATATACTTGTTTAGAATCGCTCTTTTTTATAGGAATCATTTTTCACCTCTAAACCTTAGTTTAATCATAATTATACCACAAAAGACCGCTTGCACGGTCTTGTTTTATATATTAACTATCCAGCTCTACTAAGGGTTCCGCCACTTGAGCCAGTTCCACTGCTTCCTGCGGATTCAACTTCATCTGCACAGCTTCTGCTACTGCTCTAGGCACTCCAACTTCGACAATCTCATCCACACTGGCTTCCTTGATTTTAGTCAAAGACTTGAAATGCTTCATGAGATTCTGCTTGCGTTTAGGTCCTAGACCGTCAATCCCATCCAATTGCGAAAAAAAGGAGTTTTTGGAGCGCAGTTGACGATGGAAAGCGATGGCAAAGCGGTGCACCTCATCTTGGATGCGTTGGAGGAGGAAAAATTCCTGAGAATTGCGAGACAACTCCACTACCTCAAGCGGATCTCCAAAGAGCAATTCATGGGTTTGGTGCTTGTCATTCTTTTGCAGGCCTGCAATTGGGATATCCAAGCCAAGTTCTTCTTGGATGACTTGCTTAGCGATATTCACTTGACCTTGTCCCCCATCAATCACAATCAAATCTGGCAGCGTTAACCCCTCACGCTGAACCCGACTATAGCGTCTGCGAATGACTTCTCGCATGCTGGCATAGTCATCTGGCCCAACGACTGTCTTGATTTTGTACTTCCGATAGTCTTTCTTACTGGGTTTTCCGTTGACAAAGACCACCATGGCCGAAACAGGGCTAGTTCCCATGATATTAGAGTTATCGAAGGACTCGATGCGAACCGGAGTAGGTATTTGGAGCAAGCGACCTAGATTTTCAATAGCCCCCTGGGTCTTTTCGACAGATTTTTCTAGCAGGTTAAATTTCTGCTCTAGGCTAACACGAGCATTTTTTATGGCTAGATTGACCAGCTGTTTTTTCTCTCCACGTTGGGGTTTGAGAATCTTGGTATCCACCAAGGCCTTGACAGCTTCTTCGTCAATATCCTGCGGAATCAATACTTCATTGGGAACTAGGTGAGATTTTTCTTGATAAAATTGTCCCACGTAAGTCAAAAAGTCCTCGTCTGGATCATTGTAGTAAGGGAAGAGGTTGACGTCTCGCTCGATGAGCTTGCCCTGACGGACAAAGAAAACCTGCACACACATCCAGCCCTTATCCACATAGTAGCCAAAGACATCGCGATTTTGCAAATCTTTAGCCATGACCCGTTGCTTGGTCCGAAGCGTTCCAATAGCCTGAATCAGGTCACGGTATTCCGCTGCACGTTCAAACTCCATACTTTGCGCTGCAGAGCTCATCTTACTCTTGAGGTCATCGATGATTTTGTCATCCTGTCCTTTTAAGAAGTCAGAAACCTCCTGAGCCATGGACTTGAAATAGGCCTCATCCTTCTTACAGATAGTGTGGGCCATACATTGACCGATGTGGTAATAAAAACAAACCTTGGAAGGCGGATTGGTACACTTGCGAAAAGGAAAAATCCGGTCTAACAACCGCTTGATTTCATTTGCTGCCCCCACATCTGGATAAGGGCCAAAATAAAGACCCCCATCCTTCTTGACCTGACGGGTAATAATCAAACGAGGATAGCGCTCATTGGTGATTTTGATGAAGGGATAGGACTTATCATCCTTGAGCATGATATTGTACTTGGGCTGATTTTCCTTGATGAGGTTGATTTCCAGCAGGAGGGCCTCAATATTGGACTCTGTAACAATAAATTCGAAATCCACAATTTCAGACACCAAGGCCTCTGTCTTGGTATCATGACTCCCGCGAAAATAAGAGCGGACACGATTGCGCAGATTTTTAGCCTTTCCTACATAGATGATGGTACCGTTTTTATCTTTGTGAATGTAACAACCAGGACTGGTCGGCAAGAGCTCTAGTTTTGATTTGATCAAGTTATTCATAGTTCCATTATAGCAAAAAGGCAGTGGGATAAAACAAAAAAATCAATATTTTAGTTATCACTTTCACCTTTCTATACTTTGATAGAAAATAACTGACCTTCTAAAAAAATAAAAACCTACCTTCATAAAGATGGATTTCCATTATGAAAGCAGATTCTACATACTATTCAAAAATTGAAAAGAAATCAGGATAAACGTTCTTCCAAAACGAAGCCGATTGGCAAGGTTGCTAAAAAGCGTTCCAGTTGTTTTTCCCAATAGTACCACTCGTGCTTGCCTGGACTATGACTATAAGTCACATCAAGGCCAAGTTTTTTAAGATTTTTTACCGCTAGGTTATTGGCTGAATAGAGATAATCCTCTTCGCCACACCAAGCCCAAAGCTTGGTTTTCTTATCTGACTTTTTAGCTAAACTTTCGAGTGAGTAAGAGCTGCTGGTCCAATCATCAACATTTCCAAAAATCCCTTGCCAGTAGGCAGGGCTACCTAGATTCTGACTTTCAGGAGAAAGTCCTTGAAAACTAAGCGCACCAGAAAAACTAGCCGCATGAGAAAAACGGTTAGTGGACAGAGCTAAATTAAAGGAACCGTAACCTCCCATAGACAGACCTGCGATAAAGGTCTTCTCACGCTTGCTGGTCATATTGGGAAAGAAACGTTTCATCACCTTTGGCAACTCTTCTGCCAAAGCCGTATAATAGTCAAAACCATATTGGGTATCCGTGTACCAACCATTGCTGGTATTGGGCATGATAACAATCAGATTGGTCCCACGAAGCAAACGCTCCACATTGGTTCGCTTGAGCCAGCTATTGTGATTGCCCGACATGCCGTGCAAGAGATAGAGAACAGGAATATCTGTGCATTCTGGACTAGACACTCGATCTGCATCTGGATAGAGGACATTGACACCCCACTCCATATCCAAAACTGGTGAGTAGTACTCAATCTTCATGACTGCCATCATTTTCTCCTTTTACTTTTCTATAAGAAAAAGCCGAATCTCGACTTTCTCTGTAGTTATTCTAATCATTATTTCGCTTCCATTACAACTGGTAAAATCGCTGGACGACGCTTGGTCTGGTCAAAGAGATACTTAGCCAAGCCATCGCGAACCTTACCTTTGAGGTCTGCCCAGTCAAACTCATCACCTTTGAGGTAGTCTTCGACGGTTTGGTTGATCAATTCTGAACTTTCACGTAGGATATCACGACTCTTCTTGAGATAAACAAATCCGCGCGTATGTACTCGTGCTTTTGCGATGATTTTCTTCTCACGACGGTTGACCGTAATCGCTACGATGAAGATCCCATCTTCTGACAAGACTTTACGATCACGAAGTACGACATTGCCGACATCACCAATGGCATTCCCGTCAATCAAAATATCACCAGCCGGAACTACACCAGTTGATACAAAGTCTCCATGTTCGTAAGACATGATGGTACCTTTTTTAGGAATAAAAATCCGCTCTGGCAACATCCCAACCGCCATGGCAGCCTCAGCATGAGCATCCAACTCACGGTATTCACCTTGAATCGGGAAGAGGTACTTGGGTTGTAAGAGATTGATCATCAACTGCAAATCACGCGCATTCCCGTGACCTGATACACGCAAACTTTGTGTGATTTGTTTGACCACACCACCTGCTTGATAGATCATGTTTTCCACACGTGCCATCATAGCTTCCTTGGCGACAGACGGTGTTGTAACGATATAAATCAAATCGCCTTCCTTAATTTCAACATAGCGGTGACGACCAATGGACATCTTGCGCAAACCGTTGATTGGCTCCCCCATGCGTCCTGTCTCAAGGATAATCAGCTCATGGTCTTCAAAGCGAGCCATTTCTTTAGGCTTGATGAGAAGACTTTCGTTAGCTAGAGATAGTTTCTTCAGACGAATAGCTGTGCGGACGATATTTTCAATATCAAATCCAGTCAGAACTACACGACGACCTGTATCAGCAGCAGCATCAAAGACCTGCTGAATACGAGAAAGGTTGCTGGCAACCGCTGCCACGATAATTCGCCCCTCCCAGTCTGAGATGGTCTGTGTAATCTCGATTCCTACCTCACTTTCACTCGCCACTTGCACGTTACTGTCTGCATTTGCCGAATCACTAAGGAGAGCCAAAACTCCATCACGTCCAATCTCTGCCAAACGAGCAAAGTCTGTCGCATAAGATTTGCTAGCAGTCTGGTCAAATTTGAAATCCCCTGTGTAAACGATATTCCCTTCTGATGTTTTCAACACAATCCCCAGACTTTCTGGAATGGAGTGCGTTGTACGGAAGAAGGAAACCAAGGTCCCACCAAATTCAATCTCCGTATTTTCATCAATCACATGGAAATCATTGAATTTCTTGACACTGTCATTGCTTTTGACAAAGAGTTTAGCCAACTCAATGGTCAATTCTGATCCAAAAACAGGTACTTTTGCTTCTGCCAAAAGGTAAGGCAGGGCACCAATCGCATCCGCGTGTCCGTGCGTCAAAAAGACACCTGCAATGCGATCGCTATTTTCAAAGAGGTATTCCATGTTTGGGATGACCACATCAACACCCAACTGCTCATTTTCAGGGTATTTCAATCCTACGTCCAAAACAAAAATCGAATCGTCTATTTCTGCGATGTACATGTTTTTCCCATTTTCACGCACACCACCTAGTGTTGTTAAACTAATGTTACTCATTTTTCCTCCGAATGGTTACTATATCTTGTTTGTAGAGCTTCTAAAACTCTCTTATCTTAAAAGTTCCAGGACTTTTAACCGAATCATTTCTTCTCATTATACCATTTTTTTGATGATTTTCAAAATGAAGATTTGATTTGAAAAAATCTGAAATTCTGATATCTGCAAAAAACACCTTACAATCTTCCTATAAAGCACTTTAAAATCTTAGCAAGCATTCCATTCTCACTCTTTACCCCTCTCTTTTTCATTTCTCAACTAGAGTGGATATTTTGAACAGCGACTTCTTCTCTAATCTAAGCTGAATAAAATTAAGCTATCTTATTTTTTCTTGCAAATTCATTTTCAGTGAAATTGAAATACAGATTTGAGAATTTCTCAACACCAGATTAAAAAGAGCTGGTTTCCCAACTCTTTTCCTATCTTCTAGTTTTTCTCCATCAAAAAATCATAGATTTCTTGTACAGTGCCCAGTGCCATCATTTCTTGTTCTTTAACAGTTTGCTTGAGGTTTTGGTAAATCTGACTTTCTGAGATTTCCCGTTTCGTCGCTTCTTTGTTAACCCGCATGATGCCATCTGTGATTTTGACAAAGTCTAATTCTTCAAAAATTTGAATCATCTTGACCAGCAAGATTTGCTGGATTTTGAGATAGGCTGCCAAATCCTTGAGTTTGTAGCGAATGTCAAATTCTGGAAATTGGTAAATGGTTTTATACAATTTGGCAAACTGCTCTCTGGTTCCATAGCCTGTCAAATAGTAGGCATTTTTGATGTCATTCTTAAAGTAAATAGCTGAAAAATCCTGTTCTTGACAGATTTGTTTGAGGAGTGTCAGATTTTCTGGTAAATTCTTCACAACGACAGCAGCGCTGCTTGCCATATTCGGCAACTCTCCAGCAAAATCCAAGACTGGAACACCTTCTGGCAGGCTCGCGTTTTTCCCACGAATATTAAAGAGTTGTACTCCATCAACACGAGCATCGACCATCATCAGTTGCAAAGCAGCCTGCCCATTCCATTTATTAACTGAAAGGGTAACAGCCAACTCCAAGTGCTTGACCTGAGCAAACTCTGTTGCCCATTTTCCTTGACCAAAGGCCACCACTTCAAAATTTGCTTCTCCTTTTGAGATTTTCAACTTGAGGTGGGCATTGCCTGCTCCCATGCTCCGAGCACTCTCAACATGGAAGTCTCTGATGTAAAAGATCGGCTTTTGATTGTCCATTCCAAAAGGAGCTAGGCGTTCAAAATTTTTAACTATTTCCAAACTCAAGTTTTCTAGGTCAAGTTCTTCATCTAAGTTCAAGCTGCTCTTGCTAGTAGCATCTATTCCTTTTTCTAGGATATACTTTTCTAGCACTTCTGACAAGGTGGAAAGTTTCTCGACTTCTAGCGTCATTCCCGCTGCACCAGCATGTCCTCCAAAGGCGATAAAGAGTTCTCGATGGGGATCTAAAGCCTCGAAAATATCTAGTGCTTCCACACTGCGAGCACTCCCTTTGGCACGTCCATCTTCGATATTAAAGACAAGGACAGTCTGCCCAAGCTCCTCAAGTAAGCGCCCTGCAACAATGCCTAACACACCAGGATTCCAACTTTCCTTGGCCAAGACCTGGACCTGCTTCTCAGGATCCACCAGAGTTTTGGCTTCATCATAGATAGACTGGACGATTTCCTTGCGTTCTTCATTTTTCTGATGAATCATAAGGGCAATCTCGTGTGCTTCTTCATCGTCAAATCCTGTCAATAAGTCAATGGCAGGATTGGGATCGTCAAGGCGACCTAAGGCATTCAGGCGAGGGGCCAATTGGAAACCGACTGTTTCTTCCGTTACTTCATTTGCAGTGATTCCTGCCAGCTCTAACATTTCCTGCAAACCCACTCGCTGAGTATTGCGTAGCATTTCCAGACCATACTGAACCAAGATCCGGTTTTCACCGGTTAAGCTTACCATATCCGCAATGGTTCCAATCGCTACTAGATCCAGCAACTCAAGTTGAACTTCCTCTAAAAGTGCACAAGCCAGCTTAAATGCTACTCCACAACCAGCCAAATATTTGAAGGGATAGTCTGCTTCAGGGTGTTCTGGGTGAATGATGGCGAAGGCTTCTGGCAAAATCTCTGGCATGGAGTGGTGATCCGTCACAATCACATCAACTCCCATAGACTGAGCCAACTCAATCGCCTCATGTCCCGCAACACCATTGTCCACCGTCAGGATCAAGGAAATCCCCCGTTGCTCGATAAAATATTTATAAACACTGGCATTAGGCCCATAGCCATCGGTAAAGCGATTGGGTAGATAAACTTGGCACTCCGCTCCGAGCTGCTCCAAGCTTTCTTTGATAATAGAAGCTGAGGTCATGCCATCTGCGTCGTAGTCACCATAAACCAAGATAGACTCACCCAGCTCAATAGCTCGACGAATCCGTTCCACAGCTTTTTCCATATCATGTAGAAGATAGGGATCGTGCAAATCCTCCAAAGACGGCGTCAAAAAACGCTTGAGACTAGCCTCATCCTGAATCCCCCGTTCAAATAATAAACGAGCCACTTCAGGACCTAGCCCAGCTTTCTTAGCAATTTTTGTAAAATCGGCGTCCTCAACTTGCGGAACAAACTGCCATTTATAGGTAGGAGTTATCAAAAAACGCACCCACTCTTTCTAACGATTCTATCTTTTCATTATAACACGATTTCTCGATTTTCTCTATTTGGATTTACTTTTACAAAGATAGCATCATTCCCGGCTGCAAAAGTAGGGGGCTACTTTATAATAAAACTAAAGTCCAATATAAATACCCTTTATCATTTCTGTATTGTGTCAATCCACCGAAAGGAGTACAGGGCTTTGATGATTTACAACTTTAAAATCCCACATTTTTATCACCCTTAACCTCAAAAAGGAGAAGACCAAACTGGTCCTCTCCGAATTTTAGTTTTTATGAACCTATTATAGTTGACAGAGAGCCAACGTTTTCTAAACCTTTATTCTTCTTTTTTCTTCATCAAGAGCACTCCTGTCAATGCCATTAGGAGACCGAGAAGGAAAGCTGAATCCGATGCTGTTCCTGTACTTGGTAATGTTTCGGCTTTCTTGTTTACCTGCTCTTGGGTAGGAGCTTCTGTTTTGCCTTTCTTCACTTGTGTCACAGTCGGCTTGTTCATTTGGTCCTGTGTAGGAGTTTCTGACGTGCTTGGTAGTGTTGGTTTCTCTTCCTTAGTTCCCACTTCCACGATCTGATCCACTGGAGCTTTCGAGATAAAGCTATCACGTGTCACACGCCCTGTTTCTTGACCATTCTTAACAGTAATTTCAACCAAAGTTGTCTTCTCTCCAACCTTACCTTCTTGAACAACTTTTCTAGTTCCCTTAGGCAATTGTGGATTTGTGCGTTCTATGGTCTTGAATGGAACTTCTTCCGTTACTACATCCAAGCGTGGTTTCTCTTCGACTGGCGCTGTATCCCCCTCATCTGGAGTGACCTGTTCTACTGGCTTACCAATTTCCACAATCTGATCCACCGGAGCTTTGGAGATAAAGCTATCACGTGTCACGCGCCCTGTTTCTTGACCATTCTTAACAGTAATTTCAACCAAAGTCGTCTTCTCTCCAACCTTACCTTCTTGAACAACTTTTCTGGTTCCTTTCGGTAATTGTGGATTTGCTCGTTCTATGGTCTTGAATGGAACTTCTTCCGTCACCACATCCAAGCGTGGTTTCTCTACTATCGGCGCTGTATCCCCCTCATCTGGAGTGACCTGCCATACTATCTTCTCATAGGTTACCGTTATTTCGACATTTGTTTTTGTGCTTTGAGCTGGAACTTCAGATAGGTTATTGCTTGGTTCGCTAGTCTGTTTGACCTTATATCCTTCCACTTGTGGATGCGGAACTGCTTTGAAGTTATATTCTGATTCTAATACCCACTTGACATTCTCTGTATCTACAGGTTTTCCATCATCGCCAAGTGTCACTTCACCATTTGCAACTGTCAATTCTCCTTGAGCGTTAGTCGCAATGTAGTTTTTCTCGATGGTCTTATCCTCTTGTGAAACTCCATCAAGGATGTTTTGACGGTAACCCAGTACCTTTTCATTCTCAGCACCAATACCAGATTTTACATAGCTGAATTTCTTTTGAGGGTCTGTTTGCTGTACTGTTACACGTGTTGTTTCTTGAACTTTATCAGGAGAAACTGTTTCTCCATTTGTATTGACATAGCGGATGGTTTCGCGTACAACACTCTTGTTTGTAATCTTAGCTTTTGGTATGTACAAGATTGTCGCAGATAGCTTATCCATCGTGATAGTCTTACTACCGTTAACTTTGCCAATCTTGTCATACAAGTTCTTAGAGTTAGTAGCGACCACATAGGCATTGCTAAAGTCGTTAATATCGCCACGGCTCTTATCAGAACCATAATAGTAACTGTTTCCTCCCAAAGTTAGGCTAGAGTTGTTGTCTGGAGAAGTATTATTATTAAAGACAGCAAGATAGCGATCACCGTTTTCCTTGGTCAATTCATAAGTAACGATACCTGATCCTTTTTGAGCATTGGTGATTTTCATGTGTTTGAAAATCTCCTTTTGGTAGTCAGACAAGTGCCACAAAGGTTCATTTTTTCGCAAGCTGATCAGTGATTTAGTAAAGTTTACCGCATCTGCATTTTTGTTGACAAGTCCCCAATCAATCTTGTTTTTCTCGTCCCCAGCATTATAGGTGTTATGTGAGTTTGACTTAGAACGGAGAAATTCTTGACCATGTTGTGAAAAATGAATCCCTTGAGAGAGAGCACTCATGGCTGTGGCTAACTCGACACGATTCATGTGTTCTTCTTCCGTGTCGTTAGGATTATAATGTTTGAGCAAGTCACTCAAGGTCATACCATCATGTACTTCTACATAGTTGAGTTGTTGAGAAGCATTAGCAAAACTACGACCATGACCACCCATGAGACTATCGACTAAGGTCTTTATTTTCCCTTCATCATGCTTATAGTCTGATTGACGATTAACGAATCCTGGAGGGTTGCCATTGTCATAATGAGAACCTGCGATGGAATCACGTCCAACACTATCAAAATAGCCGACTTCTGGGGTATCTTTGGCATTGCCGACGCTAGCTGGCTTGTCACCGTCTTTTTCTAAATATTTACCCATGCTGTCCCAACCTTCACCGTAGGTTACGATGTTAGGGTCAATCTTGTTGATTGCTTCACGAACAGCTTTCATCGTTTTCACGTCGAGGTCGCTCATGGCATCAAAACGGAACCCATCCATTCCGTATTCCATCGCCCAGTAAGCAACTGAGTTGACGATGTACTGACGCATCATTTCAGAGTTGGAGCGTACGGCATTTCCCACGCCGACATCATTGTTCATCTTTCCATCTCTATTGATGGCATAATAGTAGCCAGGAACTGTGTATTCAAATGGATTGTTTTGTCCATCATACAGGTGATTGTAGACGACATCCATGACGAGATTTAAGCCTGCATCGTGGAGTTTTTGAACCATAGTCTTGACTTCACGGATACGGTTTTCAGGGTCACTTGGATCCGTCGCATAGGAACCTTCTGGGACATTGTAGTTTTTAGGATCATAACCCCAGTTTTGTTGGTCATTGGCTGAGAATTCCTTAGAAATTTCGTTGTTTTTTGGATCGTTCTTTTCTAGTTCAGGAACTGTTTGATAGTCATAGATAGGCATGATTTGGAGATAGTTTACTCCGAGATAACGTAGATAGTCTAGTCCTGTCTTTTTGCCTGTTTTTGGATCAGTTGTCCCTTTCTCAACGAGTCCAAGATAGTTCCCTTTATTTGCTTCTGTTACACCCGAGCTTTTATCGATAGAGAAGTCACGTACGTCAACTTCGAGTACACTCATCTTTGTTTTAGAGTTAACACGCTTATTCTGACTGACAGTAACCTTACCTCCAACAGTACTTGGATCTAAAATAACAGAGCGTTTCCCGTTTTTGACAACCGCTACTGAGTAAGGATCCTGTGTAGTAACTGTTTCGGCAGGTCCACTATACATTTTGGCAATCTGTGCGTGAGAAGCAGTGGATGAGAGTTCTTCTTTTGTGTTCTTAGATGCAGAGGCAGAATTGACATATTTGTCTCCGCGTTTTTTCCATACACCTGGTTTTTCCTCATACCAATCTTCAGTCTTCTGGATGAAGTAAGCTTTAGGTATGGTGAGGGTGTAATCGTAAGCGACCTTATTGAGTGTTTTCAATGTTGACGCTACTTCACTTGGTTTTAAATGATAGCTCCAAAGTCCGATGGTATTTTTAGTATGGTCATTTTGATTTTCATCGGTTCCACGAATCATCTCAAATTGTTTCAGAAGAGGAGCATTTTCTGCAGTTGATTGATAAACATTTAAGGTAACTTTCTCTGCGGTAGGTGCCCAGACATTAATAGTTGCACTGCCGTCAGCATGTAGGGTAGCTCCCAATGCTCCTTTAGACCCGACAACATCAAATTTACCTTGCTTATTTACGACTTTATCGGTATAGCCATACTTTTTATCAAATTCTGGAGTTTGGACATTCAAAAACTGTGAATACCAACCATCTGCACCATGGTAGATATCAACAGCACTTGCTTTGAGGACTGTTGCCGTCATGTCTTTTGGACCACTGACTTTATTTGCTCCAGACCATTCTCCTTTGTCAGTAATAATATATTGGAAAGATTTTACATCTGCATCTGGTTTGACTGTTAGGACACGCTCTCCACCTTTGTTTTCCATTTTTAAGAAGCGTCCGTTAGTCTTATGCTGAGCAGTATCTCCCCAAACCCAGGCATAGTAGTCTCTTGTATCACCAGCTGCTGGTTTATAGTGGATGCGTACGTCTTGAGCAGCCTGAGCTACCGGTTTTGGTTTATCCGCTGTTGAGACAGCATTCTTAACTATCTGTTCATTTACAGCATTATCTGTTGTTGATTCTGTATGTTCTTTGCTAAGTTGTGTTTCGTTTTTTGGTGTTGATTCTGTATGTTCTTTACCAGGCTGTGTTTTGTCTTCTGCAGTTAGTTGCGTGTGTTCTTTACTTGGCTGTGTTTCCTTTTTCGCAGCTTCTTGACTGCTATTCTTCTCTCCTGCCAGCTTGCCTGATTCTTGTGGGGCTGCTGGTATGACAGTTTTAGTATTTTCTGCTGGAGTATCTTTTTGAGATTGCTCTGGAACCCCTTGTGGTATCGTGTGTACCTCTTCTATCACTGTCGGGTTTGTAGGAGCAGGACTATCTGCAAACGCTTGCAACTGTCCTCCTAATAAAACACTGGCGGTAACAGCAGTACCAAACAACCAGCGTTTCCCTGATTTCCACATCCTAAACCCTCGAAGGGTCTTCGTCTTAAAAGTCATAATAAACTCCTTTTATATAATTTATCCTCCTCATTATGCAATCGTTTTCAAAAAAAGTCAAGTATTTTGATTTAAAATATTTTATTTTCTCGTTGTAAAATGAAATACAACAAAAAATAGCTCTTCTGCTATGCTAAAGCAACTCATTGATTTTCACAAGGTCAAGCTAGGGTATGATACCGTTTCAGTATAAAATTTGAAATGTTTAGTTTGAGATAAGCACTACCAACTCCCACGTCGCGAGCTTCCTCCACTTGCAGAGCAAACGTTTGTTGCATTATAATGGAAATGTTACTTTCACTTTATCTAGATTTATATTTACCAGTTTTTTGTAACACCTCGTACAAAGTGACCTCTTATGAGTCCAGTAGAATGTAGCCTCAGCAAAAATAGGCATAATGAATTCATATCAGCTTTTAAATGCAATCATGGGGGATTAGAAAACCAGTTAAGCATTTTTCTGGTAAAGTGATTTACTTTGTGTTAAACTAACAAACATGGAACATCATTTTAATCATAAAGCAGAATCCTTTGATTCTCCCAAAAATAAATTTCTCGCTGACCTTATTTGTCAAGATGTGGAAAAGCAAATTGAAAATTTTTCTGACAAACACATCTTGGATTTTGGTGGCGGTACAGGTTTAGTGGCTCTTCCCTTAGCCAAACAAGCCAAGGCAGTAACATTGGTTGACATTTCTGAAAAAATGCTAGAGCAAGCTCACCTGAAGCTAAAAAAGCAAGGCATTGATAACGTTCAGTTATTAGAACAGGATTTGCTAGTAAACCCACTCAACCAAGCATTTGACATTATCGTAGTTAGCCGTGTTCTTCATCATATGCCAGATGTTGAAGCAACTCTATCTATGTTTAAACAGCATCTTGTTGATGACGGACGACTTTTTATTGCTGATTTTGTCAAAACAGATGTAAATCACCATGGATTTAAGATTGCTGAATTGGAAAAGCAACTATCTCAGAATGGTTTTTCATCAACTAAAACTCAGGTGATTTATAGTGCAGATGGACTCTTTTTAGGGAATTATGCCGAACTGTTCGTAACATCAGCACAGAAGTCCTAATCACATCTACATCAATGGATTTAATTCTGGATTGAACAGGACTAGATCCTTTTATTTTTTCTCAGCCTCCTTTACTTCTCATTGACTACTGAGCAAAGTTACAAAATCGTCATAAAACCACTTCCCTCAAAATCGTCAAGTATGATAAAAAGCTTGATTCTCAAGAAACACAAATTGCCTAGAGGTATGGATGCGATACTCTGATGGGAACGATTTTCTTTGATTCCATCATTTTTTCAAAGAATAACTAGAAAAACTCAAGAAAAGCTAGGTTATTCTAGTTGTCCTTGAGTTTTTTAGTTGAGAATCAAATATCTTAAGTCCCCTTGCATTCTTCCGCATCTGCTACAACTTCAGCGAGATTGGTCTGACTCAGTTGTTTTTCCATCGCCTGCTGAATTTCGATTAACTTATGATCCAAGACCTTATGGATATTGGCCCCTACTGGACAGTTTGGATTGGGATTGTCATGAAAGCTAAAGAGCTGACCAGACTTTCCGAGACAGTCTACCGCCTGATACACATCCAGAAGGCTTATATCTTTGAGTTCTTTGACAATCTCTGCGCCACCTGTTCCACGCGCTACCGAGATAAGTTCAGCCTTCTTGAGTTGAGACAAAGTTTTTCGGATAATGACTGAATTAACTCCAACGCTGCTCGCTAGAAAATCACTCGTCACCTTCATTTCTTTGCCCTTGAGTGCAATGATAATCAGCATATGCGTCGCAATGGTAAATCGACTTGAAATTTGCATGTTCTTCTCCCTTCAACTGAAACGCCTGTTCTCTCTTCGCTTATTTTCATTATACCTACTTCAGATGTAATGTCAATCATTACCACCAGCAAGCCAAGCATCCAATTCTGCATCGTGTCCCTGCTCTTGAGCGATTTTCTGGAGAAGTTCTTGATTATGCATGTGGTGGATACCATTGACTAAACTCTTGTAATAAATATGATAATAGGGTAGGTGTAAGTATCTAGCCAACTGCAATTCTGCCTCCACATCATAATCCACACGTCGCAAATCAACATCTCGCAGTCCCTGCTCGTCAAAGTCTAAAATCATATATTGGGCTCGCAAATCTTTTCGTAGATGATTCGCTAAGAAAAAAGGCAGTCCGATTGAGCCAGGATTGAGAACCAACTGTCCACCAGTCCCATAACGAAATAACTGCTGGTGGATATGACCATAAATGGCAATATCACAGGCAGGATTGGTCACCAGACGATCAAAATCTTCTTGCTCCCCTGTATGAATTAACTCCCGCCCCCAATTTCTATCTGGAAGATGGTGGGTAATCCCAACAGTCAATTCACCTAACTGACGATGCACCTGTAGAGGAAACTTTTGAAAGGCATCAATCTCCTCAGGCCGAATCTCCTCCAAAATATACTGACATTGACGCAAGAGAAAACGGTGACTAGGTCTCGTTTCATCCAGCTTGCGATGAAGGGCACGCCAGAGGCTATCTTCCCAATTTCCTAAAACCTGCACTGTAATTGGTAAAGTCGCCAACAAATCCAAGATCTTTCTACGACCAGTTCCAGGCATGAGGATATCTCCTAAAAGCCAGTATTCATCAACCTGCGCCATTCTTGCATCTGCCAATACGGCCTCCAGTGCTGTCGTATTGCCATGTATATCTGAAAGAACCGCGATTTTAGTCATCCTACTCCTTCAACTCCTCTCGTATCTTTTTCTAGTATTATATCAAAAATGCTGCCAAAGGGCATCTCTGGTTTGTAGTATATTCTCTTGAAAAAGCCTTTAATTATGCTATAATAGAGGTGGGAGGAATATCTATTTAGTTATGATACTCCCTATCAGCACCTCTCTATTATCGCAGATTGGAGGAATGTTGCCATGCAAAAATATCTTAAGTATATACCTTACTACCTTGTCATTTTCTTCTTTTACTGGCCTCTCTATGAGCTGCTTTTGCTGCTGATTTCTGACCCCTATGCGCTGAAAGGACTTTACATTTATAACATTATCCTCTTTTCACCTCTTGTAACTTTCATCGTATCCCTTCTTTATAGTTACCGGTTCCAATTCTCACTTTGGTGGCTGTTTGGTATTGCTCTACTCTATTGCTTTACCATCATCACTTTCAATGAATTCATTCTCGTTTATTTCCTAGCATATGAGATCTTTGCCTTACTCGGACTAGCTTCTGGTGTGGGGATTAAACATATTTTCCAGCAAAGAAAAAACAAAAAACTTTCGCAAAATCCTTGAAAAATCTCGCAATCATGCTATAATAATGCATAGAGACAAGTCA
>ERZ773099.1334-NODE-1334-length-18359-cov-7.229677_pt1 | contig 18359 bp, 15 predicted proteins | sample MGYA00511120_ERZ773099 | MGnify/ENA primary metagenome ERZ773099 (study PRJEB29015, sample SAMEA2738012) | human oral metagenome | biome: human oral; feature: human-associated habitat; material: dental | place: China | collected 2104 ...
ACGGGGAGATGGGCATCGAAATTTATCTGGTGAAGGACGCGGCCTACAGGATCGACCTCTCCCACCGCTTCGAGCGCAGCATCGACCTGCTGCGAACCATGGATGAGCTGACGCGGCGGGGGCAGCAGAAGTACGGTTCCATGCCCCGTTTCGACACGGGCAGGAACGAATACTACTGGATAGCCAAGGGACACCGCTTTTCCTTCTCCCGATACGCACCCGGCACGATACGCGTGCGCCTCAGCGGCGAATAAATGGCCGGCCCGCTATGCTCCCAAAGCAGGGGGAATGACAACACGCAAATATTTTATCGGTCAGGCATATTGCTCTTGCATTTTTGTACATAATTATGACATAATAACAAACAAAAGAGGAGGCGAAAAAAATGCCGCAAATCCGACCGATCACAGACCTGCGCAACACAAACGAGATTTCTGAGCTTTGCCATGCGAGGAAAGAACCTGTTTTTATCACAAAAAACGGCTACGGCGACCTGGTTGTCTTGAGTATCGAAGCATACGAGGAATTGGTGGAAACCGCATACACAGACTCAGCGATCAGAGAAGCAGAACAGGAAGTTGCGGAGGGCGGAAAATTTCTTGACGCCCATGAAGCCTTATCTCACCTCCGAAGGAAGCACAACTTGTGAAATACGCAATCAAAATATATCCCCGCGCATATCGGGATTTAGACGGTATCTATTCCTATATCGCCAAAAATCTTATGGCGCAGGGGACGGCTGAAAATCTGCTTACCAGCCTGGAGGACGCTATTTTCAGTTTGGAGCAGTTTCCGGAAAGGGAGCCTGTCCGCCGTATCGGGGCCTATGCCAATCAGGGCTATCGTCAGTTGTTCGTCAAGAATTATACCATCATTTATCGTGTACATAAGGAGAAACGAGAGGTACATATCGTAACCGTGCGCTATTCGCGGAGCGAATTTTAAATCAAATTTTGGAAACGGGCGAGCGGAGAGGCAAAAATGGACAGAAATTTGGAGGAAATGAGCCTGAAGGAGCTGTGGCAACTGTTCCCCATCTTCCTCGTCCGGCATCATGAGGGATGGAACGATTGGTACGTTGAGGAAGAGAGCAACCTCACAGCGCTGCTCCCGCGCGAAACGGTTAAGCGAATCTCCCACGTCGGGAGCACGGCCGTCCCCGACATCTGGGCAAAAAACATCGTTGACATCCTGCTGGAAGTCGGGAGCGATGACGACCTGAACAACGTCGAAAAGCGGCTCCTTCAAAAGGACTGGCTGTGCATGAGCCGGAGCGCTCACCGGGTCTCGATGAACAAGGGGTACACTCCCAGCGGCTTCGCTCAGAAGGTCTTTCACCTTCACGTCCGCCTCTGGGGGGATAACGACGAGCTGTACTTCAGGGATTATCTGCGGGAATTCCCCGCCGTCGCAAAGGCCTACGAGGCGTTGAAGTTATCGCTGTGGAGACGGTTTGAACACGATCGGGACGGCTACACCGAAGCCAAGAGGGACTTTATAAAAAAGCACACCGACCTGGCAAGGCAACGCTATGGCGCAAGGTACTAAGGAGCGCGGATTGGGCGAGGTGCTATCAAACTACTTGGCGTGAACGTGCAGCGGATCGTTTCCCGACACCTCGGAGATATCCCGGCGTGCCTTTGTCCACTGCGATGCAGCTCAATCTAAGCCATCAGGGAACCAAATCACCCCGCAACGCCCGATCGCCGTCCGCCGCGTCGCAGACAGCGCCTCGTTCGCCTGTCATCGTGGCCTTCTCACCGTTGATCAGAGATGCGGCCCTCAGGATGAAATCCTCCGGGGCGTCCCTGAACTGATCGAAGACGGGCGCCTCAATTCCGGTGAGGACGGCAACGACATCCCGTCTGGTGAGGTCGGTGGCCTCGGCCAGCCTGCCGATCAGGTCGTACTTCACGCTCCGGGCTCCCGCCCCGCCAGAGGCCTCATAGGCCTCGACCTCCTCCTTCACGAACGAGGTTCCGGACCGCAGGGCCTCCCTCGACGCCATCGCCCCCAGGACGCCGGACTCGACGCGGACGAGGGCCTTTGGGAGGCGCAGCCCCCCGTTCAGCGCGCGGACCGCCCTCCGGATCAACTCATCGGCATCGAAGTCCGCCGCGCGGACCGACTTCGCGTCGACGCCAGAACACATCATGACGGGTCTCTCTGGTTCAATGGTCGGTTCTGTGCGGCCGTTGCGGGCGTCCTCCGGCTGCAACACACGGACGCCGCAGGTGGCGTCGGGATTCGCGACGACCGCCTCAGCCGCGCCTTCAGCCTCATCCGCAAGCTCTGCCTGCAGCCCCCGCGCAAAGCGGTCGTAGCTCTCGCTGGCGATGATCGTGAGCACGTTGACGTCATGGACCTCATCTCCGAGGGCCTCCGCGTCCATGCGCTCCCCGTCCTGGTTGACGCAGAGGCGCAGGCCGCGCCCCACCTCCTGACGCTTACGGACCTCGCTTCCGCTTCGTTTCAGCGTGCAGATCTGAAAGACGTTGGGGTTGTCCCAGCCCTCGCGCAGCGCGGAGTGGGAGAAGATGAAGCGCACCGGCGACCGCCTGGGGTCGAGGTCAAGAAGGCGCTCCTTGTCCCTCATGATTAGGTCGTAGGCGTCGACGTCGTCCGAGGTACGCTCCCGCCTGTCGCTCAGGCTGCCGTTGGTCATACGCCCTCGTCTGTCGACGGAGAAGTATCCGGCGTGGGTGCTGTCCGGCGCAATCGCCTCCAAATACGCCATGTACTCCTCCTCACCCGGACCGCCCCGCGTCGCGGAAACGACGTCCCGATACTCCTCCTCGAACATCCGCGCGAAAAGGCCGTTTTGGGGCCGCCCGTCGGCGTCGTACTCCCGGTAGTGCGCGACCTCGTCGATGAAGAAGAGGGACAGCACCTTGACGCCCCTGCGGAACAGCCGCCGCTCCCGCTCGATGTGGGAGAGGATCGTTTCGCGGATCTGGATGCGGCGCAGCCGGTCCTCGTTCAGCCGGCCGACCGCCTCTCCGGCGCAGAGCCTGACGCCGTTCAGGAACTCCACGGAGTTGTCCCGGCCGTCGATGGACTTCACGACGAAGCCGTCCCGGTACTCCTCCAGCCTGCCGGAGCGCTCGTAGAGGTCGTAGCCGACGCCCGCCGTCCTCGTAACCTGCCGAACGCCCGACGCCCCCTTGCAATCGAACTGAATCGTCGCGGTGGGGGCCGCCGCCCTGGAGAGGTTGAGGCCCTGAAGGTAGACGTAGCCCTCCGTCGCGGCGCCCCCCGTCTCCACGATGCCCTTGACGGCGATCTTCTTCACCAGTCGCTCGTTGTAGGCCTCCATCGCGCCCAGCCGATAGACCAGGTTGTAGAGGCTGTCGGGCCGGTGGGTTGCGGAGTAGCGCAGCGTCATCATGGGGTTGAACTGCCTCAGGCCCTCTCTGGTCCGCCTGCCCTCGACGGACTGAGGCTCGTCGATGATCACGATCGGATGGGTCCCAGCGATGACCTCGATCGGCCTCCTCGACCGGAACTCGTCAAGCCTCATGTGAATGCGACGCGCGTCCTTCCCCCTCGCATTGAAGGCCTGCGCGTTGATGATCATGACGTCAATGGAGCGATCCGACGCAAACCGGTCGATCTCCGCCATCTGCGAGGAATCGTAGATGAAGTATCGGACCTTTCTCCCGTACTCCTCCGCGAAATGGTCCTGCATGACCTGAAAGGACTTGTAGACGCCCTCGCGGATCGCAACGCTGGGGACGACGACGATGAACTTGCTCCAGCCGTACCGTCCGTTCAACTCATAGAGGGTCTTGATGTAGGTGTAGGTCTTGCCGGTTCCCGTTTCCATCTCGACCGTGAGGTTGTAGCGCCCCTCCAGCCTCTCGGACGGCTTGATCCGGTTGGCGCTCTGCACCCTCCGCAGGTTCTCCAGGACCCGCGCGTCGGTCAGCTCCGGGACGACGGGCGGGTTGCTCCACCCGACGCAGCCCTCCCGCGGCAGCCGCGGCTCTCCCGCACCCCCGTTTGCCGGCGCTCGATACGGCTGCCCGGCGAACACGTCCGCGACCGCCCTGGCCGCGTCCTCCTGGAACTTCTGGCGTCGGAACCGAAGTTTCACCGCACCCCCCTCCCTCAGAGGACCTTGAGCCTCGCGGTCGGCGCCAGCGCCTTGAAGAGCTCCACGGCGTTGATCCTGGACGGGCTGTCCCTGAAGCTCGCGTCGCGGAACACGGCGCGAAGCGGCCTGCGCCTCGCGATCTCCCTGACGACGGAATCCGGCACGTCCTCGGCGAAGCAGGCAATCAGGTCTCCCTCGTTCCACGTGTGGACCCTGCAGCCCTCCACCTCCTCGCTGCGGTGCGGCATGGAGAGCGGAAGCCCCCACTCCAGCAGGCAGCCGAATAGAAGGTCCATGTCCGTGCGATCCGGCTTTACGTTGGACGCGAGCGCAGGGAGCAGGCTCTGGCGATACTCTCCGGCGGCGTAGTAGACGTCCTTCATGTTGCTCTCGTCCAGCCGGAGGACGCGGAACCCGACGTCCGTCTTTCTCACGCCCGGTCCCTTCGCTCCGATTCGCGCGCCGGAACGGCGAATGCGCTCCCTGCCCAGCTCGGCGATGTCCTTGAACCCCATCTTGAACGCGATGGTGTCCGGGGGCGTGCGCTCCGGAATCTGGACCAGGATAAACCTCCTGCGCCCGCCGTCCTCGGCGTTCATCCTCATGATGGCGTCCGCCGTAGTCCCGGAGCCGGAGAAGAAATCCAACACAAGGGCTTCCTTATCCTGAGCGCAGACCATCCTGGCCACCGCCTGAACCAGGGAAAGCGGCTTCGCGTAGTCGAAACATTTCCCAAGGCCCAGCTCCTCCAGCTCCCGGACCGCCGTTTCGTTCGTCCCCACGGCGGCCTCCCGGTTGAGCTCGACCTTCAGGAAGTTGGTCGGCGTCTTGTAGGCGCCCTCCAGCTCCTGCCTTTGAAAGCGGATGGAAAAACGGTCAGACTTGACGACGAAACAGGTCCCGCGCCTGACCTCTGCCTCCAGGGTCGCCTGCTCCCACTTGAACTCCCCGACGAGGCGGACCGCGTTGGCGTTCACGCCGTCCTCCACGCGCAGCTCGTCCAACAGCCGGACCCTGCCCTTCTCGCCGGCAGGGATGAGCCCGTCGCGGAGGAAGGGGAAGCGAATGCTGCCCTGTGGGAACCGGAGCGTCTTTTCGGGATTCCCGGCGTTCAGGAGGGGGGCGTCGCCGCCGTCGAGGGGCGCGCCGAAGTACTTGAGTGCGCTCCGCTTCTTCTCGTATGCCAGCACGTATTCCACGGTCTTTCGGCACTTGCAGGAGAGCGCGGGCGGAGTGCTGGTCCTGGTCCAGAGGAAGGTCGCCGCGTAGTTTCTCTCGCCGAACGCCTCATTGCAGAGCTTCTGCAGGTTGCTGACCTCGTTCTCATCAATCGAGATAAAGATCACCCCGTCGTCGCTCAACAGGTTCCGCGCCAACAAGAGCCGGGGGTACATCATGGAGAGCCAGTCCGAGTGAAACCTTGGGTTGGCGGGGTTGTTTTCTCTGAAGAGGACCGTCCCATCCTCGCCCTTCGCGCCGCTTCGCTCCAGGTATTCCTCCGTGCTGACGGCGAAGGCATCGGAGTAGACGAAGCGATCCGACCCCGTGTTGTACGGAGGGTCGATGTAGATCATCTTGACCTTTCCGAGGTAGCTCTCCTGCAGGAGCTTCAGCACGTCGAGGTTGTCCCCCTCGATGTAGAGGTTCTCCGTCGCGTCCCAGTCCACGCTGTCCTCCGGGCAGGGGCGGAGCGTCTTTCGGGTGGGCCGGTTCGCCTCGGCGATGGCCGCCCTCTTTCCCACCCACGTGAACTCATAGGCCTCGTCCCCCGCGATCGCCTCGTCGGAGAGCTCCTGACGAAGCCGCTCGAAGTCGATCGCCGCCCGGAGCCTGCCGTCCGCGCCCCGCGCCTCCGTCACGCAGCCGGGGAACAGCGCTCCGATCCGTTCTACGTTGCGGGCAATCCCGTCCGCCCATTCCATTTTCATCCTCTCGGCCATTGAAAGCGCCTCCAGTCCAGACCACGGCCTCCGGCCCATTCCCCGCCGTGCCGCCGATCGGCATCGCGTTAGAAAAAGTCCCGGACGCCCCTGCCGCGGCTACAAGTACCTTCCGGTCACGCTCCTTGCGTCCTCCCTGATCTCGCGCGGCGTGCCGGTCGCCACGATCGTACCGCCCGCTTCCCCGCCTCCCGGCCCCATGTCGATGACGTGGTCCGCGTTGCGGATCACGTCGAGGTCGTGCTCGATGACGACCACGGTCGCCCCGTTCTTTATGAGCGTCTCAAACACGTTGAGCAGGGTCTGCACGTCCAGCGGGTGCAGCCCGATCGTGGGCTCGTCAAAGACGAACACGGAATCGGCCTGCTCCCTTCCCATCTCGCTCGCCAGTTTCAGCCTCTGGGCTTCGCCGCCGGAAAGGCCCGGCGTATCTTCGCCCAGCCTGAGGTAGCCAAGGCCGAGGCTCTGCAGCACCCGCAGCTTGGACCGGATGGTTTTCATCTCCCTGCAGAACTCAAGCGCGGCGCTCACGTCCATATCCATCAGCTCCGGCAGGGAACGGGAAACGCCAGCGCCATTCGCGTATCTGACCTGGCAGGCCGCCTTCGCATACCTCGACCCGTGACAATCCGGGCACGGAACCTCCACGTCCGGCAGGAACTGCACGTCCAGACTGATGGAGCCGGTCCCATCGCAGACGGGACACCGCAAACTCCCCGTGTTGTACGAAAAGTCCCCGGATTTGAAGCCGTGCTGCTTTGCATCCTGCGTGCGCGCGTAGACCTTCCGCAGCTCATCGTGGACGTTCGCGTAGGTCGCCACCGTAGAGCGGACGTTGACGCCTATGGGCGTTGCATCGATCAGCTTGACGTGTTCGATGCCCTCAGCCGACACCTCGACGACGTGCTCCGGCACCTTCCTCCCCTGCGTCACGGCCTCCAGCGCGGGGACGAGGCTCTCCAGCACCATCGTCGTCTTGCCGGACCCGGACACGCCCGTCACCACGGTAAGCCGTCCCCTGGGAATGGCCACCTGAAGGGGCTTGACGGTATGGATCGCGGAAGTCACAAGGCGTATCGTCCCTTCGGCAAACGTTCCGTCGGGACGGAGGGGTCGTTCCCGCTCAACCCTCCGCCCCCCCGCAAGGAACGCCCCGATCTGGGAGGCCGCGTCCTTCTCTACGTCCGCGATCGTGCCCTCCGCGATGACCCTGCCGCCCTCAGCGCCCGCCTGCGGCCCCATCTCGATGAGCCAATCGGCCTCCTTCAGAACCTGCATGTCGTGATCGACGAGCAGGACGGAATTGCCGTCCGCCACAAGATCGTGCATGACGGCGTTCAGCCCTGCGATATTGGCCGGATGCAGCCCGATGGACGGCTCGTCCAGCACGTACAACACGCCCGTCGTCCGGTTTCGCACCGCACGGGCAAGCTGCATCCTCTGACGTTCCCCCGTGGAAAGCGTGGAGGCCGCACGGTCAAGGGACAAATAGGCGAGCCCCAAATCCATCAGCCGTCGCGCCGCCGTGCGGAAGGACTCGCAGATGCTGTTCGCCATGGGCTGCATTTCTCCCGGAAGGGAGCCCGGCACGGCCTCAACCCACTGGAGGAGCTCCGACAGGGGCATCCTGCAGACCTCATCCAAGGACACTCCGCGCAATTTGGGCTGCCGCGCCCTTTCGGACAGTCTGCTGCCGCCACATTCCGGACAGATTTCCTCCTTGAGGAACTTTTCCACGCGCTTCATGCCCTTTTCGTCCCTGACCTTAGCGAGCGCGTTCTCCACCGTATAGGTGGCGTTGTAATACGTGAAATCCATTTCGCCCGCCACGTTGGAGTTCTTTGCCTTGTACAGGATGTGCCGCTTCTCGGCGGGGCCGTGATAGACGAGGTCCTTCTCCTGATCCGAGAGATCTTTAAACGGCACGTTCGTGCGCACTCCCATGGCCCGGCAGACGTCGGTCATGAGGGACCACATCAGGCTGTTCCAGGGGGCAACGGCTCCCTCGTCTATGGTGAGGGACTCATCCGGCACAAGCGTCGCCTCGTCCACCGTCCGCACCATGCCCGTGCCCCCGCAGCGCTCGCAGGCCCCCTGACCGTTAAAGGAAAGCTCCTCAGCCGACGGCGCCTGAACCCGCTCCCCGCAGACGGGGCAAATCAGCTCCTGCTCCGCCGCGACCGCAAGCGTGGGCTCCTGCACGTGTCCGTTGGGACAGACGTGGTTCGCCAGCCTGGAATACATCAGCCGGACGCTGTTCAGGAGCTCCGTCCCCGTTCCAAAGGTGGAACGAATGCCCGGCACGCCCGGCCTCTGGTGCAGCGCAAGGGACGCCGGCACGTAGAGCACTTCGTCGACGTCCGCCTTCGCCGCCTGCGTCATGCGCCTGCGCGTGTAGGCGGACAGCGCCTCCAGGTAGCGCCTTGACCCCTCGGCGTACAAGACGCCGAGCGCGAGCGACGACTTGCCGGACCCGGACACGCCCGCGATCCCGACGATTCGGTTCAGCGGTATGTTCACGTCGATATTCTTCAGGTTATGCACCCTGGCGCCTCGGACCTGAATCTCCTTCGGCGCATCTGCCTCGTCATTCATCCTGCGCATCTCCATTCCCGCCCCGCAATCAGGGAACATGCCGCGTTCCCTAGCAAAAGGCTATGCGTATAGTCTACCTCATCATGCAAGATGGTTGGACGCACCGGTTCGCCGGGGCAAGTGTCCCTCCGACGCACCGCCCGTAATCGTCAATTATTTTTATCACGAACAGATTAAAAAATCAGCGATGGATTGTAGCCCATCAGGGTGGACTTTCATTGAGCGAAGGCAAAAGAAAAACCCGCTTCGCAGCGGGCTTTTTAGACGATTTTGGACGTTCATGAAAAAGGTAATGGTGGACTGTGAGGGACTCGAACCCACGACCCGCTGATTAAGAGTCAGCTGCTCTACCAACTGAGCTAACAGTCCACTTCTCTTTGGCGCGCCCGGCAGGATTCGAACCCGCGACCTACGGATCCGAAGTCCGTCGCTCTATCCAACTGAGCTACGAGCGCGTATTTTCCTATGGGGTGAGCGAGGGGACTTGAACCCCCAACCCCCGGAACCACAATCCGGTGCTCTAACCAATTGAACTACGCTCACCATTTTCAATTCTTGGCGCGCCCGGCAGGATTCGAACCCGCGACCTACGGCTTAGAAGGCCGTTGCTCTATCCAGCTGAGCTACAAGCGCGTCTCGTTCGTAATGGAGCGGGAAACGGGATTCGAACCCGCGACCTACGGCTTGGAAGGCCATCGCTCTAGCCAACTGAGCTATTCCCGCGTCGACACACTTTAGGTCTGCGCTGGTCGGGGCGAAAGGATTTGAACCTTCGACCCCCTGCTCCCAAAGCAGGTGCGCTGACCAGACTGCGCCACGCCCCGAAAAATAATGGTGGAGCTGAGGAGATTCGAACTCCCGACCTCTTCCGTGCGAGGGAAGCGCGCTCCCAGCTGCGCTACAGCCCCGTTACAACAACGAGCAGTATTTTATACGCCAGACTCGATCTTGTCAACAAAGAACGTTCCATTTTTCCGAAAGAGCCGCAGCGGCATCCGCAACCTCTGCAAAAAGAGGAAGGAATAGTCCTCGGCTCTTTTCCAAGTTAAGCTACTGTCCTGATTTTTGGGGGTAAAAAACGCTTAAAGCCTTTTGCTGCTTATGCGTTATCATCGTAAAGTGAGTTATAAAGCCCCTCAACCTGCTTCATAAAGTTACGAATCGCCTTACCATCCGTCCAAGGGATGTTGAAGGAATGCTTCAAAGTAAGCCCTCCATTGTTCCGCACCAAAATCTGGCAGGAAAAATCGGTGTCTGAAAAGAGGAGATCAAACTTGAAAAGCGTATCGAACTCTTCATCCAAGACAAAAATCTTTCCATGATCGGAACAGTAGACTTTTAGATTTTTAATAGACATCGTAGTATCAATGAAGTCAATGATGATTGTGGAGATTGGTTTCAATTTCTCGCCCTCCTCACTTGAAGTTGAGCCATGCTCAAAAGAATTCAACTCACAGGAACCACACACATGGTCACCCCCTATCGGAGAGCACTCAGGGAAAAAACAGGGCTTTTATTATAATATAAACAGAGTCATGACACAAACCCACAATCTGTGATGTCTTACACTACGTCATGGTCGTGATCATAGTGCTTCATGGGGATGACCTCCATCCCATGCCTGGCGCGGTAGTCGTTGAGTGCCGTATGGATGGCCTCCTCCGCCAGGACGGAACAGTGCATCTTGATGGGCGGCAGACCATCGAGCGCCTCGGCGACGGCACTGTTCGTCAGGTTCCAAGCCTCGTCGATCGTCTTTCCCTTGATGAGCTCAGTCGCCATGCTCGACGACGCGATAGCCGACGCGCATCCGAAGGTCTTGAACTTGACGTCCTCGATGACGTTGTCCTTGACCTTCAGATATATCTTCATTATATCCCCACACTTGGGGTTTCCGGCCTCGCCGACCCCATCGGCATTCTCTATCTCTCCCACGTTGCGCGGATTGCTGAAATGCTCCATGACCTTCTCGCTGTAATTCAGTGCCATTTCGCCCACCCCCAGGACATGTCCCTTTCGTTGAGCACGCCTCCCCGTTTTTTATCGGCAGGAGGCGTACCTCCACTATTTTCCGCCGCGGCGCTTCAGGAAGTCCTCCCAGAGCGGCGACATGGACCGCCGCCGGGCTACGATCTCCGGAAGCACGTCCAGGACATAATCTACCTGCTCGCCGGTAGTACCACGCCCCAGCGTCATACGTAGGGAACCGTGCGCCATCTCATGAGACAGCCCCAGAGCCAGAAGCACATGGGAGGGCTCGAGCGACGCCGAGGAACAGGCGCTGCCCGTCGAGGCCGATATCCCCTTCGAGTCCAGATCCAAAAGGAGGGTCTCCCCCTCTATGCCGATGAAGCTGAAGTTCGTGTTGTTGGGCAGCCGCTCGTCACCCCGGGCTCCATTCAGTTTGGTGTCGGGAATCCGGTTCAGGACGCCGTCGATCAGCCGGTCCCGAAGGGCGCAGAGGCGCGCCTTTTCCTCGGGCAGGCGCGCTTTCAGCCTCTCGATGGCGGCACCGAGGCCCACGATGCCCGCCAGGTTCTCGGTGCTGGCACGCCGTCCCTTCTCCTGGCCGCCGCCATGGACGAAGTTCTCGAGCCGCAGCCCCTTGCGCAGGTAGAAGGCCCCCACTCCCTTGGGACCGTACATCTTGTGAGCGGACAGGGACAGCATGTCGATGTTCAGGGCCTTGACGTCGATATCCAGCTGGGCCGCCGCCTGCACGGCATCCGTATGGAACAGGACGCCCCGCTGCCGGCAAAGCGCACCGATCTCTCCGATGGGCTGGATGGTCCCCACTTCATTGTTGGCAAACATCACGGAGACCAGAACGGTTTTGTCCGTCATCGCGGCCTCCAGGTCCTCCATGCGGACGCGCCCGTCGGGGTCGACGGGCAGGTAGGTCACGCGGAACCCCTCCACCTTCTCCAGGTATTCCGCCGTGTGGAGGATGGCGTGGTGTTCGATCTTCGTCGTAATCAGGTGGTCTCCCTTGCTTCGCAGGCGCTCCATGGTCCCCTTCAGCGCCCAGTTGTCCGCCTCGGTCCCGCTGCCGGTAAAAAAGATTTCGTCGGGACCAGCATTCAGGGCTTGGGCCACCTGGCCGCGTGCCGTATCGATCGCCTTGCGGCTCTTCACGGCAAAGGAATAAACGGACGAAGGATTGCCGAAGACCTCCGTAAAATAGGGCATCATTGCCGCCAGCACCTCGGGATCCGTCGGCGTCGTCGCCGCGTAATCAAGATATGCGCTTTGCATCGTCGTCCCCCCTAGTCGAACGTGGCTCAAGCCATTTCCTCAAATGCCCTCAGGGCAGAGATAAAATTCCGAAACATCGTGAGGGCTCAAAATTCCTCCCCCTCATCCTGAAAAAGCGTCCTGTTCCGAACGAGGTCCTCCAAAGTCGTCGCCTTCAGTATCTCGTCGATCGAATCCCGAACCTTCCGCCACAGTGAAAAGGTGGGACAGATGTCTATCTGGTCGCATCCCGCCTCCGTCTGACAGTCTCCGAAGGTGATGGTCTCCCCCAGAGCATCGACGATCTCCGCCACGGTGATCTCCCCGGCAGGGCGCGCCAGGAGATACCCTCCCTGGGCGCCGCGCACACTGCGCAGGATGTCGCCCCGCCGCAGCCTGGCGAAGAGCTGTTCCAGATAGTTGGCGGGAATGTCCTGACGCCGGGCGATGTCGCTCACGGCGACAGGACCCTCGCCGCCTTGGGCGCAGAGGTCGGACAGAGCCCGCAGACCATATCGTGTGGTGGTCGACAACTTCACATGAGATCCCTCCTCCCAAGTCTGAATAAAGAATATCATACCCTATAATTTTTATCAAGATTTATTGTGCGCAATCGTCGTTCTGTGAAAATTCAGCTGCGCCATAAGCGAGAAAGCAAATCTTTGCGTTACGCGTACTCGAGTTTTTGGGGGATATCAAACCTTCGGTCCACCACATAAGCAGCCTGGAGAAAACGCCCCCGCGGCAGGCAGGCCTTCTGGATAGTATCGGGATGGAGCGGGGGGGGATGGCATTGTCACAAAAAGAGTTCTAGCGGATCGAGGTCGTGGAGCTGCCGGTCAACGGGAAGAGGACCAATCAGGAAGCTGCTGAATATCGACCGCCAAGCGGAAAAACGACACATCAGCATATAAGGCTCATGAACAGCGGTGCTACAAGCACGGTCAGCAATCCGGTTACGACGATGGCGAGCCCGCTCATTGCCCCCTCCACTTCACCGATCTCCAACGCTCGGACGGTCCCGAGGGCGTGCGAGGCGGTCCCTATGGAGAGCCCCACGGCCAGAGGGTCCTCGATTCCAAGCAGGGAACAGATCTTCGATGCCATGACGTTGCCGAGGATACCGCTCACAGTGATGGCTGCAACCGTGATGTCGGAGATGCCCCCCAGCTCCTTGGAAAGCCCGATCCCTATGGCCGTGGTGATCGACTTGGGCAGCAATGTCGCAAACTGGACCCGAGAGAGCCCGAAGAACCATCCCAGGACCAGAAGACAGAGCGCGTTGGCAATCACACCGAGGAGAATGCCTGCCAAGACCGCCCCGGCATGTTTTCGAAGCAGGGGCAGCTGACGGTACAGGGGAACGGCCAGACAGATGGTCGCGGGCGTCATCAGCAGAACCAATGGCCGCACGGCTTCCGCGTAACGGGAGGTATCAGTTCCCAAGCGGTACAGGATGGCTGTCAGAAATAAGATCCCGACCAGGAGGGGGTTGATCAGGGGGTTCTTCAAGCGCCTGTTGAGGACCAGCCCCAGAAGATAGGCTGACAGCGTAAGCCCCAGCCAGAAGTAATCGGAGCTTTCGATCAGGCGCATCGTTTCGCGCAGGTCCTTTGTAATCATTGTATCCGTCCCCTCCCGCTTTTCCGGCGGACGATCCCCTGTACGGTATATCCCGTGACGGCCATGACCACAACGGTCGAAACCACCGAGATGGCCAGCAGGGGGACCAGGATATCGCGGAGCTCGTCCCATAGATCAAGCAGTCTGGCGCTCACGGGGAGGAACGTTAAAGGCAGAATGCTCAATAGAAGATCTCCGGCCCTCTCGACCTGACAGAGCTTAACGATTTTGAAAACGAGGCAGAGGAACAGGAGCAAAAGTCCATATATACTCGCCGGCACCGGAAAGGGCAGGATGTAGTTCAGCGCCTCCCCCGCAAAGGTTATGCCCAGAATGATCCCGAATTGACTGAGATAATGCATGGCCGCCCAACTCTCCCGAACTCCGAAAATGAAAAACGCGGAGGAAGCGTTCTCCTCCGCGAAGACGATCCTGTGAAAAAATAATGATACACCGCCGTACGCTTTTTGTCCTCCCCAAAATTCCCCTTTTTCAGCGATGTTCCTCAACTTTCAATGATATGATATCAAAATGGGGACGGTCGTAAACCCGGTGACCTTGCGATGGGCGAGCGCCCGTCGAGGACCGGGGATGTCCCTCGGCCGGGAAACGATATCGTTGTCGTAAGCCCCGGACGAAGTCCGGCCGTCCCGTTTTTCCCGGCAGAAAAGCCCATATGGAAAAAAAGCCCGCACGGGATTGAACGCCCTCGCTGCAGGACCCGCCCGAAGTGGAGAGGAGAGACTTTGCGATGCCAATGAAGGATGAGACGACGACACTGGCCCTGGACTTCCCGAATGGACTGCCCAGGATGCCCGAGTTCGACCCCGGCTGCCGCCGCGCGCCCGACAGAGGGTACACGCTGAACGAGCGGGAGACGGTGCTGGCGCTCAAAAACGCGCTGCGCTACATCCCCGAGCGTTTTCACAGGGAGATGGCGCCGGAGTTTCTGGAGGAGCTGAGGACCCGAGGCCGCATCTACGGCTACCGGTTCCGCCCCGAGGGCCGGCTCTGGGGCAGGCCCATCGGCGAGTACAGGGGGCGCTGCACGGAGGGACGCGCGTTCCAGGTGATGATCGACAACAACCTGGACTTCGACATCGCGCTCTACCCCTACGAGCTCGTCACCTACGGCGAGACCGGGCAGGTGTGCCAGAACTGGATGCAGTACCTCCTCATCAAGAAGTACCTGGAGGTCCTGACGCCCGACCAGACGCTGGTGGTGGAGTCCGGACACCCTCTGGGCCTGTTCCGGTCGAAGCCCGAGGCGCCGCGCGTCGTCATCACCAACGCGATGATGGTGGGGCTGTTCGACAACCAGGAGGAGTGGCACCGCGCCATGCAGCTCGGCGTGGCGAACTACGGACAGATGACCGCGGGCGGCTGGATGTACATCGGGCCTCAGGGCATCGTGCACGGGACGTTCAACACCGTGCTGAACGCCGGGCGCATGAAGTTCGGCGACAAACCGGACGTCCTGAAGGGGCGGCTCTTCGTCACCTCGGGCCTGGGCGGCATGAGCGGCGCCCAGCCCAAGGCGGCGGACATCGCGGGCTGCGTCTCCGTCACGGCGGAGGTGGACGAATCCCGCATCGCGACGCGGCACGGTCAGGGCTGGGTCAAGGAGATCGCGAAGACGCCCGAGGAGGCGTTCGGCCGGGCTCATGATCTGATGCGCAAGGGGGAGGTCCGATCCATCGCCTTTCACGGCAACGTCGTGGACCTGCTCCAGTACGCGGTGGACCACAATATAGGCATCGACCTGCTCTCCGACCAGACAAGCTGCCACGCGGCCTACGACGGCGGCTACTGTCCGGCGGGCATTACCTTCGAGGAGCGCACGCGCCTGCTGGAGGAGGACCCCGACCGCTTCCGCGTGCTGGTGGACGAGACCCTGCGGCGCCATTTCAACCTGGTGAGAACACTCGTCGAGAGGGGGGCGTACTTCTTCGACTACGGAAACGCCTTCCTGCGCGCGGTCTTCGACGCCGGCGTGACGGAGGTGGCCAGGAACGGCCGCGACACCCACGAGGGCTTCATCTTCCCGAGCTACGTGGAGGACATCATGGGGCCCATGCTCTTCGACTACGGCTACGGACCGTTCCGCTGGTGCTGCCTGTCCCGGGACCCCGAGGACCTGAGGCGGACGGACAGGGCGGCGATGGACTGCATCGACCCCAACCGGCGCTTCCAGGACAAGGACAACTGGGTCTGGATCCGCGACGCGGAGAAGAACGAGCTGGTGGTCGGGACACAATGCCGCATCCTGTACCAGGACGCGGAGGGCCGCGTGCGCATCGCGCTGAAGTTCAACGAGATGGTGCGCAACGGGGAGATCGGGCCGGTGATGCTGGGCCGCGACCACCACGACGTGTCCGGGACGGACTCGCCCTACCGCGAGACGTCCAACGTCAAGGACGGCAGCAACATCATGGCGGACATGGCCACGCAGTGCTTCGCGGGCAACGCGGCGCGCGGCATGAGCCTCGTGGCGCTGCACAACGGCGGCGGCGTGGGCATCGGTCGGGCGATCAACGGCGGCTTCGGCCTGGTGCTGGACGGCTCCTTCCGCGTGGACGACGTCATCCGGAGCGCGATGAGCTGGGACGTCATGGGCGGCGTGGCGCGCCGGGCCTGGGCGCGGAACGAGGCGGCGCTCGAGACGTCGGCCGAGTTCAACAAAAAGCGCACGGGGGAGCACATCACCCTGCCGTACCTGGCGGACATGGACTACCTGACGGACCTCGTGACGAAGCACTAGAGGTCCGTCCGCCGGAACGCCTAAATTGAGGAGGGGTCGGGGTCTGCCCGACCCCTTTTGATATAATAGGCCCGAACGAGGCCGCGGCGCATGGCCTGAAGGGTGTGGCACAGGGGTGGGGCTGGTGGCCTGGCCCCCTGAGATGGGAGAAATGTCGCGATGACTGTGGAGGGTTTGGGAGTAGAGAAATTGATGGGCGAGGAGCTGGTCCGCGAGGTGGTCTACCGCGGCGTGAGCTCTCCGGAGACGGTCGGGCGCGAGAGGATGCGCCGGATGGAGGAGCGCGCCGTCAAGAAGTTTGGCATCCCCAGCCTCCTCCTGATGGAGAACGCCGCCCTGGCGGTGGTGCGCGAGGTGAAGGACTACAGCGCGTTCGCCGTGGTCTGTGCGCCGGGGGGCAACGGAGGCGACGGCCTGGCCGTGGCTCGGCACCTGTGCCTCCTGGGGCGCGACGTCCGCGTCTACCTGGTCGGCGACCCCGAGGAGGGGAGCGCCGACTTCAGGACGAACCTGGAGATCATGAGAAGGATGTCCCCGGAGTCGATCTACGCGCTGACGGAGGCGAGCTTCGAGGACTTCGAGTACGCCCTGAAGGGCTGCGAAACCTGCATTGACGCGATGTTCGGCATCGGCCTGAACCGTCCCGTGGAGGGCCTTCCCCGGCGCGCCATCGAGGCGATGAACCGGTACGCCCTCCACATCGTGTCCGTGGACGTCCCGTCGGGCGTTGACACCGACACGGGGGAGGTCCTGGGCGCGGCGGTGTGCGCGCACAAGACCGTCACCTTCCATCGGATGAAACCCTGCCTCGACCTGGCGCCGCAGTACGCCGGCGACGTCGTCGTGGCCTACGTGGGAATCCCCTGAGCCGGCCGTCCTTCCGGTCGGCCTGCGCGGGGCGTTTCAAACAGTTTTTCGGAGGTGTTGTGTTCTGTTGAGTCGTAAGGGTTTTGCGTTGTTCCTGTTCTGCTTGTCCTGCGTCGCCGTTCTGGTCGCGCGAGGGGCGAACGGAGCGCCTGAGAAGCCGCGAAAAAACGAGGGGGTGAAATCCGTGGAGAGCAGGACGAATGGAGAGAGCGAGGAGGAGCTGAGGCGGCGGATCGGGGACCTGGCCTGGAACGTCACCCAGAACGCCGCGACGGAGATGGCCTTCAGCGGGGAGTACGACCATTTCTTCGAGAAGGGCGTCTACGTGGACGTCGTGAGCGGGAAACCCCTGTTTTCCTCCAAGGACAAGTTCGACTCCGGGTGCGGTTGGCCCGCCTTTTCCAAGAGCATCGCGCCGGAGGCGGTGTCCCTGCGGGGCGACTCGTCTCACGGGATGAATCGCGTCGAGGTCCGGAGCGCGGGCGCCGACTCCCACCTCGGACACGTCTTCGAGGACGGTCCGGCGGAGCGGGGCGGAAAGAGGTTCTGCATCAACTCCGCGGCGCTTCGCTTCATCCCCTTTGACGAGATGGAGGCCGCGGGGCTGGGCCGTCTGAAGCGGGAGCTGTGGCCTGCGGACACGGCAGCGGAGGAGGCCGCGGCGCACGGGAAGGACGTCCGGGTCATCTACCTGGCGGGCGGCTGCTTCTGGGGGATGCAGAAGTTCCTGGACCAGTTCGACGGGGTGGTGGAGACGGAGGTGGGCTACGCCAACGGGAACGGCGTGGAGCCCACCTACCAGCAGGTCAGCAAGGAGAACACGGGGCACGCGGAGACGGTGAAGGTCCTCTACGACGAGGCGAAGCTCCCGCTGCGGCGCCTCCTGGAGCGCTACTTCATGGCGATCGACCCCTTCTCCCGGGACCGCCAGGGCGGGGACTACGGCCGGCAGTACCGGACGGGGATCTACTACACGGACCCCGCGCAGCAGGAGGCCATCCGCGAGGCCTGCGCCGCGGTGGAGGAGAAGGAGGGGAAGGCGCTCGCGGTGGAGGTGCTGCCCATCGACAACTTCTCGCGGGCGGAGGAATTCCATCAGAAGTACCTGGACAAGAACCCGGGCGGCTACTGCCACATACCGGAGCGCCTGCTGAAGCTGAAGTAGGACGAAGATCGAGAGGGGCGGGCGCCGAAGCGCCCGCCTTTCTTTCTTAAAGCGCTCTTAAAGCGCTTACACCCTTTC
>ERZ773099.1337-NODE-1337-length-18343-cov-9.051072_pt1 | contig 18343 bp, 15 predicted proteins | sample MGYA00511120_ERZ773099 | MGnify/ENA primary metagenome ERZ773099 (study PRJEB29015, sample SAMEA2738012) | human oral metagenome | biome: human oral; feature: human-associated habitat; material: dental | place: China | collected 2104 ...
TGCTGCCATGCGTCTCGCGGCAGATCATATCGCAGCGCGGCGTCTGCACCTGCAATCACCTGACGCAGCGGATATGGGCTGTGTCCATCTTGCTCTGCCCGCAGAGGAGCCGATCCGTGGCTATCTGCTCCATGCCGTGCGTCACATGGAGGAGCATATGGCCGAGCCGATTACCGTTCGTGAGGTCGCGGATGAGCTCGGTCTCAGTGTAAGCTATGTTCACAAGCTTTTTGCGCGCTGCGGAACCTCGTTCAGTGCATATCTGACGGATTGCCGTCTGCGCCGTGCGGGGCAGCTGCTGCGCGAGAGCGATGAGAAGATCTACGCGGTCGCCGCAGCGTGCGGCTATCAGGACACACGTTATTTCAGCAAAATTTTTCAAAAACACATGGGGGTCAAGCCGACGGAGTATCGTCATAAAAATTTTTTCAAAACCCCTAGCCAAATTTAAAAAAATAGTGTAATATAATAATTGTTATTGGGTAGTAACTCTTTGTGAGTCAAATCTCCCGATACGTCTGTGTATTATTTATAGGAATCGCTGATAAAATGAAGTCCGTCAGATTGGCGTAGATTTTTTCGTCCGAACAAGGAGGCAAACCGGACGCATAGCCAAAGCTATGTGGAGGATTTGCCGACACAGTGCGGGCAAAAAAGATGCGTCAAGATGGCGTGGCTGAATTTATCAGTGCTTCCTATATGTTCTTGAACATTACCCTCCAACAGCGAATCCCGCCCTTGAGAATAACAACGATCTGCCCGTCCTCCTTGACCACAATGTACTCGAGCAGCCTGACCATCATGTTTGCCCACATATTCTGCCAATGCTTCTTTATCATTCTGCCATGAGCATCGCGCCTGCTCAATAAAACAGCTTGAGATGCAGCAAAGGCTGTGCGCCAGCCAAAGCCTGCGCACAGCCTCTTAAAACATCTTACAGCTTCGTGATGTCCTTGCCGAACCACTTCTCGGAAACCTTCGCCATCGTGCCGTCGGCACGCATTTCATCAAGAACCTTCTGCATCTTCTCCTTCAGCGCCGTATCATCCTTGCGGTAGGCAACGCCGAACTGCGTCACAGGGCCGACGTGGCCGTCGAGCGCGGCAATCTTGTCGGGATGCTTCGACATATAGAAACGCCCGATGATCTCGTCACAGACAATCGCATCGACGCGGCCGTTCTCCAAATCCATGAAGGCGGACAGGTAGTCTGCATACTTCTTCACGTCTTTGTAGCCCGTCGTATCCTTATGCCCGTCCACATAGTCCTCTGCCGTTCCCGAGGCGCTCTGGGTCGCAACCGTCTTGCCCTTGAGATCGTCTTCCTTCGCGATCGAGGCATCGTCGGCGCGCTTGAAGATCACCTGCTGGTCGTTCATATAAGGCTCCGAAAAGAGCAGGTTCTTCTTGCGCTCTTCTGTAATCTCCAGACCGTTCCAAAGCGCGTCAATGCGGCCGCTCTGGATTTCCGCCTCCTTGCTCGACCAGTCGATGGGCTTGAATTCCACCTCCGTGCCGAGACGTTTCGCCGCTTCCTTCGCAAGATCCACATCAAAGCCCGTAATCTCATTGTTTTCATCCAGGAACCCCATGGGCGGGAAATTGTCGTCGAGACCAATGACGATTTTCTTCGGCGTCTCAGACGCGGTCTTGTCCGCCGTACCGCCGCAGCCCGCAGCAAGTCCTGCCGCCAAGGCCAGCGACAGACAGAGGAATAAGATTTTCTTCAAAACAGCCACTCCTTTTCTTCGTTAAAGTGTTATCGTAGTGATATTATACGATAAGATGCCTGATTTGCCAAGAGCACAAAGAAAATTAGGACAAACGAGCCGTTTTCTTCCTGCTATTGGCTTTTCCTGCGCCAAACATGTATAATATTCGTATTGCATCCAATAACTTAGGGAAGAAAGGCGGAATCATCATGCATATTCCACGGAAGTTCAAGGCGCTTGCCATCGGCGCCTCGCTCCTCGCCGCCAGCTTTGGCTTTGCAGGATGCGGCGGACAGAGCGCCGACACGAAGGACATCAAAATCGGCATCGTGCAGCTCGTCGAGCACAACGCGCTTGATGCAGCGAGCAAGGGCTTTGTCGACGGTCTCAAGGAACGCGGCTTCGAGGAGGGCAAGAACATCACCATCGACCGCCAGAACGCACAGGCAGACCAGTCGAACCTCCAGAACATCGCCCAGCGCTTCGTCTCGGCAAAGATGAACCTCATCTGTGCCATCGCGACGCCCTCTGCACAGAGCATGGCGAATGCGACGCACGACATTCCCATTGTCGGCACGGCCATCACCGACTATGTCGGCGCGAAGCTCGTCGCCTCGAACGAAAAACCCGGCGGCAACGTCACGGGTACGAGCGACATGAGCCCCATCAAGGATCAGATCGATCTGCTCCTGAAGATTGCTCCTGAGACAAAGACCATCGGCGTCATCTACTGCTCGAGCGAGGTCAATTCCGAGGTACAGGTCAAGGCCATCACTGAGTATGCCGAGAGCCGCGGGCTCAAGGTCCGCACTGCAACGATTTCGACGGTCAACGACATCCAGCAGGCGGCCAACAGTCTCGTCGGCGATGTCGACGCTTTCTTCGAGCCGACGGACAACGTCATGGCTTCGGCCGTCCCGACGCTCCTCGCCATCACGGATCCGGCGAAGAAGCCTGTGTTCTGCAGCGAGGACAACTGGGTCAAAGCCGGTGCGCTCGCCACATACGGCGTTGACTTCTACAAGCTCGGCAAACAGGCCGGCAACATGGCGGCCGACATCCTCGAAGGGAAAGCCAAGCCCGCCGATATGGCCATAGAGATGCCGAAGGATCTCAAAGTCTGCATCAACAAGACGAATGCGGAAAAACTCGGCATAAAGATTCCGGACGACATCCTCAAGGATGCGGAAATCGTCGAATAAGCTTTCCGGACATGCAGAAGCCTTGCCAATCGCTCTGCGCCTCCTCTCGATAAAAACCCCGGCCGGCCTTACGCGCCGGGGTTTTCTCATTTGAGCGGCCAACGTACACCAATCACGCTTTTCCCTCCGGGCGCACGCCCTTATGTCGTTTTCACAAAGGAGAAATATATTTCCATGGATCTCATCATCCCAACCGTTTCACTGGGGCTCTTATGGGCGCTCCTCGCCATCGGCGTCTATCTGACGTTCCGCGTCCTCGACGTCCCCGATCTCACCGTCGAAGGGAGCTTCCCGCTCGGCGCTGCGACGGCGGCCAGCCTTCTCGCAGGCGGTTTTTCACCGCTCATCGCCATCGCCGCCGCCTTTCTCGCGGGCATGCTTTCCGGCGTTGTCACGGGGCTTCTGACAACGAAGCTCAAGATTCCCGCCCTTCTCGCAGGCATCCTCACCATGATCGCGCTTTACTCCGTAAACCTCCGCATCATGGGCAAGGCGAACCTGCCCCTTTTGAATACCGAAACCATCTTTACGCAGGCGCAGTCCTTCGGTCTGGAGCGCGAAATCGCCGTGCTCGCCATGGGCTTTCTCGTCGTCTCCCTCATCAGCATCGTCTGCTACTATTTCTTCGGCACAGAGCTCGGCGCGGCAATCCGTGCGACGGGCTACAACCAGAACATGATCCGCGCCAATGGCGTCAATACGGATATGACGATTATCCTCGGGCTGCTTCTTTCAAATGGCCTGGTCGCCATCTCCGGTGCGCTCGTCGCTCAGGCCAACGGCTTTGCCGATGTCGGCATGGGCGTCGGCACCATCGTCATCGGCCTCGCTTCCGTCATCATCGGTGAAGTGCTCTTCGGCACGCGAAGCTTCAAGAACTGCCTGCTGTCCGTAATCGGCGGCTCCATCGTCTACCGCGCTGTCATCGCCATTGTCCTGGAGCTCGGCATGCCGCCGAACGACCTCAAGCTCTTCACAGCGGCGCTCGTCGCGCTTGCGCTCTCCCTGCCGCTGATCCAGTCGAAAATCCGCGGCATGAAAAGGGGTGTGCATTGATGCTTCGCATTGAAAACATTTCCAAAACGTTCAATCCCGGCACGATTACGGAAAAACTCGCGTTGAAGGGCGTCTCGCTCCATCTCGCGCCCGGCGACTTCGTAACCGTCATCGGCGGCAACGGCGCCGGAAAATCGACGCTGATGAACTCCATTGCAGGAACCTTCCGCGTCGACACGGGGCGCATCGTCATTGCCGGCGACGATATCACGAAGTGGCCGGAGCATAAGCGCGCCAAATATATCGGGCGCGTTTTCCAGGATCCCATGATGGGCACGGCGGCAGGCATGATGATCGAAGAAAATCTCGCCATCGCCGCACGGCGCGGCCGCACGCCGACGCTGCGCTGGAGCTTCTCCAAAGCGCAGAGGCAACACTTCAAGGAGCTTCTGGCGGGGCTCAACCTCGGGCTCGAGGACAGGCTGGAATCCAAGGTCGGCCTGCTTTCAGGCGGCCAACGCCAGGCCTTGACACTCCTGATGGCGACGATGGCCTCGCCGAAACTCCTGCTCCTCGACGAGCATACGGCAGCGCTCGATCCCAAGACCGCGGAAAAAGTGCTCGACATCACAAAAGACATCGTGGACAAGCGCCGCCTGACGACGCTCATGATCACACACAACATGAAGGACGCCCTGCGCCTCGGCAACCGCCTCATTATGATGCACGAAGGGCAGGTCCTCGTCGACGTCAAAAGCGAGGAAAAATCGCGCCTCTCCGTACGCGACCTGCTCGCACTCTTCGAAAAAGCGGCGGGCAACGAATTGGCAAACGACAGCCTGCTGCTGTCTTAGCGAAAATAAAAAAGCGACAAAAACTGCCCTGCATTTGTGCAGGGCAGCCTTTTGTCGCTTTTTTATTTTACCAGTTCCTCAATTTCTGCACTGTGCCTGCGCGTCTTCTTGTCGTAACTTATGCCGACGAGCAGAATTCTCCCCACATAAGACGCCAATGCTTCGCCGTACCTTTTTTCCTTGATTTGAGAGATTGCCGCCCTTGCGCCCTTGTCCCACTTGAGCTCGATGACAATCGCCGCACGCCCGGGATACGCCGGACGAGGCAGCAGTACGAGGTCGGCGAATCCTTTGCCGAGCGGCATCTCGCGCACAAGCTGATAGAAGCGCCGCGCACTGTAAAGAGCAAGGAAAAGCGTATAGGCGAGAGCATTTTCATCGTTGTACTGTAAATGGCTCGTTTCGAGATGCGCCCGCTCCACAGCCTCCGCTACAGCAGGCGCATCCTTCGCGGCAATCGCCTCCAAGAGCGCGTCGGACTCCTGCAGCGCACGGCGCACGGCCTCCCATGCTTCCCCCTGTTTCGTCGCGTTGACATACTCGCTGAGAATCTCGTTGTTCGGCACAAAGACCTCTTCCGTTGTCTTGTCATAGCCAAGATATCCCAGATGCACGAGAAGTGTCATCACGTCATCGGCCGACGTAAAGGTCGTCATATCATTGGCGAAGTTTCCCACGGCAATCCTCTGCCTGCCGCCACCCATCATGCGGATGACAGCATCGCGCAGGCCGCCTTGGTTCAAGTCGATATAGACCTTCAGCGCCTCATACGTTTCCGTCCTGTTCCAATAGTTGCCATAGCCGTGCGAGAGCATCGCCTCAACGACGCTCTTGGGATTGTACACAGAGCCGGATTCGGCGAAATGGTAGCCGTCGTACCAGGCACGGCATTCCGCAAAATCCATGGCGTAGCGCGTGCACAATGCCTTCACCTCGTCCTCCGTAAAACCGACGAAAGGCGCGAACTGGCGCGGATTCTCCATGGAAAACTCCATGAACATGTTGAGCGCGGAATGTGTGCCGTACTTCTTGATTGGCAGGATTCCCGTCATATATGCGAGGCCGATGTACGCTTTATCCTTGAGCCAATCGCGCAGGAAGTCAAGATACTGCCGCTGCGCCGTCATATTTTGCGGGTATTCACGAAAAATACAGTCCCATTCGTCGATGACGATGACGAAGAAGCGTCGGGTGTGCTGATGGATTGTCTCCATTACATTGCGTAAATTATTCTTGCGAAAGTATGTAAAATCCGGATATTCTTTCAATAATTCCCAGAGCACGGCTTCCTGCAAAAAAGCAAGAAATTCCTCCATACCATCCGTTTCGCTCAGGAATTCCTGCATATTAAGACGGATGACGTCGCTGTTGTTTAGGTGCGTCGCAAAGCTCTCCGCCGCTTCAACGGCAAGCCCTGCAAAAAGCGCGGCGCCGTCAACGGTGCGATCGTAGTAGGCACAGAGCATATCCGCCGCCATCGTCTTGCCAAAACGCCGCGGGCGACTCACGCACAGATACTTCTGCTGGCTTTTGAAACGACGATTCGTCTGCTCGATCAACCCCGTCTTGTCCACATAAATTTCCGAATTCAACGATTGCTCAAACATCCCCGAACCGGGATTAAGATAAATACCCATGGCCTTCCCCCCTATATAGAAGCGCCGCGCGTCCTCCGCACCGCCGCTACTTCGCGCCATGCTCCTTCTTCCATCGCTTGATGTCCGCAAGCCGCGCCTTGAAGCGCCCTTCCAGCCCCTCCTCGGTCGGTTCGTAGTAGACTCTTCCCAGAAGATCGTCGGGCAGGCACTGCATGTTCGTGAGCTTTTCCTTCGCATTGTGCGCGTACTGGTAGCCCTTGCCGTAGCCCTCGTCCTTCATGAGCTGCGTCACGGCGTTTCGGATCACGAGCGGCACGGGCTCGGCGAGGCGCTCCGTCGCGTCGGCCTTTGCCTTCAAATAGGCGACTTCCATCGCGTTCGACTTCGGCGCGAGCGCCATGTAAACGGCTGCCTGCGTCAGATGCACCGAGCACTCAGGCATGCCGATGAAGTGGCACGCCTGGTACGCAGCAACGGCAAGCTCCAGCGCACGCGGGTCGGCAAGCCCCACATCCTCGCTCGCAAAGCGCACGATGCGCCGCGCGATGTACAAGGGATCCTCGCCCGCCTCCAACATGCGCGCGAGCCAATAGACTGCCGCATCGGCATCGGAATTTCGCATCGACTTGTGCAGCGCCGAAATCAGATTGTAATGCTCCTCGCCCTTCTTGTCGTAAAGAAGCGACTTCTTCGCCAAACACTGCTCCACCGTCTCCGGCGTGACCTTGAGCGCGCCGTTCTCCATCTCTCCGTTCAGCACGACGATTTCCAGCGTCGAAAGCGCCGTGCGCGCGTCGCCGTTGGCGAACGCGGCGAGCGCTTCCAAAAGGTCGTCCGCGATCTCCACCCTCTGATTGCCGAAACCCTCGGGAGCTGTGAGCGCACGGCGCAGCAGCCCCAGAATATCTTCCTTCTGCAGGGCCTTGAGCACGAAGACGCGGCAGCGCGAGAGAAGCGCACTGTTGATCTCGAACGACGGGTTCTCCGTCGTCGCGCCGATGAGGATGATGCTGCCTTTTTCCACAAAGGGCAGAAACGCATCCTGCTGCGCCTTGTTGAAGCGATGAATCTCATCGACGAAGAGGATCGTGCGCTCGCCGTATGCGGTATTCTTCTCCGCCTCCTGCATGACCGTGCGGATCTCCTTGATGCCGCTCGTCACCGCCGAAAAATCAATAAAGCGCGCCTTCGTCTCCCCCGCGATGATGCGCGCGAGCGTCGTCTTGCCGACGCCCGGCGGCCCCCAGAATATCATGGAAAAAATCTTATCCTCTGCAATAAGGCGCGAGAGCATCTTTCCCTTGCCCACGAGATGCTGCTGCCCCACATAGTCCGCCAATGACCTCGGCCGCATACGCGCCGCCAACGGCAGATCGACCTCACGCCGGAAAAGTGAATCCTGCTCCAATGCTTTCCCTCCTCTGCCCATGTTCCCTGACAAATATATTATAGCATAGCCGGCAGATCCATGGAAAAAATGCCGTTGTGCCGCCACAGGCGCAGTCCATGCGCCCTGCATCATCAAGAACAAAGCCGCGCCGTTTCTGTGCTGCAGAATTTCCTCTAGGTCAAAAGACAGGATTAAGACAAACTTCCTAAAACCCGATATAGATAAGAAGATGTATATTACGCTTAGGGAGATATTGCATTCACCAGCATTTCCCTAAAAACGGAGGCACAAAAATGTACCGTTTCCTAGAAAATTTTGAAACAGGCATCCCCTTTATCGACAACGGCCATCGCCGCCTTCTCGCCGATATGGAAGAGGCGCGCCAGGCTCTCGATGAAAACCACGAGGACGATTTTCACCGCATGAGCGCACAGCTCCTCGACACCATGCAAGAGCATATCGCCAAGCAGCATATATACGAGGAGGAAATCATGGGCATGTCCCATGACCCTGAGCTTGCGGAGCAAAAGGAGGCGCACGCGCACTTCCGCACGGTCATCGACCAGCACAGGACCTCCCTGAACTGGCAAAACGATTACGAAGAACTTACCGCGCTCATGAACTTTCTCAACGAATGGTTCCTGCAGCACATCCTCTCAAGCGACATGCTGATTGCCAGCGCACAGAAGAAAGCCAAGGCGGCCGCCATGGAAGCCAAGGCCAAGGCGGCCAAGGCAGCCAAAGCCGCAGAGCGCGAGACGCCGCATGCTTCCGACAGCGCGGCGACAGCAGTCGCGCCCACAGCGAACACAGCCGATGCCGAAGAAAGCCGCGCTGAAGCGCCGGAGGAAACGCCCGCTCCGAAAGGAAAAACCGCACCCGCACGCAAAAAGGCAGCCACAGCAAGCAAAAGTGGCGAGGACGGAGATGCCAAGCCCACGACAAAGGCTGAAAAACCGAAAAAGACTGCGCCAAAGGCAAAAGCTGCAGCGGCAAAGAAACCTGCAACAGAAACGTCGGAAAGCACACCCCAGAAAAACGTTCCCCAGCCCGGCAAGCCCGCAAAAGCTGCCGTCATCAAGAAAAAATCCGCGCCCGCCGATCCCTTCGCCTTCACCGACGAATTCCGCACGCAGATTCCGCTTGTCGACAAGGAGCACGAAACGCTTTTCGACTTGGTGCGCCAGACCTACGAGCTCGTGCATGACGAATTCCGCATCGACAAATTCGACGACATCGTCGCGATCATCGGCGAACTGCGCGACTACACGATCAAACACTTCGCTGATGAAGAACGTTACATGAAAAGCATCAACTACGACGGTCTCGCCGAGCAAGTGAAAGCCCACACCGCTTTCGTCGAACAGCTGAACAATATCGACCTCGACGATATCGACGCCCACCAGGAGGAAGCCCTCGACAAACTCATCAAGTTCCTCCTCAACTGGCTCGTGCAGCACATCCTCAAGATCGACAAGAAGATGCCGTATATCGAGGAAGCGGCCTTAAATCTGACGGAATGACACGATCGATCACCTAGTCACATATACAAAACGGGCTTCTCCTGCTTTTTCTGCAAGAGAAGCCCGTTCCTTATTTTATCATCTTGCCTGGGCACACACGATGCTCAGCCGATCATGCTCTTGATATCGCTCTCGACATCCGTGATGCCGCCGATGCCGAAGGTTTCGACGAGCACGTTTGCGACATTCGGCGAGAGGAATGCCGGCAGCGTCGGCCCGAGGTGGATGTTCTTTACACCGAGATGCAGCAGCGCGAGAAGGACGATGACCGCCTTCTGCTCATACCAGGCGATGTTGTAGACAATCGGCAGCTCGTTCACATCGGCGAGCCCGAACACCTCCTTGAGCTTCAGCGCGATGAGCGCCAGAGAGTAGGAATCGTTGCACTGGCCCGCATCGAGAACGCGCGGGATGCCGCCGATGTCGCCGAGATCGAGCTTGATGTACTTGTACTTCGCGCAGCCCGCCGTCAGAATGACCGTGTCCTTCGGCAAAGCTTCTGCAAACTCGCGGTAGTAGCTGCGCGTCTTATGACGGCCATCGCAGCCGCCCATGACGATGAACTTCTTGATCGCACCCGACTTCACGGCATCGACGACCTTATCGGCGAGCGCGAAGACCTGCTCATGCGCAAAACCGCCGACGATCTCGCCCTGCTCCAGCTCCTTGGGCGGCTCGCACTTCTTCGCCAACTCAATGACAGCGGAGAAATCCTTCCTGCCGTCCTTCTCCTCGATGTGCGGACAGCCGGGGAAGCCGACGGCGGCCGTCGTGAAGATGCGATCCTGATAGCTCGCCTTCGGCGGCACAATGCAGTTCGTCGTCATGAGGATCGGGCCGTTGAACGCCTCGAACTCTTCCTTCTGCTGCCACCAGGCATTGCCGTAGTTGCCCGCGAAATGCGCGTACTTCTTGAACGCCGGATAGTAATGCGCCGGCAGCATCTCGCCGTGCGTATAGACATCGACGCCCGTGCCTTCCGTCTGGTCGAGCAGCTCCTTCAAATCCTTGAGGTCGTGACCCGAAATCAGGATGCCCGGATTCCTGCGCACGCCGAGAGCGACCTTCGTGATTTCCGGATGGCCGTACGTCTCCGTGTTCGCCTTGTCGAGAAGAGCCATGACGGCAACGCCGTACTTGCCCGTCTCCAGCACAAGAGCCGTGAGATCGTCGCCCGAAAGGCTGTCATCCAAAAGCTGTGCCAAAGCCTTCTGCATAAAGGCGTCGACCGCCTCATCGCGATAGTCGAGCACATTCGCATGATGGTTGTACGCTGCCATGCCCTTGAGCCCATACGTGGCAAGTTCCCTGAGACTGCGTACGTCCTCGTTTTCCGTCGCGAGAACGCCGACATCCGCCGATGCCGCCTTCGCCTGAAACTCGCTGCGCGCGCCGTGCCAGAGCGCCGCCGCCGGCAGATTCGCGCGATCGTCCAGCTCCTGCAGGAGCTGGGCCTTCATGCGCAGCGTTTCCTCGATGGCCGCAGCAATCGCTTCCTCATCAAAATTTGCATTCGTAATCGTGATGAAAAGATTCAGCGTCACACGGTCATCGATCGACACGGCAACCGGCTTTCCGGCCTCTCGCAGCGCCGTCGACACAGAAGAAAGCCCCTTCGTCACATAAATCAGCAAATCCTGAAGCCCCGCGACCTCCGGCTTCTTGCCGCAGACGCCCACCTGAGTGCATCCCTTGCAGCCCGCCGTTTCCTGACACTGGAAGCAAAACATCTTGTTCTCCATATATACCGCCCTTTCTCTTTTGCAAAATCATTTGGGAACCGACTTCACAGTTCCTCGCGACAAAGCTATCATAACAAAGCAAAACAGCATCTGCGGTAATACTTGTTACCAAAAAGCAAGATTGCGACAAAATCCAAAGATCTGCTGAATTAGGATGAAGCGCGTCGGCGTGGCAGCAAATTTTCCAATCGATCCAAGAGACAAATTCTCCGCATAGCGCAGCTATGCGGAGAAAAAAATTGCCAAGACGGCGGGCTGAATTGAGCATCATTTCCCTAAGGGCAGAAAAATTCAACTGAACGATTCGCTTTTCCCCTCTCCTCCCTCAAAGCAAACTGTGCAAGCGCCCGATTTCCCTGACTTTCTCAAGCGGCAATTCCGCAGCATCCGCAATGGTTTCCAGCGGCTGCTTTTGCTTGAGCAGCCCCAGAACAACCATGACTCTGCCTTGCTCAAGGCCTCGCTCACGCCCCTGTTCACGGATGGCATCTTCGTATTCCTGTTGGTTCCATTCAAAGTTTACCATATCGACAACCTCCCTCTCGTGCACTTTTAGGAACTCTTCCATGATGCCGTGTTCTTCACAATAGCGAATGGCCTCCCGTATAGCTTTGCTGCGCTCCATTCCTGCCGCAATGTTTTCCTTGACGCGGCTGATGAAGAAGCTGTAGTCATGCAGCGAGCGGCTCTTTTTGAGCAGCTTCCTGCCGCTTTTATACGCGATATTATGGCAGGTCACGGTAAGTTCCAGACTGCTTTCCGCCCCAGACTCCAAATAGGCGTCGGAAAGCCTCATCTGCCATCTTTCCGGCAATTCCGTATCCGCCGTGAAGAATACATGGAACTCCGGTGCAGGAAGCCCGATCCGTTTTTTCATATAAAGCTGCTTGGCAGACACAGCCTTGCGGAACTGCTCGCATACGTAATAGAGGCAGCGCAGTGGCATATTTTCGTTCTCCGTACTTTGATGCTCGATCAGAATCAGATGACGCCCCGACAGCAGGAAAGACACATCGTTTTTCACCTGTGAGAGGAACGTTCCTTCCAATGTCACAATCTTTACTTCTTCTTCGCTCGCATACGTACATTCATGAAGCGCACCCGCCACTTCCCGCAGCCGTGCGGCATTGTCGAAGTACATCCGAAACACGGTGTCCTGGTATTTCTTCCCTTTGTTTTCCTCACCCATAAGTTCTCCTCTAGCCGCACAGCAGCAAGTCTCTGTTTTCTCCATTATACCATAGACTTTCCCGGAGAGGCAAAAAAGAACCCCCGCAGATGCGGGGGTTCTTACCAGAGTCAAATTAGAAGAAGTACTCGAGACGACCGAACAGCTTGCTGACGCCGTTGTCCTTGTGATCGCCCTCGATGTCGCGGATCCTGTTGCCGCTGAAGAAGAGGAGCGTGCCCATGACGTTCTTCGCGAAGACATACTGGCCGCCGATCTCCCAGCCCTTTTCGCCCCAGCTTGCGCCGTCGAACGTCGGGTTGATGGCAGCGCCCTGGCCGACATAGCGGTACGCCGCATAGAGGCCGTAGGTGCGTGCATTCTCAGGCTCTGCGCCCTTGAAGTCGAGCTGGACGTTCCAAGCATGGTTGCTGTAGCCGCGATGATCCGGCTCTTCCTTGCTGGCATCCTTGAGGTAGTAGCGCGTATCCTCGAAGCCCGTGTTGTTCCAGTAGCCGGCGCTGGCCTTAAAGTTGTCATCGAACTGATAGCTGCCGCCGATGCCCCAGATGGACTGGGTCTTGCCGTCATCGTTGTTGTAGCGCTTGAAGATCTGGTTGTGCGTGAGGCGGTAGTACTCACCGGCGACGCTGATCTTATCCGTCGGCTTCCACGTGAGGTTCAGGCCCCAAATCGTGCCCGTATTCTGGTCAACATCAGTCGTAGCCGTACCATACTTCGCCGGATTCTTGCGCGCAGCAATCATCCAGTCGCCCATATCCTTGCCCATGGACGTATCCGAAAGATCGATACGACCAGCCGTCAGCGTGCCCGTAAACTTCTGGTCAGCACCGACGACGACCTGTGCGCCCGTAATATTGTCATCGAGAACCATGCCCTGCTCCGTGAAGACCGGAAGCAGACCGGCATTGATATCCGTGACGCCGTAGTGGCCGGCAGCATAGGCGCGCTTGAGCGTAACCTTCGTGTCCGTACCATCATGGTTCTTCTTCGCCCAATTGTCAGCATCAGGATCAACAGCATTGTCCCTGTCAAAGTCAATCGTGGCATCGACACGAGCCATGACCTTCCAGTGGTCGTTGACCGTAGCCTCAGGCTCGAGACGGAACAGAAGCTCGTTCTGACGCCCATCGGTACGGCGCTCACCGTTCTCAAAGTTGTGCTTGTAGTACGTGTACTGCAGTTCGCCCGTCCACTTCACATTATCGATCTTCGACTCGAGGTTCGAGACGCGGACGCCGAGGTTGTTGAGCTCTTCGCTGAACTCAGCAGCGAGCTTGTCGATCATGGCCTTCTGCTGTGCATTGGCCTGATCTTCCTTCGCCATGGCCTTCGCGACCATCTGCGCCATCTCGTAGCGCGTGATCTCGTTCTGGCCGCGGTACGTGCCGTCGCCGTAGCCCTCGATGATGCCGTCGTCAGCAAGCTGCGCAACAGCGTCATAGGCCCAATGGTCGGCCGGAACATCGCTGAACGGGTTGGCCGCAGCGAACGTCGTGGAGGCTGCACCGACAACAAGCGCCGTCGTGAGAGCCGCAGTGAGAGTCTTTTTCATCAGAAACTCCTCCTTAAAAATTTGAATAAATTTCGGCTGAACCGAAGAAGGAGGAGCGAATTTCCAGAGTGTCCATGTTTCCTCTTGGTTCGCTCTTTCTCAATCGGTTCTTGTCCAGAATAGCATAAGTGAATTTAAAATGCAAGCCTTATTTTGCTAATATATTTTATGTTTTTGATGAGAATTTCCTGAGAAAAAGAAAACCCCCGCGATGCGGGGATTTTCTTTTCGGCAAAACCTTATCAGAAGAAGTATTCGAGACGGCCGAACATCGTGTTGACGCCGTTGTCCTTATGATTGCCGTCGATGTCGCGAATCCTGTTGCCGCTGAAGAAGAGGAGCGTGCCCATGACGTTCTTCGCGAAGACGTACTGGCCGCCGATCTCCCAGCCCTTCTGGCCCCAAGCTGCGCCATTGAAGGTCGGCTCGATGACAGCGCCCTGCCCAAGATAGCGGTACGCCGCATAGAGACCGTAGGTGCGCGCATTCTGAGGCTGCGCCCCCTTGTAGTCGAGCTGGACGTTCCAAGCATGGTTGCTGTAGCCGCGGTGCTCCGGCGTCTCCTTGCTGACCCTCTCAAGGTAGTAGCGCGTATCCTCGAAGCCCGTGTTGTTCCAGTAGCCGGCACTGGCCTTGAAGTTGTCGTCGAACTTGTAGCTGGCGCCGATGCCCCAGATGGACTGCGTCTTGCCGTCATCGTTGTTGTAACGCTTGAAGACCTGGCTGTGCGTAAGGCGGTAGTACTCGCCGGCGACGCTGACCTTGTCCGTCGGCTTCCATGTGAGGTTCAAGCCCCAGATTGTGCCCGTCTTCTGGTCAACGGCACCCGCACCAGCTTTGCCCTTCTTCTGTGCGTCAATCATCCAGTCGCCCATATCTGCGCCCATGGACGTACCCGAAAGATCGAGACGGCCTGCCGTCAGCGTGCCCGTGAACTTCTGGTCGGCGCCGACGACGACCTGTGCACCTGTAAGCGTGCTGTCAAAAAGCACGCCCTGTTCCGTCGTGAGCGGAATCCAGCCCGCATTGATGTCCGTGACGCCATAGTGGCCGGCAGCATAAGCGCGCTTCAAGGTAAGCTTATGATCCGTATTCTTATGGTGCTTTTTTGCGCCCCAACCAGTATTATTGCTGGCATCATTATCCTTGTCCATATCTGTCGAAGCGTCGATACGAGCCTTGACCTTCCAGTGGTCATTGACCGTAGCTACCGTATTCATGCGGAGCAAAAGCATGTTCGTGCGCCCATCTTTCGCACGCTCCTGACCCTCGTAGTTTGATTTCTTATAGTCGTAGCGCAGTATGCCCGTCCACTTCACATTGTCGATCTTCGACTCGAGGTTCGAGACGCGGACACCGAGGTTGTTGAGCTCTTCGCTGAACTCAGCGGCGAGCTTGTCGATCATAGCCTTCTGCTGTGCATTGGCCTGATCTTCCTTTGCCATGGCCTTCGCGACCATCTGTGCCATCTCGTAGCGCGTGATCTCGTTCTGGCCGCGGTACGTGCCGTCGCCATAGCCCTCGATGATGCCGTCGTCAGCGAGCTGCGCAACAGCGTCATAAGCCCAATGGTCGCTCGGGACATCGCTGAACGGGTTGGCCGCAGCGAACGTCGTGGAGGCTGCACCGACGACAAGCGCCGTCGTGAGAGCCGCCGTAAGAGTTTTTTTCACTAGAAACTCCTCCTTAAAGATATAAAATATTTTCGAGCGAACTGAAAATTGAGGAGCCCCTGAGTTTCCATGTTTCCTCGGTTCCCCATTTCCAATTCCTTCCCGATAATACCACAAAGAAAAACGAATGGCAAATAAAAATCACTGTTTTTTTCTTAAATTATTCCTAAAACGAATCCATGCCTTGCGTTTATGCCTTGATCCGTGCAATCCATTTCTGATCGACCACGGTAGCGACGTCGACAGCCTGCACCAGTTCGCGGTGCGTCGAGTGGCCGCCGTGGAAAAGCTCGACGACGACGCCCTCGTTCTTCGCGATCTGGACGGCCGGCAGCATATCTGAATCCCCCGTCATCAAGAGCGCGTGGCGAATCAGGCGCTTCGTGCTCAGCGTCACAAGGTCGATGGCGAGCATGACGTCGACGCGCTTCTGTTCGAAGAACACATGGCCCAGCTCATCGTGGCGCTTTTCCAGCCGCCCGAATTTGCACTCGAACTGCGGCAGGCGCTGCAGATACTCGTGAAAGCTCTGCTGTTTCATCTGCCGTTCCTTCTCTTCCTCCGTCGGAACCGCGCTCATATAGGCCTTGCAATCGTAATAATATGTACGCAAAAGACCGTTCGGCCCGCACATGGCTTTGACCAGCTTCTGGTAATTGATCTTCGGCTTCCCCAGGTTGCCGAGCAAGTTCTGTAAATACCCCGCATCAATAAAACATGCAGTATCGTTTCTCACTATAAAACTCCTCTTCTGCAAAAGACAAAATAAAGGCCTAATTCCGCGAAAGAATCAGGCCGGCTTGCACTCAGCGGGAATGCAAGGGTTATTAATTGGCTTCCATAATATAGCAAGGCGATGCAGTTTGTCAAGCCCGCAGCCGCAGGCGGCATTCTACAGTTCATGAAGCACAGATAAATTCAGCACCGGCATCTTGGCGCATCTTTTCCTCCCTGCCTGTGTCGGCAAATCCTCCGCATAGCCCCGCTATGCGTCCGGTTTTCCTCCTTGGCAAGCCGAAAAATCTGCACCCATCTGACGGACTTCATTTTATCCGTACTTTCTTTATTTGAAGAGATCGAAAAGCTGCTTGCCGATGAGCACCGTCGTCACGATGATGAAGAGGGGGCGCACATACGAAGCGCCCTTCCGGATGGCAAGCCGCGAGCCGCACCATGCCCCGACGATCATCGAAAGCCCCATGGGAAGCGCATAGGCAAAGTCAACGAGGCCAAAGTGCGCAAAGAGCAGAACCGCCGCCAAATTGCTCGCGAAGTTCAGCGCACGCGCATTGGCCGCCGCGCCGAGGAAGTCGAAGCCCACGAGGAGGAAGGCGAAAAGCATGAAAGAGCCCGTCCCCGGCCCGAAAAAGCCGTCGTAGAAGCCGAAGGAGAAGGCGACCAGCGCGGAGAGCAGGAGCACGCGCCGTCCCATGCCATGGTACTTGTTCTCGCGTCCCCAGTCGCGGCGGAAGATGCTGTAGAGCAGGACGAGCATGAGCATGACGACGACGAGCGGCCGCAGGAAGTCCGGCGGTACCTCGCGGACGACGAGCACGCCTGCCGCCGAACCCAGAAGCGTGATCGGGAAGAGGATGCGGACCAGCTTCAGATCCACTTTGCCGCTCCGCACGAAAGAAACAAAGCTCGTGCAGGCGCCCATGACGGCCGCCGCCTTATTCGTGCCGAGCACTACGAGCAGCGGCAGCCCCGTCATCATCAGCGCAGGGATGGATATGAGCCCGCCGCCGCCGACAACGGCGTCGATAAACGCCGCAAAAAATCCCATGCCGCAAATGAAGAACAGCATCTCCAGCCCCATAAGCCATAGCCCCTTCCCAAATTTTCCCTTGCCGTCGATTATACTATATCCTCAGGGCGATGTCACATAAAAAGCGTGCGGGCATACGTACAGCGTACATATACCCGCAATTTCACCAATGATATTTTTCCCCGCGGTTGATCTTGAAAGCGCGGTATATTTGCTCATAGAGCAGGAGCCGCACCATCTGGTGCGTGAACGTCAGACGCGAGAAGGAAAGGCGCAGGTCTGCGCGCTTTCGCACCTCGTCGGAAAGGCCGAACGCCCCGCCGATCAAAAACGTGAGATCGCTCTGCCCCTGAAGCGCAAGCGCGGCCATTTTCTCTGCAAGCTGTTCCGAGGACAACAGATCGCCTGCCACATCAAGAACGATGAGCGTCCCCCTTTCCGGCACAAGGCGAAGGAGGCGCCGGCCTTCATCCGCCAACGCCTCCTTCAGTTCCGCCTGCGACGGCTTTTCTGCCAAGCGCGCCTCGGGAATCTCCGAAAGCTCCAGCGAGGCATAGGGGCGCAGACGTTTTTCATACTCCGCGACCCCTTCGCGCAGGTACTTTTCCTTGAGCTTTCCCACGGCAGCAATGCGGATCTTCATCAGTTGTCCTGCGGCATTTCCTGCAGCGTTGCCGTCACGGTCTGCTTCTTGCCGTTGCGCTCGATGACGATCTGCACCTTGTCGCCCACCTTGTGGTCAGCAACGGCCGCCCTGAGATCCGCCACGGTGTTCGTCTCCGTGCCATCGATCTTCAGGATCAGATCGCCGCGTTCGATGCCCGCCTGGTATGCCGGGCCGTTCAGCTCCATATGCTCGACATAGACGCCCTTGTCCGCATTGAGCGTATAGCCGGCGCGCGCGGCCGTCTGTTTGTCGAAGATGCCGACGCCGAGATAGGGACGCACGACATAGCCGTGCTTCAGCAGCTGGTCGATGACCTCCTGCACCGTATTGATGGGGATGGAAAAAGCGATGCCCTCCACGCCGCTCGCCGCAATCTTCGCGCTGTTGATGCCGATGACCTCGCCGTCCGCATTGACAAGCGCGCCGCCCGAATTGCCGGGGCTGATGGCCGCATCCGTCTGGATGAGCTTCAAGC
>ERZ773099.1338-NODE-1338-length-18340-cov-11.645939_pt1 | contig 18340 bp, 21 predicted proteins | sample MGYA00511120_ERZ773099 | MGnify/ENA primary metagenome ERZ773099 (study PRJEB29015, sample SAMEA2738012) | human oral metagenome | biome: human oral; feature: human-associated habitat; material: dental | place: China | collected 2104 ...
CGTCGTAGTCGAACTCCTCCATCGACTCCGCCCGCCACAGGCGCAGCGTGTTCACGTTCCTGGTGCCGTAGCCGGTAATGGGCATGTCGTAGGGGATGGCGCGCACGGTCAGGTCGTTGTAGGTGACAATGCGCTGGGCCTCCTCACGACGGATGACAAAGGGGTAGCCCTCCTCCATCCAGGGGTCGGGGTGCTCGGTCTGGAAGCCGTCGGAGAAGAGCTGCTTGAACAGCCCGTAGCGGTACAGGATGCCGTAGCCGGCCACCGGCAGGTCCAGGGTGGCGCAGGAGTCCAGGAAACAGGCGGCCAGGCGTCCCAGGCCCCCGTTGCCCAGGGCGGCGTCGGGCTCCTGCTCCAGGATCTCGGAGAGGTTCTGACCGAAGGCGCCCACGGCCTCCTGGGCCTGCCGGACCAGGCCCAGGTTGGTGAGGTTGTTGAGCAGGGCACGTCCCATGAGGAACTCGGCGGAGAAGTAGTGCTCCATGCGGCCAGCGCGGTAGCGCTGGTCGGTGGTGTACCAGTTGTCCGCGATGGCGTCCACGACGGCGGCGGACAGGCCCTGCCAGACCTCCATCTGGGTCGAGACCTCGGCGGGGTGACCAGAGACGGATCGCACCGCGGAGGGGACGGTCGTCACCAGGTTCTGCGTCATACTTGCTTCCCTTGTCGGTTATGCGGTAGCCGGTTGCCAAGGAACTGAGCAACGGCTGAAACAACGTGCGTCACCAGGAGGGCACAGGCATGGGCTGCGGGGCCCAGACGCGCACTCCTGCGAGCCGTTCCTCAGCGTACCGGCTGTTCTCGGGGCCCGCATGCCGACAGCGGCCAGCTGGCTCCTGGTGGGGGCTGCACCGGCCCCTGTCCTAAGGGCGCCCACCTGTAGAGTGAGGCCATGAGTCAGGTGCCTGTATCCGCCCGCCCGGATCCGGCCGGGCCCGCCTCCCGACCCGTGCCTGGCTGGCTCCAGAACTGCTACCACTGCCAGATCCCGCTGCTGGTTATCTGGCCGCTCATGCCTTCCTTTGGGCGCATGCTCCTGGGCTCCGGGGGGTGGATGACCCTGTTCGCGCTGTTCTATATATATGCTCCCCTTCCTGCTGTGCGCCCACGGGCTCATCCTCGTCCTGACCCGGGCCCGGGCCCGCCGGGTGGGCTGCGACGCCATGGGGGCGATCACCGGCGCCTTCTACCTGGTCTACGTCGTCTCCTTCTTCGTCCTGTGCCTGGCCATGCCCGACGCCTCCGACGCCAGCGCGACCCCCTCGGTCCTGGGCCGGGCCGGGCTGAGCGCCTCCGTGAGCAACGGCATCGCCTTTGCCGCCCTCATCCTCAGCGCCGTCTGCCTGGCGGGGTGCCTGGTGGCAGCCGTCACCGGGCTGGTCCTGGCGGTCCGCCACGGGAGCCACACCACAGCCCCCGGGCGTCTCCCGCCGCGAGACGCCCGGGGGTAGGTGCCATACTGGGCGGCGTGACTGACACGATCTCCCTTGGTATCCCTGCCGTCCGTGAAGTCCGCCCCGTCCTCGGAGAACGCCGGCCCACCCGCCGCATCCAGGTCGGTGACGTGGCCGTAGGGGGCGGGGCTCCCGTCTCCGTTCAGTCCATGACCACCACCAAGACCCACGACATCGGCTCCACCCTCCAGCAGATCGCCGAGCTCACCGCCGCCGGCTGCGACATTGTGCGCGTGGCCTGCCCCACGGACAAGGACGCCGCCGCCCTGCCGGTCATTGCCAAGCAGTCGCGCATCCCGGTGATCGCTGACATCCACTTCAACCCCAAGTACGTCTTCGCCGCCATTAAGGCCGGCTGCGGGGCGGTGCGCGTCAACCCCGGCAATATCCGCAAGTTCGACGACCAGGTCGCCGCCATCTGCAAGGCCGCCTCCGACCACGGGGTCTCCCTGCGCATTGGCGTCAACGCCGGCTCCCTGGACCGGCGCCTGCTCAAGAAGTACGGCAAGGCCACCCCCGAGGCCCTGGTGGAGTCCGCCACCTGGGAGGCCGGCCTGTTCGAGGAGAACGACTTCCACGACTTCAAGATCTCTGTCAAGCACCACGACGTGGTCACCATGGTCCAGGCCTACCGCCTCCTGAGCGAGAAGGGCGACTGGCCCCTGCACCTGGGGGTCACCGAGGCCGGCCCCGCCTTCCAGGGCACCATCAAGTCCGCGGCGGCCTTCGGCACCCTCCTGGCCGAGGGGATCGGCGACACCATCCGCGTGTCCCTGTCCGCCCCGCCGGTGGAGGAGGTCAAGGTCGGCACCAAGCTCCTGGAGTTCATGGGCCTGCGCGAGCGCAAGCTGGAGATCGTCTCCTGCCCCTCGTGCGGGCGCGCCCAGGTGGACGTGTGGACCCTGGCGGAGTCCGTCGAGGACGGGCTCAAGGACATTACCGCCCCCCTGCGCGTGGCCGTCATGGGGTGCGTCGTCAACGGCCCCGGTGAGGCCCGGGAGGCCGACCTGGGCTGCGCCTCGGGCAACGGCAAGGGCCAGATCTTCGTGGCGGGCAAGGTGGTGGAGACCGTCCCGGAGAGCCAGGTGGTCGAGACCCTCCTGCGGCACGCCCGGGAGATGGCCGACCAGATGAGGGACGAGCTCGGCGAGGAGGCCCTGGAGGGCACCCGTCCGCAGGTCGTGCCCGTCTGAGGCAGACGGTGGCCGACGGGGGCGGGAGCCCACGTCCCCTCCCGGCGCCTAGGACCGCCCCCGTGCTCCGACGCAACCGCCGCATTACCGCCGTCCCGCCCGACCGGCGTGAGGGCCTGGTGCGTCTGTGCGCCCTCGACCCCGTCGAGGGGGTCTCCCTGGCCCACCAGCTCACCCGCTGGGAGAGGTGGGGCCGGGGGGACGTCGTGGTGACCGGCACCCTGGACGCCCCCACCGCCGGGGCGTGGGCCACCGGCTCCCTCATGGTCTACGGCCTGGCCCCCCGCCCCGGCCTCGGGCACGCCGGCGCCGACCCGCAGGACGTACGGGCCCTGGCTGAGCACGCCCGGGGCCGCATGGTGCGGCGGGGTGCGGTCTCCGGCCCGCGGAGGGACGTCGAGGCCGTCTGGGGGCCGCTGTCCGAGGCGGGCCTGACGGCCCGTGAGGCCCGCTGGAACCAGCCGCTCCTCCTGGCGCCCCGTGCCGCCGAGGGGCTCCTGGCCGCCCAGCTGCGGCGTCGGCCCCACCTGGGGTGGGTCGGGGCGGGGACCCGGGCCGCGGTCCCGGCTGAGGACGCCCTGGTCCAGCCCGCCGCCGCCGCCATGTTCCGCGAGGAGGTCGGCTACGACCCGGCCTGCTCGGGCCGTGCCTTCGCCCGGCACATCTCCTGGCTCGTGGGCAGCGGACGCGGCTACGTCCTGCTCGACGACGGCCAGGGCGGCCCCGCGGCCCCCGGGGGTCCTGCCGCGGTGGCCTTCAAGGCCGACGTGGGCAGCCTGTGGCGCTCGCCCTCCGGGGCCGTGGCCCAGCTCACCGGGGTGTGGACCCGGCCGGACCTGCGTGGGCGGGGTATCGGGACGGTGGCCCTGGCGGCGGTGGTAGACGCGGTGCGCGCCGACCACGTGGGGCCTGACGGGGTGGTGAGCCTGTACGCCAACGACTTCAACGCCCCGGCCCTGGGGCTGTACCGGTCCCTGGGGTTCACCCGGCACGGCACCTTCGCCACGATCCTGCTGTAAGGCCCCCACGCGCCCTCCGGGGTCTGGCCCGGGGGTGGAGACGGCGTCCAGGCCGCAGGCCCTCCGGGGCCCTGGCCTAGGCGCGCCCGTAAAGACCCGGCACACCCTGGCCTAGGCGCGCCTATAAGGCCCCGCACGCCCTGACCCGGGCACCGGCTCGGGCCCCCTACCCGCCAGTGGCGCACAACACATGGCACCCTCGGGGGAACTCGCATAGCATCACCCGACGTGCGCGATATCCCTGAATCCGCCTCCAATGACACGGGGCGTCATAATATTGAGGTCTGGAACGACCTCGTCTCACCCAGAGACCTTGTCATCTGCCTGCTGGTCGCGGCCGCCTGTACCGTCGCCGCGGTGCTCATCTCCTCCAGGGTCGGCGGGCAGCCGCTTTTCTGGGGGCTGGGGGCGTCGGTCGTCGGATTCACCGTGAACTGCTTCCTCGTGGCCCCCAAGCGTGAGGTCACTATTGTCGACGAGGTGCCCGATACCGGTGACGACGCCGGTCAGGGCGCGGGCGAGGACGGTGCCAGGTGACCGTCGACCTCGTCCTCCTCATGCTGGCGGCCGTTCTCGGCGCCGTCGCCCTGTACACCTTTATCGGCTTTATCCCCGGTACCGACGAGACCAGCGTCCTCGCCCCCGTCACCCTGGCCCTGGTGCTCTCCGGGGCCCCGCCGCAGGTGGTGCTCTCCTTCTTTGTCTCGGCGGTCGTCACGCTCAACCTCATGAACGGCATACCCACGGCTCTGGTGGGGCTGCCCGGTGGCGTAATGTCGGCGCCGCTGATGGAGCACTCCGTGCTCCTGCGCAACCGGGGACTGGCCTCGGACACCATTAGGAAGATGGCGGTCGGCTCCGCCATCGGGACCCTGGTCTCCATCCCCCTGAGCTTCGCCCTGGCGGGCCTGATCGCACGCTTCGCCGAGCCCATTAAGGCCCAGGCCCCCCTTATCCTCGCGGCCTGCGCGGTGCTCCTGGCGCTGCTCGGGAGGAACCGGATCCTGGCGCTGGTGGCGATCGTCCCCATGGCGCTCATGTTCGAGGCCCTGCCCGCCCTCTACCACGCGACCCACATTATCCCCGCTGACAAGAAGGTGAGTATCTCCTTCTTCCTGGGGATCACGGTGGGCCCTATGCTCGTCACCCTGCTCGAGCTGCTCAACCCCAGGCGCCGTGAGGCCCTCCCGCACGGGGACCGTACCAGGACGGCGCTCCTGCGCTCCGGCTTCCGCTCCCAGGCGCTCATGCCCGGCAACCTGGTCACCCGCTCCGAGGGCTGGTGGAGCACCGCCATGGCGGCGCTCTCCACGCCCCTGTTCATGCTCAGTCCCGTGGGCCTGACCTTCCTGCTGGGGGAGGCCTCGGTGGCACGCGTCAAGGACGACCCGGTGCGCCGCTCCCAGCGCGCCGTGACCGTCATGAGCGCCCTGACGCACTCGACCTACCTGGCTGGCGTCATTATCCCGCTGGTCGCGCTGGGCTTCCCCGTCTCGGGCGTGTCCGCCGGGCCCGCGATGCCGCTGTTCGAGGCGCCGCCCGTATACGACCTGGAGGGGCACAACAACCTGCACTACCAGCTGCACATGCCCGGCTTTATCGGGGCGGTGGCCCTGGGCGCGCTCGTCGCCGTGGTCATCACCTACGTCATCGCGGTGCGCTGGTCCTCCCAGATCACCTACTTCGTGACCCGGCGCGTCCCGCACGAGGCGGTGCTCGCCCTGTTCACGGCGTTCATTATGCTGCTGGCCTACATTGACGCGGGCATCCCCAACGTCTTCGGGGTGCTGATCATCGGCGTGGCGTGCGGGGCGCTCAACCGCCTGGGGGTCAACTACGGCGTGCAGTTCATGACGCTCTACGCCGCCCCCGGCATAGTCAAGGCGCTGGCCTCCCTGGCCTGATCCCTGACCACTTCCGGCGACGTGCCTTGAGCGGGCCCCTAGCCCGAGCGGCGGGCGAGGCGGTCCAGGTCCGCCCCCAGCAGGCGCGCCTGCTCGGCGGTGCGGCCCGTGACCAGCACGTCCGTGCGGCGCAGGGCCCTGACGTCGGGCGCCCCCAGCAGGGTCATGAGGGTGCGCACGTGCTCGGTCCACGTCCTCAGCTCCTGCTCCAGCCCGTGGGCGCCGCGGCCGGACAGGGTGCGCAGGAAGTGCCCTGAGACGCCCACGGCGCAGGCGCCCAGGGCCAGACAGCGCACCACGTCCAGGGGGTTGCGCACGCCCCCCGAGGCCAGCACCGGCAGCCTCGGATCCTCGCCACCGAGCACCTCCAGGAGGCACAGCGCCGTCGGCTGCCCCCAGCCGCCCAGGTAGGAGTAGTCCTGGTCGGGACGCCGGGCGTTCTCAATGGCGATGAAATCCGTGCCCCCGGCGCCGGCCACGTCCACCGCGTCCACGCCGCACCCCGCCAGGGTCTCCACGGTGCGCCGGGAGAGCCCGAACCCCACCTCCTTGACCACCACCGGCACGTCCACGGCCGCGGCGATGTCGGCCACGCCCCGGGACCAGTGGCGCAGGTCCCGGTCGCCCTCGGGCATGACCAGCTCCTGGGCCGCGTTGAGGTGGACCTGCAGGGCGTCGGCCCCGATCATCTCCACGGCGCGCACCGCCTGCTCCGGGCTGACCGTGGGGCCCACGTTGGCCAGGACGAAGGCGTGCGGGGCCTCGCGCCGGATGACCTCGAAGCCGTCGGCGCACCCCGGATCCCTTAAGGCCACGTGCTGGGAGCCGCAGGCGATCGCCACGCCGGCCGCGGCGGCCCCCCGGGCCAGGTCGGCGTTGACCCGGGCCGTGGCCGGGGTGCCCCCGGTCATGGCGTTGACGTAGAAGGGGACCGGCCAGGGGGAGCCGCACACGCTCGTACTGACGTCGACCTCCCGGGTGCTGGCCGCGGGCAGGGCGTGGTGGACGAAGGACACATCGTCAAAGGCGTTGGGGCGGTCCGTCCGGTGCAGGCGCAGGGCCAGCTCCAAGTGCTCGTCCTTGCGGCTGGCGTGCTCCCGCCTGGTGGGCCGGCTCACGGTGCGTCCTCGGGGCGTGAGTAGACCGACAGGTCCAGGGGCCGGATGCCGGCCGCCTCCCAGGCCGAGCACATGCCGGGTATGTCCGTACCCGGCAGGCACAGGGCGATACCGCAGTCCCCGCCCCCGGCGCCGGAGCTCTTGGCCGCGGCCCCGTGCTCCTGGGCGACCTCCACCAGACGCCGCAGCCGGGGGGTCTCAATGGCGATCCCGCTGGTGGCGCCCAGGCGGGTCAGGAGGTGGCGGCTGCGCCCGATCTGCTGCCTGACTTGCCGGGGGTCGTCCTCCTCCAGGGCCCTCACCAGGGCGTCCAGGCAGCTCTCGGAGTCACGCAGGAACGCGCTGTAGGCGGCGTCGTCGGCCCCGCCGCGGGCACGGGCCCGGACGCCGGCCACCAGCTGGGGGGTGGAGGCGGGGGTGCCGGTCCAGCCCACGCGCAGGGAGGGTCTCGGCGGGTCCAGGCGGCGGATGAGCAGGTGCGGCCAGGGGGAGCGCACCAGGTCGCCCACGCTGGTGCGCTCACGTACCTCGTGCAGCCACCGGCGGTCGGGGGAGGTGTAGCTGACCCACCCGGTGAAGGCGCTGGCCGCGATGTCGCCCCCCGAGCCGACGGGCTGCACGGCCTCGCTGGCCAGCACGGCCAGCTTGTAGACGGCCAGGTCGTCCAGGGGCAGGTCGTAGAACCCGGCCACGGCACGCACCGTGGCCACGGTCACCGCCGCGGAGGACCCCAGGCCGAGCTTGCGCCCGTCGGGCTCGGCCAGCTCGCTGTGCACGTCCAGGTCGAAGAAGCGCAGCTCCCCGCCGCCCTCTCGCACCACCTGCTCCACGTGGCGGATCGCCGAGACCACGTAGTCGTTGGACTGCCGCTCGACCACCACCGTGCCGTCGGGGCTGCGGTACCAGGTCAGGCAGCGGGTCTCGTACAGGGCGGAGGTAATGCGCCCGGTGTGCTCGGCGGGGGTGACGCGCACCGTGATGAAACGGTCCACCGCCACCAGCAGCGCCTGGTGCCCGGGCTCGACGACGGCGTACTCCCCGGCGATGTAGAGCTTGCCGGGCGCGCTCCGGCGGATCACGGGCGGGCCCCCTCCACGCGCACGCCCCCTCCCGGGTACCTGACCCACACGTCCGCGTCGGTCAGGCGCTCCCTCAGGGCCGCGGCCAGGAGCTCGGCGCTGCTCCCCCGGGTGAGGACCTTCACGTTGGGGCCGGCGTCAATGGTGGCCCAGGCGGGCAGGCCGGCCTCACGCAGGTCGCGGACGGCCTGGAGCGCCTGGAGGGTGCGCGGCAGCCAGTACACGACGGCGGGGCGCGCGGCGATCATGGTGGCGTGCATGCCCAGGGCGTTGGCCTCGACCACCTGGCCCAGGCCCTCCAGGTCGCCGTCGCGCACCGCCTCCAGCGCGGCGCCCAGGTCCCGGCCACTGGCCTCCACCCAGGCGGGGTAGAGCGGTGAGGTGTCCACGGTGCGGCGCATGGCCACCGTGCTGGGGACGGGCTTGTGCCCCGCGCAGAGCACGAGCACGACCATGGCCAGGTCCGTCCGGCAGGTGACGGGCTCGGCGTAGGAGGTGGCGTCGTCGGTGCCCGCGTTCCACAGCACCAGGGGGCCGAAGACCGAGCGCGCCGCCGAGCCGGAGCCGCGTCGGGCCAGCCGGGACAGGGCGCGGTCGTCAAGGTCCATGCCCGCCGCCCGGGAGGCGGCCGCGGCCAGGGCGGCGAACCCCGCCGCGGAGCTGGCCAGGCCGGCCGCCAGCGGCACCGTGCTGGTGGAGGTCACGGTGGCGGGCGCAGTGACGCCCGAGCGGGCCCGCACCAGGTCCAGGAAGCGGGTCACCCGCCCCAGCGCCGTCCCGGCCAGGCGGGCGCCGTCCACGCTCACCGCGTCCGCCCCGTCCGCCCCGCCGTCAAAGGAGACCGTGGTGGTGGTCCGGGTGGCGTCCAGGGTCAGGGACAGGCTGGAGGTGGTGGGGATCCGCAGCGACTCGTCCGCCTTGCCCCAGTACTTGATCAGGGCGATATTGGTGTTCGCGCTGGCGGTGGCGGTGGGCGTCACGCGGTCACCTCGCTGGTGCGCATCCGGTAGGCCCAGGTGGCGGGCGCACCGGCGTGCCCCAGGGCGGAGCGGACGCGCTCGGCGTCCTGGTCGCCGGCCAGGGCGATGACGCAGCCGCCCAGGCCCCCTCCGGTGAGCTTGGCGCCCAGCGCCCCGGCGGCGCGGGCGGCACCGGTGAGGTGGTCCAGGACCGGCAGGCTCAGGCCGAGCTCGGCGAGCACGTCGTGCGCCTGGTCCATGGCCGCCCCCAGGGCGGGGGCGTCACCCCGGTCCATGGCCGTGATCCCCGTGTGCGCCAGCGCGCCGAGGTTGGCGATGAGAGGGCCGATGCCCTGGGGGTCCTGCTCGTAGCGCTGGCGCAGGCCGCCCACGGCCTGGCGGGTGGAGCCGTGGACGCCGGAGTCGGCGATGAGCAGGTAGGCGTGGTCGATGTGCTGGCTGAGCTGGTGCATCTGCCCGCCCTGGAAGCGTATGGGGGCGGGGGAGCAGGTGGCCGCCGCGTCCAGCCCCGAGGGCCGGCCGTGGGCGACCTTCTCGGCCGTCTGCGTGAGCGCGAACAGCTCCTCGCGGGAGGCCTGGCGCCCGCAGGCGTCCAGGACCGCGCGGATGACGGCGCCCGCGGCGGCCGCCGAGGATCCCAGCCCGCGCTCGTGGGGGAAGTCGCTGTGGGTGGTGACCTCAAAGGACTGCCCCAGGCACCCGGAGAACTCTCGGGCCGCCTCGAAGGCGCGCACGATACAGGCGAACCGGGGGCCGCTGGCGTCCATGGGCCCGTGGTAGCCCAGGCTGTGCAGCTGTGAGGGGCCGGGCACGGGGGTGGCCGTGGCCCGCATCCGCAGGTCGTGCAGCGGCACGGCGACGGCAGGGTGGCCGTAGACCACGGAGTGCTCGCCCAGGAGGATAGCCTTGGCCCAGGTCCGGCCGTGTCCCTCACGGGCGGGGGAGTGGGGTTCCATGTATTTATTCCTTGCCTGTGGCCCAGGGGTGCGGGGAGGCCGGGCCGGGTAGGGACGCGTGCTGCACCGCGGGCCGGGTGGCGCTGGTGCCGTGGCCCCGTCGTGTCCTCAAGGCGCCCTTATCGGAGCGGAGCTCCTGAGGCCCTTGCGATTCCACGCCAGAGCGGGGCCGAGCGTATCAGTCCCGTTTGCCCGCCCACAAGTAGTGGGCGTCACCTACCCGGGGTGCCCCGGTGCGGGTGCCTGAGGCTGGCGCCGGCGCGCGGCCTCGGCGCGGTGCACAGCTGGCGGGAGCGGTGCGCCGTCTCGGTGCGGCGGTTGCAGGGGGCGCCGGTTGCCAGGGTGCCGTCGGGCTGCGGGTATGGTGGCGGGCGAGACCAGCCGTTAGCGCCCCGCGCGGATCCGCCGTGCGGACGCCGTATCCGTGTTCCGGAGGAAGAGGACAGCATGGGTGAGCTCATTGGGATGATCGTCTTCGGGGGCCTCATTGGCGCCCTGGCCCGCCTGTTCATGAGGGGCAAGCAGGACATCTCGGTCGTGTGGACCATTGCACTGGGGTGCGTGGGGGCCTTCGTCGGCGGCTGGGTGTCAGGGCTGCTCGGCGTCGCCTCGACCCCCGGCATTGACTGGATCCGCTGGATCCTGTCCGTCCTCGCGGCCATGGCCGCGATCTCCGTCTACCTCGGCGCCACCGGCCGCAGGTAGCAGAGGCGCCTGCAACGGGCGCGCGTCGAGGTCAGGGCCGCAGGGCGGCGCACGTACACCTCGGGCCTGCGTCCGGGCGCAGGTGGGCCCGCGGCGAGGCCGAGCCCGCGCTCCAGGACGACGCCGGCCCTGCTCGTCACGGTTCCGTCGGCATTGGCGCCGGAACCGCTGAACGCATCCGGTCCTCGGTCCAGTACGACGGGTCCTCGCTGGGAACCGTGTGGTAGGCCATCTCCGTCTCCTCCGAGGGCGATACCACCGGGATATCGTGCCAGCGGAGTACGAGGAGGGCGATAACCAGGGCCGCCACCATGACCAGCAGCGTCGTGACCGCCAGGGGCAGCCGTGAGTCGTCCTGCATTTCTATTCCTACTCTGGGGTTGCGGGGACGGGTGCGTTGGCCTGTGTTTGCGTCGTGGGCTCAGTCGGGGCAACCGGGTCCGAGAGGTCTTCCCCGACCTGGTCCTCGGGCGCCAACAACTCGGATGAGGCGTCGGGGTAAACCTGGTCCTCGTCGAACCTGTCGGCGGGGATGGCGGAGCGCATTCTCTCCTCGGTCCAGTAACCGGAAGGATCTGACTCCTCCTCAGTTGTACTGGAGGTGGGTGCTGACAACGACTTGTCGCTCACCACCTCGGAACCATCTGATTCCTCACCCTGAGTGGATGCACGTACTGCCGAGGAGGTCAGGAGCAAAAGTGCTGCGCAAATGAAGAAGATGCTGAGCACCTTGAATGACCCTGCAACTCGTAAACTACTCACAATCCCTCCTGTGCGCATCGCAGCTACTCCACCGAGTAAAAATATTATAAGCCTGCGAGGTGCTGTCTGTCAAGCTTCTCGGCAGGATCTTCCTGAGGTGTCTGGGCGCTGGTGCGGCCCCGTCTCCTGCGGTGTCCGTGGTGCTCAGGAGCCCTGGATGACCTGGCGTCCGGCCAGGGGCTCGTTGAGGGTGATGGTCGTGATCGTGCTCAGGGCGACTGCCATGCAGTCGCCGGATCCCGGCAGGGCGCCGGTGCTCAGGGTGATGGTGACAGCCTGGGGCGTCTGCTCCACCAGGGCGTGCACGCCCTGGCAGGAGGCGGGCCCGGCAAAGTAGGTGACCTCGATAGTGGTGTCGTCCACGGCGCGCCAGGACTTCCAGCGTACGGGCACGGGGGAGACCAGGTCGTCACGGGGGACCATGACCTGGGGCCCGTACGTCCCGTTCCCGGTCTGCGCCGCGGGGTCTGAGGCATGGGCGCAGCCGGTCAGGAGGAGGGCCACGACGCCCAGGACGGCGGCCTGTCTTCTTGACATCTTTCGTCTCCTGCGGTGGCGTCCTAAAGTGCTACGCACTTGGTGCCGAGCTGGCTGTGAGGAAGATCCTCAGCTTGAATTATAGCACAGGTTATGAGTTCTGTCACTCGCGTTCAGCTCCGCAGGCGCGTCCCCAGCGCCCGGGCCCCTCAGGACGAGGCCGTCACCAGCCCGGACTCGTAGGCGGCGATGACGAGCTGGGCCCGGTCGCGCGCCCCCAGCCGGGCCAGGAGGGCGGTGATGTGGCTGCGGCACGTGGCCCGGGTGATCGACAGCTCCGCCTCGATCTGGGTGTTGGACAGGCCCCGTGCGATCAGCACCAGGACCTCGCGCTGGCGCGGCGTCAGCGCCCCCACCCCGCCAGCGGCCCCGGCGTCGCCCCACCTGCGCGGGACGGCGGCCAGGACGCCCTGGGCCACCAGGCGCTCCAGGGCGCGCGGGCTGAGCAGGGACTGCCCGGCGTGCACCGTGCGGATGGCGTCCACCAGCACCTGGGGGTCGGTGTCCTTCAGGAGGAACCCGCTGGCCCCCGCCCGCAGGGCGCCCAGGACGTAGTCGTCGACGTCGAACATGGTCAGCACCAGGATCCTGGTGGTGACCAGGTCCGGGTCGGCCACCAGGCTGGCCGTGGCCTGGATGCCGTCCGTGCCGGGCATCTGGATGTCCATGACCACTACGTCGGGGCGGTGCTCACGGGCCAGGGCCAGGGCCGCCTGGCCGTCGGCGGCGGTGGCCACCACGCTCAGGTCCGCCTCGGCCTGGATGAGCGCGGCCAGGGAGCTGCGCATGAGCGCCTGGTCCTCGGCGACCAGGACCCGTACCGGCCTCCCCGGGCCCGCCCTCCCCGTCTCCGCGGCCTGCGCGGCCCCGCTCACGACCCCGCCTCCCCGCCAGGCCGGGGCGCACCGGCCCCGGTCCGCCCGCCCGCGTCCTCCCGGGCGGGCGCGCCCGGTCGCCGAAGGCCTGGGGCGGGGCCGCAGACGTCCTCAGCCCGGGCGGGCAGCTCCAGGACCACGGTGAAACCATCCCCGACGGGCCCCGCCGTGAGGCTTCCACCCAGGGCCTGCGCCTGCTCCCGCAGGCCCGTCAGCCCGTAGCCGCTGCCGGGCTGGGGGACCCAGTCCGGGCCGGGGCCGGCGTCGGACACGCGCAGGCTCAGTCGCCCGGGGCCGGTGCCCGCCTCCACACGCACCGGGCTGGGCCCCGCGTGACGGGCCGTGTTGACCAGGGCCTCACGCACCACCCGCAGCGCCAGGTCCTCGGCGGGGGCGGCGCCACAGGGTGCCGGTGGCGGCGCAGCCCGCCGGGCCTCGGCGTCCCCACCCCGCAGGACCGCCAGCATGCGCCGCAGGTCGGCGGTGGCCTCGTGCCCGGCCTGCTCGATCTGGGCCAGGGCCTGGCGCAGGCCCTCAGGATCCCGGTGCAGACGCTGGGCCACGGCCGCGTGCACCGTGATCGCCCCCAGCCCGCCCGAGACCAGGTCGTGCAGCTCACGGGACAGCGCCAGGCGGTCCTCGGCCACCGCCCGCGCCGCCGCCAGGTCGGCCAGGCGGGTCTCGTAGGCGCGCCTCTCACGCCGTCGCAGCCACACGGTCAGGGCGAAGGCCGTCACCAGGGCCGCCACGGTGGTCGCCCGTACCAGCGGACTGGGGGCCTGCTCGGAGCCTACGAGGGACAGGGCCGCCATGAAGGTGACCAGCACCGGCACGGGCCAGTGCCGGGACGACACCTTCTCTCCCACCGGGTAGGACCTGCTGCTCACGCCCCCACTCTAGGCAGGCCCCGCCGGCAGCGGCATCAGACCACGGTCTGAGGGACCGGGCTCCGACCCGGGACGCCCCGGACCCTCCCCGGAGCCGACGTGCGCCCGGCCCGGGAGCACCCACACTGGCGCCATGATCGTTATCGACTCCCTGAGCAAGAGCTACCGGGGCCGCGAGATCCTCCACCAGGTGTCCTTCCGGGCACGCCCCGGCCGGGTCACCGGCTTCGTGGGACGCAACGGCGCGGGCAAGTCCACCACCCTGCGCTGCCTGCTGGGCCTGGACCACCTCGACGGCGGCCGCGCCCTGGTCCTGGACCGGCCCTACGCCCGCCTGCGCCACCCGCTACGCCACGTCGGCGCCGTGCTCGACGGCGCCGGGGCCGCCCCCTCCCGCACCGGGTACGCCCACCTGCGCTGGGTGGCCACGGGCGCGGGCCTGCCACGACGTCGGGTCAACGAGGTCCTGGAGGCCGTCGGCCTGACCCAGGCCGCCCGGCGCCCGGTGTCCACCTACTCCCTGGGGATGGGCCAGCGCCTCGGCCTGGCCACGGCGCTGCTGGGCGACCCGCAGGTGCTCGTCCTGGACGAGCCGGTCAACGGCCTGGACCCCGAGGGCATCCGGTGGATCCGGGACCTGCTCAGGGCGCGCGCCGCGGCCGGGGGGACGGTCCTGCTCTCCAGCCACCTGCTGGGCGAGCTCGCCGAGGTGGCCGACGACGTCGTCGTCATCGCCGACGGGCGGGTACGGTTCTCCGGGACCCTGGAGTCGGCCCGGGCCGGGTACGCCACCTTCGAGGACGCCTTCTTCCACCTTGCCGACCAGGGCCCGGACGGGGCCCCGCCAGCCCGCCAGGCAGGGGCCGCCTCGTGAGCGGGGCCGTGCGGGTCCTGCACGCCGAGGTGCTCAAGGCCCTGAGCCTTAAGCCCGTGTGGTTGGGGTCGGCCCTGACCCTGGTCCTGCCGCTGCTCGTCACCTGGGTCGCCAGCTCCGGCCTGGTAGCCGACCTGAGGGCGGGTGACCCCTACGCCCTGGAGCAGCTCACCGACATGCCCTTTATGGAGCTGAGCATGGCGGGCGTGCCCGGCCTGGTCATTACGGCGACCGCGGTGTTCGCCAGCGAGTTCCAGCGCGGCAGCCAGGAGACCGGGGGCACCCGCCAGCTGGCCACCACCCTGCTGGTGGATCCCGGCCGCCGCTCCACGCTGGTAGCCAAGATCCTGGTGGTCCTCCTGGCAGGCATCCTCCTGCTGGCCGGGGCGCTGGCCCTGGAGCTGTCCCTGCTCCACCACCTCCTGGGTGAGTGGGCCTCCACGCGCAGTGACCTCACGCCCGGACGCCTGGCGGCCCTGGCCGCCTGGTGGGGGATCAACGCCCTGCTGGCGGCGGCGCTGGCCACCCTGAGCCGGGGGGCGACGGTGCCCCTGGTCACCCTGGTCACGGCCTCGAGCCTGGTCTCCCCCTCCGTGCTGCTGAGCAAGGTGACCGACCTGGCCGTCTACCTGCCCGACGCGGCCGCCTACAGCCTCTTCATCCGCCAGACCCGGTTCGGCATCACCCCCACCCCCACCGCGGCGGTGGTCGCCTGCGGCGTGTGGGCGCTGGCGGCGCTGGTGACCACGGCGGTGGCCTGGATAAGGCAGGACGCCTCATGAGGTGGCGGGACTCGCAGACGGCCTGCGCCTGCCGGGCCGAGGCGCTCAAGATGGTGACCTTCCCGGCCGTGCGGTGGGCGGGCGCCGCGACGGCGGCCCTGGCCCTCCTCCAGCTGTGGTCGGCGGCCAGGGGCCGGGCGCGGGGCGGGGCGGGCGGCCTGGAGCAGGTGGCCTGGTCGTGGACCGTTCCCGTCCAGGTGGGGTTCCTGGTCACGGGAGCGCTGGCGTGCGCGGCAGGGACCACCTGCCTGCGTACCACCCTGCTTGTCCAGCCGGTGCGCGCCCGGGTGGCCGGCGCCCGGACCGGCGTGGTCGGCCTCGGTGCGCTCGCGGCCGCGGGGCTGCTCCTGGCCCCCGTGGCCGTGCTCCTGCCGGGCCGGGGGACGGCTGGTGCCACCGGGCGCGTCCTGCTGTGGCTGGTGGCGGCCGCGCTGATCGGCTCGGGGGCGGCGGGACTCCTGCGGCGGGCCTCGACCGCGGTCACGGGGGCCCTGCTGCTCGTCGTCGTCCCGCAGGCGCTGTCAGGCTACCTGGGGGCTGCCGGGCGGCTCCTGCCGGGGGTGGCCGCCCAGGAGCTCCTGGGTGGCGCCCGGGGGCCGGGGTCCCGCACAGCGGCGCTGCTCACCGTCCTGGCGTGGGTGTGCGTGTGCCAGCTGGCCGGGGCCTGGCGCACGATCCGCTCGGATGCCTGAGGGCGCCGGAGCGTGCCGTGCAACGGGGCGTGCCGTGCTCAGAAGGTGTGGGCGGACTCGGGGATCGGCCCGGTGGTGCCGGTCATCCAGCCGGCGGGGGAGAAGGCGAAGGAGGCCCCGCTGGTGGTGCTCCAGCACGTGAGCGCCGTCTCGGAGGTGGCGGTGCAGGCGAAGTCCCCCTTGGCGGCGCTCTGCCCGACCGTCAGGGTGTCCGAGGGCGCCCCCAGGTCCCCGGAGAAGCAGAACAGGCCGGACTTGTCGGGCGTGGCCACCAGGTAGACCGCCCCGGTGTCGCAGGCGTTCCCCCTGATGTCGGTGGTGCCGGCGGGCGGGGACCAGGTCCGCGCGTTCACCTGGCACACGACGCCGGGGGAGCCGAGCGGGTTGTTGGAGTCCTCCAGGAAGCTGCACTGGTTCTTCTCGTCAGGGTCCCAGAAGCCGGTCAGGCTGGCGGCGTCCTGCGGGGCGTCGTAGGAGGTGGGAGCCGCGGTGGGGGACCCGTCGCCTCCGGCGGGGGCCGGGGCGCCCGACTCCGTGGTGGCGGCCGTGGACGACGCGGGTGCGCTGGCCGTGGACGTCGTCCCGTCGTCGCAGCCCGCGACCAGGGCCGCTGACACCAGGGCCAGGGCCAGCAGACGCCGTCGGCCGCGTGACGCGGACGCTGCCGGAGCGGGATCCCGCCTCAGGAGGGTGGTACTCATCAGGGTGCCTTTCGCCGTGGGTGTGCCCGGGAACGCCCAGGGCGGCCGGTGGTGTCAGTGCCCCGGACGGGGCCCGCCTGACCACCTGCCGCGCTGGTTGGTACCAGGGTAGAGCCTTGCGTCACACTGTGGCTATGTGACGTCTGGTCTTCCTCGGCGAGGAAGGCGGCGACGTCCTGCGAGCTCACCGGGTGTCCCAGGGGGAGCTGCGGGAGGCCGGTCACCGTACTGGTCTCCGTCTCGGCCTGCGGGTACTCCCTGTTGAAGGCAGAGGTGGCCAGCTCACTAATGAGCGTGGACAGGCAGATCCCGTGAGTGGCGGCGACTTGTCTCATGCGGTAGTGGACGGCTGGTGGCAGGTCAACGGTGGTGGGCATATGTGCATTTTAAACTTATGCAGTTTGTATAATGAGAGGTCTTGTGCCGACGGTGTAGGCGGTGTCTGTGAGTAGTGGTCTCGGCCATACGCGCTGCAGGCACTCATACAGGAGCCAGTGGTGCCTGTGCGCGCAGCGGCCCCGGGTCCGTTCTCACGACGAACAAGTACCGTTCTCACGGGCAATAAGTACCGTTCTCACGAGGAACAAGTACCGTTCTCGCGGTGGCTGGTTGTGGCGGCCTGGCTCACCAGGTGTGGGCGGACTCGGGGATCGGCCCGGTGGTGCCGGTCATCCAACCGTCGCGGGAGAAGGCGAAGGAGACCCCGCTGGTGGTGCTCCAGCACGTGATCGTCGCCTCGGAGGTGGCGGTGCAGGCGAACTCCCCGTTGGTGGCGGTCTGCCCAATATCCAGGGTGTCCTGCGCCATTCCAATGTCCCCGTTGACACAGAACAGGCCCGATCTGGTGGAGGTGGCCACCAGGGTGACACCAGTGCGGTCGCAGGAGTGTCCCCTTATATCGGTGCTACCGGCGGGCAGTGACCAGGTCGGTGAGTACATCTGGCACACGATGCTAGCCTCACCGACCACGGAGCGTGCGGACTGGAACGCGCACCCGCCGGCGCGGCCCCGGAAGGAGGTCAGGTGCCGGGCACCCGGTGGCGCGGCGTAGGAGGCGGGCGCCGCCTGCCCGGTGCCGCCGGTCGGTGACAGGGGGACCTCGCCGGCGGGCGGCAGGGGAGCCCCGTCGGGGCCTGCTGGCAGGGGGAGTCCGTCAGGGTCCGTGCCGGTGGGGCCGGTCTCCTGCGGGTCGGTCTCCTGCGGCTCCGAGGTGGTCACCGACGGTGCCGGGGAGGCAGCCGGGCCGCCCGCCTGCTGGCTGCCGGGCAGGTCGCAGCCCGCGACCAGGCAGGCCGCCGCCAGGACCGGCAGCACGCGCCGGGCCCGGGCGCGTAGGGCGGGGCGGGGGGTGCCGCGCAGGGAGGTCCTGGTGGGCCGGGCGCGTAGGGCGGGGCGGAGAACGGCTAGCATGCTGGTACTGGTCCTGGTGCTGTCGGTGGCCGATGCTCCGGCGTCGATCCCGGTCATAGTAGAGGCTCTCCCGTTACTCAGGTACTCTGACAGACGCTTCCTAAAGCGTACCGGGGGTGATCAGGGTCTGTCATGCACGACCGGGCCCGGGGCGACGCCCCTGTCCGGTGCCCTACCACGGGGTGGTGGAGACCCCGGGCGGGGTCCTGGCGGCCGACGCCCCTGCCCGGTGCCCTACCGCGGGTGAAGGCGCAGGCAGCGCCCGGGGCAGGAGTGCGAGGCCGGTTCACGCCGTACCATGTGCCCGTGATCCAACGACTCTCCACCGCCTTCATCCGCACCCTGCGCGAGGACCCGGCCGACGCCGAGGTCGCCAGCCACCGGCTCCTGGTGCGCGCCTGCTACATCCGCC
>ERZ773099.1339-NODE-1339-length-18340-cov-6.315887_pt1 | contig 18340 bp, 19 predicted proteins | sample MGYA00511120_ERZ773099 | MGnify/ENA primary metagenome ERZ773099 (study PRJEB29015, sample SAMEA2738012) | human oral metagenome | biome: human oral; feature: human-associated habitat; material: dental | place: China | collected 2104 ...
CAAAACCTTAATATTTCTGTAATATTAATTTAAGTTAAATATCATAATATTAAACTTTTATCAATAAAATCAAGTATCATCATCAGTTTTTTTATCATCATTGCAAATGTCTTTCTCAACTCTAAATTCACTAATTTCTGCCATTTGTTCAATATATTCCATACCTAAAAGTCTATCAAAAAAATTCATATTCCACCTCAAAATTTTAAAATCCTGGTTTCTTTAATAACTTAAACATATTACTCTTATATTTTTCAACACCTGGTTGATCAAAAGGGTTTACTTCAAGTAATTTAGCACTCATAGCACAAGCCTTTTCAAAGAAATAAATTAAATGCCCAATAGATTCAGCATTTAAAACATCTATATCAATAACAAGATTTGGAACCCCTCCATCAACATGCGCATTAATTGTGCCTTCCATTGCTTTCGTATTCACATAAGAAACTGTTTTTCCTGACAAATAATTAAGATTATCTAAATCATCACCATCATAATGAATTTCAATATCTCTGTCAACTTTACCAATATTCAATACTGTTTCAAACATTATTCTTTGCCCATCTTGAATATATTGGCCAAGTGAATGTAAATCAGTAGTAAATTCAGCCCCTACAGGAAATAATCCCTTACCATTCTTACCTTCACTCTCACCAAATAATTGCTTCCACCACTCAATAATATAATGCATTTTAGGCTCATATGAAACTAACATTTCCATACTCTTACCATTATCATAAAACAAATTTCTTAATACAGCATATTTATAGCAATCATTGTACTTCAAATTTTTATCACTATATTTTTCTTCAGCATATTTAGCTCCAAGCATTAAAGCATCAATATCAACACCACTAACAGCAATCGGCAATAATCCAACAGCTGTTAATACAGAAAATCTACCACCAACATCATCAGGAATTACAAATGTTTCATAATTTTCAATATCGGATAATTTTCTTAGAGCGCCTTTATTTTCATCAGTAGTAACAAAAATTCTCTTTCTAGCTTCCTCCATTCCATACTTACTTTCAATTAATTCTCTAAAAATTCTAAATGCAATTGCAGGTTCAGTTGTTGTTCCAGATTTTGAAATTACATTAATTGAAAAATCTTTATCCTTCACTATATCAATAATGTCATTAATATAATTTGAACTTAGGTTATTTCCTACAAATAATACTTTTGTCTGTGATTCATCATATTGATAAATTGAATTATGCAATGCTTCAATCACTGCTCTAGCGCCCAAATATGAACCACCAATACCAATAACAACTAAAAATTCAGAATCACTTCTTATCTTTCCAGCAGCTCTCTTAATTTTTCCATATTCTTCAGAATTAATATATTTAGAAGGCAAATCAATCCAACCACAAAATTGTGTATTATCATCCTTCATCTCCATTAATTCATTATCAACTTCAACAACTACTTGTGCACTTTCCAAAATTTCTTCTTTTGAAAAGCCTGAATAAGTATAATCCAATTTAATATTAGCCATTATCATTCTCCTTTGTCTTTCGTCTCTCTTCTTCTTCATAAAAAATAGTATTATCAATCATACCTTTTTTATCCCTAACATCAAGTAAATATTCATCAAGCACTTTAAATTGATTTTTAGCATCATATCTCGCTTTATTAATATCACACACATAATTTAAATTTTCATATGTTAATGATGAAATTTTAAAATTTGCAATATCGTACATATCAATCATAACACCATCAAATCCAACTTCTCTTAAAATATTAGCTATCTTTTTATCATATATCATTGGAATAATAGTTTTTCCAAGTGCCATTCCTAAAATATTAGCATGTAATCTAGATCCAATTATGATATTTGAACTACCTAAAACTTCCAAAGCTTCATCAGTATTTCCTCTATAATAATATGTATCAACTTCTTCATCCGTTTTTTGCAAAATAGATTCTATTGCTTTTTCATCACCCTGTTCTTTACAAAATGACATCAATGTAACATCATAATCCTGTATCTTAAAGAACTTGATAAATTGCAATATCTTATTTTCATATATTCCTTGAAATTCTCCATATTTATAATTAGGTGATAAAACTGCAATAATTACTTTTTTTCTATTTGTGACATTAATATATTTCGGATTAATATCAAACAATATATCTGCCGCACTTCTTACCGATGGTAAACTTTTGAACAGTCCATAAGAATATTTATCCCTAAAACATATATCTTTTGCTCTTCTAAAAAAATCATAATACTTTTTATAATATTCCTCAGTATCCAGTCTTCCAAAGTTAGTATTTAGTAAGAAAAAATCCTTATTACCATATACAGATTCATTTCCATTAATTTTATCAAGATTATTCATGTATAAACTTCCACCAAGTCCGATTACAGCATCAAAATCCTTAAAAAATACCTTTTCTTTAAATAAATCATTCTTCAATAATTTACTTGTAATTGTCGATTTATATACTTTAATATTTTTATACTTTTTTGATTTATAAAAATTAGAAATCACCGTAAAAGTATGTCTCGGATACCTTTTTACTAAGTCTTCAAAAAATAAATCATCACCCAAATTTCCATATAAATATGCATCAACAAATATATTCATATTTTCCTCTTTCGTTAAACAATATTTTTAATTCTTGTATCCAGTTTTATCCACAATAGTCTTACTTATTTGTTTTATTTTATTATTTACAACATAATTTGCATTTCCAAAAAATTCTTTATGAAGCTTTTCAACATTACTTTCAAGTGTAACAGGTATTCCATACCATCTATCCATTGTTTTGCCTTTTGTTTGATATGGCCATCCCATACTAGTTGTAAAATTAACTTTCATAAGTACTGGTAATAATCCCATAATATCTGTTTCTGATAAATTAGTTCTTACCAACGGCAATACTTTAATTGCAAGCTTTTGTAATTGATTAAACCCTAATCCTTTAGCTCTTTTTAGCATTGCCTGCACAACATCTCTCATTCTCTCAGTTCTCTTATAATCACCACCAGCTGTATATCTAATTCTAGAATAAGCAACTGCTTGAACTCCATCAAGTCTTTGTAATCCAGCTTTTGTAACATGTTTTGATTTAACACCAGATGTTTGAACTAAAGCATCAATGTATTCATTAATATATTTAAGTTCATCTTTCTCAATTTCAATATCCACACCATCCATTGCATTAATAGCACTAATCAATGAATCAAAATTAATCGTTACATATTCTTTTATATTCAAATCCAAATTAGTATTTAATGCAAGTAATGTATTTTGTGCTCCTCCATAAGAATAAGCATGAGTTACCTTATCCAATTTCTTTGTATTCTTCTCCACAACCTCTAAATAAGTATCCCTATAAACCGAAAACATTTTCACGTCTTTTGTTTCTTCATTAATACTTGCAATAATAATACAATCAGTTCTATTTCCCAAACCATAATCATCAGCCCTACTATCAATTCCTAGTAAAGCAATATTTCTATAACCTTTTAAAGATTTTTTAGTTTCTTCTGTAATACCAATTGCATTTGTATCAATTGTTTCTTTATTAATTTTTCCAAGCATACTATTAATATATCCCCAAGCTCCAACTGCAACACCCGCTAAAGTAACTATAAATATTATTAATAATATAGCAACAACTCTAATTGCTTTTTGTACTCCTGTTCTATTTTTTTTATCAGTTTTCATTTCTAACCTCCATACTCTTGTTCAATTTTTTTATTTTTCTTTATATTATTTAAACTTTTCATTAATTCATTGCCAAAATCAATAACATCAACAATTTTATTAGAATTAGATTTATCTAAATTAATTATTGCCGTTTTTTTATCTATTGAACTTTCGATAAAATTAGTTGAATCATTATAATCATTATCATTTTGTATTTTTTTCAAATTTGTACTTTTTGCAAAAACTCTTACAAACTCATCCATGTCATTACCACTTCGTGAACGCACAGTAATAATATTAGTTTTTCCTGTTTTATTCATATATTCGAAATATTCATCATTTAAATTAACACTATATGATACTTCTCCTTTAATAGATTTCTTTAATCTTTCATTAATTCTTGACAAAAATTCTCTTTCCTTACTCTTAGGCTTAATCTCTTCCTGTAAAAATCCATATACAATCTTTGTAAAATATTCAGCCATTCCAAAATTTTTATTATCAAAGAATACTCCATAATTCATTTCATCATTTTTATTTGAAATCATTATAGAAAAATTATCCGAGTCCCTATTTAAAACCGACAATAAATCTATCATTTCATCACATTCTTTAAATATCACATAATCCCTATTATCCGAAGCGTCATCACAATATTCAATAACAGGAATCTTAAATTCTTTCAACCTACGTACAACTGGCAAAATACTATAATTTGCTCTATTTTCTAGTAGACTTTTGTTATTTTTTTCATTAAACATAAACCTATTCCTTTGTAAAATTTCTCTACATCTATTAAATCATAATTCAGGTAAAAAAATCCAGCATTTATGCTACAAAATAAAAAAAATCTATATAATATTAAAATAACATTATATAGATTCATATTCAAATTTAATTGATATCATATTCACAATCAATTTTCTTCCTATTTGCTTGATTCATAAAACTTGTCAACAAACTTCTGCTAGATTTATCCAGCCTCGACATATCCACTCTACGATCACCTATATCAATTTGCTTTAAAGATTTCTTTATTTGATTTGTAATATGCTTAATCATTTTTTTCTTTTCTTCAAATCCCAAATCATCTCTTATAGGTACTGTAATTAGATCTGCTATCTCAACACATTCATCATTTTCACCATATATTAATCCCATTCTTGCAGTTGAAACAATTTTTGTATCATTAGGATTTAATTCATATTTACTAGCAACATTAATTATCATTTTTTCAGAATTAGATAAATCATTAATTTTTTCACAATCTGTATCAATTAATTTATCATTCATTTTCATTCTCTGTAATCTAAACAAGATGTCCATAGATAAATTGCTTATATCATATATTGGAATATCGTCCTCATAAATATACAAATTTTGAGTCTTATCATAAATACTATTCTTATCATATCTTTCTTCATTTATTATATATTGAACATTTGAATCAGTATATAATTCCATGAAACGATTAGAATTAATAACTTTAACCGGATTTTCATCAATATATAGTGACCCATCAGCCATTATTGCTTCAGCTATTTCTTTAAATCCAAGTCCAACTGTAACCTTTTTTAAAACCAACGAATTATATTGATCTTGAGTAATTATATTTTTAGCAAGCATACTATCATATGATATTTTATCTACATCCATCAAATCTTTAGCAGCTTTTTTATAAACCATTAATACTTTATTTGCTAAATCAGCTTTAACAGCGCCTAGATTTTCAGCAACATATACATCATACACTTTATCAGATATTTCAATATCATCAAAACAAATAACATTTTGATTTCTCCACACCCAACTCTGTGCAACAATTCTATCAAACTCGTCTCTAATATAAAATACTCTACCATCAGGTGATACCATACTATGTTCCATAGAAGTAACACCATCATCATTTATTTTTTGACAACAATCAGTTCTTTCTCCAATAGTTAAACCCAAAGGGTCATCACATCTAAGCATTTCATATTTCATTCCATTCTCTTCGCCTACAATTCTTGGAATACTTGAATAATCCCTAAGCTCCCCTTCATTATAAATTCTTTGTATTTGTTCAAACTCTTTCTGATTATATCCAAAACTCTTAGCTTCTTTAGCAACTTCATCATTTCCAATATCAATATTATCATATTCAACATTTTTAACATAATAAAGAGCCATATCAAGAGTTATTTCCTTAACCCTGCCAACATTAACATCTCTAATACGATCAAACTGATTTTGTATAAAAGGAAGATTTTGGACATATTCATCATTCACAATTATTTTATCTAAATTCTTTATAAGAAAATTAGCAAATTGCTTATTATAATATATTTTAAATCTATCAAACATTTTTTCCATTAAAGTTAAATTAATTAATCCAGGGAAATTAATATCATTCATAATTTTTCGCATTTTCACAACTTTTTCCCTATCTTTTTGCAAATCAAGCTTTATATTATAATTTCCATCTTCATTTAAATTATATACTTCATTTAAAAAATCAATCCCAACTTCATCAGTCATATTTATATAATCATAAATTAATTCAAAATTCTCTTTGGATATTTTTTGTGGAACATCATTAAATAATCTTATTAATTTAGTAAAACCAGCATCTTTTTTATCAAAAACTCCGATTGCATAAGCGCCTTTTAACAATGACACCATTTGGTTATATGATTTTATTTTAGTATCCCTAACTAATTTAGACCATTTCTTACTATTACTCAAAAATTTATCTATTTCCTCAATTGGAAACATTTTCATAACAGCCAAATTAGGTAAAAATCTTCCACCTGTTGCCTTATACCACTCTATCAAATTTACCTGATATCTATCTTCCACCATTTCAGACATAACACCAGGATTTTTTAATTCTAAATTTATTAATTTTTCATTTGATAACTCTTTAAAAAAGAATTGATAATTTTCAGAAAAAGCTCTTGATAAATTCATTCCATCCAAATATCTAATCCATTCCGGGTTTTCTCTAATCACATTAAAATTAAATGCATCATCCCCATCATAAAATATTCTTTTCAAATCATCAGGAGCATCATTTCCTAAAAACATTTCAGGATACTTACTTTTAAAAAATTCAGGAACATCCTCATCATATTTAGAAACTCTATTTAGTATATTTTTTTCTATTTCCGCTTCGATTATATTGACATCTCTACTTCTCAAATATTCAGAAATTACACTCTCTTTAAGATCTTTTAAAGAATCACCATATCTTTTTGCTAAATTAACTATTTCTTCTATAGATAGTTCCGTCCAAAAAAGCCCACATTCATTCGCAGACATTTCATTTATTATCTTTTTAAAACCAACAAAAAAATCTTTATTAATAACAATATCAACAAATTCAGGATTATTCTTTATATCATTAAAAGATAACCCCCCCATGTAAAACTTATTTTTTAATTCTTCATCAACATTATTAGAAAAAAATAACTCCATATGTTTTTCCTTAAAATGTAATGGCAAATTATCAGAATAAATCATTCCTTTTTTAACAATATTTTTATAAATTTCATCATCAATAATATTTAAAATTTCATATTTAGAAAATATGCTTATCTCTTTTATCTCAAGTGTTTCTAGATAGTTACCATATTCTGCACATAAATTTAAAAATTTCTCTTCACCAAGTAATTCAATCAAATTCTTTAACATAACTATATAACTATCATTATTACTTATATAAATATTTTCTGTTTTTTTCTCAACAAAATCTGGCGTTTTATCCCACGCTAAAAATATTTCTTTTGTCTTCAAAATGTCAATAAGACCAGGATTATCTTTTATCATTCCTGCATTTATTTTACCAGTATAAAAAGCATCACTAATTTCCTGCGAAACGCCATCAATAAAAATTCTATTATAATCTTCCCTAAACTTCCCACTAATAAAATCATAATTAATTTTATTTGCAAACTTTTTTTGGATATCTTCATTTCTCACATTTAATAAAACATTATACATCCTATCCCTAAATTCTTCATAAGAGTATTCATCTTTATTATTTGCATTTTTAATTTTATCAATCATTACAATAATATTTAAATAAATATTATTTTCATCATATTGATGAGAAAATATTCCAGCAGTCTCCTCATCAAGTCTTATTATATTACCCATTCCATATTTTTTAATAAATTCTCGTTTTAATTCTGTATTAGCACCCATTCTAATCAAATTTAATGGAATTACTTTAATCATATCATTTATCAAATATAAATTATGCAATTGTGTTAATTCTATAAAATTTTTAATACCATAATTCAAAAGTTTATCCACAGTGCAAACATCTAAAATTTTTCTATCATTTGAGTATACAAATTTTTTTAAGTCATCTATTTCAATCCCTTTAATTTTACTCAATTCATCAAGTTCCAGTATTTTCTTTCCCATAAATAAACAATCAATATCAATTCCAGAACTTATTAATCCATCAATTCCATATTTCGCTATAATTTCATTTATACTAATATTTGATTCCTGAACCATTTTCATTTCCGGTAAATCATCAACAGTAATAAAATCAAACATTAATTTGACATCATTCCAATTTTTAAATGCTAAATATTTATTAATTGCAATATATTTCTTAATTGCATTACTAAACAATTTATTTTTTTGAACATCATCAATATTATAATCTGGAATATCGATTAAACCATATACTTTATCAAATACTGAATAATATTTTTCTACAAAATCAGCACCATACAAATTAACTATTTTTTGATAATTTTCATCATTCGTAAAAGTCTTTTCTATACTGCTCATTTTACATCCTTCATTTTCTCTATATATAACTAATAATATACCACATTTTCAAAGAAAAAGCATTAAAAAAGGATATAGTTCTTAACTATATCCAAATATTCTTATTTCTAATATAACTACCTTTGAATTCTCTTTTTAAAATATCCATATAAACAACATCATAATATTTACCATTTAAAAAATAATTCTCCCTAAGCCTACCTGCTTCTTTAAAGCCGATTTTTTTATAACAATTAATAGCAATATCATTAAAAGAAAAAACATTAAGATAAATACTATTTAAATTCAAATAATTAAATCCATAATCAAGTAATAAATTCAAAGCTTCCTGACCATACCCATTATTCCTAAATTTTTCATCGCCTATAAAAATCCCTAATTCAGCAACTCTAACATTATCATTCTCTCTATAAATTGAACAATTTCCAATCAATTCATCATTTTTTAATAATATAATTGCAAAACATTTATCCCCATTCTTTAAAGCTTTTTCAATAAATTCCTTATCCAATGATTCAGTTAAAATATTTGAAGTATTTCCCATACCATCGCTTACTATTGGACTAGAAATCCATTCAACATACTTTTCAACATCATTAGGATTCATAGGAGACAAATATAATCTATCACCAATAAATTTCTTATAATATTTCATACCCTTCCCCAATCATTAATCACTCATATCAAAATCCAATAAAACATCAATCTTATAATCCGGATATCTATTCTTAACATCTTTGCAAATTATATTATATAATTCATCCATGTCTTCTATCTTATAATCAATAATAATATCAAACATTAATTTGACATCATTCCAGTTTTTAAATGCCAAATATTTATTAATTGCAATATATTTCTTAATCGCATTACTAAACAATTTGTTTTTTTGAACATCATCGATATTAGAATCTGGAATATCTATTAAACCATATACTTTATTAAATACTGAATAATATTTTTCTACAAAATCAGCACCATACAAATTAACTATTTTTTGATAATTTTCATCATTCGTAAAAGTCTTTTCTATACTGCTCATTTTACATCCTTCATTTTCTCTATATATAACTAATAATATACCACATTTTCAAAGAAAAAGCATTAAAAAAGGATATATCCTTCAATATATCCTTTTTACAATCTATTTATTTAACAAATAAATATTGATATTTTCAATATTTACTTTTTTGTTAATAATCTCAAACAATTTTGATAATTCCATATGATATTGCAAATTTTTATCACTATTTATTTTATTTCTAATATGTAATATATAATTCTCAATTAAAGAAAAAGAATCTTGATTTTTTAATAAAAAATCATAATTATTTAATACATACCTATATTTTTCATTAAATTGTTTCAAAAATTTTTCAAAATAATTATTAGGATTACTCAATAATCGATAATATTCTTCAATTCCAATAATTTGTTTCAAAATTGCAATATAACCAATTACTTCAGCATTACGCTTACTTATATGTGGTTGATATATATAATATTTATCACTAATATATTTTTTAAATTTTGAATCCAATTTTAAAATTTCACATACTTCATTTTCTGAAAAAATATCAATTATATCCGAGAAATCACCACCATATTCAGGATATCTATGTTGATTCTCAATATAAAATCCATTAGATATAATTTTATTGTTAAACAAACTAATATTAATAATATTTTCAATTTCTTTATAAACCATAATTTTAAATTCATTAATCACTAAATCTTGTTTCTCATTCTTTGATAATTCAAAATCACTTATCTCTAAATATTTATTTGAAATATTATAATATAATGTCCTATCATTAAAATCATATTTAGCATAAATATAATCATAATTAGTAACTTTTTTGAATTTTAAAACATTTATTGAAAAGTTTTTAATCCACTTTTCTATCAAAAATTTCAATAATTCTTCTGAAATTTTATCTTTTAAATATTCTATTTTATCAATAAAAAATCTTATTACAATTATTTTTAATATTTCTTCAGTATTAAGTTTTTTTAAACTTTTCTTTAAATTGATAATTAATAAATCTCTATTAATCATAAAAACTCCAATTGCTAATAATCTATATCATCATGATCATCATCGTCATAGTCGTCATCATAATCATAATAATCTGAATCATAATCTTCTAAAGATGGATTTCCATTTGCTGAAACATCATAAACTTTTTTCATATCATATTCACACATATATGGATCAACCCAATTATGCAAACTTGGTTTTTTCCAAGGATACCTATCCTCTGTTGACAAAAAATATGGAACTTTATCTTCATTACACAAGCTCGACATATATGAAATAGAAGACAAACCATCAAAATCTGCTAATACGATTGAAAATTCTGCTTCATTTGCCATCTTAGCTGCTGTTTCAGCAGTAGGACACGCAATTTTTGATACATGTCCTGCCCTATAATCTTCCAAAGTTTTACGTGTACCATAATATATATCATCCACCATATCTTTTTCATAAAACCCATTTCCACACGCTGCTAAATTACATTCATACCCTTGCATTTCAAGTAATTGAATCACTTCAGGAATCAATGTATTAAGTAATCTATTGGAACTATTATTATAAACACCTGACGTATCAATAAAAAACTGAACATACCTTGCATCTTTCAAATCATATTTATCATTTAATAGCTTATAATTCTGATATTTTAACATATGACTAATCATTTCTTTTTTATCATATGTTTCCACACCATCATTTTTATCAATACCCGAATGTTTTAAAGAAATTTCTTTAATAATCTGAATTACTTTTTGCTTTAAATACTCTCCAATATCTTCTCTCTTTAAAATCATCAATTTTTCATCATTATCATCAAACATTTTTTGAACAATTTGATCATAATTCTTATTATAACCAAACTTCAAATTAGTTTTAATATCAGCTTCTTTATTTTCTAATTCCTTTTCAGCATAATATAATTTTTCTTTTTCTATTTTTTTCTTTCTTTTCAATTTTCTTCTTTTTTCATTTTTCTTTTTTCTTTTCTTTTTTCTTAATTCATCTAAAGTATTATGCTTTTTATTATTTTTTAATTTCTTATCTTTCTCTTTAGGCTTTTTTTCATCATCCTTAACATTTTTTTCTTCTTTAATTTCTTTATCAATATTGTTCTCTGATTCGCTATCAGAATTTTCAAATGGATTTGGAGAATCTTTTATTTCTCCTGAAGACTCATTTCCACCATGAACATCTTCTGATTCCATACTTATAGGCTCTGCTACTTCCTGTGTTTTTGGAGCATCTTCTGGGGACTCAACTATTTCTTCTTGCTCTTTTTCAATGTCATCTTCTTTTTTTTCAATTCCATTGTTATATTTATTTATTAAATCTTTATAAATTTTATTAATATCATATTCTAATTTCATAAAAACTCCTAAAAATCACGCTCATCATAATCATCATCAGTTTTAAAATCATCATAATCATCAACATCATCTTTATTTAAATGTTTTTTATTTAAATATAATTCCATTTGATTAGAATCTAAATAAACAAATTTCTTGCCACCATTCCTAGCAACTTTAAATATTTCATCATTAATCAATTCAAGTCCAAACTTTGTTCCAGTTTTATTATCAATATTATCTGCCCAAATTATATTGTCCTTTTCCATATCAACAGAATCTTCAATCCACCCAGAAAAATAATCATAATCATTAAATATAGGCTGCAATTCTCTTAATTGTTTAATATTATTAATATAAATTCTATAACGATTTTCATCATAGCTTTCAAATTTTATTCCTAAATTTTTATGTCTTTTTGCAATCTTAAAAAAATTTCTATTATTGCCTTCATCTATTTCAATTTTCATACTATGTAATTCTGGCACCTCAATTTCCAGACCTTTATTTTCAAATTCAGATATATAATTCATATCATATATACTTAATGTTTCATTTCCATTTAAATTAATATATTGAGACAATACATCAATATCAATATCTTCATCTAAAACCTCTAAATCTTCCAAATATTGTTTAGCCTGCCTAATTGAAAAATCAGGACAACGATCATAAAAATATCCTAAATAATGTTCTTTTGGTAATCCTAAAATTTCAAGAAATAATTCTTTATCCGGTCTATCAACTTCCACAATCTTACTTCTATTAAGTAAAGCATCATCTATTTCTCTTTTATCATTTGAAGTAATAAAAGTATAAATTGGATATTCACCTTTAATATATGTATCTGTTCCTGTTGTTAATCTACCATTTTCCAAAAAATCTAACAAGAAAGAATCAACATCCGGTCTAGTTTTATCCAATTCATCAATAACCAAAACTACTGCTTTTTCTTTTGATTTTTCTAAAGCTTGAAGTAATATACCTGGTTTTATTGATTTATCTGGATTCTGTTTCATTACATTTTCAATATCTACATCATATTGAAAATTTTCTGTTCCCATTCTCGGAAAACATTGTACAAATCTTTCGTCAGCATCGATCATTTTGGCAAAAGTTTCCGCTAAAAATGTTTTACCCGCACCAGATTTTCCTTTTAATAATAATGTAGGAATACTCTTATTATTCCTTTTTCCAGATTCCTCAAACAAATAAACCAACTTTGATAAATTTTCATTTGAAAAATATCCAAACTTCTTTAATTTATCCTGCGTATTTTTAATTTTTTCATTCATATTATTTCCCCCATAATATTAAAATCTAATCAATAAGATCAAAATCAAGTACAACTTCAATTTTATAATCTGAATACTTACTTCTAATTTCTTTACATATTATATCATAAAGTTCTTCTCTATTTTCTATTTTATAATCAATAATAATATCAAATTTAATATTTTTTTCTTTTTCACGTGTTTTTTTCACTGTTCTTCCAATTCATAATCTAATCCGTATCTCTCTTTCATCTTACTCCTCATGCCTCTTTTTAACAAATCTTCACTTTGAATAATTTGGCAATTACTAACACTATAGCAAGAAGCATTAACAGCACTTTTTATCAAATCTATTTTTTGTTTTTTTTCTTTTTTCCTTAAATATTTTTCATCATTTTTTATTCTCATCCAACGCTCTGATGCAATATCATTTACCATAATTAATAAAGATGAATTCATAAATTTTGAATTTTGTGCTTTACGATTAATTGAAAAGCATAATCTCTTTTCCATTCTATCACTAATATTTAATTTACATTTCATCTCGGGTGTTAAAATTTTTTTACAAGTCATTAAGCTTTCATCACTATTTACCAAATTCTTAGATTGCAAAAAATCTTCTAAAGCCATATTAAATAAAATATTGGTTCTATCATAATTTCCAACAAAAGCCTCTAAATTTTTAATATTCAACATCGGCCTAATTTTTATTTCTTTAAAATTACCTTCTTGAATATTTTGCATAATTTCAGCGCTATTAGTGATTTTATAGCCATTTGCAGCTAGATTTATAATTGCTAATTCAACATCATGAATAACTTTTCTCTTATCAATTGGTATTCGAGTATTTGAATATAATTTATCAACTTCTCTTAACATATTTAAATCTTTAACTCCATTAACATAAACACATGATTGAATATCTCTTTTAATCCTACTCAAACCATTTTTAACAAAATCAGGTGAATCAGAAAATGGAATTTTCTTTAATATATCAACAGATTCTAAAATATGTTCACTAAGCACTTCACTTTTAAAATCTCCATAAATTTTTAAAATCTTCTCCAAATAATCATTTGATATATCAAAATAAGATAAAGCTTTTAACATATCTTCACTTAAGTTCACTACACTTTTACGACTTTTTTTGAAATTTTTGCCTTGCATTATTTGCTCTGCAACATCCGAATATGCTCCAATATTTTTTTTCATTAACATTAACAGTTTCGAAGAATTCGGAAGATAATCCTTACTTTTTTGGTTATGTATTACTCCATACTTTAAAGCCAACTTCGCAATACTTGAAAAATCATTAATTCCTCTATCATTAACAATCTTTTCAAAAACTTCAATTGGTACAGTTCCTATAACAGGTAAAAATTTATCAAAGTTAGATAAATTTTCTCTATTCATTTGATACAAGGCATATACAAACGATTTCATAAATTTAGTATATCCAAATGAAGAATTTTTATAACTAACTTCCTTTCCCCAATGATTAATAAAGGTTTTAAGATTATTTTCATTTAACCTTCCTAAAACTTCCATAATATCATTATAATGCCCCACTCCTGCAATATAGCATAAATCCTTCTCAAATTTTTTATCAATTTTTTCAGAATAGATTGAATCCAATACATTATTTTCAATATTATATACACCACTTTTTTTCTCTCTATGGTATTGTCTCAAGTCATTCAAAGTTAAAATATTTGATAACATATATCCCAATTCATTCGTTGCTTCTGGCAAATACTTTTCACGATTTAAAGCTTTACCATCTGCAGTTCTTTCGATTTTATTCAATTTATTTTCCCAAATATCTTTAAGCTCATTTCCATATAATTCAACATTTTGTTCTATAAACTTTTTTCTTGAGCCAAAAAAATATTCTTCCATCATTTCCATTTCATAGCCTTCAACCCTAGATAAAAACATCATAGTTTTTGCAAAAACACCTTCTTCAGCATATGACGAGTCACAATTATAGTAACCATAATCTCTTAATTCTCTTAACTTTTTACCAGGAATACTTTTTATTACTTTTCCCTTTTGGATATAATGATTTATACACATTTCAGCAAATAAATTGGCAAAACTCTCTTCAATAACAAAATTCATAGAAGATTTACTTACAATTGCATGAGCATATTCGTGAATAATAGTATGAATCATATCAATCGTACCACTATTTTCCTTAAGATAATCATCTATAATATATATTTGATTAAACAAAGGCTGGTAATAAGCGCAACCACATTTTGCTTTATTAGGACTACAATCCACATATACAGGTACTTTATCAAACCATTCTTCAAGCACTTCAAGGTTATGGTCTCCAAAATTATCTCCAACAAATTCACGCATAATATCTTTAGCATCAGAGATACTTCGTTTAGCAACATCATCAGTAATATTTCCTCTATATACTACAGTCTCTGCTAATCGAGCTACACCTTTTATTATTTCTTTTACCTCCATAAAATCTCCCTAATCCAGAAAAATTCCCGGATTCATTTCACTTGTTGTCTTCCAATCAATTCCATATTTATTCTTTAAAATTTCTTTCTTTTTGGCATCAAACTTATGAATATATCCAAGTGTCTTTTTAACACCTTGATTTTTTAATATTTCTTCAATTTCCTTATTTACTGTCTGAAACAATTCAGCATATTCTTCACTATACTCTATTTCATCATATTTTAATCCCATAAAATCCTCCAATTTTACTTTTTAAAAATTTTTAATATCGTATTCTTTAATTTATCCCAAAAACTCTCTTTCTTAATTTTAGATAGATTTTTCTCTTGGTAATTCTCTAATTTTTTATTATTTCTTTCTTCAAAGATTTTCTCAATATCATATTTTTCCTTCAACTCATTTTGATATTTTTTCTCATTTTCCGAATAAATCGTCATCAATCTCTTTTTCTCTTCTTCATCATCACACCAATATTTCAAATTAAGCATGGCAATTATTGCTAAAGTCTCATCTTTTAAATTTTGATTTTTAATTGGTTGATTAACATCGATAATTTTATTATAATTCTTACTCTTTTCTTTCTTAAAATATTTTCTTATACTTTCTGGAATTTTATTTTTATCATATAAATCCAAACACTCTATGAAATTATCAACTTCAGCATAAGCTTCTCTTGTATTAATAGAAATTGTCATAACATCCTCCATTTTAAATTATATCATTATAATTATCATTTCCAATCATAACTTTTTTCGCATATGAACATTCAGGAATAATTTTTATTTTCTTATTTCTCGCTTCATTAACAATAGCATCCAATAATCTTTTAGCAATTCCCTTGCCCTTATAATTTGGATTAACTTCTGTATGAAAAATAATCCATCCTTCATCAGAGTCTTTAAATTCACATACTCCAATTTCATTATTTCCAAACAACGCAACACTTTTATTATCTTTAAACTCTATTTTAACTTCTTCCATATTAAACCTTCCATCTCTACATTTATATCAAATTCTAACATAAGATTAGTAATATTACTATAAAATTAATTTTACAAATATATAAAAAAAGATATAGTTTCTCACTATATCTTCTCTATAACTATGAAAATTAACTATACTTTTCTTAACAAAACATGATAATGATAAGATTCATTTAATCCATTATCTTTTTCATAATAATTAACAACTTGATAAATATCAAGAATTTCAAATTGATAAAACAATTCTTTTATCAATTTATAATCAGCAAAAAAATGTGGTACCTTATATTCAGGCCCTTCCTCCATTCTCAATCTAGTATTATTATCAATAAGTGGCCAATCTTCTTGTTTAAATCCAAAAGTATCCTTTGAGCCAAGAGTTAAATAGCATTCCCCATCTTTCCTTAAAACTCTATATATTTCCTCAGCAATTTTCTTCATTCCCTCAGTATCAGTGTGTGAAATAACATTTCTACAAAATATACAATCAAACTTATCATCTTCATAAGGTAAATTCAGCATATCACCAATACTATAATCAAACTTTAAATTTTCACTTTCAGCCCAATTCTTAGTCCTATTAATTGCATCTTCACTAATATCAAAACAATTTACATTAAAATTGCTTTTACCAAATAAGATTGAATGTCTTCCAAGTCCACATCCCAAATCCAAAAAATCTTTTTTATTCTGTGAAATCCATCTATTCAATAAATAATAAGACTCAATACTTGGATTTTTCCACATTTCTTCTGACTTGCCTTCTACTATTTTCCAGTTCCATCCCTTTGACTCAATCATTTAAATACCCTCCTTAAAATAATTTAATAAAAAAAGTTATTTCACAAAAGATAAAATTTATTTTTTCTAGCCCTTATCTAATTAAATAACTTCATACTCAGCTATTTCACAATTTTTCAATCCCGGTACTCTCTTTGTATCAACTAGCTCAGTCAATGGAATCTTTCTAAAATAATACCCCATTACTATGGTAACCCCACCATGTGTCGTAATTAAAATATCTTTTCCCTCATACTTTTCTATTATTTCATCTAAAAAACTATAAATCCTATTACAAAAATCTTTAGTGACTTCTATATTATTAAAATCAATATTTTTATTATAATTCCATATATATTCCACTTCAGGATTTGTCTTTTTCAATTCTTGTCTCTCTAGTTTTGTTAACCCCTCACTTTTGCCATAATATCTCTCCATAATCCTATTATCTTCAATAATAGAAAGATTATAATTATTATTTATAATATTAGCAGTTTCTCTAGCTCTCTTTAAAGGGGATGAAATTATTAAATCAACTTTCTTCTCTTTCAATAATTCAGCAGTATTTCTTGCCTGTTCCCTTCCCTTATCATTTAACTCTATATCAGTCTGTCCTTGCAATTTATTCATAAAATTCCAATCAGTTTGACCATGCCTCACTACATATATCTTCATTTTTCCTCTTTTCCAAAAATCAAATATTCATACACTTTAAATTAAAATATTTTTACTTTTTCAAAAATTTCTCATAATAATACATATCACTACACTTCAAATCACCATCAAATAATTCCTCATCATAATTATCCACAAAAAAGTTTTTAACCGTCTTAAAATACTTGTCAAATCCCTGTTTAACATAGAATGGAATATTATTCTCAGTAGTACCAACAATCATTTTATCATATTTAACTTTATAAGTATCAGATAAATATTTAATCATTTGTTTTCCAAATCCACGTCCTCTAAATTTTTC
>ERZ773099.1343-NODE-1343-length-18293-cov-9.374602_pt1 | contig 18293 bp, 11 predicted proteins | sample MGYA00511120_ERZ773099 | MGnify/ENA primary metagenome ERZ773099 (study PRJEB29015, sample SAMEA2738012) | human oral metagenome | biome: human oral; feature: human-associated habitat; material: dental | place: China | collected 2104 ...
ACCTGCTGACCAACACGCCGCAGATCTTCTCCGACGTGCGCACCTACTGGAGCCCCGAGTCCATCGAGAAGGCCACCGGTTGGAAGCCCGAGGGCCGCGCTGCCGTCGGCCTGCTCGACCTGCGTAACTCCGGCTCGACCACGCTGGACGGCGCGGGCAAGGCCGTGCGCGATGGCAAGAACGTCATCAAGCCCTGGTACGAACTCACCGAGGAGGATCGCGACGCCACGCTCGAGGCCACGACCTTCCACCCGGCCTCGACCGGCTACTTCCGTGGCGGCGGCTTCTCGACCCACTTCCGCACCTCCGGCGAGATGCCCGTGACGATGTGCCGCATCAACCTGGTGCGCGGCCTCGGACCGGTCATGCAGATCGCCGAGGGCTACACGGTTGAGCTGCCCGACGAGGTTGCCTTCACCATCGAAGAGCGCACCAACATCGAGTGGCCCACCACCTGGTTCGTCCCGAACCTGACGGGTGAGGGCGCGTTCAAGAGCGTCTACGACGTGATGAACAACTGGGGCGCTAACCACGGCGCGATCTCCTATGGCCACATCGGCGGTCAGCTCATCACGCTGGCCTCGATGCTGCGCATCCCGGTCAACATGCACAACGTCCCCGAGGAGCGGATCTTCCGTCCCAAGGCGTGGTCGCTGTTCGGTACCGAGTCCCTCGAGGCCGCGGACTTCCGCGCCTGCGACACCTTCGGTCCGATGTACCGCTGATGCAACTCCCGGTCGGGCTCGGGTGTCCTCTCTCCCCGGGCCCGACCGGGCCACCCCCCTCGGGGGTCTTTTCCCGGGACGCAGCCCCGGCCTCGCCGATGAGGAAAGCTGCACGAGAACCCAACGACGGGACACGCCGAGCCAGGGCGTATCTGGAGGAGACCTTCAATGACCACCGTACTTGCTGTTGACCTTGGATCCGCGTCCGGACGAGTCCTCGCCGGAACGTTGCATGATGGTCGCCTGGATGTCACGGATATCCACCGTTTTAAGCACGAGGCGCGCCGCCGGGACGACGGCACCCTCACGTGGGACGTGGCCACGATGGAGGCCGAAACGATCACCGGCTTGAAGAAGGCCCTCGAACGCTTCCCCGATGCCCGCGCCGTCTCCATTGATACCTGGGGCGTGGACTGGGCTCCCCTCGATGAGAATGGCGATCTCGTCGGCGATGTTGTCGCCTACCGCGACGAGCGCACCGCCCGCACCCTGGATGCTTTCCGCGAGCGCATTGGCGACCGCGAGTTCTTTGACCTGACCGGTAATCAGCCGGCGACGATTAATACGGCGAATCAGCTTTTCGCCTACCTGCGGGAAAATCCCGACGACGCCCGGCGCGTCGCTGCTGCCCTCTTCCTGCCCGACTACTTTGCGTACCGCCTGACGGGTGTCGTCGGCTGGTCGCGTACGATCGCCTCGACCTCGGGCCTGCTGACCCCGGGCGGCGGCGACTTTAACGACGAGGTCTTCTCACGCCTCGGCATCCCGCGCGGCTGGTTCGGCGAGCTGTCCGGCGACCGCACCGTCGTCGGCCCCTGTACGGTGCCCGGCCTCGAGACCCTCACCGTCGTGCGCGGCGGCGCCCATGATTCGGCGTGTGCGGTCCACGGCCTGCCGATCGAGGAGGGCAAGCGCGCCTACTTCCTGTCTTGCGGCTCCTGGTCGGTCCTGGGTGCCATCGAGGACAAGCCGCTCATGAGCGACGCCGCCTTCGACCTCGGTATTACGAACGAAGGTCGCACCGATGGGGGAGTGCGTCCCCTCTTCAACATCACCGGCATGTGGATCCTTCAGGAGATCCAGCGCCAGTGGGAGCGCGAGGGTACACCCACCGACACCGACGAGCTGGTCGCCCAGGCCCGCGAGCTGCCCGCCGCCTCGGGCACCTTCGACCCCGACGAGGAGGCCTTCGCCACCCCCGGCGACATGCAGCGCAAGATCGACGAGGCCCTGGACGCCCAGGGCGCGGCCCGCCCCGACTCCATGGCCGGGTACGTGCGCGTCATCATCGAGTCTTTCGCCCGTCGCTACGCCCGCGCGATCGGCGAGCTGACCGAGGCCACGGGGAGGGCCCCCGACCAGCTCAACCTCGTGGGCGGCGGCGCACGTAACCGCCTGCTGTGCGACCTGACCGCCCAGATCTCGGGAGTCACCGTCGTGCGCGGCCCCATCGAGGCCTCGACCTTCGGTTCTCTCCTCGCCCAGCTCGAAACCATCGGTGCTCTCGCCGAGGAAGATCGCGCCTCCGTCATCGCAGCCAGCACAGCGACCCATGTCCACGTCCCGACCCGCAGCTAAGAAAGTCTCCCTGGCCGACATCGCGCGGCGCGCGGGCGTCTCGACCAACACGGTCTCGCGCGTCGTGCGCGGGGATCCCGAGGTCTCCGAAAAGACGCGTGCGAGGATCTCCAAGCTGGTCGACGAGCTTGGCTACGTTCCCAACTACGCGGCGCGCGCGCTCGCGGCCAAGCGCACGAACGTCCTGCAGGTCGTTCTGGCCGCCCCCATGTTCCACGGACACGGGCGCGTGCTGCTGTCGATCCTCAACGCCTCGTCGCAGGCCGGGTACCACGTGTCCCTGTCCTACGCGTATGGGCCGGATGGGCAGTTGCGCAACGACTTTGCCCCCTTCGATGTCGACGGCGTCATCATCCTGGGCGGCCAGGATCCGACCATCGACGTTGCGATCGAGGCGGGCAAGCGTTTCCCGACCGTCCTCGTTCTGACGAGCGAAAAGGGGCTCGACGGCATCTCGACGGTCGCCGTCGACAACGTGCGCGGGGCGCGCCTGGCCACGGAGCACTTGCTCGCCCAGGGACTCACCGACGTCGTTCACATCTGTGGTCCCACCGGCTGGTCGGACGCGCAGATGCGCAGGCTCGGTTACGAGCAGGCATGCCAGGCCTACGGCATCGAACCCGTCGTGCTCCAGCCTGACTCGTGGGACTCGCGTGACGGTTACGACGTGATGCGCGCGGCTGGGCGGCTGCCCGAGGGCGTGCAGACCGCGAACGATCAGCTGGCCCTCGGCGCGATGCGCTACATCTACGAGCGCGGGGGAGTGGTCCCGCGCGACGTGCGGGTCGTCGGCTTCGACGACATCGACGGCGCGGACTCCTACGCGCCCCCGCTCACGACGATCCACCAGCCCTTCGATCGCCTCGGGCGCACCGCCGTGCGCCTCGTGCGTTCGCTCATGGGCGGGGGACCCTCCCAGGACATTGTTCTCGACCCCGAGCTGGTCATCCGGGCCAGTTCACACCTGTAAGAAAGGCACGTTCATGCTCTATGGTCCGATGACTCACCCGCAGTTCCTGCGCGCGCTCGCGGCCGCCGGTCACGGTTCGAAGATCCTGCTGGCTGACGCGAACTACCCGCACACGACGGGTGTGAACCCGAGCTGCGAACTCATCTCCCTCAACCTGGCGCCGGGGCTCCTGGACGTCAGCCAGATCCTCGACGTCCTCAAGCGCACGATTCCGATCGAGCGCGCCGAGATCATGACCCCCGCACCCGACGCCGATCCGGTGGAGATTCCGATTCACGACGAGTTCCGTGCGGCTCTGCCCGGCGTCGAGTTCGGTGAGATTTCCCGCTGGGACTTCTACGATGCTGCACGCGACGAGAACGTGGGCATTATCGTTGCGACGGGCGAGCAGCGCCTGTACGGCAACCTGCTCCTCACGGTGGGCGTTCGTCAGCCCGGCGAGTAAAACTCATTTGCCGCGCCAGCGCGGGGCTTGTCGCGTGAGTGACGAGTGCTTTCGTTTCATTTTCGTTTCGAATGGATGATGGCGCTGGCGAGGGGTGAGATTTTCATATCTGGTGGGTGGTCCGCTCGGGCCGCCCACCAGAGTATTTATCCCTGCAATATCCGTCAAATGTGCCGAATGAATGATGGTGTTCTGAACGTTTGTGCGTCCCGCCTGCACGGGTGTATGAACAGCTTGCGTGATGTTGCATACTTTCGTTTTAGTGACTATTCTTGTCGTAACGAAAGATAAAGCGACAAGAGATGTCGCTGATTCGACGAAGAGGTGCCCCATGGGACGTGCAGAAGAACGCACGAACTACATCCTGGATCGCCTCGCCCGGGAGGGTGAGGTGAGCGTCGCGCAGCTTGCCTCCGATCTGGGTGTGTCGCCCGTGACGGTGCGCGCCTCGCTGAAGGCCCTCGACGAGCAGGGCTACCTCGTGCGCACCCACGGCGGCGCGCGCCCCACCACCTTCCGTAACATTCATCTGCGCCAGAACGATCGTGTCGAGGTCAAGGAACGCATCGCTCGCGCCGCCGCCGACATGATCCACGACGACGATCGCGTCATGATCGAGGCCGGCACCACCTGCGCCCTCATCGTCAAGTACCTGACCGGCAAGCGCGGAGTGCAGGTTCTCACCAACTCCGTGCTCGTCTTCGCTAACGCCCGCTCCAACCCGAACCTCAACATCACGCTGACGGGTGGGCACTTCCGCGCCGAGTCCGAGTCCCTCGTGGGACCGGTCGCCGAGCGCGCCATCAATGACTTCAACGCACGCGTCGCGTTCCTCGGGACCGACGGGTTCAGCGTTGATCGCGGCCTGACCACCCAGCTCGTAGAAGGTGGACAGGTCGGCTCCATTATGCGTACCCGCGCACAAGAGACGTGGCTGCTCGCTGACTCCTCCAAGTATGGGGAAGCCGGCTTTGTCAGCTTCATGGGGATCGACGAGGTCACCGGAATCATCACCGACGATGAGATCCCCGAAGAATCCATCAAGGAATTGGCCGAGCGCACGCAGCTGCGCATCGTCTAGGAGGAATTACATGGCCACCATCGTGGTGATGCCCCAGCTGGGCAACTCTGTTGAGTCATGCATCATCGTCGAGTGGATGATCGCAGAAGGCGACACCGTCTCCGTCGACCAGACGCTCGCGTCCATCGAGACCGACAAGTCGACCATGGAGGTGCCCTCGACCGCCGAGGGTACCGTCCTGAAGCTCCTGTGGGAGGAAGGCGACGAGGTCCCCGTGAAGGATCCGCTCATCATCGTCGGTGAGCCCGGAGAAGACATCTCCGGCCTCGTTCCCGGTGGCGACGCTGCCCCCGCCGAAGCCGACGCTCCCGCCGAGCAGGCCGCCGCAGCCCCCGAGGCTGCCGCCCCCGCCTTCGCGACCGAGCGCGCCACCGGCGCCGTCTCCCCGCGCGCCCGCGCCCTCGCCGCTTCGAACGGCGTCGACGCTTCCGCTATCGCCGAGGGCTCCGGCCCCCACGGCCGCGTCATCGAGCGTGATGTCGCCGCCGCGATCGCCGCCGGCCCCGTCCTGACCTCCGCTGCGCGCGCCGCCGGCGTGAGCGCCGCCGAAGGCACCGGCATCGGTGGACGCGTGTCCGTCGCCGACGCTGGCCGTACCGCCGAGGCCGCGCCCGCCGCCGCTGTCGCCGGCCCCGCCGCTGCCGCCGACTTCCCCGGCGCCTCGACCTCCGCCCCGCTCAAGGGCGTGCGCAAGGTCGTCGCCAAGCGCATGATGGAGTCCCTGACCTCCACCGCCCAGCTGACCCTCAACACGACGGCCAACGCCGCCGGCATCCTCGCGATGCGCAAGAAGGTCAAGAACGCCGACGAGGCCCTGGGCCTGAACAGGATCACCCTCAACGACCTCGTCTGCTTCGCAGTGTCGCGCACCCTCCTCAAGTACCCGGTCTTCAACGCGCACCTCGAGGACGGCGTCCTCACCGAGTTCGAGCAGGTCCACCTCGGCTTCGCGTGCGACACCCCGCGCGGCCTCCTCGTCCCCGTCATCCGCTCCGCGCAGGCCCTGGGCCTCAAGGCCTTCTCTGACGAGGCCAAGCGCCTCGCCGGCGGCGCGATCGACGGCTCCCTGTCGCCCGACTTCCTGAGCGGCGGCACCTTCACGGTCTCCAACATCGGTTCCTTCGGTATCGAGACCTTCACCCCAGTCATCAACCTGCCCCAGACGGCCATCCTGGGCGTCGGCGCGATCACCCCGCGCCCGACCGTGGCCGCGGACGGCTCGATCGGCGTGGAGCAGCGCCTCAACCTGTCGCTGACGATCGATCACCAGGTCATCGACGGCGCGGATGGCGCGCGCTTCCTGCGCGACCTGGTCGCCGCCATCGAAAACATCGACGTGACCGTTCTGGCCTGAGGAAAGAGGAAAACTCATGAGTGACACGCATTTTGACGTCATCGTCCTCGGTGCGGGCCCCGGCGGCTACCTGGCTGCCGAGCGCCTCGGACACGCGGGCAAGAAGGTCGCCCTCGTTGAGGAGCAGTACCTGGGCGGTACCTGCCTGAACGTGGGCTGCATCCCCACCAAGACCCTGCTCAACGGCGCGAAGAACTACCTGCACGCCAAGGAGGCCGGCCAGTTCGGCGTCGACGCCCAGGGCGTGTCCGTCAACTGGGCGCAGATGCAGGCCTGGAAGGACCAAGTTGTCAAGGGACTCGTGGCCGGCGTGGCCGCCACCGAGCGCAAGGCCGGAGTCACGGTCATCAACGGTCGCGGCCGCCTCGACGCCCCCGGCCGCGTCACCGTCGAGGGCACCGCCTACACCTCGGACCACGTCATCATCGCCACCGGTTCCGTCCCCGCCATGCCGCCGCTGCCCGGCATGCAGGACAACCCGGCCCTGGTGGACTCCACGGGCATCCTGTCCCTGCCCGAGGTGCCCGCGCGCCTGGCCGTCATCGGCGGCGGCGTCATCGGCGTCGAGTTCGCCTCCCTGTACTCCACGCTCGGCTCGAAGGTCACCGTCATCGAGATGGCCCCCGAGATCCTGCCCTTCATGGACGACGACCTGGCCGCCAGGGCCCGCGCCGCCATGAAGGACGTGGCCTTCGAACTGGGATGCCGGGTCGAGTCCCTCGACGGGGGCACCGTCCACTACTCCAAGGACGGACAGAGCAAGAGCGTCGAGGCCGACGTGGTCCTCATGGCCGTCGGCCGCCGTCCCGCGACTGCGGGCTGGGGCGCCGAGGAGGCCGGCCTCGAGATCGACCGCGGCGTCGTCGTCGACGACACGATGCGCACCAACCTGCCCAACGTCTGGGCCATCGGCGACGTCACCGGACGTTCGCTGCTCGCCCACGCCGCCTACCGCATGGCCGAGATCGCCTCGGCGAACATCCTCGACCCGACCGCCAAGAAGCGCGGCGAGGTCATGCGGTGGCACACCGTCCCGTGGGCCGTGTTCTCGATCCCCGAGGCGGCCGGAGTCGGCCTGACCGAGTCGGCGGCCAAGCGCGAGGGGCGCCCCGTCCTGGTGGCCAAGGTCCCCGCCCTCATGTCCGGGCGCTTCATCGCCGAGAACGGCTTCAAAGCCCCCGGCGAGGCGAAGATCCTCGTCGATCCCGACACCCACCAGGTCCTCGGCATCCACGTGCTCGGCGCCTACGCCGCCGAGATGATCTGGGGGGCCCAGGCCGTCCTCGAGATGGAGCTCACCGTCGAGGACCTGCGCCAGGTCGTCTTCCCCCACCCCACGGTCTCCGAGGTCATCCGCGAGGCCGCCTGGGCCGTCAAGCTCTGATACACCCGCTACTCAAGGAAGAAGTAGAAAACCCATGACCAAGTCACTGATCGTCGACCCCTCGGAGGTGCGCGCGCCCGGGCACGTCGCCTTCCCGGACGTTCCCGTGAACCAGTACTCCTTCGACCTCGGCACCGAGGTGGCGCGCCACGGCGAGGACGGCCTCGTGCGCATGCTCCACGACATGATCGTCGTGCGCACCTTCGAGTCGATGCTGGACTCCATCAAGAAGACCGGCGAGTGGCAGGGCGTCGCCTACAACCACAAGGGCCCCGCCCACCTCGGCATCGGCCAGGAGTCCGCCTACGTCGGCCAGAGCGCTGTACTGACCCCGGACGACTTCATCTTCGGCTCCCACCGCTCCCACGGGGAGATCCTCGCCAAGTGCTACTCGGCGATGCACCAGATGGACGAGGGCGACCTCGAGGCCATCATGAAGGGCTTCCTGGGCGGCGAGACCCTGTCCTACGCCGAGCGGATCGACTACAAGGACACCAAGGACCTCACCGAGAACTTCATCCTCTTCGGGGCGCTCGCCGAGATCTTCGCCCGCAAGTCCGGCTTCAACCGCGGCCTGGGCGGCTCCATGCACACCTTCTTCCTGCCCTTCGGGTCCTACCCGAACAACGCGATCGTCGGCGGGAGCGCTCCCATCGCCAACGGCGCCGCCCTGTTCAAGCGCATCAACCGCAAGCCCGGCATCGTCATCTCCAACGTCGGCGACGCCGCCCTGGCCTGCGGCCCCGTGTGGGAGGCCCTCAACTTCGCGTCGATGGACCAGTTCCGCTCCCTGTGGCGCGCGGAGGACGGCGGCAACCCGCCGATCCTGTTCAACTTCTTCAACAACTTCTACGGCATGGGCGGCCAGACCTACGGCGAGACCATGGGCTACGAGGTCCTCGCCCGCGTGGGCGCCGCCCTCAACCCCGAGGCCATGCACGCCGAGCGCGTCGACGGCATCAACCCCCTCGCCGTCGCCGAGGCCACCGCCCGCAAGAAGAAGATCCTCGAGGAGGGGCGCGGCCCCGTCCTCATGGACACCATCACCTACCGCTTCTCGGGCCACTCGCCGTCGGACGCCTCGTCGTACCGCACGAAGGAGGAGGTCGAGCTGTGGGAGCAGGTGGACTGCATCAAGGAGTACTCCGACCTCCTCATCTCCAACGGCCTCACCACCCAGTCCGCCATCGACGACTACACGGCGGACCTGACCGGCAAACTCGTCAAGGTCCTCAAGCTCGCCATCGACGACGAGGCCACCCCGCGCGTGGCCGACGGCTACATCGACTCCGTCATGTACTCCAACGAGAAGGTCGAGGCCTTCGACGACGCCGCCCCCGAGATCGACCTGGCGGACAACCCGCGCGTGAAGGCCCTGGCCAAGAAGGTGCGCACCAGCGTCGACGCCAACGGCAAGCCCGTCTCCAAGATGCGCATGTACCAGTTCCGCGACGGCCTCTTCGAGGCGATGCTCCACCGCTTCAAGACCGACCCGACGATGGCGGCCTGGGGCGAGGAGAACCGCGACTGGGGCGGCGCCTTCGCCGTCTACCGCGGCCTCACCGAGGCCCTGCCCTACCGCCGCCTCTTCAACTCGCCCATCGCCGAGGCCTCCATCGTCGGCGCGGGCGTCGGCTACGCCATGGCCGGCGGGCGCGCGGTCGTCGAGCTCATGTACTGCGACTTCCTGGGCCGCGCGGGCGACGAGGTCTTCAACCAGATGGCCAAGTGGCAGTCCATGAGCGCCGGCCTGCTCAAGATGCCCCTCGTGCTGCGCGTGTCCGTGGGCGCCAAGTACGGCGCCCAGCACAGCCAGGACTGGAGCGCGCTGACCGCCCACATCCCCGGCCTCAAGGTCTACTTCCCGACCACGCCCACCGACGCCAAGGGCATGCTCAACCTGGCGCTGTCCGGCACCGACCCCGTCGTCTTCTTCGAGTCCCAGAAGCTGTACGACAAGGGCGAGGACTTCGAGCCCGGCGGCGTCCCCGAGGGCTACTACGAGACCGAGGAGGGCGAGCCCGCCATCCGCCGCGAGGGCGGCGACATCACGATCGCGGCATACGGCGCCACCGTCTACAAGGCACTGGAGGCCGCCGACGTGCTGGCTGAGAAGTACGGCATGAGCGCCGAGGTCATCGACCTGCGCTTCGTGGCGCCCCTGAACTACGACAAGCTCATCGCCTCCGTCAAGAAGACGGGCCGCCTGCTCCTCACCTCGGACGCGGTCGAGCGCGGCTCCTTCCTCAACACAGTCGCCACCAACGTGCAGACCCTCGCCTTCGACGCCCTCGACGCGCCGGTGGCCGTCGTGGGCTCGCGCAACGGCATTACGCCCGGCCCTGAGATGGAGTCTTTCTTCTTCCCGCAGGTATCCTGGATCATTGACGCGATCCATGAGCGCATCGTCCCTCTGCCCGGCCACGTGCCCACCACGAAGCACGCGACCGAGGCCGAGATCGCCCGCCTCAACAGGGCGGGCCTGTAAAGGCCATGGGGCGGGCCGTGCTCCCCTTTCCGGCCCGCCCCCTGCCGGTCCGCCGAGCGGACCCGCGACGGGGCCGGGGCACCCTCCACGCCAACACCGCCCCGGCCCCGTCGCCACACTTCATCGCAACCCAATGACCGTGATGCGAGGACCAACAATGGACGCCACGAACGACGCGACCCTCAGCCAGGACGAGCGCACAGCAGCGCTCCGGGAAGCCATCCGCGGGGAAGCGTTCCCCGAATGGGTCCCCGAGTCCAACAACCACATCCACACCTGCTACTCCTTCAGCCCCTACACCCCCACGCACGCCGCCCTGCTGGCGCGCCGGGCGGGACTGCGGGTGGTGGGCTCCGTCGACCACGACTCCATCGCCGCCGCACCGGAGATGACGGCCGCCACCCGCGCCCTGGGAATGGGCTCCGTGACGGGCTTCGAGATCCGCGCGCGCTTCGACCCGGACGGCCCGCTCGACGGGCGCAAACTCAACAACCCCGACTCCGCGGGGATCGCCTACATGACCGTTCAGGGAGTGCCCGCCCCCGCGCGCGCCGCCGTGGACGCGTGGCTGGCCCCCAAGCGGCAGGCGCGACTGCGCCGCACCCTGGCGATGGCAGACGAGGCGAACACCGTCCTGGCCGGCCTGGGCCTGGAGCCCTTCGACCCGCGCTCCGACATGGTCGCCGCCTCCCAGTACGCCCACGGGGGAGGCATCACCGAGCGCCACCTCCTGGCCGCCATGGCCTCGGCCCTGATCAGGGGATTCGGGCGCGGCCCCGCCCTGGTGGCAGGCCTTGGGACGATGGGCGTCACCGTGCCCGCCGCCCTCGCCGGCGCCCTGGCCGACCCCGACAACCCCCACCTCGTGTTCGACCTGCTCGGCGTCCTCAAGGCCGAGTACCTCGACCGCGTCTACATCCAGCCCACCGACGAGCTGGCCACCGCCGACGAGGTCGTCGCCTTCGCCGACTCCGTGGGGGCGATCGCCACCTACGCCTACCTGGGCGACGTGTCCGCCTCGCCGACCGGCGACAAGAAGGCGGAGAAGTTCGAGGACGACTTCCTCGACGAGCTCTTCGACGCCATGGAGGCCAAGGGCCTGCGCGCCGTCACCTACATGCCCCCGCGCAACACCCCCGCCCAGCTCGAGCGCGTCCACAGGCTCGCCGCCGCCCACGGCATGCTGGAGATCTCCGGCGTCGACATCAACCAGCCGCGCCAGGCCTTCAACTGCCCCGAACTGCGCCGCCCCGAGTTCGCCGGCCTCAACGAGGCCACATGGGCGCTGGTCGCCCACGAGGCCCTGTCCTCCGTGGACCCCGCCCTGCACCTGCTGGGCCGGACGGGGCGGCTGGGCCCCGACCGCCTCGCGCAGCGCATCGCCCAGTACGCGCCCCTGGGCAGGAGGATCGCCGACGGCGAGGCGGCCGACCGCGTCGCCGAGGACGCCACGAGGGCCTGAGACCACAACCGCACGCCCCGCCAGGCGGGGCAGAGAGAAAGACAATCGCCATGACACACGCACCGCTGATCCGCGGACTCTTCCTGGCGGCGCTGCGCCGCCCCGTCATCGTCAGCCCCACGCAGGAGGAGGCGGGCATCGTCCTCGACGAGCCCCTGGCCGATGTGGCCCCCGACTCCCTCGCCGACGTGGAGCTGCCCGTCGTCGTCTCCGCCGGGGGCGAGTCCTACCAGGTCCGGGCCACCGCCTCCGGGGAGCGCGCCATCACCGGGCGCGTCGCCCTGGTCACGGGCGGCGCGCAGGGCTTCGGCGCTGAGATCGCCAAGGGCCTGGTCGACCAGGGGTGCTTCGTGTACATCGCCGACCTCAACGGCGAGGGCGCGGCCGCCAAGGCCGCAGAGCTCGGAGCCCACACCACCCACCCCATCACCGTCAACGTCGCCGACGAGGAGTCCGTGGCCGCGATGGCCGCCGAGGTCGAGCGGGTCACGGGCGGCCTCGACCTGGTCGTCTCCAACGCCGGCATCGTGCGCGCCGGCTCCGTCCTGGAACAGGACGCCTCCGCGTTCCGCCTGTCCACGGACATCAACTACGTGGCGTTCTTCCTGGTCACCAAGCACCTCGGGCAGCTGCTGGCCCGCCAGCACTCGACGGCCCCCGAGTGGCTCACCGACATCATCCAGATCAACTCCAAGTCCGGCCTGGTCGGCTCCAACAAGAACGCCGCCTACGCGGGCTCCAAGTTCGGCGGCATCGGCCTCGTCCAGTCCTTCGCCCTCGAGATGGTTGAGCACGGCGTGAAGGTCAACGCGATCTGCCCCGGGAACTTCTACGACGGGCCGCTGTGGTCCGACCCCGACCGCGGGCTCTTCGTCCAGTACCTCAACTCCGGCAAGGTCCCCGGCGCCAAGACGGTCGCCGACGTCAAGGAGTTCTACGAGGCGAAGGTCCCCATGCGCCGGGGCGCCCAGGGAATCGACGTCCTGCGCGCCATCTACTACATCGTCGAGCAGGCCTACGAGACGGGCCAGGCCGTGCCCGTCACCGGGGGCCAGGTCATGCTCTCCTGACCGCTCCGCCGGGCGGGGCTGGGCCGCGCACATCGCGCGAGCGCGTCCGCCCCGTGGGCACGCCGCCGCGGGCGCGCCCGCTCCGCGCCACCGCCAGTTCCGCGCTCCCCCTCACGACAAGGAAGAAAACATGACTCAGGTCCCTGAAACCCAGTACGCGATCCAGATCACAGGAGTCGACCAGTTCGAGGTCAACACCGCCAAGCCCGTCGACCGGGTCGGCCCCCACCAGCTGCTCCTCAAAGTGGAGGCGTGCGGCATCTGCTTCTCCGACACGAAGCTGCTGCACCAGTTCGACAACCACCCGCGCAAGAGCGAGGTCGTCTCCGGCATCGCCCCCGAGGCGCTCGCGGAGATCCCGAACTACCGCCCGGGCAGCGCTCCCACGGTCCCCGGCCATGAGCCGGTCGTCCGCGTGATCGCGGTCGGCCCCGAGGTCACCCACTTCAAGGTCGGCGACCGCCTGCTGGTCCAAGCGGACTGGAAGCACCTGCGCACCGCGAAGTCGAACGGCGCTTTCGGCTACAACTTCGACGGCGCCCTGCAGGAGTACACGGTCGTCGACGAGCGCTGCGTCGTCGCCCCCGACGGCGAAGAGTTCCTCATCCACGTGTCCGAGGCCCCCTCCGCCGCGGCCGTCGGCCTCATCGAGCCGTGGGCGACCGTCGAAGGATCCTACGCCTGGAAGGAACGCGGCCACCTGGCCGACGGCGGCAAGCTGTTGGTCGTCGGCGAGGGCGACGTGGACGCGCTGACGAGCGCCCACGCCCCCGCCTCGGTCACCCGTGTGAGCGAGGAGGAGGCGCTGAGCGTCGAGGGCGCCTTCGACGACATCGTCTACTTCGGCGCGAACGCCGGGGTCATCGAGAAGATCGCGCAGCTGCTGGCCTCCCGCGGCGTCCTCAACGTCGTCCTGGGCGGGCGCCGCATCGAGCGCAAGGTGTCCCTGGACATCGGGCGCGTCCACTACGACTTCATCCGCTTCGTGGGCACCACAGGGGACGATCCGGCCGAGGGCTACTCGTGGATCCCCGACACGGGCGACCTGCGGGTGGGCGACAAGATCGCCATCGTCGGCGCGGCGGGCCCGATGGGCCAGATGCACACGATGCGGGCCGTCACCTCCGGCGTCCCCGGCATCAGCGTCGTCGGCACCGACCTGTCCGACGAGCGCCTCGCGGGCCTCAAGGCCGTCGTCGGCCCGGTCGCAGAGAAGCGCGGGGTGCCCCTGTCGATCATCAACACCTCCGTGACGCCGCTGGAGTACGGATACACGCACATCACGTGCCTCGTGCCCGTCCCGGCGCTCGTCGCGGGCGCGGTGGACCTGGCGGCCCCCGGCGCGATCATCAACGCCTTCGCGGGAATCCCCGCGGGCACCTTCGGCGACTTCGACCTGCAGGGCATCATCGAGCGCCACATCTTCATGCTGGGCACCTCCGGATCGGACGTGTCCGACATGCGCACCGTCCTGCACAAGATCGAGGAGGGGATCATCGACACGTCGATCTCCCTGTTCGCGGTCACCGGAATGGCGGGCTTCGGCGACGCCATCAACTCGGTCATCAACCGCACCTCGGGCGGCAAGATCATGGTCTTCCCGTCCCTGCACGACCTGGGTCTGACGCCGCTGGGCGAACTGCCCGAGAAGTTCCCCCAGGTCGCGGCCGCCATGAAGGACGGCCTGTGGACCAAGGAGGCCGAGGAGGCGCTGCTCGCCACCGAGTGAGCGGGGCCGTGGGAGGCTCGGTGCCCGTCGCGCGCACGCGCGACGGGCACCGCCCTGTGAGGGACGGATCGTGCGCCAGTCGCGCCCCCGATCCGTCGGCCTGCGCTGCTGCGTTGGGCGCTTTCCTCCCCATGGCGCGACCCCGCCTCCCGCACTGGGCTGCTGCAGCGGGGGGAGCTGCGGGAGGACCCCGCCTCCCGCACTGGGCTGCTGCAGCGGGGGGAGCACCGCGCCCCGCGCCCTGCGGGAGGACCCCGCCTCCCGCACTGGGCTGCTGCAGTGGTGGGAGCGCCGCGTCCCGCGCCCTGCGGCGGGTGCACGGCGGTAGGATCGGTGCTGACCGGTCGCGTCTGGCAGCAGCGGCGGGTCCTTCTGCGGCTGGCTCCGGCCGGTCGAACCCAGCGGTCCGAGGGGAGTTCTATGGCGCCTGCGGTCGACGAAGGGTACGTCGCCCTCCAGACGTGGCTGTGCGGGCAGTTCCATCCGCGCGCGCGCCACGCGCGTGAGGCGATCGAGGAGGACCCCGAGTGCCTCTACGATGCCTTCCTCTCCGTGCTCGTTGGTACGGGGCTGGGATTCGCCGCCTACGACGACGATCGCACCCATCATGGGCTCTACGCCTTCGACTTTTTCGTGGGCGACATTGAGGCGCCACCCAGGGGTGGGGGAGTGGAGGGGGCGAGGACGCCTCATGCGGCAGGACAGCCTTCCCCCACCGCGAAGGCTCCTGCGATGTGCCACGCGATTGTCGACACGTGGCTCGGTGACGTGGGCAGGCACATCCACTTCGTGGCATCTGTGATTGCCTCCGTGGCCACGCTCGAGCTCGTCGCCGATGTGCGCGTCGACGAGTGCGTCTTCGAGCTCGACCTGCCCCCGGACTACGCGCGCGCAGTAGCGCCCCAGCCCTGGGAAGACGGGAGCCTGCTGATCGGCTCGCTGGACACCTGCCTGCTCGCCGAGGGACCGCTCATTCACGTCGAGGTGAGCCCGCGATACAAGGGACAGACAGACCGCGCTCAAAAAATCAAGTTGCTTCACTGGGCGAGCCCGCGATACAAGGGACAGACCCTGTCCTTCTCGGGCTTCGACGACGCCCTGGCATCGTCCGTGCAGATGGGGCTCTCTGTGGAGTCCTCCACGGCCTCCGGCGCCGGAGTGGCTGCCGCTCTGCGTGCCCCGCACGGTGGCCCTGAGATGCTTGGGTGGGCTGCCGACGCAGTGGCGCGCGCTCTGTCCGCGTGCGGGCACACCGGGGGAGTGCAGATCCGAACGCGCTTCGCTCACGCGCCGGCGTAGTATCCGATCGCCGCGCCGTCGCGCATAACGAAGCCCCGGCCTCGTCCGTTGAGACGAGGCCGGGGCAAGTTTGCTGGGGGAGAGGCCCCTTACGCGTTGGTCTTCCCTGTGGCGACGGGAGCGTCGTCCTGCCAGTAGTCCAGCTCGGCGGGGTCCAGGCCGATCGAGGACGCCGTGAACGTCGGATCGAGGCCTGCCTTGCGCTGGGCTGCGTAGTCGTTCGCGCAGTCGACGGCGATCTTGCCGAGGAACACGATGACGGGCAGGTTGATGAGCGCCATGAGGCCCATCAGGATGTCGCCCAGGTTCCACGCGACCTCGAACTTCAGCAGGGCTCCGCAGAAGACGAGGGCGGCTGCCACCAGGCGGAACGCCGTGAGCATCCAGTGCTGGATCTCGATCTTGCCCAGCAGGAAGCGGAAGTTGACCTCGGCGTAGTAGAAGTTACCGACCAGAGTCGTGAACGCGAAGAGGAAGAGCGCCGTCGAGATGAAGACCTGCGCGACCGGCTGGCCGAGGACCGTCGCCATCGCGTCCTTTACGAGCGGGGCACCCGTGGTGCCGTTATCGTCGCCGACGCCCGAGGATAGGACGACGAAAGCGGTGAAGGTGCAGATGATCATCGTGTCGATGAAGACCGAGAGCATCTGGACCAGTCCCTGCTTGGCGGGGTGCGAAACCGAGGCTGATGCCGCCGCGTTTGGCGCGGAACCAACACCGGCCTCGTTGGAGTAGAGGCCACGTTTGATGCCGTACATCATCGCCGATCCTGCAAAGCCTCCGAAGATCGACTCGAAGTCGAAGGCTCCGGAGAAGATCGCCGAAAACATCGCGGGGATGTTCCGGTAGTTGACCGCAATCACGACCGCGCCCACACCGAGGTAGATGATCGCCATGATAGGGACCATGTAGCCAGTCACTTCAGTGAGCCGACGCGTGCCGCCAAGGATGGAGGCCGCCATGAGCACGGCGAGAATCCCGCCGATGATCCACGGGGTCGTCCAGTTGGCCCAGCTGTAGTGCGTAAAGGCGTCCGCCACGTTGTAGGAGGCAAGCAGGTTGAAGCCGCCCATGTAGGTCAGGATCAGGACAACAGCGAACAGGTAGGCAAGCCAACTGCTCTTCAAGGCCGTCTGGATGTAGTAGGCGGGGCCGCCGTAGGAGTGGTGGGGGCCGCGCTTCTTATAGATCTGGGCGAGCGTGGACTCGATGAACGCGGAGGCCCCGCCGAGCGTGGCGATTACCCACATCCAGAAGACGGAGCCCGCTCCGCCCAGGGTCACGGCGGTTGCGACACCAGCGATGTTGCCGACGCCTACCCTCGAAGCCGTGGAGACCATCAGCGCGCGGAAGGAGGAGACGCCGCCCTCCTTCTTGGGGGGTTCCATGACGACTCGAAGCGCTTCCACGAACATGCGAAGCGGTAGGGCGCGAGTGAACATGAAGAAGAAAAGCCCGACTGCGATGAGGAGTGCGACGAGCAGGTACGTGTACATGACCGTTGAAATCGTGTCCAGGGTCCCGGGCAGATCGAAGGCCGGGCTCAGGGTGCCATTCATGGTGTTTCCTAGCATTGACGGATGCGGCGAGGCCGCGCGGATGATCGAAGTATAGCGCCGCGGTCAACTTTAGGTAAAGAGTTAGGCAAAGAATGTGATTGTCTTGGTATCTCGTGCGCTCGGGTGTGCTCCTGTGCCTCATGTCGGGTCTGCTCCTGAGGCTTGAGCGTGGTGCGTGTTGTTGCTGGCGTCCCGGGTGCCGGGGCGCGGTGTTTGGGGGCGCGCATGCTGGGTCGTCGTTGTTTGCGTCTGGAGCGCAGGGGTGCACTCCTGTGTCTTATGTCGGGTCTGCTCCTGGGGCTTGCGAGTGGTGGTGTGTTGTTGGTGGTGTCTGGCGCGATTGGTTGTTCTCGTGGCGCATGCGTGCAGCGGTGTGATGTTGGGGCTCGTGAGTGGCGGTGTGCTGGTGTTCATGTCTGGCGTGCCTGGGCGCGCTTCCGGGGCTCGAGCGTGGTGGCGCTTCGTTGTTGGCGTCTGGGGTGCCGGGGTGCGTTGTTGGCGGCGCGCGTGTTGGGCCGTCGTTGTTGGTGTCTCGCGCGCCGGGCGCGTTCTCGGGTGCTCGAGTGTGGTGGCGCGTCGTTGCTGCTGTCTGCCGCGTCCGGGTGTGCTCTTGGTGTGTTGTTGTTGGTGTGTTGTGTGCCTGGGGGGTTGTTCTTTGGGTGTTTGCTGGGAGCGTTGTGGAGCACATTTTGTTTGGGGGTGTGTGTTCTGTGACATGGTTGTGGGGGGTTGTGGGGGTGTGATTGGTTGGTAATCGGCGGAATTGTGCGTGTTTGTGGTGGTGTGGTGTGGGTGGGGGTGTGTGGTGTTTCGATTTGACGGTGTGGTGGGGGGTGCGTAGAGTATTCCTCGTTGCGCCGAACGGCAGCGGGTGTTGAACTGGGTTCGACTCGTGGGAACATGGCGCGGAGCACCTCTCGGAAGCATGTGGTTGTTTGCGTGCGTTGGGTTGTGTGGGTGTTGTTTGTGAACTCGATAGTGTGTTTGTTTGTTTTGTTTTATGCCTGTTTTTTGTTTTTGAGTGTTTTTGGTTGGGATTGCTGGCCGGCTTTTTGGTTGGTTGGTTTTTCTGGGCTTTAACGTTTTTGTTTTTGTTCGGAGAGTTTGATCCTGGCTCAGGACGAACGCTGGCGGCGTGCTTAACACATG
>ERZ773099.1344-NODE-1344-length-18283-cov-11.071813_pt1 | contig 18283 bp, 17 predicted proteins | sample MGYA00511120_ERZ773099 | MGnify/ENA primary metagenome ERZ773099 (study PRJEB29015, sample SAMEA2738012) | human oral metagenome | biome: human oral; feature: human-associated habitat; material: dental | place: China | collected 2104 ...
GAGGGCTTTGCCCGCCTACTTAACAACCACGCGTTCGACGCGTGGATGGTTTTTTATATGTATTTTGAGGTAGGGCATAAAAAAAACCCTGTGCAAAGCACAGGGGAAATTGCTACCTTTGGTATATCCTTAACGGATTATTCCTGAGCAGGTGCTCCTACTGGACATACATCTGCGCAAGCTCCGCAGTCAATGCAAGTATCTGCATCGATTACATAAGGTGTTCCTTCTGTAATAGCCTCTACAGGGCAACCATCCATGCAAGCACCACAGCTGATGCAATCTTCACTAATCTTATAAGCCATAATAATCCTCCTATGATAAACAATTCATTTGATTTCTTTATCAGCATTGTATCATGGTATAATGGGTTTGATAAAGTTAACTTTTTGTGAAGTTTTCAAGGAATAACGTTATATGAAGGTATATTCATTTACAGGAAAAAGTGGGACTGGTAAGAGCTATCAAGCAATTAGGGTTGCTAAGGAAAAAGGGATTCCGGCGCTGATTGATGATGGTCTATTGATTTATAAAAATAAAATTGTGGCAGGCAGATCAGCTAAAAAATGTGAATCAAGAGCTAAAGCGATGCGCACTGCACTTTTCAATTATGAAGATCACCGAATTGACGTGCAGAAAAAAATAAAATCCCTCAAGATTAAGAAACTACTCGTGCTCGGTACATCTGACCATATGGTGGACATAATAACCGACACACTAGAAATACCAAGGGCTATAGAGAGACTATACATAGAGGATTATACCAGTGCTGGTGAACGTGAACTTGCGGCGGAGCGTCGCTATAACCATGGAGAACACGTTATTCCGGCGCCAATGGGTGATTTAAAGAGGGATTTTGCAGGGTACTTCATGAATCCGCAGAGATTTCTCAAAAATTGGAACCTTGCTAACGATGAGACAGATAAGTATGAGAAAACTGTGGTTATGCCACAATACGTTTATAATGGAAATTACACGATTAATGAGAACGTAATCGGTGATATTATCAGGATTGTGGCTAGGAAGTATCGACGGAACATCAGGGTGACAAATTTTTATAACAATGGAAAAACTGGCAGTTTGGTAATCGAGCTGGATCTAAAAGTTAGGAAGACTGTCGACTGTATGCGCTCCTGCATTATCCTGCAAAGGGACGTTAAGCGCAGCATAGAACAGATGACATCATTTCAGGTAAAGTGTGTAAATGTTAACATTAAGGAGCTAGTGCTCGACCGCGAGATAATGCGTAATCATGGCAGGAAGCAGGCGTAAGGTAAAACTGCAACTAAAATATGGGCAGTGGTTTTCAGGCCATACGATTGCTGAATAGCGAATGAGCGAGCTTTAATTATATAAATTCATTATAATAAAACAGCAGCCCACAGGATATCACCTATGGGCTGCTGATCTTATTTCTGATTGTGAAGCTATCTCTCTATATGCTCGTTAATAATGTCTATATAGCGATCAAGCCTCGGTAATAGTAGTTTTTGAATTATCTTTTCAAACCTATTTTGCGTAGGTATTGCAAATATAAATGTCACAGCTATTAAGAAAGCTCCTACCATAAAGCATATCAAGGCAAGTGGCAACATTTCTGTAATAATCTGAGCCATGATACCTACTAGAAATAAAAGACCACTCTCAATAAACAAAAATATTGGCAGTGGGGCCTTGTATCCTCTAGGTTCTGCTTCATATGATAGGGTTGAAGTTTCTCCGGATGTCGATACGATGTCGAATTTTAAAGTTTTTATATTGATCAATAAACCGGAAAGATTTCTGCCTTCAGGAGTTTTTTGCAGAGCCTTTAACGCTTTACGATCTAAAGAATAACTTTGAGGGTTGTCCACACCATTGTATGAAAGGAGTCCCTTAAGAGCGATTTGTACGACTTCAGCGGAAGCGTTAATATTTACATTCCCTTTTAATATATTCATTATAAATTACTCCTCAAACTTTGATTGCTAAGCAGAGCTTTAATTATCCGTCTTTCCGCTATACATTAGCCATATAATAAACGCTATTTCAGCGATTGAAGCTACTACACCTAAAATCAGAGCTAAGCTTCCGATTACAAGGATAAAAATGCAGATTAACACTCCAAATATATCTAGGAGCATAGGAATCAAGTAGAGCGATTGTCTTTTCTTTATATCAAAATTATCATTTAAATCGGCAGCGTTATTTAGACACAATGCTAATACCGTAACGGATGCGATCAATAATAATATAAAGACAAATCCCATGAACATCAGTTTGAATAGCGTAGTTATATCCTGATAGAAGAAGTAGCTACTACCGACCACGATGTCATTTGATATCGATGTTCCGAGGGTAAGATAAAGCACGATACGTGTTGCTGCGAAACAAAGGTACGCTATTAACGACCGTTTGATTGACTTTTCTAGCTTTTCTTTCGAATAAAACTTAGTCTCTATGTTTTTCATATCTCTATTTGGCAAATCTCTCTTTAGTTCAAATAAATCACGTTTAAGCTCTGATTAAGCTTCGGTGTCACCTGAAGGACTATTATCTTCAGACTTAACTTCGTAATCGACATCGACAGGTACAGCTTCAGCTTCTTGTTCAGCTGGTGCAGTCTCTGCCTTCTGTACAGGTGCAGCCTGAGTAGAATTAGCACTATCAGAAGACTTCTTAAGTTCTGCAACTGCGCCAAAATCAAGGTTGCTTTCAAAGTTGCTCTCGCCCTGTAGTTTTCTGAACTGGGTGATCGATACTCCGCAGAGAATCCATGTGATAATTCCAAGTACAAGTCCGAGTAATGCGAGTATACCGGCTATAACAGCTCCGACGATGAGCAGTATAAACCCAGTGTTCTTACCATGGTTCTTGGTCATAAGTACTGCTGAGCAAATGGTTACTACCAATGATACGATAAAGAGACCGATAAGTGTAGCTCTCTGTAAATTGAACATCTCCATGTAGTAACCGCTTAATCCGAAATTAGATGTTAGATACTGGTTAGTAATTTTAATTACTATAAACGCTACTACTGTGGCGATTATGAGTACGGTGTTGAGAATTATACCTTTCTTTGCAATGCTCTGTTCTGTCATAACTATTCCTTTCTTAACAAAAAAATCTACTTAATTGTAACATATTTGAGCAAATGCACATAGTTTTTAATCTACATTCTGTGTGTTATAATGTAAATTAATCATGAGGGTTACGGTCATTTGAAATTCGAACCGAGAAAGGGAGGTTATTAATGGCACTTGTAACAACAACAGAGATGTTTAAGAAAGCATACGATGGAGGATACGCTATCGGAGCTTTTAATGTTAATAATATGGAAATTGTACAGGGAATCACCGAAGCTTGTAAGGAGGAGAATTCACCTGTGATACTTCAGGTGTCAAAGGGTGCTCGCTCTTATGCTAGCCATACTTATCTCATGAAGCTCGTTGAGGCAGCGGTTATGGATTGTCCTGATATTCCAATTGCACTTCACCTTGATCACGGTCCGGACTTCGAGACTTGTAAGTCATGCATAGATGGTGGGTTTACTTCTGTAATGATTGACGCTTCTTCAAGACCATTTGAAGAGAATATTGAAATTACTAAGCAGGTTGTGGATTATGCGCATAAGTATGGCGTTGTAGTTGAAGCTGAGCTTGGCACACTTGCAGGCATTGAAGACGATGTGGTTGTTTCAGCGGAAGATTCATCATATACTCGACCTGAAGAGGTTGAGGAGTTTGTGCGTAGGACCGGCTGTGATTCACTTGCAATTGCTATAGGAACGAGTCATGGAGCATTTAAGTTTAAACCGGGTACTAAGCCACAGCTAAGGTTTGACGTGCTTCACGAGTGCGAGAAGAAGCTGCCAGGATTCCCAATAGTACTTCATGGAGCATCGTCTGTTCCACAGGAGTATGTGCACATGATAAATACTTATGGTGGAGCGATGAAGGATGCGATAGGTGTTCCGGAGGATCAACTAAGAGAAGCTGCTCGTTCGGCAGTATGCAAGATTAATATAGATTCAGATCTTAGACTAGCGATGACAGGTTCAGTTAGGAAGCATCTTGTTGAGTGCCCTGCAGATTTTGACCCTAGGCAGTATCTGAAGCCTGCAAGGGCTAATATCAAGGAGATTGTAAGGCACAAGATTGTAAATGTTCTTGGCTGTTCAGGAAAAGCGCTATAATACTTGAAAAATATCATTTTACGAGGTTAAGAGCATTGCGCAGAGCGCAATGCTCTACTATTATAGACATATGAAAAAAATAATTACATTTGTTTAAGAGGTTTAGATGAAAATACTTTATTTTGACTGCGCGACTGGTATCAGTGGCAATATGGCTATTGGAGCGCTTTTAGAGATCTGTGATGGTGAGCAATATTTGAGAGATGAGCTCGCCAAGCTTGAGGTTCCAGGATATCAATTAAATGTAATTAAGAGGGATTCTCATGGAATTGACGGAACATATGTTGAGGTATTAGAGGCTAATACAGGAATACCAGTTGATGCAATACATGATGGGAACAAGAATGTAGGTAGCAGTGCTACTCTGGGGCTCCATCACGGACATACTCATAGTCATCATCACGAGCTTGATTCCAGCCCAGAACACCACTCTCATGGTCACTATCACGACCATAACCATGACCACTCTTTAGACAATCACTGTCATAATCATCAAGATGACAATGATAATAATCACAATCACAATTACGTTCATAGGACATATGCTGATATTAAGCAGATAATAGAAGACAGTGGAATTACAGAAGCTGCAAAGAACCTTTCTAAATCCATGTTTCACAAAGTTGCAGTTGCTGAAGCTAAAGTTCATGGTAAGCCTATAGACGAGGTGCATTTTCACGAGGTTGGTGCTATTGATTCGATAGTTGATATTGTCAGTGTAGCAATTTTGATGGATTACATAAAGCCAGATAGAGTTATATCGAGTGTTGTTTCTGACGGATACGGCACGATTAAGTGTGCGCATGGGGTGTTAAGCGTTCCAGTGCCGGCAACATCGATGATTTATAAAAATGAACATATTAGATTTAAGCAAATCGAAGTTCCAACGGAACTCGTAACACCTACGGGAGCAGCGATTATATCTACTTTTGCCGAATCATACGGACTGATGCGGGAGATGAATCTAAATAAAATTGGTATTGGAGTAGGTAGCCGCAATATCGGTGGACCTAATACGCTGAGGGTTTTTCTCGGGGAAGATGTTACAGCAGAAGGCGAGACTCAGAATGGTGATATTATAGTTATAAATTCTAATATCGATGATTCAAGTGGAGAGGACCTCGGGTATGTGCTTGAGAAACTTATGGATGCGGGTGCTCTTGATGTTTCCTATGCTCCAATCTTCATGAAGAAGAATAGACCCGCGTATAGGCTCGAAGTTATATGTAGAGCCGAAACTAGAGAGAAACTCAGCGAAATTATCTTTGACGAAACAACTACAATTGGTGTTAGATATTATCCAGTGCAGCGTGAGGAACTTACGAGGGTTAGAACTCTGGTGGATACGGAGCTAGGGCAGATTGAAGCAAAGCAGGTATCTACGACATCTGGGCATACATACACATATCCGGAGTACGAGAGCATGAAGTCTATAGCTTCAGAGCTTGGGATATCGATGAAGTCAGTACGAGCTACATTTGAGAAGGGATTGAGAGATTGATGTATAAAGCTGCAATTTTTGATATGGATGGAACTATTCTTGATACCATAACGGATTTAAAGGACAGCACCAATCATGCGCTTAAAGTAAATGGGCATAGATGTGATTACAATGTGAGAGACGCGGCAAGATTTTTTGGTAGCGGAGTAAAGGTTGCCATTGCTAGGGCGCTAGCGACTGAAGCTGGATACAGCGACGATGAGGTTGATCTCATAGGTGTCGAGACATCATATGAGGGTGACGAAGCGGAGCTGACAGCGGTAATTAACTCATTTGAGGAATGGTACCCTGATCATTGTGATGAGAAGACGAAGCCTTTTGAAGGCGTGATTGAAGCGATTAACGATTTGAGGAGTAAAGGGATAAGGACAGCAGTAGTATCCAACAAAATGCATGAGGCTGCGGTAATTCTTGCTGATAGATATTTTCCTGGAGTTTTCGAATATGTTCAGGGAGTAGATGACAAAATCAGGAGGAAGCCTAATCCAGACGCAACACTGAGGATACTTGAACTCATGGGTATTGGCCAAGATGAGGCAGTGTATATAGGCGATACCGAGGTGGATATCGAAACTGCACATAATGCAGGGTTAAACTGCATAAGTGTCGATTGGGGCTTTAGAAACAGAACATTTTTAGAGAGTGTTGGAGCTAGCCCAGTTTGTTCCGATATGGAGGCGCTGGTTGCAGCTATTACTAAATAACATATATTGCTGATAATTTATGGAGGAAAACGTGGGAGCGACTAAGCTGAATTGTACCGGTGAGTGCATGTTTGTCGTAAATAAAAAGGCGTCTAGAGCGAATTCATTTAATTTTGTTTGCGACTATGTTCTAATTGGAGACGATAAAGGACTTCCAATAGATGGAGCACGAATCAACGCAAACGAACAGCTTTATGCGGTGCTATTTTACGAAAAGCGTCATTTTATATCTCTTATTGTAAAGAAACCAACACCATATGCTATATCTCTAGTGTTCCGTAATAGGGCGGATTACGATGATGTGCTTGCGCTGCTCGAGATGACTGCTAGTGAAATTAGATTTAGCCGCCAGGATTTCAAGATTTCTAGCTATGCGAATAGGATTATTGATAAGCTGCGAGATGGAGTAGAGCTTGCGATCATGGATGCCGTTGATAAATCCAATGTCACGGTCTGTCCAGAGTGCGGTGTTGAGGTGCAACCTGGAGCTTTGTACTGCATGGAGTGTGGGGCTGAGCTCTAAATATAGAATCATATATGACGATACTAATCGCATATAAAATCTACACTAATGGGATATAGAAGTGCTGCGTAAGGTTTATAGAGAGGAGACTTAAGTGGATAAAGATACAATGATGATGGAGACTTGTCATGCTAGTGACACTAGAATTACTGAAGAAATCGATAAGGATATGAGTGATTTGGCTGAGCAGCTCCTAGAAGATTATAAGCAGGATCGTGACATAGATGCCATTAGAATGTATGAGCTACCCGAACAGAAAGCAATTAAGGAAATCATCCGCGAGCTGATGATGGTGCTTCTTCCAGGATATTATCGTGAGAAATCTTACCGCACTTATAGTGTAGATAAGAAAATTCTTGTCATTCTAGAAGATGTTATGTTCATGATGACTAAACAGATAGAAAAAGCATTACTTCACAGACATGAGTTTGAAGATGCATGCATAGCGGTTAGGCAGGATGAGGCTAAGAAAATTGTAAAGTTGTTTTTTAAGCAGATTCCTAAGATTAGAGAATTTCTTAATACTGATATAATTGCCACATATGAGGGAGATCCTGCGGCAAATAGCAAGGATGAAATCGTTCTCGCGTACCCGGGGCTTTATGCTACAGCTATTTATAGGCTTGCTCATGAACTTCATGAACTGGATGTTCCGTTAATTCCAAGGATTATGACTGAGTATGCGCACAGAAAAACCGGTGTGGATATCCATCCAGGAGCAACGATTGGAAAATACTTTTGTATGGACCATGCAACGGGCGTAGTAATAGGATCTACCTCCGTAATCGGCGAACACGTTAAGGTATATCAAGGGGTTACCATAGGTGCGCTTTCTACAAAGGCGGGTCAAAAGCTTCATGGAACGAAGAGGCATCCAACAATTGAGGATAATGTTACACTGTACTCTGGAGCATCCGTACTAGGTGGAAACACTGTAATCGGAGAGGGTGCCGTAATCGGAGGAAATGCATTTGTAACAAAGTCCGTAGATCCTCATACGACCGTAACAATTAAGACGCTTGAAATGGTTTATGACAAGCAGTCGCACAAGGCGGGGCAGGAGAAAGAGCGTAAGCAGGACGAGTGGTTTTACGTGATTTAACCAGATTGATTTATAAGAGAGAATTTTTAAGAGGGAGGGAGCATGAGTAAGCAGCTGACACTAGGGATATTGGCACATGTTGATGCAGGTAAGACTACGCTTAGTGAAGCCATGCTCTATACCTCTGGAACAATAAGAAAACTAGGACGAGTCGACAATGGCGACTCGTTCTTCGACAATTATGAGGTTGAAAAAAATCGCGGAATTACCGTTTTCTCAAAGCAGGCCAGACTAAACTGGAATGATAGTCAAATCACCATACTCGATACTCCAGGTCATGACGATTTTTCAGCTGAAATGGAGAGAGCTCTCGATGTTATCGACTACGCATTATTAGCAGTGAGTGGTGTAGATGGACCTCAAAGTCATACAGAGACAGTCTGGAGGCTTCTAAGAACACGAAAAATTCCGACATTTGTATTCATCAATAAGATGGATCTTGCTATCGCTGATAGGCACGAACAGATCAGCCGCATCAAGGGCAGACTTGGTGAAGGATTCGTCGATTTTAGTGTAGGTAATAACGACGAAGATTTTATAGATGGTGTGACATTTTATTCTCCAGAGCTTGCGGAGGATTTTTTAGAAAATCTTAAATTGTCAGAAGAAGGTATTCGTAGGGCAATCCGAGAGTGCCAGATATTTCCGTGTTTATTCGGTTCTGCTCTCCACCAGGATGGAGTAGATAAATTGCTCGATGTAATATCAACATACACCTGCGGCTTTGATGAACTTAGAGGAGGAACCTCATCAGATGAAAAAATGGGGGCTTTGGTCTATAAGATAGCCCGTGACCAGAGGGATGAACGAATCTCATTTATACGAGTAATGCAAGGGGTGCTTCACCTAAAGGATAACGTCGCAGTCAGAGCCGAAAGCGGTGAACTGCGGCATGAAAAGATCAATCAAATAAGAATTTACTCCGGTCAGAAATACACGATGGTAGATTCAGCATCTCCTGGCGATATATGTGCAATAACTGGGGTAGGCTCATCAAGAGCAGGCAGGGGAATAGGAGCACTTGCGGAGGATGAGACGAGAAATGGCATAATCGAGCCATACCTTTCTTATAGAATCATTCCCGAAGAACGTGTGGAGCAAAACAAGTTTGTAGCGGATATGAGAGTGCTCGAAGAGGAAGATCCCAAACTGCATATTTCCGTAGAGCAAAGTCTCCGTGGTGTTAACATCAGGCTCATGGGTGAGGTCCAGCAAGAAATTCTTGAAACTCAGATAATGAACAGGTTTGGATATAGAGTGCGCTTTGAGGCAGGAAATATAATCTATAAGGAGACTGTAACAGAGGCAGCTGAAGGTATTGGTCACTTCGAACCGCTTAAGCATTATGCTGAAGTACATCTAATTATTAGACCAGGTGAGCGCGGAAGTGGCATCATCACAGATAGCATTATCCAAGAGGACGTTTTAAGTAGAAATTGGCAAAATTTAATATTATCGCATCTAGATGAGAGAGTATTCCGTGGAGTGCAGATTGGAGCGCCCCTCACAGATGTACGCATTACATTAGCTGCAGGAAAAGCTCATGAAAAACACACTGAAGGGGGAGACTTTAGACAGGCCACTTATAGAGCGGTTAGAAATGGACTTCTGCGCGGTAATTGCCGAATACTAGAACCTTGGTTTAGCTTTGAGATAAAACTGCCTAGTGCTAATATTGGAATGGCTATGACCGATATAAGAAATGCTTCCGGGTCGTTTAGTGAACCAATTATTGATGGTGATATGTCTACTTTGAAAGGGAAAGCGCCTGCAGTATCATTAATTGACTATCAGAGAAAGCTTACTTCTTACACAGGTGGTAGAGGGCATATTAGCTGCATGCTAATTGGATATGACTTTTGCCATAATGAATCAGAAGTTATTGAGGAGTCCAAGTACGAACAAGATAAGGATGAAACAGAAACGGGAGATTCAATATTCTGTTATCACGGGGCTGGGAGGACTGTCAAATGGGATGAGGTTCAAGACTATATGCATCTGCCCTTTGTTCTCGAGGAAGAAAAGGATTCTGGTTTAAGCGAAGATTCCGCTAGAGCTGAAACAATGGCGGCTGGCCGCAAACTAGCGAGCGATGCAGAGCTGCTGGCGATATTTGAGAGGACGTACGGGAAAATTTCAAAGGGGACTCTAGTAAAGCATAAGACAAAACCGAAAGAGTCCGAATATCGAGCTATGGAGAAGCAGAAGCGTTCGCTTCATAGGCTTGAAAGAGCGGGAAAGCCAGATACTCACTTCGTTATAGATGGCTATAACCTTATAAATGCTGATGAGCATATGAAAGAGCTTTCTAAGGCTGATATTGGGGCAGCTAGGGATCATCTAATAAATATTCTTGCGAATTATCGCGGATATCTAGGGTGCAAGATGACTATCGTCTTTGATGCATACAGAGTGCCATACAGCTTTGGAAGAAAATATAAAGTAAGCGATACCGAGGTAGTATATACTAAGGAAAATGAGACAGCGGACGCATATATCGCTGAGCTTACAAAAGATATCGGTAAGCGAGAAAGTGTTACGGTGGTATCGTCTGATGCCCTTGTTCAAGAGATGTCACTCGGACACGGCGCTCTCAGGATATCATCTAGGGAGTTCCTAATTGACATCGAAACAGTTCTGCAGGAGATTAGGGAGTTCATCGATGAAAATAGTTAGGAAGATTGATTGAAGGGACAGAATTCACATTATAGTTATAAAATAATAGACATAATTGTAAGGCTAGGAGTAGAGAGAAAGGGACTGTAGATGGAAAAATATTTGGGATGCCACCTATCGTCTTCGGATGGGTTTGAAGCGATGGGAAAAGCTGCACTATCAATTGGTGCAAATACATTTGCGTTTTTTACTAGAAATCCACGTGGTGGAAAGGCGAAGGCAATAGATGAAGCCGATGCACAGGCTTTGATGAAGCTGATGGATGAGCATAACTTCGGAAAGCTTGTAGCCCATGCACCGTACACGCTAAATCCATGCTCGGGTAAGGAAAGCGTGAGGGAATTTGCACGAACATGCATGCTAGAAGATTTAAAGCGAATGGAATATTTACCAGGAAACTACTATAACTTCCATCCTGGCAGTCACGTTGGCCAAGGAAGTGAACTGGGAATAAAGATGATTGTTGATACGCTTAACCACGTGATGTGGGAGGACCAGCATACGGTAGTGCTACTCGAGACAATGGCTGGCAAGGGTAGTGAAATAGGTAAGAATTTTGAAGAGCTTCGTCAGATTATCGATGGCGTGAAAATCAAAGATAAGATAGGTGTTTGTCTTGATACATGCCATATAAGTGATGCGGGATATGATGTAAAGAACGACTTCGATGGAGTGCTGGAAGAGTTCGATAGAATTATAGGGTTAGATAGACTATGTGCGCTACACATCAATGATAGCAAGAATCCTATGGGGGCGGCAAAGGATAGACATGAGAAGATTGGTGACGGAGAAATAGGTCTTGATGCGATGCTGTCAGTAGTTAATAATCCACATATAATAGGTCTTCCATGCATCCTCGAGACTCCGCAGGAAGACCTCAAAGGTTATGCAAGAGAGATTGAGACACTTAGATGAAATATTACGAAATAAAAATTGAAGTATCGGAGCTCGGAATTGAACCGATGCTGGCAGCGCTTATCTGTGAAGGTATAGAGACTGCAGAAGTAAATGATCCAGCAGATGCTGTATTTATGAATGATCAACTTGGTGCGACAGATTATATAGCACCAGAGGATTTTAAAAGGGAGAGCAGCAAGTCGCCAAGTATTGTCGTGTATGCAGCGGATGATATGACAGCTGATAGCACTGTTAATGCGGTTAAGAAGGCTGCAAAAACAGTTAGAGAAAATGCAGAAAAAGGTCTATTCGGCACTGCTACTGATCTCGGCTCATTAAAGGTAACGGTCAATATCAGAGGTGACGAAGAGTGGAAAGACCGCTGGAAGGAATTTCTTAAGCCAGCTGCCCTTGGATTTAGCTACATAACTGCCCCTCCGTGGGTAGATATTGCTGACTATTCACAGGAATTTGAATCTGATAGAGAGATTATACGCATAAATCCAGGCATGGCCTTTGGGACTGGTCTTCATGAAACCACTTCGCTATCAGCAGATTTGCTAGAATCGTATATCAATAAGGGCGATAAGGTGCTGGACGTAGGCTGCGGCACAGGCATATTATCTATATTAGCTAGTAAGCTCGGAGCTAGTGAAGTGCTAGGTATAGATATCGATGATGAGGCAGTGGCAGCTTCGATAGAAAATAGCGAGGCTAATGACGTGCATAATGTGGTCATTAAAAAGGCTGATTTGACAGAAGGAGTGGACTTTAAGGCAGATATAGTAGTAGCCAACCTTCTTACAAATCTTGTCATTCGTCTCACGGGTGACATCCGTAATCACCTTGATAGTGGCGGAAGATACATAATGTCTGGTATACTAACTACTCAGCAAGATAAGGTGATTGCAGCACTTAAGGAGAACGGTTTTGAAATGTTAGCAGTTGCTGAACTAGGAGAATGGTGTGCCATTGCAGCTGAACTAATATAAAAGGGGTTTTGGGAGGAGAATAAAATGCCAATTAAAGTACCAAATAATTTACCGGCAATAGAGACACTTACTAATGAAAACGTATTCGTAATGACGGATACGCGTGCTATGACGCAGGATATGCGTCCGCTTCACATACTTCTTCTCAACCTCATGCCGACGAAGATTGACACTGAAACGCAGATTACGCGTATGCTCAGTAATACACCACTGCAAGTGGAGCTTGAGCTACTGCAGACTGCAACACACAAACCTCACGTTACTTCTCAGGAGCATATGTTGGCATTTTACAAGACGTTCAGCGACGTAAAGAATGAATATTACGATGGAATGATTATCACAGGTGCTCCGATAGAGCTCCTTGAGTTTGAAGAGGTTAATTACTGGGAAGAACTCTGTGAGATAATGGAATGGTCTAAAACTCATGTTCACAGCACATTTCACATATGCTGGGGAGCACAGGCTGGGCTTTACTATCACTATGGAATAAACAAGAAAAGACTTCCTAAGAAGCTATCAGGGGTATTCAAACATACGCTTAAAACTAAGCGCAGCATGCTATTTAGAGGTTTTGATGATGAGTTTTATGTACCTCAATCCAGAAATACTACAGTAGATGAAGAGGATATCGATAATACTCCAGGCATTACTGTTCTCTCTACTTCGGAGGAAGGTGGTGTATTCTGTGTTAAGTCTGATAATGATAGGCAGATTTTCGTAACTGGTCACACTGAGTATGATTGGAATACGCTCCTTAAGGAGTATTTAAGAGATAAGGAAGCCGGTATTAATCCGGAGATTCCTGCAAATTATTTCCCTGATGATGACGATTCGAAAACACCTGTGGTTCGCTGGAGGTCTTCCGGGAGCTTGCTGTTTTCAAATTGGCTGAACTATTTTGTGTATCAGTCAACTCCGTACGATATAAAGCTCATACACAACGAGGATCTTGCCCCTGCGCTTAGAAACAACTCTGAACTAACAGTAGCGAAGTTTGGAGGATCGTCACTTGCAACGGCAGAGCGCATTAGGAATGCTGCGGAAGTAGTCCGTCAAAATAAAGCAAGACGCTACGTAGTCGTTTCGGCACCAGGTGTTCATGACGATGAAAAGATTAAGATTACAGATCTTCTTATTTCTGCTCACGAGACCCCTGAGTCTTTCGATGCCATAATCGAACAGGCGCGGAATCGATTCAAAAAACTTGCGGTTGAGCTTGATTCAAAGATTGATATCGGTGAAATCTTCGACAAGATAATTGCAGAATATAAGGCTTCTAAAAGCCGAGATTATCTCATAAGCAGAGGTGAGTTCATAACTGCACAGCTTATGGCTGAGCAGCTTCAGTACGATTTTATAGACGCAGCTTCAGTTATTAAGTTTGATGACACGGGAAAACTGCTTGATGATATAACGAGAAATAATATCGAGAAGCTTATTAAGAATCATAAGAGAATAGTATTTCCTGGATTCTATGGTTCAAATGAAGCAGGGGAGGTTACGACGTTCTCAAGGGGTGGATCAGATATCACTGGTGCTATTATTGCAGCAGCAGCAAAGGCTGATTTATATGAGAATTGGACAGACGTCCCTGGGCTCTTGATGGCGGATCCTCGTATTGTGAAGCATCCGCTCAGCGTTCCTGTAATTATATACAAAGAACTTAGGGAGCTTGCGCTTAGAGGCGCCGAGGTTCTTCATGAAGATGCAGTTAGGCCGGTGAGCCAGTGCGGAATCCCTATAAATATTAAGAGCACGTTAGAGTCAGATAAGCCTGGAACACTTATAGTTAAGAATGCTGACTCGTATGAGAGTCGCCTCGAGATTTCTAGCATAACTGGTAAGAAGGGATACTCTTCAATTCTCATCGAGCGAGAAAAACTAAATGACGATCCAAAGTATCGTGAGAGAATACAGAATATCCTCGATGAGTTTAACATCACCATTGAAAGTGAGCAGCTCGGACTCGACTCATTCTCTGTTATCGTTGGGTCAGCAAGTGTAGCTAATTGTGAGGAAGAGTTAACGGAGATGCTAAGAAGTGCAACTGATGCTGATGAAATCACTATATCCACGGGTATTGCAGCGATAGCTGTAGTTGGAAGAAATATTTCAGGAGAGGTTTCTGTTGCGATGAAGATATTTGAAGCGTTATCCAGCGCTCATGTAAATGCAAGGTTCATCGATCATGCACCAGAGCGTATCAGCGTGCAAGTAGGCGTATCGGAATCCGATTACCAGAGAGCTATTAGGGCTATATACAATGCCTTCGTTGTGAAAGCATAATGGGAAGAAAATTAGATGCTTAACTAAATCGTCATCTGAAGCGAACGAACTTCAGGTGACGGTTGCGAAGCGTCTTTTTTTGCTATTATAAAGAAAATTTTCTAAATAATAATAAAATGTAACATCTGTTACGGAGATTAGACGCATTTAATGTATAATGTATATACAATAAAAAGTAGATTAAACACATTATGACGGCCGCAACATCGGCGGATGCCGCAACATCGGCGGATTATGAACAAGATAAGATTAATTTAAAGGAGGAAATAGACATGGCTGCAAAAGTATTAGATATGAAGAAAAATGTACACGATCTGGCTACAGAATACCCAGAAGTGATAGATATCATGATTGAGCTCGGATTTAAGGACATCTCGAATCCAGTTGCTCTTAATACGATGGGAAGGGTGATGACAATTCCAAAGGGCTCACAGATTAAGGGAATAGACCTGGATTCAATTGTATCTCTGTTTGAAGAAAAGGGCTTTGAGGTTATAAATGTTCCTGAGCTAAAGAAGAAGGAAGCAGCTAAAACCCCTAGGGCTAAAGAAGAATCATCAAAGCCGGCATTCGATATCAATAAACTAAATATTCCTGATTTTGCAAAAGCTTATATCAGAGAAGACGGAACTGTGGATGTAGATAAAGTACCTGATTTCGTAAAGAACTTTCTAGATGCTGATGGAAGAATCGATCCAAGCAAGCTCCCATCTTTTACATCAGGTAGTGATGCGAAGCGTGAAGAAGAACCTGCATCCGAGGGAACTAACAAGCCTAAGAATGCTAGTGAGAGAGAGGTTCTGCTTCGTAGCTATATAGAGAGACTTACTAAGGGCGAAGATCTTGAAACGGTAAGAAAAGAGTTCGTCCAGAACTTCAAAGAAGTTGATGCTCTTGAAATTGCTAATGCGGAGCAGCATCTCATAAAAAGCGGAGTTCCTTATCAGGAGGTTCAGAAGCTTTGTGATGTGCATTCCGCACTATTCCACGGCTCAACTAAGCAGGAAAAGATTATGAATGCTGAGAAAGCCGTTGCAGCATCAAAAGAGGCTGCCCAGAGAAGGATGAATGGCGCAAATGACCGTAAGCAAGCAGAAGTTAAGGCTCAGGCGCTTGTCGCTGAACCTGGACATCCGTTAAATGTACTGACTCTCGAGAACGAGGGAATCGCTGGACAGATTGCAGTAATTAACAAGTTGTTCGAGGAAGATGCGGACCGTTCTGTAATCACCGATGAACTAAATAAACTTCGTGATGTCTCTATTCACTATGCAAAGAAAGGCGACATAATCTACACGATACTTAAGAGTAGATACGATGTAACAGGCCCATCTGATGTAATGTGGACAGTCGATGATGAAATCAGAGATGAGCTAAGACACGTTACCGATGGAACACTATCCGATGAGGAGTGGCTAGAGAGATCCAAGGCAGTTGTTAAGCGAGCAGATGAGATGATTTATAAGGAGTCAAACATCCTGCTCCCAATCTGCGTACAGTTCTTCAAGGATGAAGAGTGGGAAGAAGTAGGGCGTGATCTCAAGGAATATGATTACTGCCTACTCAAGGAAGAACCGGCTGAATGGGCTAAAGCTTCTAAGGAGGATTATACGCATAGAGCAGCAAAGGAAGGTAAGAATGGGGCTGCTGCAAATGATGGGGACATCATATTCGCGAGTGGACACATGACTCCGTACCAGCTTGAGGCGATGTTAAATACCATTCCTCTCGAGTTAACATTTGTAGATCACGTGGATATGAACAGATACTACAATGATAATGGTGAGAAGAAGCTGTTCAAGAGGCCAATCAGTTCGATAGATAGAGAGGTTTATACTTGCCACCCACCAACGATTGAACCGATGGTTCGCAGCATAATATCTTCATTTAAATCAGGTGCGCAAGATAAGGTAGAGGTATGGATGAATAAAGGCGGAAGCGATGTCCTCGTGAGCTACAGGGCTGTTCGAGATGCGAGTGGTGAATATGTAGGAACTCTTGAATGCGTTCAGGTGATGGACGAAATCATGGAACACTACAAGGAGAAATTCCAGTAAGAATTTATATAAAAACTGCACATGCCATACCGGATATTTTATGATAATATAGTATCCACTATATTATTTAGAACAGAAGGATTGGGAAAGCACGTATGGTATCAAAGCTAAGAACAGCTTTTAAGAATATTAAGGTGATAGTCGTTACTGAATTGCTACTCATGGTAGTGATGGTATCGACTATTGTCGTTAAAGCAGATGCTATAAATGACCGACGTGTTGTGACTAGGTATCTAAACGTGGCCACGCTCAAGACAATTAGCTCTGATAATAAATCAAGCGAATCTACTGGCATGAAGGCAACAATCACTAATGCTGAGACCGAGAGGAATATCAAGGTGGCAGAGGACAAGCGGGCGAGTGTAATTTCATTTGCGAGGCAGTTTATAGGTAAGCCGTATATACTCGGTGGAAAGAGCCTCACCAACGGATGTGACTGTGCTTCATTCATAACACTGGTATATAAGGAGTACGGTTACAACTGGAAGATGGGTTCGGTTAATACGCTCTATGATAACTGCGGTGGTACGCTTGTGTCAGTAGATGATATGAAGCCAGGAGATATAATTTTCTTTGGTAGAGGCACTAGGAGGCTTCACGTTGCAATGTATGCGGGAAATGGCCACGTTGTACACGCCATGGATCCAGCTCATGATATTTGTGAGATTGATCTATATAAGCCAGGTACCAAGACCACCTATAGTGGCAAGAGCATATTGGCAGTTAAGAGGATTATTAACTAGAATTTTACGGAGTGTGTGAAGTCAGGGCTAAAAATGAAACCATTGTATGATGAGCAGGTGTGCAGTTTTCTGCACTATCTTATTAAAAAAACGACTCCTTTTGTAATATTGGGAGTCGTTTACTATATTTGGCTGAGTATGACTCATTTGTACATTCCTTGCATCTTTAGATCAATAACCAGCTATAGGTGTCCGTGCTGTGGTACGACAACCATGTGTGTAAGCATACTGAGGTTCAGGTTTAGCGATGCTTTCTATGCCAACCCGTTCATCTTCACAACTATCCCATTTATACTGTTTGAGATAGTGTATAACGTATATCTGAGCTATACCGAAAAGCGCATGCCGCTATGGAACAAGATTCTGCTCGGAGTTTACTGCTCTGCGCTACTAATCTTTGCGATTATAAGAGATTTCATGTGAAAGGCTCTGCATACAAACGTGAGTATGACGATTTAGCGAGAGATGGTAGACGATAGAGACTTTCTGGTTACAAAACAATAAAAATGCGCTCCTTTGAACTGAACCCCAAAAGTTGGACAGTATAATTAAGCAACTCTAGAGGACTGACTCCTGTATTGCACAGGACTCAGTCCTTTTAACTTGCACTTAATTCGTTTATTGTTGT
>ERZ773099.1347-NODE-1347-length-18271-cov-11.924023_pt1 | contig 18271 bp, 17 predicted proteins | sample MGYA00511120_ERZ773099 | MGnify/ENA primary metagenome ERZ773099 (study PRJEB29015, sample SAMEA2738012) | human oral metagenome | biome: human oral; feature: human-associated habitat; material: dental | place: China | collected 2104 ...
GGAGGCCGGGGAGGCCACGATGGTGGTGTACTCCAGGGCGCCGCGCTCCTCCAGGGCGCCGCGCACGGCGGCGATGGTGGAGCCCTTCTGCCCGGTGGCCACGTAGATGCAGCGCACCTGCTTGTCCGGGTCCCCGCTGTCCCAGGCCGCCTTCTGGTTGAGGATGGTGTCCAGGGCGACGGCCGTCTTGCCGGTCTGGCGGTCGCCGATAATGAGCTGGCGCTGCCCGCGGCCGATGGGGATCATGGAGTCAATGGCCTTGAGCCCGGTCTGGAGAGGCTCGTGGACGGACTTGCGGGACATGACCCCGGGCGCCTGGAGCTCCAGGGCGCGACGCCCCTCGGCCTGAATCTCCCCCAGGCCGTCAATGGGCCTGCCCAGGGGGTCCACCACGCGCCCCAGGTAGGCGTCGCCCACGGGCACGGACAGGACCTCACCGGTGCGGCGCACCACCTGGCCCTCGTCGATGCCGCCGAAGTTGCCCAGGACCACGACGCCGATCTGGCGCTCGTCGAGGTTCATGGCCAGCCCGGCGGTGCCGTCCTCGAAGGTGAGCAGCTCGTTGGCCATGACGCCGGGAAGGCCCTCGACGTGGGCGATGCCGTCGGCGGCGAAGACAACGTGCCCGACCTCCTCGGCAGCAACCTGCGCGGGCCTGTAGGACGCGGCGAACTCGTTCAGGGCCGAGCGGATCTCCTCGGGCCTGATGGTCAGCTCTGCCATCTGTCGTCTCCTTGAGTGTACTGGTGTGTGGTCTGGGTACCGGCGGCGCGACCGGGCGGGCTCATCCCGCCAGGCGGGCGCGCATGTCGGCGATGGTGGCGCGTACGGTGTGGTCGATGACGTGGCTCTTGACGGTAATGCGCGCCCCCCCGATGACCGCGGGGTCCACCACCGTGTTGAGATCCACGGCGGTGCCCAGCCTGCGGGTCAGGATAAGGCGCAGGCGCCTCTCCTGGGCCGTGGTCATGGGCTGGGCGGTGACCACGTCGGCGATGGTGCGGTGCTCGATGGCGGCCGCGCGCTCGGCCACCCGACGCAGGTTGTAGGGCACCCCGCCGACCGCGATCTCCGGCTGGTGGCGCACGCACCAGCGCACCAGGCTCATGGCGGGCGCGGAGACGTGGGTGGCGAAGACCCGCTCGGCCAGGCGTACGCGCGCCTCGGTGCTGGTGCGCTTGGAGGGCTGGAGGGCCTGGCGCAGGGCGGGGTCGGCCGCCAGCAGGTCGGCGACGGCGAAGACCTCCTGCTCAATGTCGCCCACCGTGCCGTCGGCGTGGGCGCCAATGAGGATGGCCTCGATCCCCAGGTCGTGCAGGGCGGAGATGAGGTCCACCGGGCGGGACCAGCGCCCGCGCACCATGGCCTGGAGCAGGTCCACCACCCGGTCGTCGACCTTGCCGGTGAAGAGCCGTCGGGCCAGGTCGGCCTTGTCGTCGGGCTCGCGTCCGGGGTCGGTCAGGGGGCCGCGCAGCGGGGCGACGGCCACCTGGTGGGCGACGTCGAGGATCTGCTGGCCCAGCTCCTGGCCCTGCGCCCCGGCGGAGCGCAGTACCGGGGCCCAGGCCTGGCGCACGGTCGCACGGGTGGCGGCGGTCCCGGTGTTCACCGCAGCTCCTCCACCGCGACCCCGTTGTCAATGCCGTGGGAGGTCGGGGCCTTCTCGAGCTCGTCGAGGAAGCGGTCAATGACCCGGGCGCTCAGGTCCGTGTCACGCAGCTGCTCGCCCACGATCCGCTCGGCCAGGGCGGTGGCGAGCAGACCGACGTCGGTGCGCAGGGAGATCTGGGCGGCCTGCTTCTCAGCCAGGATCTGGCGGCTGGCGCCCTCCTGGATGGCGGCGGCGTCGACCTGGGCGGCCTGGCGCGCCTGGGCGATAATCTCCTTGGCCTGGTTCTGGGCGTCCTGTCGGATGTGGGCCGCCTCCAGGCGGGCCTCCTGGACCAGGCGCTCGGCGCGCTTCTCGGCGTCGGCCTGCCCCTCCTCCGCCTTTGCCGCCAGCTCCAGGCCCTTCTCAATGCGCTCGGCGCGCTCGTCGAGCACCCGGTAGATGCGCGGCAGGCCGTACCTGCCCACCACCAGGACAATGAGCAGCAGGACGACGGCGGCCCAGAAGATCTCGTAGGCGGGAGGCAGGATGAACGCCGTCCCCCCGCTCTCCTCCGCGGCGGCGACAATGACCGGGAGCATCACTTGACAATGAGCGGCAGCACGAAGCCGATCAGGCCCAGGGCCTCGACCATGCCGGCGCCAATGATCATGTTGGTGAACAGGCGGCCTCCGACCTCGGGCTGGCGGGCGGTGGCCTCCTGGGTCTTGCCCACGAGGACGCCGATGCCCAGGGCGGGCCCCAGGGTGGCCAGACCGTAGCCAATGTACGCAAAGGCGGCCACAAGGTTAACGCCGTTCATGTAGTTCCTCCTTGTGTTGCCCCACCCGCGGGTGGGTGTTGGGTTGGACAGTAGGGACGGCTGGTGAGGTCGGTGGGCCGCCAGCCGCCGACGTCAGTGGGCCTCGATGGAGAGCTTGATGTAGACGCCGGACAGGATGGTGAAAATATACGCCTGCAAGACGGCCACAAAGGCCTCAAAGAGGGTCATGATGACCATGGCCGCACCGGTCAGGGCGCCCAGGGGCGAGGTAGCCTGGAGGTGGAGCAGCAGGCTGGTGGTGCCGAAGTAGGTGATGCCCAGCAGCAGGTGGCCCGAGACCATGTTGCACAGCAGACGCAGGGTGAGGGTGACCGGCCGCACCACCAGGTTGGAGAGGAACTCGATGGGGGTGATGAGCAGGTACATGCCCTTGGGCAGGCCCGGGGGGAAGAGCTGGGAGGCCAGGAAGCGGCCCAGCCCCCGCTCGCGGATGCCCGCGCCAATGAAGACCACGTAGGTCAGGGCCGCGAAGGTCATGGGCACGGCCACCACCGAGGAGGCGGCAATGTCAATGCCCGGGATAATGCCCGCGATGTTCATGGCGAGCACCGCCCAGAACAGGGTGGCCAGGACGGGAGCGAAGCGCTTGCCGTTCCTGGGACCCAGGAGCTGGACGGCGATACCGCCGCGCACGAAGTCGGCCGCGAGCTCCAGCACCGCCTGCCCCCGGCCGGGGACCATGGTCAGGCGACGCACCCCCAGGACCACCACCAGGCACAGGGCCAGGCCCATGACGATCCGCGCCAGGATCAGGCGGTTGAGCTCGTAGAAGGTCCCCTCGCCCACGATGGCGTGGGGGAAGAAGTCCTCCACGCTGGGGCTGTGCGGCTGGGTGCTGAAGGCCGGCACGGCCGTGACGACGATGACCGCGCACAGGAGGACCACGAGGACCCAGTACCAGCGTGGCTTAGCATACGCCTTGGGTACCACCCGAGGTGTCACGGTATCGTCGGTGACTGTCTGCATGGACAGGACGTCCTCCTGAGTCTACGAGTCGGGCCTGGGTCCAGGTCGTGTGTCGGCCCCCATGGTACCAGCCTCGGCGTCCGCGCATTCACTGAAACGGATAATTGGCACTGGGAAGGATAAATTGGGCAGGGCCAGGGCCTCGCTCGCGGGCATCCCGGACCCCGGCTGCCAGCACTCCCCACCCTGGCTGCCAGCACTCCCCGGGACCGGTCCGCGTCCCGCCTCGCCCCGCCAGGGCGCCGCTCAGGGGCGGGGGCCCGCGTCAGGCTCCACCACGAGGATCCGCGTGCGTGCCAGCACGACGGTCTCGGCGAGCAGCCCCGTAAGGACCGCGACAATGAGTGAGGTACCGATCATCCGGGTGTCCAGGCCTGCGACCTTCCCGACTACCACGGCCGCCGCCAGGATCCCCAGGCGCAGGACGTAGCCAGCCGCCACCCAGGCTGGCACGAGCCTGGTACCGGAGCGCACCATCCGCCCCAGGACCAGCCAGATGGAGGACAGCAGCGCCGTGGTGGCCACGGCGGACACCAGGAGGGTGGGCAGCGGGCGGCGCGGCTCCCCCAGCAGGCTCCAGGCCACCTGCGCGGCGACCAGGACGCAGGAGGCCCCCAGCAGCAGGCGCCGCAGGCGGGCCACAGCCCCGGTCAGGGCCGGGCGGGCGGCACCAGGTCCGGCACCGGGCCCCGCAGAGGCCCCGGCACCGGTCTCGGTAGCGGTCCGGGCACCAGTCCCGGCACTGGGCCCAGCAGCGGTCCCGTCCTCGGTTCCGGCACCGGGCCCGGTAGCGGTCCGGGCGGTCTGGGCGTCCTGGGACCGGGTGGTGGGCTTTGTCATTGTCTCTCCTTGGCCGGGTGGGTGCGGCGCCCCGTGCGGGGCGGGGCGTGCCGGCCGGGCATGTTGCGCGGCAGCGGCAGGAACAGGCCGGGTACGAGGTTGCTGGTCAGGGGGACGGCCACCAGCACCGCCCCCATCGTCGCCGCCCCCACCGCCGGGGCCGGGAAGAAGGACAGGGAGGCCACCGAGAAGGCGGTGATCGCCGTCCACATGTACATGACCAGGACGGCACGGCGGTGGGAGTGGCCCCGGGCCAGGAGCCGGTGGTGCATGTGCATACGGTCGGGGTGGAAGGGGCTGAGCCCGGCCCGGGTACGGCGCACCACCGCCATGACCATGTCCGTCAGGGGCAGCAGGAGCACCGCCACCGGGATGATAATGGGCAGGAACACGCCCACCGCGCTGGTGGTCGGCAGGCTGGCGGGATCCACCTGGCCGGTGACGATAATGGTCACGGCCGCCGAGATCAGGCCCAGCTGCATGGAGCCGGAGTCGCCCATGAAGATGGTGGCGGGGTTGAAGTTGTGGGGCAGGAAGCCCACGCAGATCCCTATGAGGGCGCACACCAGGGTGGCGGCCTGGGAGCTGAAGGATCCCGGGGAGGTAAAGCGTGTGAGCACGTAGACGTACAGGAAGAAGGCGGTGGCGCCGATCCCGATGACGCCCGCGGCCAGGCCGTCCAGGCCGTCAATGAAGTTCACGGCGTTAATGGCCACCAGGACCACCACGATCGTGGTCCCCAGGCTCAGGTTGGCCGAGCCGATGGTCAGCCCGCCGATGGGGAAGGTAATGAGCTGGACGCCCTTCCAGGCCATGACCCCGGCGGCCAGCACCTGCCCGGCCAGCTTGGTCATCCAGTCCAGCTCCCACAGGTCGTCGATGACACCCAGGAGGCACACCAGCCCCGCCCCCAGGACCACCGCCCAGGCGCTGGAGTTCATGACCCCGGCCAGGTAGGGGATGTGGCTGGCGACGGTAATGGCGACGGTGAAGCCCGCGTACATGGCCAGCCCGCCCAGGCGCGGGACGGGGGTGACGTGCACGTCCCGCGAGCGCACCGGGGACAGCGCGTTGGCCACCAGCGCAATGTGGCGTACCACGGGGACCGACAGGTAGGTGACGGCGGCGGCAATGAGGGCGACCAGGACGTAGACCTTCACGCCGTCTCCCCCGCCCGACGCGGCCGGGCCGACCCGCGAAGGGTCCCGCCCGCGTCCCCCCCGGCCCCGGCCTCCGCGGCCGTAACCCCTGCCCTCGCGCCCCCAGGCTCTGCAGCCGCGGGCTCCGCGGCCGCGGTCCTGGCCTCCGCGGCCCCGGCCCGGGGGGGCAGGGGTCGGGTGGTGCCCCGCGGCAGGGTCGGGGCAGCTCCCTCGGCCCGGGGGGGCAGGGGGGTGACGCCCTCGCACCCGGCCAGCACCGCATTGAGCGCGTAGCGGGTCAGGGCGCCGTCGCGCAGGACGGCGGGGGCGGTGGCATGCGCCCCGGCCAGGGTCAGGATGGTGGAGGGGACCGGCCCGGGGGTGGGGCCGCCGTCGAGCAGGGCGATGGGGGCGTGCGCGGCGGCGGCCTCGGCGGCCTCGGGCAGGTCCGGGATCGGACGCACCCTGCCGGGGAAGGCGGCGACGGCGTCGGCCGCGCTGGTGGCGGGGGGCCGTCCGGTGCGGTTGGCGCTGGTGACGGCCATGGGGCCGGTGGCGGCCAGGAGGGCCAGGGCCAGGGGGTGGTCGGGCATGCGCAGGGCCAGGGTGCCGCCGGTCTCCCCCAGGTCCCAGCCCAGGTGCGGCACGGCGTCCAGGACCAGGGTCAGGGCCCCGGGCCAGAAGGCGTCCACCAGGGCGCGTCCGGCCGCGGGGAGGGCGGCCACGAGGCCGTCCAGGGCCTGGGGGCCGGGTACCAGGACCGGTGGGGGTGCCTGACGGCCCCGTCCCTTGGCGGCCAGCAGCCGGGCGACGGCGTCCCCGTCCCGGGCGGTGGTGCCTATGCCGTAGACGGTGTCCGTGGGGAGGAGGAGGAGACCGCCGGCGCGCACGTACCTCGCGGCGCGGGCCACGTCGGCGGTGGGTACGGGGTCCGTCTCAGGGGCAGTCACGCGCCTATCCTCCCACGCCCCGGGGCCCACGGGCGGTACCCGCCCGCGAGGCGGGGCCAACGGTGCCGCGTCCGTCACAATCGGGACGACGGCGGGGCACCCGCCCACGAAGCGGGGCCGGTGAGCCGGTCACGCCGGCCGGGTCGGCGCCGTCATGAGGACGGTCAGTGTGGTGGGGCCGTCTGGCTGCGGGTGCTCGGCGACCACGAGCACCTGGGCCGTGCCCCCGGCAAGGGGCAGGACCGCGAGGTCGGAGTAGCCGAAGGGGGTCTCAGGGCCCGTCAGGGCCGCGCCCGCCCGCCAGGTGCGCCCGCCGTCCTCGCTCACCGAGAGCCTCCCGGCACGTCGGGCGCGGGGGGAGGAGGCGTGGGAGAGCAGCAGCCGCCCGTCGTCCAGGGCCACCAGGCCCGCGTTGCAGCCGGGGTCGGGCAGGTCGTCGGCGTGCAGGAGCTCGCCCCAGGTCTGGCCGCCGTCGGTGGACCAGGACGTCCAGCGGGTCCCGCCGTAGGCGCCGTCACGGGCGCTGGTGACCAGGCGCCCGTCGGGCAGCTCGGCCAGGGCGTGCTCGTCGGTCCCGCTGGTGGCGGCGCCGCCCGCCAGGCTGGTGGCCTCGGTGCCGGGGACGGCGGGCAGGGGCGAGCCCAGGCGCCAGGTGTTCCCGGAGTCGTCGGACAGGAGCGCGGCCGAGCGCACCGGGCGCGAGCCGTCGGGCCGGGGCGTCAGGGCGGCGACGACGGGCTGGACGAGGCGGCCCGCCCAGGGGCCGTGACGCAGCCGGGTCCCGTGCCCGGAGGCCGGGAAGACGACGGCTCCCCGGGGCCAGGTGGAGCTGGGCAGGCAGACGTCGGTGAGGTCCGACCACCGCCAGGTGGTCCCGCCGTCGTGGGAGACGGCGTGGAGCAGGCGCAGGGTCCCAGGCTCGGGGGGCTGCCCGGGGACAGCGGGGTGGGTGGGGGTACGGGCGCCGAAGAGGCCAGTGCCGGTGGAGGCCGACGCCAGCAGGTGGACGACGCCCCCGGAGCCCACCGTGAGGCAGGGGTCCGAGAGGCCGGTGACGCCGGGCAGGCCGGGGTCGAGCCGACGCGGTGGTCCCCAGGAGCCCCCGCTGCCGGTGCGCAGCCACAGGGTGTTGGGGTTGGGCAGGTCGTCGGGAAGGGCCCCGCCCCTGCCAGCCCAGTCGGTGGGGCGCGGGACGGGGCGGTGGTCGTGGGCCAGCAGGAGGCGCCCGCCGGGCAGGCGGACCAGGGCGGGTACGCGCAGGCTGTCCCCCTGGTGGGCGCCGGGGACGTCGGCGACGCTCATTCGGGTCAGGGTCCGCGCAGGGTCCACTGCGCACCTCCTTAGGTCTCAGGCTCGGGGCGACGGCGTGTCTCAGGCTCGGGGCGGCGTGGGGCCGCCTCACACCAGGCGGCGGGCGGCGGCCCAGCGGGTAAGCTCGTTGCGGTTGGACAGCTGGAGCTTGCGCAGCACGGCCGAGACGTGGGTCTCAATGGTCTTCACGGAGATGAACAGCTCGCTGGCGGCCTCCTTGTAGGTGTAGCCGCGGGCGATCAGGCGCATGACCTCGCGCTCCCGGGCCGAGAGGCGGTCCAGCTCGGAGTCGGCCACGGCCACCTCCCCGGGCGCGCCGAAGGCGTCCAGCACAAAACCCGCCAGGCGCGGGGAGAAGGCGGCGTCACCGGCGGCCACCCGGCGTACGGCCTGGGCCAGGTCGGTGGCGGAGATGGCCTTGGTGACGTAGCCGCGCGCCCCGGCCCGGATGACGCCGACCACGTCGTCGGCGGCGTCGGAGACGCTCAGGGCCAGGAAGCGGGTGGTGGGGACGTCGTGGCAGGAGGTGACCACCTCGGCCCCTCCCCCGCCGTTGCCCCCGGGCAGGTGGACGTCCAGGAGGACGACGTCGGGGGTCAGGGCGTGGACGGCGGCGACGGCGCCCTCGACGTCGTCGGCCTCGGCGATAACCTCCAGGTCCGGGGCGTGGGCCTCGAGCTCGGCACGCACCCCGGCACGGACCAGGGGGTGGTCGTCCACCACCAGGAGGCGTAGGGAGGTGCCTGTCATGTCTTCCTCGTTACGTGCTGGTCTACGTGCCGGCGCCCTCACCTGAGGGCCTGACTTGACCGGGGACCGCCGGGGCCGGGCACGGACCGCTCCGGCCGACGCGGGGCGCGGACGACGGGACGGGTCAGGGCCCGGGTGCGGGGGCTGCCATGAGGTTACACCGTCGGGTCCGCTGCCGCGGGCAGGCACAGCCTGACCTCGGTACCGCTCCTGAGGCGCCGGACCTGCGCGCTGCCGCCGTGGCGCTCCATGCGCCCTATGATCGACTCGCGTACCCCGTGGCGGTCGGCGGCCACCTCCTCCAGGCTGAACCCCGGCCCGTGGTCGCGTACGAAGACCTCGACCCCCTCACCGGTGGCCTCCACGTACAGGGAGACGGGCGGGGCGCCGTGGCGCACCGCATTAGACAGGGCCTCTCGGGCGGCGGCCACGACCACCTCGGTGTCCCGGTCCGGGACGCGGTCCCCCACGCAGACGGTCTCCACGGCCACCCCGTGGCGGTCCTCGACCTCCCCGGCCAGGTCCCGGAAGGCGTCGGCCACGGAGGTGCCCGGCTCGGGGCGGTCGGTGTAGAGCCAGGCACGCAGCTCACGCTCCTGGGAGCGGGCCAGGCGGGCCACCGTCTCGGGCTCGTCGGCACGCTTACGGATGAGGGTGAGGGTCTGCAGGACGGAGTCGTGCAGGTGGGCCGCGATATCGGCGCGCTCGGCCTCACGGGCCTGCTCGGCGCGGGAGTCGGCCAGGGCCCGGTTGGTGCGCAGCCAGACGGGGGTCAGGACCAGGGCGGTGACCAGTACCAGCGCGACCCCGATGACCGCGCCGGTCAGCAGGGCACGCGGGGGCGTGTCCGCCCCGATCCACAGCAGGATGCCCACACCGGCCAGGGCCACCCCACCGACCAGGCGTGTCAGGGCCCCCCAGTCACGGCGGTCGGAGGTAATGGCCTCCGCCTGGGACCAGGCCAGGGCGGTCCCCGCAGCCACCAGGACCATGGGGCCGACCACGCCGATGTCCTGGCTGCTGCCCAGCGCCCCCTGACGCCACGCCAGCAGGAGCAGGGCCGCCAGGAGCAGGGCGCCCCCGCCCAGGAGCTGCTTGAGGCGCGGGGTGAGCCAGGTGCCCACGGGCTGCTCCAGACGGCTGGCCAGGCGGCTGCGGGCGGGCGGGCGGGCGCCGACGGCCTCCTCCCAGGGGTCGCCCCTGGGCACGAGCGCCGTCAGCAGGACGTAGAGAAGGAGCCCGGAGCCCTTCACGAGGCACAGGGCGACCAGGACCAGGCGGACGCGGACGACGGGGATCCCGAAGTGGGCGGCGAGCCCGGCACCCACCCCGGACACCAGGGCGCCGGGGCGCGCCAGCCACGGGCGGGCCCCGGTACGGGGGGCGTAACGCGAGGGGGAACGTGGAAGGCGCCTGAGAGGCAGCCGACCCGGGGCAGCGGACGACGCCGTGGTGGTCATGGGCCCATGGTGGCACGGCGCGGTGCCGCCAGGGCGGCTCCCAGGAGGAACTCGGGGCAGAACCAGGGACCGGTCAGGGTGATCCCTGATGGCCCCGGGGCGCGGGCGCGGGCACCCTGGTCCCATGAGTAGCTCCCAGGTCCCTCCCCCCAGCGGGCCGTCCGCCGACCCCGGCACCGGCCCGGCTGACCAGCCCGGCAGTCAGAACGACGCCGCCTCCAGTCCTGGCGCCACTGGCCCAGCCAGCCCGGCAGGCCAGCCCACCGGTCAGCCCGGCGCCGCTCCGAATGGCACCGCGCCCGGCACTGGCCCAACTGGCACGGTGCCCCCGCAGGCGCCCCCTTACGGCCCCGGCGGCCCGGTGCCGCCCTACGGCCCCGGCGGCCCCAGCGGCCCGCGCCCGGCGAGTGCGAGCTTCTTCGCCTCGATGCGGCGTCTTGGCATCGTACGCAGTGACGAGCGGTGGGTCGGGGGCGTGGCGGGCGGCGTGGCCCGTCGCCTGGGTGTGGATCCGGTCCTGGTCCGCTGTGTCTGGCTGGTGCTGAACGTCTTCACCGGCGTCAGCCTGATCCTCTACGGCCTGGGGTGGCTCCTCCTGCCCGAGGAGTCCGACGGCAGGATCCACGCCGAGCAGGTTCTTCACGGTCGTGTGGAGGCAGGCCTGGTGGGTGCCGTGGCCTGCATGGTCATTGGCACACCGGCCTTCACCTACGACGTGTTCCCGTTCTGGTCCACCGGGTCCTGGGCCGGTTCCGTCCTCGTCTCGATCCTGTGGACCGGCCTGGCCGTGGGCGGCGCCTACTGGCTCCTCCAGCAGAGGCGGGCCGCCCGGTACGGGGACTCCTGGGGCGCGCACGGCGCCTACCAGGCCGGGTCGGTCCCCGGCCCCCAGCCCGATCCGGCCCGGGGGCAGGCCCCTCGGCCCGCCTCCTACCCGGCACCCACCGCCACGTACCCGGGCCCCCATGCGTCGTCCCCGGGCCTCCGGGCGCCGTACCCGGGCTTCCCTCCCCGAGCGGTGCGTCGTGCCCTCGGGCCGGGCCGGAGCCTGAGCCTCCTGGTCCTGGGGCTGATCCTCCTGGCCTCGGGGTGCACGTGGGTACTGAACCGGACGGGTCACCTCACCCTGGTCCAGTGCGTGATTCTGACCACAGGTATTCCGCTGGTGCTGCTGGGGGCGGGACTCATTATCTCCTCCCTGCGCGGCCGTCGCGGGGGCTGGATGACGGGCCTGGGCTGGTTGGTCGTCCCCGTCGCCCTGCCTATGCTGGCCGTCACCTCCACCATGCCCCCGGGGTCGGTTGACGCTGGCTTCAAGCCCTACCCGGTCACCATCGTGGTCACTGACGCCATGCTCCAGGGCACGAGCCCCGACCACCCGCTGGACCTGGGCAGCTACGTGGCCGGGAGCGTGACCGTCGACCTGCAGCAGGTCAGCGACCTCTCAGTAAAGGCCCATGCCCGGATCACCATGGGCGTGGGGGACGTACAGGTCCTGACCAGGCAGGGGCAGCCGCTCCAGATCCGCTCCTCGGTGTCCCTGGGGGGCACCACGGGCAGGTTCGTCAGCCGCTGGAGCACCTCCGGGGACGCCGTCGCCCAGTCCGGCGGGAGCTCAGGGGACGACCCGGGCACGTACCTTCCCAACGGGGAGGAACCCCTGGAGTACTCGATGAGGCAGACCACCGCGGGGCACACGGTCAGGTTCACCTCCCCCACCGCCACGGACGACAGGGGCCTGGACCTGGACGTGTCGGTGGGGACCGGCGACGTGCGTGTACGCGAGGACCGTACTGACAGCGTGACCTGGTACGGCAGCACCTCCGAGCACGTCTGGGTGGTGGACAGCTGGACCGGGGCCGACGGCGTCGTCCACGACGGGGACGACCTGCCCGTCCCCGGGATGACCCACCCGGCAGTCTCCTCCAGGACCGCCACGGAGTGCGTCCGCAGCGCGCTCGACGACGTCGACGACAGGCCGGGCTACGACTGGAGCTCCGTCAACGACCTGAGCTCCAGGGAGCGCCACCGCTACGACTCCTGCGTGTCACAGGCCCTGAGCACGCCGTCTCCGACAGGCACCGGGACCGCCTCCCCGGACGGGGCCCAGCCGGAAGCCACCCAGCCGGGAGCGACGCCGAGCCCTGCCGGCATGACGACACCCACACCCACCGCCGTACCCACGCACTGAGGAAAGACACCATGCACAGCAGCGCGAGCACCCCGTCCGCCTCCCCCTCGGCCCGGACCCCGGGACCCGCTCCGGACCCCGCAGACACCGGTGCGGGGAGCCCGGGCACCTGGAGCCTGCCAGAACCTGGCTCCCAGGCGGACCCGCGGGCCGGGACCACCGGCACCGCGTCCCCGAGCACCCCGGGTGACCTGCCGCAGGACACGGTCTGGAGCGCCCGGACCCACGTCCCCGCCGCGGCCCCGGAGCCGGCCCCGGGCGGCCTGCGTACGAGCACCCTCGTGTGGGGCGTCCTCCTGGTGGTCCTGGGCGGTCTCCTGATCGCCACCGCCATGGGTACCCGGCTCAACCTGGGGATCGTCAGTATCGCCATAGTAGGAACGATCGGAGCGTTCATGGTACTGCTCGCCCTGATTCCGTTCCCGCGAGGTCCGCGTCACTGAAAGCCGCTCTCACGAAGGAGCCAGCCCCAGACGAACCCGTACCGACTTCTGGCCTGTACCAACTTCTGGAGCCGCTCTCGCGGGGGAGCCAGCTGGGGGCGTTCCCGGTCCCGACACGACCGTGAACGCCCCCGCCGCCGCCTCCACCGCGAGGGCGGGGTGGGTGCGGGTAGCGGCCTCAGCGCTGGTAGACGACGGCCTTCTTCAGGTTCTCCACGGCGTCGTCCCCGAGGTAGTACCGCACGATCTCCAGACCCAGGTCGACGGCGGTGGCCATGCCCCGGCTGGTGAACAGGGTCCCGTCCACCACCACGCTGTCCTGGCTGACCAGCGCCCCGTGCTCGGCCAGGACGTCGGTGAACGCGGGGTTGGAGGTCGCCCGGCGGCCCTCCAGCAGGCCCCGGCGCGCCAGGATCGACGGCGCCGCGCAGATCGCCGCCACCGGCCGCCCGGCACGCACCCGGGCCTCCACCTCCGCCATCAGGGGCTCACAGGCGTCGAGGTTGGGGGTGCCGGGAATGCCCCCGGGCAGGAAGAGGAGGTCGTAGTCGGCCAGGTCCACCTGGTCCAGGACGTGGTCGCAGGTCAGGGTGATGCCGTGGGAGGAGACCACCTGGACCTGCGGCCCCACGGCGATCATGTCCGTGCGAACCCCCGCCCGGTAGAGGAGGTCCACGACGGCCAGGGCCTCCACCTCCTCCAGGCCGGGGGCGATAAGGGCCGCGACGCGGTGGCTGGTTGCTGGGACGAACTGGGCCATGACTCCTCCTGGTGCTCGGGACCCCCTCAGGCTACGCCGTCGGATCCGCTCCTGGGGCCCGGCACACGGGAGGCCCGAGCGCGAAAGACCGAGAGGCCGGGGCGCACCGGCACGGGTGCCCCCGACGCCGCAGGAGGCCGGGGCGCAAGAGGCCGGGGGCAGCCCCTTGATCGACCTGAAGGCCACTGACCTGGGAGGCCCGAACGCATTCAGGGCAGGTACCCACGCCCCCGGGCACACAGGGAGCCTAGGGGCGTACCAGTACCAGCGGCCACGCACCCGTAGGCGGCGCTGGTGTACGCGATCGCGACCTCAAGCCCGTACCAGCGGCCACGCACCCTGCCAGGAGACGCGCCACGACACGGGGTAACGCGGGGTACCGACGCCGTCGTGGCCCCGAGCGAGACCCCGGGGCCGCGACGCGCCCGTACGCGGCCACGTGAGGGGGACTGGTCCAGGACCAGAGCAGACCGTGTGTGGGGAGGTCGGCGTGGGGAAGGAACGCCGCAGCCCGCTCGGGCCGTCCTCACTTCTTGGCCACGAGCTTCCACGGTACCATAGCCTTGGAGGCCAGGTGGTCAACGTGCTGCTGATCGGTCCTGTTCACCTCGCCCTTGTAGCGGAAGACCGAGGGGTAGTAGCCCTCGGACCGGGAGTAGCCCTGCCCGTACCCCTGCCCGTACCCGTACCCGTGGTACTGGTAGACGGAGTAGGCCGGTGACTCGTAGTCCTGGGCCTGCTGCACCTGCTGGGGGGTCAGGGCGACAGCCACCAGCGGCCTGTCCGTGGTCTGCCCGCACAGGGCGGTGTCCTTGAGGATCGTGACGCTCACCGTGAGGGCGTGGGCGTACCCGTCTGCGGAGATGCTGGCGTCCGTCACGGCACAGGCCGGCACGTCCAGCCGTACCAGCAGGTAGGAGTCCTCCCCCAGGAGCTCCTCCCCGGTGTCCCCGGTCAGTGCCACGTCCCGGTTTCGGGTGGACAGGGCCACGGAGGAGTCGACCACGGGCGCCGAGGCCACCGCCTGGGGGTGGTCCTCCGCCAGCCACTGGTAGTAGGTTCCCTGCACGGAGGCCGTGGAGACGTTGGCCTGGGTGTAGCCCTGGTTCCTAGCAGCGTCGGGCAGGACGGTCATGAGCGTCGGGGTGTCAGCGGACAGGACCGAGTCGTCCTGGGTCGGGAAGGCCTGGGTGGCCGAAGGAGTGACGCGGGTAATGGAGGGCGTCGACCACTTGAGGATGTCGTCGGCCCACGTAGGCCTGGGGGCGGCGGGCTTCGGAGGGTCCCGGTTGACCACTACCAGGACGAGAATGGCAATGACGATCAGTCCCAGGACCGCGCCCACGCGCTGCACGGCATAGGCGGCGTCGGAGGGCTCATTGGCCTCGGGGTCACGGTACTGCCAGGCGGAGGTGGTGCTCCACATCGACTCCGGGGAGATGGCCGCCCACAGCAGGATCAGCACCATGGCTACGACTAGGACCGCAAACACGTGGGACTCCTCTCGGTACAGGCCGACAGCCTTTGAGACACTCCCCACAGTACACCGGCCCCGGCACTCGTACCGAGAGTAAGACCGTTACCCGGTCCTGGCCCTCGCCCCCGCCGTCCACAGCCTCCCGTCTCTTTTGACGGGCGGCAGACCACCTGCAACCTCGCCCCCGCCGTCCACGGCCTCGGGGGTGCGCCTAGGCCTTCATTACCCCGACGCGCTGGAGGTAGCCGACCGTCGCGGCCAGGGCCTGCTGCTCCTGGGGGCCCTCGTCGAAACCGTGCCCGGCGCCGTCGATCCTGACCAGCTCGGCGTCGGGGTAGGTGGTCCGGGCGCGCTCGGAGTAGCGGTAGGGCACCACCAGGTCGTCGCTGCCGTGGACAATGAGGACCGGGGCCGTGTAGCCCGCGATCTCGGTGTAGACGTCGTAGTCCCACATGTCCTGGGCGTAGACGCGCCCCAGGGCGCACCCCAGGAAGCTGTAGTCCTGAGGCACCGCGTCCAGGGAGGTGTAGAGGCTGTGGAGCGTGTCGGTGATGGAGAAGGCGGGGTACCACAGGACCAGGCCCGCGACCTGCTCGGGGTGGCGGGCGGCGGTCACGGCGCTGACCTCACCGCCCTGGCTCTGACCGAGCAGGACGATCCGCCCGGGGTCAACCACCTCCCAGCCCCCGGTAGCGGTACGGGCGGCCGTCAGCACCGCCTCCAGGTCGGCGACCTCCGTCATGACCGACATACGGGTCATGTCCCCGACGCTGCCCGGTCCCCCACCGCGGAAGGAGGGGCAGTAGGCGGCCAGCCCCAGGCGCGCCAGGGCCTGGGCCACCGGGGCGACGTCGTCCGGGGCGCTGCACAGCCCGTGGGAGCAGACGACCAGGGGGACGGCGGCGTCAGCAGCAGGCACGTAGAGACGCCCGGGCAGGGTCTGCCCCTGGCTGGTCACGTCAAGGTCACGGGTCTCGTAGGCGTAGGTGGGCAGGGTGCCCTGGGGGGCGGGGGCCGAGGAGCCCGGGGAGGCGGCGTCCGGGGTGGTACCCGGGGAGGCGGCGCCCGACGGCGGGGCGGTCTCGGCCTCAGAGCCCGGGCCGGAGGCGCAGGCTGCGACCGCTCCCAGCAGGGTGGCGGCGCCGGTGGCGCCCAGGGCCTTGAGCACGGCCCTGCGTCCGGTCGGTGAGGTCATGGCCTCTCCCCCGTCTGCCCGGTGACGGGCCCCTGGTCCCGGCCCCCAGTGCGAGGGCGGGGATTTGTGCAGGTCACCAACTCGGCCACAGGCTCAGCCCGGCCCCCAGTGCGGAAGTGGGAGGCAGCGGCCATGTAATGGGCCGGGCTCCCCCAGCACACCCGGCCCCCAGTGCGGAGGAGGGGAGCACAGCGGGCCCGCAGGACCGGGAGGTGCTGGGTGAGTGCGCGGGCCACGGTCCCCTCGACCGTGGGACGGCCGGTGCGGGCTGCGGCGGCGTCGTGGTCCTGGAACCGGGGGCGCGGTGAGAGGGTGTGCTGGGCCCTGGCGCACAGTGGCAGCATGGTCTCCGGCACCCCGCTCAGGTTCACGGGCTCGGTGCCCGCCCTGGTGGTGCTGGTGGCGTCCATGGGGTGACCCTACTGCGTGGGACCGGCTCAGGGTCGTATCCCCTCATGTGAGGGGCGTCCGGGTCTGACCCTACCGGCGCAGGACCGGCTCCACGGGCGTGGCCGATATGGCCCGCGCCCTTCTACTGCCTCCCACCACGTGGGACCGGCCGCACCATCCCCACCCGCCGGGCCGCCGCCAGGCTACTGCCCCCACTGCGCGAGACCGGCGCCAGGAGGGCCGGCGGGCGGTGGAGCCGGGACCTACTGCCCCCGCTGCGCGGGACCGGCCCTCATGACCTCCGCCAGGGTGCCGGCGGCCTCACACGAGCGTCGCCCCGCCGTCGACGAGGATGAACTGTCCCTGGACGTAGCTGGAGGCGTCGCAGGACAGGTAGAGGATTGTCCCGTTGAGCTCCCCACGCCCGCCGGGGCGACCCGTGGGGTTGTGGGCGTTGTAGGCGGACAGGAACTCCTCGCTCCTGAACAGGGTGTCCGCGGTCATCTCGGACTCGAACAGGCCCGGGCCAATGGCGTTGACGGTAATGCCGTAGCGGGCGTAGGAGCAGGCCATTCCCCGGGTCAGCCCCAGGACCGCGGCCTTGGAGGCGTTGTAGGCGTGGCGGATGAACACGTCGTGCTTGTCGGCGACCACGGCGTTGACCGAGGCGATATTGACGATCTTGCCGTAGCCGCGCTCCCGCATACGGGGCACGACGTACTTGCTGACGTGGAAGATGCCCTTGACATTGGTGTCGAAGGAGCGGTCCCAGTCGGCGTCCGTGAGGGTGTCGACGCCGCCGCGCACGGCCACCCCCGCGTTGTTCAGGAGGATGTCAATGCGCCCGTAGGCGTCGATGACCGCGTCGACGGCGGCCCGGCAGCTGTCCTCGTCGGTGACGTCGCAGCGTACGGCGACGGCGCGGTGCCCGGCGGCCTCGATCTCCGCCTTGAGGGCCTCCAGGCGATCCAGACGCCGGGCGAGCAGCGCGACGTCGGCGCCGTGCTCGGCGTAGGCGCGAGCGGCGTCGGCGCCGAGCCCCGAGCTCGCCCCGACGACGACGGCGACCTTCCCGCTGAGGTCAAAAGTACTGCTCATGGTACTGCTCATGGTGGTGTCCTCTCCTACCTGGCCTGTCGCAATGTCCCTGCCACGAGACGACGGGGCAGGGGCGCGCTGGTCACCATGGTGCCGGGACGACCGGGACCTGGCAAGGGACCAAGAACCCGCTTCGTGCCCTGGTCCGGGACCTGACCTGGGCCACCACCACGACCCTCACGCCCCGCGCCACCTCGCCACCCGCCCTGGGGCCCGTCCCGCCCTGTACCTAGGGTGAGGACAGGAGGTTATGCGCGGCCCCGGCGGTGGTGGGCGGACGGTTCTGTCGCAATCTGAGGATCAGAGCCGGGTCCACTCTGTTTTCATCTTTGTGCACCCAATGTCCACGCAGGTCAGGAGCCTGGACCTCGACACGACCGAGGGTGGCTCTTGTTCTGATCCTCAGATTGCGACACGCGCACAGAACCGGGCCAGCAGACAAGCGGCAGGTTATCCAAAGCATTGTATAAGACCACCCGGGTCCATGTCACGAGAACACGATAGACGCCCCATCGGCCGGGCCAACGTCACGAAAGGCAGGGGATTTCCGTCCCGCAGTCAGTCTCGCCCCATTCACGCACTAATTACTGTAGCGCGAATGGGGCAGAACCGCATACGAGGTGTGGGGTACTCCCAGACATGCCGCCCCTCCACCCCGGCGGCTCCTGCCGAGGCCATCAGTGCACCTAGCGGTGCGGGGTGCTCCCTGACGCTCTGAGCCCGCTGGGGCTAGCGGAATCTTCGGTCTTAATGCACCTAGCGGTGCGGGGTGCTCCCTGACGCGAGATGCTGGCCACCACCCACCAGATGTCCCAGTCTTAATGCACCTAGCGGTGCGGGGTGCTCCCTGACCCCTGCCTCTGGGAGCC
>ERZ773099.1350-NODE-1350-length-18241-cov-38.127571_pt1 | contig 18241 bp, 16 predicted proteins | sample MGYA00511120_ERZ773099 | MGnify/ENA primary metagenome ERZ773099 (study PRJEB29015, sample SAMEA2738012) | human oral metagenome | biome: human oral; feature: human-associated habitat; material: dental | place: China | collected 2104 ...
TAAGGAGATGTTTAGAAATGACTGCTACTAAACAACATAAAAAAGTCATCCTTGTTGGTGACGGTGCCGTAGGTTCATCTTACGCATTTGCTCTCGTTAACCAAGGTATCGCTCAAGAATTGGGTATTATCGAAATCCCTCAATTGTTTGAAAAAGCTGTTGGTGACGCAGAAGACCTTAGCCACGCGCTTGCTTTCACTTCACCTAAAAAAATCTATGCAGCTAAATACGAAGACTGTGCGGATGCTGATCTTGTAGTCATCACTGCAGGTGCCCCTCAAAAACCAGGTGAAACACGTCTTGACCTTGTAGGTAAGAACCTTGCCATCAACAAATCAATCGTTGAGCAAGTTGTTGCTTCAGGTTTCGACGGTATCTTCCTTGTGGCAGCTAACCCAGTTGACGTCTTGACATACTCTACATGGAAATTCTCAGGTTTCCCTAAAGAACGTGTCATCGGTTCAGGTACTTCACTTGACTCAGCTCGTTTCCGTCAAGCTTTGGCTGCTAAAATCGGTGTTGATGCGCGTTCAGTCCATGCCTATATCATGGGTGAGCACGGTGACTCTGAGTTTGCTGTATGGTCACACGCTAACGTTGCCGGTGTTAAATTGGAACACTGGCTGCAAGCCAATCGTGATTTAGACGAGGCTGACCTTGTAGAACTTTTCATCTCCGTTCGTGATGCTGCATACTCTATCATCAACAAAAAAGGTGCAACTTACTACGGTATCGCTGTAGCTCTTGCTCGTATCACTAGAGCTATCCTTGACGATGAAAATGCAGTTCTTCCACTTTCTGTCTTCCAAGAAGGCCAATATGGTGTTGATAATGTCTTTATCGGTCAACCAGCTATTGTTGGTGCCAACGGTATCGTACGTCCAGTAAACATCCCATTGAACGATGCAGAAACTCAAAAAATGCAAGCATCTGCTAAAGAATTGCAAGCAATCATTGACGAAGCATGGAAGAATCCAGAATTCCAAGCAGCATCTAAAAACTAATCCAAAAAACAGCTCTCCTTTAACTAGGAAAGCTGTTTTTTTGTGTCTTGAATTGTATATTCAAGGTATTAAATTTTATATTCTTCAAAAATAGATTGCAAATAAGGGACTACTAACTGTCCTCCATTTCAGAAAGTGAAGTTATCCAGCGATAATCTACATGTTCTTCTGGATCTAGGATAATTTCTCTCTCGTCCATGATTTCAGACTCATACACGATTCGTGTGTAGACCGTCTCCTTCTCCTCATCATAATGACTATCTTCATGAATCACTTTCAAAATTTCAATCCCTTGATTCACTTCTTCCAAGGCTTCACGAATAGCTCCATCTCTAGGTAGCTCTCCGTTTTCCACCCCACCACCAGGAATATCCCAATAATTCGGAAAAACATTCGGCCTCCCCCTTTTAATCTTGCTTCTTTTAATCAAAAGAAATGTTCCGTTTTTGCGAATCAAACTATGGGCAATTAGTTTAACTGGCATACTGACCTCCAAAAAAGGCTCCAATCAACTGGAGCCTTGCGTAAAATAATCTATCCACCCTGAGAGAATCGAACTCCCATCTCAAGAACCGGAATCTTGCGTGATATCCATTACACTAAGGGTGGTAACTCAATTATTATAACTAATTTCTAGAGAAAATACAAGTCAAAATAGACAATTCTAGCATAAAATTTACGTTTTTAAAAGTTTTCTCAAAGTAAGACTGGTTTGTTTTAAAGCAGTCCAAACACAAAGAATACTTGAATGGAAATGCTCACCGATTTTCCTAAGAAAAGCATCTGGATGTTCCGCTACATAAGCTTTCAATACTTCAAGGACCTTTTTTAGCAACTCGCTTCTTAGGATTAAAATGTTCGTCTTCTCGTAATTTTCGTTTCCATACAAAAAAAAGCTAGCCTTATTCTATCCGTCATAAAACCAGTCTACCATATGTTTTATAAACCTTAAGTGATTGGTCAATCTAATTGTGAGAAAGAGACATGAAATTGATTATTTATGAGAATTATAAAAGCTGCCCGAAGACAGCTAGAATATTCTACAATAATCCCTCAATCAGCTCATCAACTTCATCGGTCTCTGCTTCTGGTGTGATTTCTGTAATCATGATGCCTGCGACAGCACGTTCTACCAATCCTTCAACATCTAGGTAAGCTTCGTACTTCTCGGCATTCTTGATTTTCGGATTGGTTTTAGGCCGGTCCGGCGCAAAAATAGTACAGCAATCTTCAAAAGGCTGGATAGAGATTTGGAAAGTATCGATTTTTTCAGCAATCTCAATGATTTCTAGTTTATCCATCGTCACGACTGGACGGATAACCGGTGTATTGGTCACGGCGTTGATAGCCTGCATACTCTCAATCGTTTGACTTGCCACCTGACCAAGACTTTCTCCGTTGATGATGACTTGAGCGCCCCGCTCTTCTCGAATCCGATCCGTAATCCGCATCATAAAGCGACGGGTCAGTGTCATCAGGTAAGCTTCTGGAGCCTTAGCTTTGATTTCCTCTTGAATTTCTGTAAAAGGTACTTCGATAAACTGGATATTGCCGCCAAACTTAGTCAGTTTTCGTGTCAAATCTTGAGCTTTCTTCAAAGCGCCTGGACTGGTGTAAGGCGGACTTGCAAAGTGAACCGCCTCAATATCCACCCCGCGCTTGAGAGCTAGATAGCCAGCCACCGGTGAGTCAATCCCACCAGACAGCATGAGCATGCCCTTGCCTGAAGTGCCGACTGGCAATCCCCCAGCACCACGAATGGTCTCATAAGAGATATAAGCCGCTTCTTCACGAATCTCGATGCGCAGCTCAATATCTGGCGCTTTCATTTTGACCTGAACATTGGGAATAGCCTCAAAAACAGCATCACCAAGTATCTGGTTAAGCTCGCGGCTATCCAATTCAAAGCTGTGGTCACTGCGCTTGCTGGTAATCTTAAAGGTCATGCCCTCCTGATAGACTTGCTTCATGATGGTTTGGACAGCTTCGATTAGAGCTGGCACAGACTTTTTAACCCTATAAGATGGTGAGAAATTCTGAATCCCAAAAATCTGCTTGAGCGACTCAGCGACTGGCTGGTAGTCTGTCCCGTGCAGATAGACATGGGTCCGATCACGGTCGGCCTTGACATGAACCTGCGGATAGACAGATAAGACAGTCTGAATATTGCGTTTGAGTTTGTTGATAAAGCGCATGCGGTTCTTGCCCTTGGTGGACAGCTCACCGTAGCGCACCATAATTTCTGAATATTGCATTGTTTACCTTACTTTTCTGGTTTTTTCGTAAATAATCTTAAAAGTGGTCAGGAATTGTTCTACCTGACTCATATCGTTGTCTGCGTCCAGGCTGAGTCGGACGGCTGTGGTTGCTAGCTTTGACGGCACTCCCATAGCAATCAGCGTACCTGCTGGCTTACCGGCCTTGGAAGAGCAAGCACTAGTGGTCGAGATATAAATCTCGTACTCTTCAAAAGCGTGGACAATCACTTCTCCTCGCACCCCCTTGATGCCAAAGGTCAGGATATGAGGGGCGAAATCCTTTGTCCCCGAGAAGACCGTGACATCAGGATATTGAGACATTTCCTCTAGGATAATGGCCTTCATTTTTGAAGTTCGGCTTTCAAAGTTTTCCAGATTTTCCATCGTCATGCGCAGAGCTTTGGCTGTAGCAGCGATTCCTGCAAGATTCTCCGTCGTTGAACGCTTATCCGACTCTTGACCGCCACCAGTCAAAAGCGGGCTGATTTTCTTACCAGACTTGATATAGACAAATCCCACACCCCGAAGGCCGTGAAATTTATGACTAGAAAAAGTCGCGAAATCCACGCGATCCGTCAGATAATCAGCTGTCGGAATCTTCGAAACAGCCTGCACAGCGTCCACGTGAAAAGAAATGGTCGGTTTGTCTGCTAGCAGTTCGGATATTTTCTGGATGGGCTGGATGCTACCGATTTCATTATTGACAGCCATGACCGAGACAAGAGTCGTATCCGGCCGAATCAGCTCTGCTAACTTATCTACGTCGACAAAGCCCGCCTTGTCAACCGGTGCAAAATCAACTTCAAATCCTTGACTCCGCAGCCAGAGGGCTGATTCCTTGACTGCGGGATGTTCAATGTTGGATACGATGATGTGGCGTCCGTAAGCTGCTTTTTCAAAAGCAACGCCCTTAATGACCCAGTTGTCTCCTTCGGTTCCTCCGGACGTAAAAAAAATCTCCGACGAAGACTTGCCTAAAAGCGCTGCAATTTGCCGGCGAGACGCATCTAAGAGACGTGTCGCCTGACCGCCCAAACTATGAAGGCTCGAAGGATTGCCCCATATTTTGGAAGCAACTTCCGTATAAGTAGCCAAAACCTCTGGATAGGGCTTGGTTGTTGCTGAATTGTCAAAATAAATCATCTTTTTTCCTCTAAATTTCAATACTCCTATTGTAACACGAAAGGTCAGTCGGAACAAGGAAAGGATACAGTTTATACAACAAAGGCAACAAACAAATATTTCTATTTTTTGTATAAACTATAGGATTAAATACTGAAATATAGATAACCCCCGCTAAAATTTAGATAAAGCGATTTTTATGGTCGAATTTTAGAAAGCTATAGCAAGCATTTGAAGGTCTTTATATCTAAAATTGCTTAAATACGACCTCAAAAGCAACATAGTTATTCTCATAATTATTTTCCTTCATCAACTAGGCTAGTTAAAAATGTGATTCATTTCAACTTTTTCATATAATCCTCAATCAAGAAAGCTGTTTCTTCGATTGATTTATCGGTAATATTGATGACATGAGCCTGATACTTTTTAAAAACTTCTTTCGAGTAATCCAATTCCTGATAAATTTTTTCTAAATCGGTATAGCTGGTCGAGTTGGTCAAGCCAAGGGAATGAAGACGATTGCTACGGATTTTTGCTAGTTTTTCAGGCTCACAAATCAAACCAATTATTCGTTTTTTGTCCACTTTATCTAGCGTCTGAGGCAAGGGAACTTGGGGGATTAGAGGTAAATTAGCCACTCGATAGCCTTTGTTAGCCAAAAAAATACTAAGAGGAGTTTTTGACGTACGGGACACTCCCAAAAGGATTAAATCAGCTTCTAAAAAGCCTTGAGGAGCCTTGCCGTCATCGTATTTGACTGCAAACTCAATCGCCGATATTTTATTAAAATACTCACTGTCTAGCCGGTGCAAGGTGCCTGGCACCTCAATCGGGCTAGTCCCTGTTTTTTGCTCAATCAACTGAAAGAATGGATACATAAGATCCAGATAGGCTAAGTTATGGGTCTGACTGAAGTCTCTTGCTAATGCTGCCAGCTTTCCATTGACTAGAGTGCTGATGACCAGAGCATCATCCTTGACTGCATCTTTGAGAATATCCAGCAACTCCTCTTCTTGACTAACAAAAGGGAAGCGATAGCTGTTGTTAAAGATCAAATCCGGATATTGAGCAGTGACCGCTGACAATAGTCTCTGCGAAGTGCCGCCCAAAGAATCTGAAACGCTATAGACAATAATCTCTTTTTTCATGTTTACTGCTCCTATCTATCTATTTACTGCTGCTTGACGCGCTTCTTGGATGATATAGTCGAACAGGGCCGACTTGGTCACTGTTCCCAATATCTTGCGGTCATTTTCCTCTGCCACTACTGGTAGGGAGTCAATCGCAAAATCCTGCAAGATTGCCGCTGCCTCCAGAATGTCCATATCCTTGTAGCAGGTTTTGATATGGGGCATACGGGTCATGCAGACAGCTACAGGAGTGCTCGCAATACTGCTGGACAGAGCTGCTCTTAGCAAGTCTTTACGTGAGACAATTCCCTGTAACAGCTTCTTTTCATCAATCACATAGAGAACATCTGCATCATACATAAAAAGGGTGATGACTGCATCTTGGATAAAGGTATCCTGAGAAACTAAGACTGGAGAAATCATAATATCCTGAACTTTCTTTTGGAAGGTATCAAAGAAAAACAAGGTCTCCAAATCCGAACCCGAATAAGTATAACCAATCTTGGGTGTAGCTTTTAATATCCCTACTAAGGTCAGAAAAGACAGGTCAGAACGTAAAGTAGCTCTGGATATTCCCATGATTTCAGAGACTTTTTCTCCACTGACTGGCTGCTCTTTCTTAACAATCTCAACAATTTGCTTTTGACGTTTACTTAATTTCACATACAGCTCCTTATTAATGAAATCTGGTAATAGTTGTTACTCCTATTGTTAGTGTAAAGAAACAATATTCCTCATAATGAGAAGATTAAAACACAATTAATCATCACTTTAAACAATATTTTAGCAGAATACTCCCAGATGTCAACTTAAATTTCAGTTGATTTTTCCTTGACAAGGATATGTGATGTATATTAAAATGTAAAGAAGAATAAATATGTCTCACATTTAATAAATTGGAGGTAATATATGACTCAATTCATTTACTCCTTCGAAGAAGGAAATGCTAATCAGAATGCTCTCTTGGGTGGTAAGGGAGCCAATCTTGCCGAAATGACGAACCTTGGACTGCCTGTCCCACCTGGCTTTACTATTACCACCGAAAGCTGCATCCGCTTTTTGAATGAGCCATATTTTTTTGAGTCTCATTTAAAAACAGGGATTTTGGAAGCGATTGATCAACTAGAAAAGAAAACCCAAAAATACTTTAGTGGCAATGATCAGGCCTTACTACTGGTCTCGGTCCGCAGCGGTGCAAAATTTTCCATGCCAGGTATGATGGATACCATACTAAACCTAGGCCTTAACGACTTGCGGACCCAAACTCTGGCCCAGGCTACAAATCTAGACTTTGCCTACAACTGCTACCGTCGCTTGATGCAGATGTTTGCTGATGTAGTCTATGGTATCCCCAAGGAAGATTTTGACCAGCTCCTGCTCTTTTTTGAAAAGAATGCTGGCAAGTCGGTGAAAGACTTCACCTTAGAAGAGCATCAGGCTTTGATTGATCAATACAAGCAGCTCTACTATGAACACCATCAAACCTTTCCTCAAAGCCCTAAAGAGCAGCTCTTTACTGCTATCAAAGCCGTTTTTCGCTCCTGGAATAATCCACGAGCTCAGGTCTACAGGGAGCTAAATCAAATACCCGATGATTTAGGCACAGCTGTCAATGTTCAAGCCATGGTATTTGGGAATAGCGACCAACAAAGCGGTACAGGTGTCGTTTTTACCCGAAATCCAGCCAATGGTCAGAAAGGTCTTTTTGGAGAATTTCTCCTTCAAGCCCAGGGTGAGGATGTAGTGGCAGGCATTCGGACTCCTGAACCCATTCAAGCGCTAGAAGAGAAAATGCCACAAGGTTATGCAGACTTTTTATCCTATGCCCAGAAGCTGGAAGAACATTATAAAGATATGCAGGATATTGAATTCACTATTGAAAAAGGAATGCTCTATATTCTGCAGACACGAAATGGCAAGCGGACAGCCAAAGCGGCTCTTAAAATCGCTCTAGATTTAGTTGAAGAAGGGATTATTAGTCAAAGCACAGCTCTTCTACGGATTCAGCCTGCTGCAATCAATCAGCTAATTCATCCTGTTTTTGACGAGGAGCAACTGCAAACAGCCTCTGTTCTAGCTCAAGGCCTTCCAGCCAGTCCTGGAGCTGCTACTGGACAAATCGTCTTTTCTGCTAAGGAAGCTAAGCGCCTGCATGAAGCAGGAATTAAAGTAATCCTTGTTCGCCACGAAACATCGCCTGAAGACATAGAAGGGATGATAGTCAGCCAAGCTATCGTAACCAGCCACGGCGGAATGACTTCTCACGCTGCTGTGGTAGCCCGAGGAATGGGTACCTGCTGTGTCGCAGGCTGCGAGACCCTTCGTATCGATGAGGACGCTAAAACCTTGCAATGTGGAGAGATTATCTTGGGGCAAGGTGATATCCTTTCTGTTGACGGCAGTACCGGTCTAATCTATCTCGGTCAACTTTCCACTGTTCTGGTGGAAAATGATCAAGAATTAGAGCAGCTGCTTACTTGGGCAGATCAAGCGGCCCAGCTCAAAGTCCGAGCCAATGCAGAGACCATTTCTGATCTCCAAACGGCCATTCAATTTGGTGTTCAAGGTATCGGATTGGCACGGACGGAACACATGTTCTTTGGTCAGGACAGAATTCTTGAAATGCGGCGACTGATACTGTCAGAAAATCCTCTAGAGGTCAAGGCTGCTCTGAAGAAACTACTGGAGTTCCAATCACAGGACTTCTACCAAATGTTTCAAACTGTTGGTCAGCTACCTATGATTATTCGGCTGCTCGATCCACCGATGCACGAATTCCTGCCAAAAGAAGAACAAGAAATTCAAATCTTAGCTCAAACTCTGCAAAAGAATCCAGTTAAGCTAACTCATCAAATCAAACAGCTTCAGGAAAGTAATCCTATGCTGGGTCATCGAGGCTGCCGCCTTGGCATTACACAGCCTGATATCTACAAAATGCAGGTAGAGGCCATCTTCAGCAGCGTAATTCGCCTACAACAAGAAGGCCTGACAATTCGGCCGGAGATTATGATTCCTTTGATTGCTGAAAAAGCAGAGCTGACTTATATTAAGGATTATCTTGTCAATTTTATTGACCAGCTGTTTACTAAATATCAGATTCAGCCTTTTCCTTATGATATTGGCACTATGATTGAGCTTCCACGTGCTTGTCTGATTGCTGATCAGTTGGCGCAAGATGCTGATTTCTTTAGCTTTGGTACCAATGATTTGACACAGATGACTTATGGTTTCTCCCGTGATGACATCGGTAAGTTTATCCCATCTTACACAGATAAAAATATCCTGGCAGTTGATCCTTTCCAAAGCGTTGACAGACAAGGAGTTGGAATCTTGATGAGCTTGGCTGTTCAAAAAGCCAGACAAATCAAGCCAGACCTTACGATTGGCATTTGTGGAGAGGTCGGCGGTGACCCAGATTCTATCCCATTCTTCCAAGAAATAGGCGTCAACTACGTTTCCTGCTCTCCTTATCGAGTACCAGCTGCCCGACTTGCAGTAGCACAAGCCAATCTTCTGAAGCAAGAAGAGACAAAGTAATTTTCTTTAACTATTTCTAAGAAGCAGTCCTTGAAGTACGCCCAGTGTACTTTTTGGGCTGGCTTCTTTTCTTGTGTACGTTTTCATTATAAAATAAGAAATTTTTTAGAGACATTTTCAGCTAAAAGACGTATAATAAAAAGTAAGGGATGATTGCTGGATTGATATAAATGTAACTTTAGCACAGTTCAGCCATTCATACATCGAAAATAAAGGAGACTCCCTTTCAATGGAAAACTATTCACGTAAAAATAAACATCAAAATGAACAAAAGCCAAGCAGAAAAACAACTAGCCATCATATAAAAAAAGGGTTTTCTGCCCTTCAAAAAACAATCGCAACTATCGCCAGTATTTTGTCGATTATCATTGCTAGTCTGACCATTATGAATCTTTTGAACAACAATGACAGCAAATCTAAGTCAGATACCAGCAATTCTACAACGACAACAACCATCGTTAAGGAAATCGAAAAAGAGACTGTCACTTCTAGTTCAGCAGATAACCAATCTAGTGCTGCTAGTGATACAGCAATCGAAACTGGCTCTTCTACGGTCGATACAGCCTCTACTACTGCTACCGATAGTAACAACGGTACGACTGCCAGCTCAAGCACAGCAACAGACACGACAACTGATGCTCACACTGAGTCATCAAACTAACCTTCTTTTAAAAAGCTAAAAATAAAGCCGAGACACACAGTCTGGCTTCATTTTTTTATTTGCGATACATTTTGACTTGAAGATAGAGGTCGTTATATGTCCCGAGCCATTTTGGTCCTAATTGCTGATAGACTTCCAGATTCTTCATGGTTTCTTCGGTTGGATAGAAAGCCTCGTCCTCCTGTACTTCTTCTGGCAGCATGGCCTTAGCAGGAAGGTTTGGCGTTGAATAGCCGACATAGAGCGCATTCTTATAAGCATTTTCCGGTCTCAGCATGAAATTAATAAACTGATAGGCGGCTTTTTTATTTTTGACCGTCTTTGGAATAACGATATTGTCAAACCAAAGGTTGCTGGCTTCTGTTGGCACGATATAGCGCAAGTCTTCATTGGCCTCCAGCATTTGACGAGCCTCACCAGAGAAGGTCACGCCGATAGCCGCGTTATTCTGAATCATGTAGCCCTTCATCTCATCAGCGACGATGGCTTTGATATTGGGCGTCAAAGTGTAAAGTTTATCGACCGCTTCTTGCAGCTGGTCAGCATCTTTAGAGTTAAGACTACGACCATTCGAGTTTAGACCAATCCCCATAACTTCGCGGGCTCCGTCAATCATCATGATGGAGTTTCTGTATTCTGGCTTCCAGAGATCATTCCAGTGCTCAGGCGCGTGCTCGACCATTTTAGTATTGTAAACAATGCCTAGCGTTCCCCAGAAATAAGGAATGGAATACTGATTTCCTGGATCAAAGGGCTGATCCAAAAAGTCTGAACCAATATTTTCCAAGCCTTTGATCTGGCTATGGTCCAATTTTTCCACCAAGTTTTCCTTCATCATCTTGGCAATCATGTACTCGCTTGGGATTGCGATATCGTAAGTTGTACCACCTTGCTTGATTTTCGTGTACATGGCTTCGTTGGAATCAAAGGTTTCGTACTGCACCTGCACGCCTGTTTCCTTGGTAAACTCTGTCAGCAAGTCTGGATCGATGTAATCTCCCCAGTTGTAGACAACTAATTTATCACTGCCCTTGCTATTGGTTCTGCTTTCAATCCGATAGCTGATTCCCCACAAAATCAGGATAATCGCAAGAACCCCTGCTAAAAACGAATAGAGTTTTTTCATGCTGCTTCCTCCTTCTCACGCGTGATAAAGTAATAGCCGATGACTAAAACGATACTAAAGAGAAAGACCAGAGCAGACAGGGCATTGATTTCCAAGGAAATTCCTTGCCGTGCACGGGAATAAATTTCAACTGAAAGAGTCGAGAAGCCATTTCCTGTTACAAAGAAGGTCACAGCAAAGTCATCGAGTGAGTAGGTGAAAGCCATAAAATAACCGGCAATGATGGCTGGTGTCAGATAAGGCAGCATGATTTCCTTGAGCATCTGGACTTGACTGGCTCCCAAATCATAGGCGGCTTTAATCATATCGTCATTCATTTCTTTCAGCCTTGGCAAAATCATCAGCACCACAATCGGAATCGAAAAGGCAACGTGGCTGGCCAAAACGGACACAAAGCCCAGCTGGAATTTAGCCGTGGTAAAGAGAATCAGGAAGCTAGCCCCAATCATAACGTCAGGCGCCACCATCAAGATATTATTGATGGATAAGAAAGCATCCTGATATTTTTTGCGGGCTTGGTAAATATAAATAGCACCAAAAGTTCCGATAATCGTGGCAATGAGGGAAGAAAGAAAGGCTAAGAAGAATGTCTGCGCCAAAATCAAAATCAAGCGCGAATCTTCAAACAGCTTTTGAAAATGAACCAAGTCAAAGCCTGTAAATTTATTCATATCATCGCCAGCATTGAAAGCATAGGCAATCAAATAAAAGATCGGAAGATAAAGGATTAGAAACACGATCGCTAAATAAAGATTAGCAAATTTTTTCATCGTTCTCTCCTTTCCTTGGTTGCCCACATGGTGAAGAGCATGGCAATAATCAGAACCACTCCGATGGTTGAGCCCATTCCCCAGTTTTGTGTTGTCAAGAAATGCTGTTCAATGGCTGTTCCCAGCGTAATAACACGATTTCCACCGATCAAACGCGTCAGCATGAAGAGGCTGAGACTAGGAATGAAGACGGACTGCACGCCACTTCTCACGCCATTCATTGAAAGCGGAAAGACGACATTGCGGAAAGTCTGCCAACGATTGGCACCCAAGTCATAGCTAGCATTGATGAGATTGGGATCTAAATCATCCAAGACGTTGAAAATCGGCAGAATCATAAAGGGCAGCTCAATGTAGCTAGCAACAAAAATAAAAGAAAAGTCAGTGAAAAGAATCTGCTTGGGACCGATACCGATAAAGGTCAGAAATTCATTCACCGAGCCGTTTTGTCCAAAAATGCCGATAAAAGCGTAAGCTTTAAGCAAAAGATTGATCCAAGTCGGCAGGACAATCAGCATCAGCCAGAGCTGGCGATGCTTAAGCTGGGTCAAAAAATAAGCAGTCGGATAGGATATGAGCAAGGTCACCAAGGTGATGATGCCTGCATAAAATACCGAGTTAAAGCTCATTTTCAGATAGGTCAAATTCTGCGACGTGAAATAAATCCGATAGTTTTCCAGCGTGAACTGCCCTTCGATATTAAAGAATGATTTCCAGACAATCATTATCACTGGAGCTAGGACAAAAAGCAGAATCCAAAGAAAATATGGAAGCATAAAAAGGTTAGAGGTTGTTTTCTTCATCTCTTTCCTCCTCAATGGCGTTGATCAGCCCTGCTTCTTGCTCTTCGATTTCTACGTATTCTTCAATCCGAGCATCGAATTCTTCTTCGGTTTCATTGAGGCGCATGATATGGATATCCTCTGGCTCAAAGTCCAGACCGATTTCTTCTCCGACGATGGCCTTACGCGTTGAGTGGATCATCCATTCATTTCCGAGTTCATCATAGGCAATGATCTCATAATGAACCCCGCGGAAAAGCTGGGTATCTACTTTAACCTGCAGTTTTCCTTCTTCAGGCAGAGTAATGCGCAAATCCTCTGGACGAATCACCACTTCAACGGATTCGTTTGGTCGCATGCCTCCGTCAACTGCTTCAAAGCGCTTGCCATTAAACTCGACCAAGTAGTCTTCAATCATCTTACCTGGCAAGATATTAGATTCTCCGATAAAGGTCGCAACAAAGTGGTTAATTGGCTCATCATAGATATCCACTGGCGTTCCTGACTGGACAATCTCCCCTTCATTCATGACAAAAATCCAGTCACTCATAGCTAGGGCTTCTTCCTGGTCGTGGGTGACAAAGACGAAAGTGATCCCGAGACGCTGTTGGAGTTCACGGAGCTCATATTGCATATCCGTCCGCAACTTCAAATCCAGCGCAGAAAGAGGCTCGTCTAGTAGGACAACCCGCGGCCGATTGATGATGGCACGGGCAATGGCTACCCGCTGACGTTGACCGCCTGAAAGTCTCCGAATTGAACGACGCTCATATCCTTCCAGCTGAACCATTTTCAGAACTTCAGTAACCCGTTCTTCAATTTCTTTTTTGTCCACCTTCCGCAAACGCAAAGGAAAGGCCACATTCTCAAAAACATTCATATGCGGGAAAAGGGCATAAGACTGAAATACAGTGTGAACATCCCGTTTATTGGTAGGAATGTCATTGATGCGGACACCATCCAAAAAGATGTCTCCCGTAGTCGCATCCAGCAGTCCTGCGATAATATTGAGGATAGTTGACTTCCCAGAGCCAGAAGCCCCTAGAAGCGTATAAAATTTTCCTTCTTCTAATTCAAAGTTAATATCTTTGAGAACGACGGTGTTACTGTCTTCAAAAACCTTCGAAACGTTTTTGAACTCAATAATTGGTTTTTTCAATTGGCATAAATTCCTTCTTTTCCATGTATTAACAGATTTTTGGTTCTGTCAGACCAAAAAAACCTCTCGAGGGCTACTATGGCCCTGCATACTTGCGATATCGATAGGCTTTCACCCCCTTTACTAATGACACATGGATATTGGCTATCCCAAATACTGGACAAACTTAGAAACTAGAAATTATCAGAAAGCAGTCAGACATTTACATATGGGACTCTTATGCTTCTCCAATAATTCTAACTTCTCTTTCCAAAGTGACACCTGAATGCTCTTTGACCGTTTGAATGACATGAGCAATCAATTTTTCATAATCGCTAGCTGTACCATGATCGACATTAATCATGAAACCAGCATGCTTTTCTGAAACTTCTACACCACCGATTCGGTAGCCTTTTAGACCAGCTTCACTGATGAGCTGACCGGCAAAATGCCCCAAAGGACGCTTAAAGACAGACCCACATGATGGGTATTCCAAAGGCTGCTTGAGTTCACGCAGATAGGTCAGACGTTCCATTTCCTGACGAATGTTTTGGTGGACACCTGGTGCCAGACCAAACTTAGCTGAAATCACAATGTCGCCAGTTTCTTGAATAAGTGAATGACGATAGCCAAAGCGCATATCACGCGCATCCAAGGTTTTAATTTCGCCTTCAGGTGTCAAGACCTTGCAGGAAACGAGCACATGACCGATTTCACCGCCATAAGCGCCAGCATTCATAAAGACTGCACCGCCGATACTACCCGGGATGCCACAGGCAAATTCAAAGCCAGTCAAACTATGATGCAGGGCAATACGAGTGGTCTGAGTCAGGTTTGCACCGGCCTCTGCCTCAATCGTATAGCCATCTACTGCTACATTATTTAGCTTATCAAACATGATGACAAAGCCTCGAATACCGCCATCTCGAACGATAATATTACTTGAATTTCCAAGCACCAACCAAGGAATCTGTTCACGATTGGCCAATTTGACAATCCGCGCCAACTCATAACGGTTACGTGGAAAAACTAAGAAATCGGCAGCTCCGCCTACCTTCGTATAAGTGTATTGACTCAAAGGTTCATTGAAACGGATGTCGATCCCTTCTAATTCCGCAGAAAATTTTTCTAGGTTTTGCATGACTTACTCTCTTTTTTACAAATTACACTCTATTATATCAAAATTAAATGATATTTACGATAGACTGAGGGAAATAAAGATTCTTTTTCAAAGCAAAAAGAAAGAGGAGAACGAAGATTGTAGACCAACACTGCGTCCACAAGTTCGTCATCCTCAAACTCTCTTCTATTTTTCTACACGTACACCCTGAGTATCGACTTGCAACTGGAAAACTTCCCCATCAAAAGCTTGTTCCTTGATTTGCTGATAAATCTGCTCTGCTTTGTCTTTCGGAGATAAAACCATAACAGTCGGACCAGCTCCAGAGATATAAGTCGCAAAAGCGCCCTGTTTTCTAGCTAAGAATTTGATGTCAGAAAATTCTTTGATAAGCGGCTGACGATATCTCTCATGGAAACGATCAGATTCAATGGCACAACCAGCTGTTTTCATATCACCCTTTAAGAGTGCTGCAACAGCGACATTGGCTACAGAGCTTGCCGCAACAGCTTCCTTATAAGAAAGGCGATTAGGCAAGACACGGCGGCTTTCAACTGTTCTCAACTCATAATCGGGAATAAAAGCGATAAAGCTGACCTCTGGAAAATCTGACACAACAGCTGAAACTTGATTTTGGAAAGAGCTTGCTACCACTAGATTCCCATAAATTGCTGGTGCCACATTGTCAGGATGGCCTTCGATTTTTGTCGCAATTTTTAGCTTTTCATGATCCGATAAGTTCAGATTTGCTAACTGATTGGCCAGTTCAATCCCAGCAACAATAACGGAGCTAGAAGAGCCAAGACCACGAGCCAAAGGAACATCGCTGGTCATTTTTAAGCGATGAGGCTGAAGGTCTGGGGCTAATTGCAGGGCAATCTTGATTAGCAAATTACGTTTATCAGTCGGAATTCGAGGATTTAGGTCATGCTCAATAACCCACTCCTGACTTTCTTCCAAGACTTCGATTTCTAAATATTTGGAGACTGCGACACCAACTGAGTCAAAACCAGGTCCGATATTGGCACTGGTTGCTGGTACAATAATTTTCATCTTATTCTCCTAATACTTTAAAAGTATTGAGCAATTCGAACTCTGGTACCTCACGGAGCTTGGCCACTACATTTTCTAGCTGAGTCTTGCTGACAGCATGTGTGATGATGACTACACGAGCTGTTTCACCATCCGTACCTTCTTGCAGAATTTGCTTGAAGGAAACTTCTTCAGCATTGAAGATTTCAGCCAAATGCAATACTTGACCCTTGGCATCTGGAGCCAAGATAGAGAAATAATAGTTGCTCTTAACATCCTCAGGCTTAGCCAAGACAAGCTCGCGACTAAATTCATTGAAGGCTTTGCCAATCGTGCCTTCATTTAAGCGACGGACAATACGGACGATATCCGCAACGACACTGGTCGCAGTTGGTTTTTGGCCTGCACCTGGACCGTAGTACATGGATTCTCCAATACCGATTGACTCGACAAAGACCGCATTCATTACGCCATTTACACTAGCCAGCGGATGCGCTTTTGGCAAGAAAGTCGGTGTTACTTCAGCAGCGATTCCTGATGGTGTTTCCTCAATTGAGCCAACCAATTTAACCACATAGCCTAAGTCCTGAGCAACTGCGACGTCTTCTGGCGTGATGTTGCGAATGCCTTGGTGATCGACATCTTCAAACTTAATATTCATACCGAAAGCAAATTGACTGAGGATGACCATTTTATAAGCTGCGTCAATTCCATCAACGTCGTTCGTCGGGTCACTTTCAGCAAATCCTAAACGTTGCGCTTCCGAAAGGGCATCCTCGTAAGACCAACCTTCTTCTACCATCTTAGTCATCATGAAGTTAGATGTTCCATTGACCACACCCAAAACGCGAGTAATCTTGTCAGATGCCAATGAATTAACCAAGGTACGCAAAATTGGGATACCGCCGGCAACAGCAGCTTCATAGTAAAGGGCAACGCCATTTTTCTGGGCAATGTCCAACAATTCAGAACCATGAACTGCCAGCAAGTCTTTGTTAGCAGTTACCACATGCTTGCCTGCTTCAAGTGCACGTGTGATAAAGGTTTTAGCTGGTTCAATCCGTCCCATCAGCTCCACTACAATCGCAATTTCGCTGTCATTTAAGATTTCATCCACATTGGTCACAAAGTTGTAGTCATTTCCAGCTACCAAAAGACGTTCTTTTTCAGCATCATCCTTGACCAAGACTTTTGCGACTTCAATCTCAGAATGAGCAGCCTGAACAATCTTTTCTCCATTTTCTTTCAACAAGAAAGGAACACCACTAGCAACTGTTCCAAAACCAAGTAAAGCAATTTTAATAGACATGAGGAACTCCTTGAATATTTCTTATATAAAAAATATTATAACAAAAATATATAGAAATGCCTACAAATCTATTTGTATATTTGTTATAATGTAAGTAAAAATTTTAAACTCATGAGATTAGAAGGAGATACCATGACCGATAAACACATTGGAAGACGCATGCAAAGACATAAAGCTAAGAAAAAGGCATTCCTTTTTTCTATTATCAATCTTTTCTTGCTCCTTGCCCTAATCGTGGGAGGAATCTATCTTTGGAAGACTCAGTTCTCTCCTAGCAAACAATCCTCTTCAGGCAACCAAACTGTGCAATCCACCTCAAAGCCAGACTCTACCTCAACAAATGAAGAAGCTTCAAAAATCAAGTGGGTAAAACAGGACGAGCCTGTTAAGATTCCAATTTTGATGTACCATGCGATCCATGTAATGGATCCCTCTGAGGCAGCCAATGCTGGTTTGATTGTAGATCCAACTACTTTTGAAAGTCATTTGCAGGCTCTGAAAGAAGCTGGTTATTATACTTTAACCCCAGATGAAGCTTACAAAGCTTTGACAGAGAATGTCCTACCTGAAAATAAAAAAGTAGTCTGGCTGACCTTTGATGATAGTTTGAAAGACTTTTACACCAATGCCTTTCCACTACTTCAAAAGTACCAGATGAAGGCAACCAACAATGTCATTACTGGATTTGTCCAAGCTGGCCGTGAAGATATGTTGACGCTAGATGAGATCAAAGAAATGAAGGAAAAGGGAATGTCCTTTGAAGACCATACCGTCAACCACCCTGATCTATCAACTGCTACTGCTGATCAACAAACCTTTGAACTGCGTGATTCGAAAGCCTTTTTAGATGACAATCTTTCGCAGAAGACGACAACTGTTGCCTACCCATCTGGTCGTTATAGTGATGCGACCTTGCAGATTGCTGAAAGTCTAGGATATAAGATGGGATTGACGACCAATAACGGTTTAGCTTCTCTATCCAACGGATTACTCTCACTCAATCGTGTTCGAGTGAACCCAACTACTACTGCAGAAGATTTATTAAACGAAATCGCTACAAATTAATCTTAGAAAGCTTGCTTCAGACGAAGCAGGCTTTTTCTATTTCCGATAGCAACTTCTTCTAATCACAAAAAACGAGAGTGGGACAGAAATCGGTAATTCGTTAGAATTCGATTTCGTCATCCCACCTCCGCGCAGTTGAGTAGGGCTGTAAAAGCTGATGAAATCAGCGTAATAGAGCCCACTCAAC
>ERZ773099.1354-NODE-1354-length-18207-cov-6.835390_pt1 | contig 18207 bp, 16 predicted proteins | sample MGYA00511120_ERZ773099 | MGnify/ENA primary metagenome ERZ773099 (study PRJEB29015, sample SAMEA2738012) | human oral metagenome | biome: human oral; feature: human-associated habitat; material: dental | place: China | collected 2104 ...
GAGCCACGCCTTGCCCGGCGGATCGAAGGGCATCGAGACGCCTCCCAAACCGGATCCGATAAACCCCGGGGGAAGCGTCGAAAGACGATGGCCCTACAACGGAGGCCCGGACGGAAACGGCAGTTACGTCGACTATCATCTCGACTCCAAGGGCAATGTAACGATGACTGAAGGCGTTTTCGATGAAGACAACATTGTCAATGCTCGCCGAGACACGACGCCCGGCGACGTCAATCATCACCACCGAGGAGGCCTCAGCAGGCTCGACGCAGACGATCGCTCCGCATTCAGGGACGCCCCCCCCTGGACTCAAAACGACCGACGACGCGGGCCACATGGCGAGCGTCCAGGTGATGCCGCCCACGCGGGCGCGACTGCTCGACGAACAGTTCCCCTTTGACGACGCCTACGGCGGCAGACACGCGGCGGCGCAAGAGCCTCTCGCCACGATGAGGCAGAACTTGGCGGACCCCAACCATCCGGCGCAGACTTGGAAGAACGCATTCGAAGAGCTTTCTCCGAGAGACCAGAAACTTGTCAAGGATCTGGAAGACCAAGAAAACGGCCTGAACTTCGCCGCTCAGGACAGAAGCCTCAATCGAGGCAGCTTCCGAACGCAGTTCGAGGGGCCGACGCTCGACGCCTCAGGCCCGCGTCAGTTCAGCGTTGAGCAAGTCGGACACAACGCCGGCGGGCGGCCTTCGGGATTCAACGTCTCAAGCAGTACGATCGGCACGAACGGTTCGACATCGACGATCGTGCCTCCGACCTTCTTCCCCAATTGACCATCCTTCATTGAATTCCCTTGGTAAAATGTTGCCTGACGTTGGCGCCTAGCTTAGACACGTCGAATCGACTGATTCGACGCCGCAGCAAAGCGTTTTGCCTTTCACACGGCAACCCAAGAGACAATGCCTGACAGAAACGAGGCGATGCCCCAATGACCGAATCCAATGTCAGCAAACTGCCGCCTTCACAAAAGATAAACGACGAGTACACATTCAAACTGTTGGGAATTCTCAGCAGAGCCGCCCAAGAAACCGCCAAGGGATGGAGCAAACTCGGGTTGCTCCTCAATTTTGATCGCAGCTCCAACAACCTTCTTACCTACTCCGAAGTCGTGTGGAGAGACGAACACTATGACAGCTGGATCTCCGAGAAGGAGCAGGGAGAGCTGATCACAGCAGCTCTGTACTGGCTTAAAGCGCTGATGGAAGCGGGCTTCGACCACTGGACCGCCATGTTCCTGGGGCTTGACTCCAACAGGCGTTTTGTCTGGATACCCAATTACGACGCCGACTACGGCCCCTGGAAGATCGATTTCGACGGCGACAACTGGCCTGCGGTCGAAGAAGGTCTGAAGAAGCTCTAGGACACTTGGACTCTATGCGGAGGGCGGCTCTCCCGAGACGGGGCCGCCCTCCGCCTCGCTTTGGCATCAATAAAAGGACACGACCCGCGTCTCATCACGTGAAGCAGGCCTGCCATGCGGTTTTAGCCTACAGTCGGCTCTGTCCTATACAGGCGCCGACGCCTGCCACAAACTCACCGGCTCGACCCTGTCCACGGCCGCCTGCAGGAAAGCAATTCGGACTCTGCTCGCCTCCGGCAGCCTCGGCGGTCTCGTACGCGAGCTGCCGGAGGCGAGCGTCCCTTCCGCGAATGCTCTTCCTCAAGATGCGAATGCTCTTTCTCAAGGGACGAAGGTTCAAAGCCAACGTCTCCAAGAGCTGCAGTTCGCGGAGTCGGCGGCGGGGTCGGCATCCCGTTTGCGAACGCCTTCCGCCGGCCTTCTCACACCCCGCGGCTGGCCAGAAGCGAGGTCACCTGCGCGGTGCGCTCGGCTGCGGCGTCGGGGCTGTAGCGGCCGAGGGCGACGTCGTCGGTTATCTTTCCGTCCACAAGCACAAGGACCCTGTCCGCCCGCACCGCGACCATCGGGTCGTGCGTGACGAGGACGACCGTCGTGCCCCGAGCGCGGATCTCCCCCATGATGTCGAGCACCTGCGCCGCCGAGGCGGAGTTGAGCGCGCCGGTCGGCTCGTCGCCGATGACGATCTCCGGGTCGTTGATGAGGGCGCGGCAGATGCTCGCCCGCTGAAGCTGGCCGCCCGAGACCTCGGCGACGTCGCTCGACTCGAGCCCAGATATTCCCATGCTCTCCATCAGCCCGCGAGCGCGGGCCACGACCTCTTCGCGGGGCCTGTCCCCGGCGAGGAAGCCCGGCAGGGCGATGTTGTCGAGCAGGCAGAGGGTGCGCAGAAGATGCGGGTTTTGGAAGACGAATCCGAGGCGGCGCAGGCGCAGCGCCGCGAGGTCCTTCTCCTTCATCCCGGTCAGGTCCTCGCCGCCCGCCTTGACGGTCCCGCCCGTGGGACGGTCGAGGCCGGAGAGTATGTGGAGGAAGGTCGTTTTTCCCGAGCCCGAGGGGCCCATGATCGCGACGAACGATCCAGGCTCTATCGCTGCGTTCAGCCCGTGGAGCACACGGGAGTCGTAGTCCTTCGTTATGTCAATGGCTTCCAAGATCGGCATCGCCGTCTCCTTTCGCAAGTGCTTTGCGTGATTGTTCGCGGTCTGTTTGGTTGAGTTGTTTGAGTTTGTCCAGCCGTTCGAGCGTGATTGGGCGGTCATTCGGCGTCCGCCATCTCTGCGGTCCGCATGCGCCGCAGGGCCAGGAGAACCGCGCCGGCCACGGTCAGGGCGAGAACGCCGGGAAGGGCGATCCATGCGAGCCACGGATTCGCCACGAAGCTCAGGCTCGGGGCCCCGAGCATCCCGAGAACCGCGCCGACGGCGGCCTCGCCGAGCGTGAGCACCGCGAGCGCCCCCACGGCGACTCCCATGAGGAGCACCGTGCCGAAGCGGATGAGGTATTGGCCGCGCAGGCCGCGCCTGCTCGCGCCGATCGCCAGCTGGGCGGCGATCTGAGGCCTCTCGCGCTTGACGACGAGCACGGCGAAGAGCGCCGAGACGAGGAAGGCGAGAGCGGCCGAGACGACGCCCGCGAATACCGACACCGTGCGCATCTGCGAGATGGTGGCGCCCAGCGTTTGCGAGATGTAGTCCTGGATCTGCACGACGGTGACCCCGGGAAGCTTCGCGCGCAGGTCCGCCACGGCCCCGGCGGGATCGGCGTTTTCCTTGAAGTCGGCGTAGATCACCTGCTGGGCGGGCTGGCTCGTGTCGCCCGCGACGGTCTCCGCCGGCGTTTTGGCCGTTTTGCCGCCGTTGGTGATGTCCTGATACACGCCGGTCACCCGCAGCTTCCGCGAATCGGCGCTCCGCCCGGGCGCGGGAGCCGAAGGCTTGCCGCCCGCTTGCCGTTCGGGAGAGGCGCCGCCCGCCTTCGCCTGGGAGGACGGCCCGTCGCCCGCCCCTCCCCGGGGAACCGTGAGCGTCACTGTGTCTCCGACGTCGGCCTTGGCCTCTTTCGCCTGGTTCGCGGAAAGGGCGATCTCATTCGCGGCGACCGGGGCCTTCCCTCTCATGTAGTTCACCCGGAACGCAGTGTGATCGCCGCTTTCGACCAACGCCACGGTTTTCTTTCCTCCGGCGGAGGCCATGTCGTACCGATGGGCAGTCATCTTGACGGCCCGAGAGACGTTGGGATCGGCCTTGACCCGGGCGAAGGCTTGGTCCAGGCCGTCGCCGTCGCCCTGCGAGGAGGCGATCTTCTTCACGTCCATGCGCACGTCGGCCCCGCCGATTCCCAGATATGCAGCAAAACCGGGGTTGTCCATCGTGGTGACGACGCACACCGGCAGGATCATGACGATCGTGCACACGCTGAGCACCCCGAGCAAAAGCGCGTAGGCGGGCCGGAGAGCCTCGCGCACGCCCATCCACAGGCACACCGGGACGCGCTTGAAGGACGTCAGCTTCAGGCGGTGGCGCTTGGGGCGGATCTTTCCGCTGACGCCGGTGCGCAGCGCCTGGACGGCCGAAAGCCTGTCGATGCGGCGCAGAATCAGACAGCAGAACCCGACCATCGCGAGCCCGAGCGCAATCGCCGCGGCGAGCGGGACGGCGACGTCCCACGCCCCTGCGGCGGGCTCTCCGAGGTAGAGGAGCACGGCCTCGTCGAGGGGCGCCGCCAGCGGGAAGGACAAGAGGCAGCCGACCGCCGTCCCCGCCGCCGTCAAAGCGAAGTACTTGACCAGGTAAAGGCGCTTGATCCCGCGCGGCGGCGCGCCGACCGCCTTGAGCACGCTGATCTGCGGGAGGTCGTCCTCCATCGCCGCGAGGAACGTGTACCTGAGGATGAGCGAGGCGACGATCACCAGCAAAACCGCGACGAGCAGCGCCACGGCGGCAATCGGCACCGTCGTCACGCCGTTCATCAGCTTGAGGATGGACGTGTCGATCGTGATTCCCTTGCTCGAAAGCCCGCTCGCCTCGAAATCGGAAATGAAAGACGAGGTCGGGGTCCCGGAGGCCAGGCGGAATTCCATGAGGTACTCGGGCTCCAAACGCTTGTCGAATTCGGCGAAGTCGCTGGGATGGACGACGAGCCGCTTGGACGTGACCATCGAGGGGTTCATCTGCGGGTCGCGGACGAAATCGACCACCTTGAGCTCGCGGCTCCACGAGCCGCTTTGAACGCGGACGACGTCGCCCACCTTGGCCATGCCCTCGGCCTTGTAATGGACGGGAAGCGCTATCTCCCCCGGCCCCGGGCGCACCGGCTTTCCGTTCTGGCCCAGGAGAAAGTCGAAGCGTTCGGGGGCGGTGACGAAGGCCGGCTCCAGCACCGAATCGGCCTGGCTCTTGCCCGCAATCGTCAGCTGCCGCACGGGCGCCGGCAGGGAGCGCATGAGGTGGTAGTCCCTGACGTCCGAGCGCCCGCCGACCCATTTTGCAACTCCCTTCGCGTCGGGCGTCCCGGTGTACATGTGCACGACGTCGGGCGGCACGGCCTCCCTCCACAGGGAGTTGACCGCGGAGCCGGCGCGTATTCCAAGCGCCGTGCTCATGGCGACGAGGGCGACGGCCAGAGACATGAGAACCGTCAGGGCGACGGATTGCGCGACGCCGCGACGCAGGTCTGCGCGAAGCATGCGGAGCAGCATCAGAAATCCCCCGCCTTTCCGCTCGATCCGGGCCCTCCGGTCCGAACGGGCCTTCCGGTCCGAACGGGCGAAGCCTGCGCCCGCCCCTCGGCTATGCGCACGGAGGCCTTCTCCGTTGATTTGTTCCGCGCGCCGTCGGCCTTCGGACCGTCCCCCTGCGCGGAGGAACCCTCGGTTCCTCTGACTATGTTCGCGCGCTTGGCGTGCACGGCGGCGGCGACGCCGACGAGAGCGATCCCCATGGCCGTCACCAGCAGGGCGGTTCCGCGCCCCTGCCCGGTTCCGAACACCGTTCCGACCGATCCCGCCAGGGGCCCGTCGGCGCGCAGCAGAGGTTCGAAAACCTTGTCCGCCAGCGGACCGGCGAGGACGAAGGCCGCGACGTATCCGAGCTGGGAGACCATGCCGATCGTTCCCCACGCCCGAGCCTGCTGCTCGTTGGGGATGGACGAGCGGATGATCACCTCGGCCCCCGCATTGCACAGGGCGAGCGAGGCGAAGAGGACGAAGCCGGCAGCCGCGGCCCACCAGGCGACAGGGCGAATCGGCAAAAGCGCCATGGCTGCGCCCGCGCCGAGCATGCCCGCGGCGAGCAGGGCCGCCGGCCGCGCATTCTTCGCCATGCCGACCACAGCGGCGCCCGCGAACATTCCCACGGAGGCGATCGTTTCGACGGTGCCCTCCGTTCTCGTTCCCACATATGGCAGGAAAATCGGCTTGAGAAGCGTTTGAAGGAAGCCGATGACGAAGACAGCCATCGTCATGAGGCCGAGCACGATGCGCACGTTCTTCCGCGAAGCCACCGCGCGCCAGCCGGCCATGAGCTGGGCCGCGAACCCCTCTTCCTCCGCCCTGCCGCCGGTGTTCCCGGCGGCTTTGCGGACGGCTAGGCTGCAGCCGACCGTGACCAGGCAGGTGCTCGCGTCGATCAGGAGCAGCGCCCGAAGCCCGACCGCGGGAAGCAGAAATCCGGCCAGCAGCGGCGAGATGAGGTACTTCGACGAGGCGGCGAGCTGGAGCATGCCGGACGCCCGCACGTATTCGTCCGGGCCGACGAAGTCATTGACGCTCGCGCGCAGCGCGGGCTCGGTGAGGGCCGCAAAGCACGAGGAGGCGACGATGCCGAAGCAGATGAGCTTGATGTCGGGGTCGTCGGAGGAAACCGCGGCGATGACGACGAGCAGGCCGCCCACGGAGCCGCCGTCGCCGAGGATCATCATGACCCGCCGGTCGAAGCGGTCCGCCAGAACGCCCGCAATCGGCGCGAACAGGACGATCGGGGCGAAAGAGCACAACTCAACGAGCATGACCGAGGAGGCCGTCCCGTAGGTTTGGAACATGTAGATCGCCAGGGCGAATGCGCTCAGACCCGTGCCGACGGAGTTGACGAACGCACCCGCGAAAAGAATCGAGAAGCACTTCATCGCTCTCGCCCCTCACTGCATTGCTTCTCGCCGCTTTGCCTCCCGCCGCCTTGCGTCCCGCCGAGGGCGCTCAAAGCGCCCTCGGGGCAGCCGAGCAGGATTTCCGCCGCGCGCGTGACCGCCCCGGCGCGTCGGCCGACCTCCGCCGCGTCGCCGCCGAATATCCCGACATCGAGCAGGAACCCGCCTGCAGTCAGCAGAATCTCGACGGTTCCGAAGGGGTCGTCGGTGGTGAAGACCCCTTTCTCCGCGCCTTCGGAGACGACGTCGGCGAGGATCGGGGTCAGCCCCTTGACCATCTCCACAATCGACAGGAGATGGAACTCAGAGTTGTCCTGGGTGTGGAATTCCTCGATGAGCTCGGCGGACTGGCCCTCCACCTGAGCCGAAGCCACGACGGCGCCGAGCTTCTCGAGGGCGGACAGATCACTTGCGGCTATCGCCCTCGCGCGTTCGACCGCCTGGCCGACCGTGCGTCTGACCAAGCCTCTGAGGACCTCCTCCTTGCCGGAAAAATGATGGTAAAGGGTTCCTTTGGCGATGCCCACCGCCTTCAAGATGTCCTCGATCGTCGTCGCCTGATACCCCTTCGTGACGAACAGGGTCTGCGCGGCGTCGAGGATCTCGTCTTTGCGCTGCGCAGCGGGCTTGCTTACCCGAACCATGTCTATTCCTCGCTTTCTGTGCGAACTTTTCTCGTTTCGATCGAACCGACCGACCGTCGGTCTAATCATAAGCCCATCGAGATTCCTTATGTCAAGCGCTCGCATGGAGAATTCACGCAAGGAGCCCGCATGGGACGTCACACGGTTTGCCCAAAGGCCCGCCCCGCCGTTGCGGTACTGTGGATCCATGGCCACGGAGAAGGACAAGTCGGACGGCGAGCACGACCTCGCCTCGGCGACGAAGGCGCTCACCGCCGCCCTGAGCAATCTCACCCGCGCGGTGACGAAGGAGACGGGCAAGAACCTCTCGAGCACGCTGCGCAAGACGTCCGAGCAGCTCTCCTCGGCCGCGGCGAAGATCGAGTCGACCGCGGAAGACATCCGCGACCGCGGCAAACGGGGCCGGACCAAGGCCGAACGCACCCGCGCTGAGATCATTGAGGCGGCGCGGCGCGTCTTCGCCAAGAAGGGGTATGAGGGCGCCGCCGTGGCGGACATAGCCGCAGAAGCCGGATTCACAAAGGGCGCGCTCTATGCCAATTTCCCCTCGAAGGAGGCGCTTTTCCTCACGGTCCTGCGCGATCTTGAAAGGCAGCAGGACGAGCTCGTCGATGAGTATCGGCAGGCCAACCGGATGCCCGACTTCCTATGCGCCGGCGACTATTCCGAGACGGAGAGGGAGATCCTCCTCATCAATATGGAGTCGTGGATCTACGCCGTCCGCCACCCCGAGGCCCGCGAGGAGCTGGGGGCGATGCTGTCCAGGACGAAGGACGGGGTGGCCGAGCTCATCGCCCGCAGCAAAGGCAGAAGCCAGGCCACGGAGGAAGACGGCGACGCCGCCTACGCGGCTCTCTCCATCAACGTGCTTTCGAGCGTTGCGGGCACGATGCTCGGCTCCGAAGAGGTGCGTGCCACCTCCGCCAGGCTGTTTTCGCAAATACTCGGGAGCGACGGCGACGCGCCCCGCGAGGGCGACGGCTCGGCGCCCGACGTCGGCAAACCGCGCAGCGGCGCCGAAGGCCCGACGGACGAAACATAGCTGAGACGCCGCCTCCGCGAGGGCCAAAACACGGCCCGCCCGGCCCGCCTCCGGGCGCGCTGCAGCGCGCCGAACAGTTCGCGCCCCGCCGCGCTGCAGGGCGAATCACACCCGCCAGTCGCCCAGCGCGCCTTCGAGGGCGCCGAGCGCGGCGTCGATGAGGGCGTAGCGGTCCGTCTCCGGGCAGCCGGCGCGCACCCAGGCCAGGCAGGCGCCGTCGAGGAAGCCGAAGTATCCGGAAACCGCGTAGGCGTGCCGCTTCCAGCCGGAAACGCCCAGCGTCTGCGACAGGGCCTCGACGTAGGATTCACGCGCCCGCGCGCGAACTTCGATCGCCTCGGGCGGCTCGTGCCCGCCCAGGAGCGGCGCGGCCCACGCCTCCGGATGGGTGCGGATGTGTTCGAGGTAGACCTCCAAGCCGGCGCGGACCCTGTCTCGCACGCTGACGGACGGGCCGAGCAGCTCGACAGCTTCCCTCTGAGCGCGGCCGAGCCCCTCGATCGCCTCGCCGACAACGGCGGCGTACAGCCCCGCCTTCGAGCCGAAATAGTGGAAGATCAGCCCCTCGGAGGCTTCGCAGCTTTCGGCGAGGGCCGCCGTGGTCACCTCCGAGTAGGGCGCGGCGGCGAAGGCCCGGCTTGCCGCGGCGAGCATCGCCTTCCGGCGTTCCTGCGTGGACATCCGGCGGCGTCGGGGAGACTGTGCTTGCGTCACACGCCCATCGTATCGCCGCCGACGGGCACGACGACGACCTCCGCGCCCCCGGCCCGCAACATGTCCACGTGTTCGCGCTTCGTCCGGCCGTCGACGAGGATCGTGTCGAATGCCCTCAAAGGAGCGGTTTTCTGCCAGGCCCGCCGCTCGAACTTCGTGCTGTCGACCAGGAGGACGCGGCGCGAGGATTGTCTGAGCATCGCGCGTTTGAGTTCGACGACGACGTCGACAGGGTTGTACACGCCGTCGCCCCACACGGCGGCGTCGGACATGACGCACAAGTCGGCGCGGACGCCCTCGACGAACGAGGTGGCCAGGCTCCCGTAGAACGCGTCCGCCCACGGAAGGTAGCGCCCGCCGATCAGGACGAGCTCGGCCGTCTTGGACTCGGCGAGCGCCCGGCCGACGGCCATCGAATTCGTGACGACGGTCAGCGGGTAGGTCGACTCCAGCTCGGCGACCATGGGAAGGACGGTGGACGAATCGTCGATCATGAGGACGTCCCCGGGCGAGACGAGGCTCGCCGCCGCCCGGCTCAGGGCCGCTTTTTCGCGCGGCGATTTCGTTCTGCGAATCCCCGGGGGAAGTTCGGCCGTGGAGGAGGCCCTGGGGCGCAGAACCCCCTTCGACCGCTCGATCAGGCCCGCCCCTTCGAGGATCTGAACGTCGCGATAGACCGTGACGACGGAGACCCCCAGGCTCTCCGCGACCTCCTCGATTCGCACCTCCTCGCTTGCGAGGACCTCGTCGACGATGAGCGAGCGGCGCCTGTCAGGCGCCACCCTCCCGCGCGGAGTCCGCTCGCCCGCGCGGTCCCCGGCATGGCTTTTGGCGCGGTCCCCGGCATGGCTTTCCGCTTGGATCCGGGCTTTGTTGTCGGCTTTCACTGTCCGCCTCGCACCTCGCTTCGTCTGGCTGACGCACGCCTCGTCGGCTCGATGAAAATTTTTCATATTCTACGCAATTTTCAAAAAGAATTCTCAAAAATATTGACAGGCTGGCCGTTCGCGGATACGTTGAAGACGTCACGCATAGGCTTCGGTCGTTTGCGCTCCAAGGAGGGATGCGCGAAAAGCGGAAGCCGCACAATTCACAGCTTCGGCGCCCGCCGCGGAAACGACGTCGGCAGGCGCCGCCACACAGTTCTCAACGAGGAGAAGTCAATGAACGACGTCGTCATCGGTGTCGACGGAGGGACGACGGCCGTCAAGGCCGTCGCCTTCGACCTGAACGGGCAGATCAAAGCCTCCCATCACGAATCCGTCCCGGTTCGCTACGGCGCAAACGGCGAGAGCGAGCAGGACATGGCGCTGCTGTGGGAGGCGGTCGCCTCCTGCCTGCGCAGCGTCGCCGAGCAGGTGCGGGGATCGAGGATCGTCGGCATCGGGCTGACCGGACAAGGCGACGGCGTCTGGCTCGTCGACGCCGACGGCGAGCCCGTGCGCCCCGCAGCCAATTGGATGGACGGCCGGGCTGCCGGCCGGGTCGACGACTGGAACCTCGACGGCCGCGGCCGCGCGGTGCTCGACGTCACAGGCACAACCGTTTTCGGCGGGCTTTTCCCGGTTCTCTACGAAGAGCTCGCCGCCGCGGAGCCGGAGGCCGTCGCCCGGGCGACGAGCCATCTCAACTGCAAAGACTGGATCCGCTTCAAGCTCACGGGCGTTCGCGCCACGGATTTCACCGAGGCGTCCCGCACCTTCCTCGACGTCGCCACGACCTCGGGGTACAACGAGCCGCTGGCCGAGAAGCTCGGGCTGAGCGAGGCGCTCAAGCTCCTTCCCGAGATTCGGCGCCCGGCGGGCGAAGCTTCGCCCGTCACGGAAGAGGCCGCCGAGGCCACCGGGATTCCGGCGGGGACGCCCGTCGGGGTGGGGATGATCGACGTCGCCGTGACCGGAATGGGCCTGGGAAGGATCGCCGACGGCGACTCCTGGCTCATCCTCGGAACCACCGGCTTCGTCGGCACGCTCCTCCCGAGCGTCGCCGAGCGCAGATCCGAACTCTCGATGGTCCTGGCGACGGGCGAGGGAACCCAAGTCCTCGAATTCATGGCGCCTATGACCGGCACACCCAACCTCGACTGGATCCGCTCGACCCTCGGCCTGGAAACGCAGTCGTGGAGCGAGATCGAGAAAATGGCCAGAGCGGCCGGGCCCGGCTCGCACGGGGTCGTCTACCTCCCCTATGCCTCGCCCGGCGGCGAGCGGGCGCCTTTCCTCGACACGAACGCATCCGCGTCATGGCAGGGAATGAGCCTGACGAGCACCCGCGCCGACATCCTGCGCGCGGTCTACGAGGGCGTGGTCTTCTCCCTCGCCGAATGCCTCAACGCGCTGCGCATCACGGGCCCCATCGTCGTCTCGGGAGGCGGATTCCGCTCCGACCTCCTGTGCGAGATCCTCGCGGACGTCACCGCGCAGCGAGTCCTGCGGCAGGACGCGCCCGAAGCGGGCGCCCGCGGGGCGGCCGTCCTCGCCCTCGTCTCGGCCGGAGCGTTCCCGGACGTCTTCTCGGCTTCCTCGGCTCTCGGCGCGGCCCTCGAAACCTTCGACCCGAATCCGGACAACATCCACATCTACTCGGAGGCGCGGGTGGCGTTTTACGACGCCCGCGAGGGGGCCCGGCGCTGCTGGCGCACGCTCCGAAAGCTCCGCTCGTCCACGGGAAAGGCTGAATCGTGAAAGTCCTCCTCGCCTCCGACGGCTTCGTGACCGACGCCGTCCTGCGCACCGCCCTCGCCCGTGCGCTTCCCGACGTCGAAACGGCCTCGATCGCCTCGACGTGGCCCGTCCCTCCCTTCCGAGACATCGGCGACGTCCGCGAGGCGGCCGGCGACGAGGACGAGCTGATCGAAGCCCTCAGCGGCTGCGACGTCGCCTTCTCCCACACCTTCCCCTTCACGGAGAAGGTCATCGCGGCCTCGCCCTCGCTCAAGCTCGTCGCCATTTGCCGGGGCGGCCCCGTCAACGTCAACATCGAGGCCGCCACTCGGGCCGGGGTGCTCGTCTCCTACACGCCGGGCCGCAACGCGACGGCGACGGCCGAGCACACCGTGGGGATGATCCTCGCCAGCCTCAGGCAGATCCCCCAGCGCCACCGGGAGGTCGTCGACGGCCAGTGGCGCTCGGACTATTACATTTTCGACAACGTCGGCGCGGAGATCGGCTCCTCGACCGTCGGCGTCGTCGGATACGGCGCCGTCGGACGGAGGGTGGCCGCCGTCATGGCCGCCTTCGGGGCGCGTGTGCTCGTCTACGACCCGTGGGCGGGCGAGCCGGCCGAAGGGATGACCCGCGTCGATTCCCTCGGCGAGCTTCTCGCCGGCAGCGACGTCGTCACGATCCATGCGCGCGTCACGCCTGAAAACCGCAGGATGATCGACGCCGACGCGCTCGCGCTCATGCCGGAGGGCTCCGTGCTCGTCAACTGCGCGCGCGGCGAGCTCGTCGACTACGACGCGGTGTGCGACGCCCTCGACGCCGGCCGCCTTTTCGCGGCGGGATTCGACGTGCTGCCTCAGGAGCCGCTGCCGCCGGGCCACAGGCTCCTGAGGACGCCGCGGGTCACGATCACCCCGCATCTGGCGGGCGCCTCGAAGGAGGCCGCGCGCATCGCCGCCCGAATCGGGGCCGAGGACATCGCGGCCTTCGCCGCCGGCCGCCGGCCCCTCCACCTGGCCAATCCGGAGGCGCTCGAGGCCCGAGCCCGTCTGTTCCAAGCCGGCGGGGCTCCGTCCGGAACCGGCGGGAAGACGCCAAAGGTCGGCGCGGCTGAGCCGGAAACAGGCGAGGCATCGTCTGGAACCGGCGCGGCTGCACCGGAAGCCGACACCAAAACTGCCAAAGACAACGACCAAGCATTCGGAAAGTAGGCCACCATGCTTCTAGAGAAAGAACGCCGCGACGTCGTCGAGACCTGCCTGTTCATGCAGAGCAACGGATTGATCGTCGGCACCGCCGGAAACGTCTCGATCCGCGTCGATGACAAGGTCGCGATCTCGCCTTCGGGCGTGCCCTACGAAACGATGACGGCCGAGGACGTGGTCGTCTTTTCGATGGACGGGGAACGCGTGGACGGGATCCTCGAGCCGTCCTCCGAGCTTCCCCTCCATCTGAGCGTCTATCGCGAAACGGCCGCAAAGGCTGTCACGCACAACCACGCGCCGGCCTCGACGGCCCTGGGGCTGGTGGTCGACGAGATTCCGCCGTCTCACTACTATTCGGCGATGCTCGGCGGGATCATACGGGTCGCCCCGTACGCGGAGTTCGGCACGGACGAGCTCGCGCGCAACGTGACCGACGCCCTGAAGGACCGCAGCGGGGCGCTGATGAAGAACCACGGCGCCATCACGATCGGGCCGACCGTGAAGAAGGCGGCGGGACTCCTTCCGATCCTGGAGTACGTCTGCGAAATCCACCTCCGGGCGATGGCGACGGGCGCCCCCATCGCGCTGCTTTCGCCCGAGCAGATGGCCGACGCCAAGGCCGCCATCGCCGACTACGGAAAGCAGCCGAACAAGAAGTGACCGGGTTGGTCTAGGCGCCCGCAGCGGGCGCGCCGATCCGACGCTCTGCGGCCGAGCCCACGCCTTCCGGGCCCGGCCGCTTTTGCGCCCGCGGCGGGTTCGCTTCCATTTGCCGCCGTCGAGGCATATACTCGATTTCGTTGTTGAGCGTCACTCAACAAGGGGCTCGGCGGGGCGGTCCGTCCGTCCGACGTCGCGATGCCGTGAAAGGAATTCGAATGTCTTTGCTCGACGACGCCATCTGGTGGCACGTCTACCCCCTCGGAGCCGCGGGCGCTCCGATCCGCGGCGATCAGGCGCGAGAGGCGGCCGATCCGGGCGAGCGTCGGCTCCTGAGGCTGGTCCCCTGGCTCGACTACGCGGTGGAGCTCGGATGCTCCGGCGTCCTTCTGGGCCCGATCTTCGAATCGGCCTCCCACGGCTACGACACCCTCGACCACATGGCGATCGACCGGCGCCTGGGCTCCGAGGAGGATTTCGAGGCTTTCATGGCGGCGTGCCGCGAGCGCGGGCTCAACGTCATGCTCGACGGCGTTTTCAACCACGTCGCGGCCAGCCACCCGCGCGCCGAGGAGCTTGCGCTTCGCCTGCCCGACGGCGGCCTGGCGTGCTGGGAGGGGCACAGCGAGCTTCTCACGCTCGACCATTCCAAACCCGCCGTCGTCGATTTCGTCGCTGACATCATGCTTCACTGGCTGTGCAAGGGGATCGCCGGGTGGCGCCTCGACGTCGCCTACGCCGTGCCTCCGCGCTTCTGGGCCGAGACGATCGGCCGCGTGCGCGGCGAGTTTCCGAACGCGCTTTTCCTAGGGGAAGCAATCCACGGAGACTACGCGCGGATCGTCGCCGACGGCCGCCTGGACACAGTCACGCAGTACGAGCTGTGGAAGGCGATCTGGAGTTCGATCAAGGACGTCAACTTCTGGGAGCTGGCCTGGGCCCTCGACCGGCAGGCCGAACTGTGCAGGGGCTTCGTTCCGCAGACTTTCGTCGGGAATCACGACGTCACCCGCATAGCCTCGCAGATCGGCGAAACGGGGGCGGCGCTGGCGGCCGCCATGCTTTTCACCCTGCCCGGGATGCCCTCGATTTACTACGGCGACGAACGCGGCGTGCTCGGCGACAAGGGCGAGGGGATTGCGGCCGACGACGGGCTTCGCCCGGCCCTGCCTCCCGAGCCGGGCGAGGGCGACAGGCCGTGGATATACCGCCTTTACCAGGAACTCATCGGCTTGCGGCGGCGCCACCCGTGGATCGCCCGCGGCGAGGTTGCGGTACTGGCCAAGGACAACTCCTGGATCGAATACGAGGTGCGTCCGGGCGGCGAGGGAGGGCTTGAAGGTGCGCCGAACAGCGGCCGGGACGGCGCGGGCCACGCGAACGACGGCCACGCGAACGGCGGCCGCCCGAAGGCGGGCGACGCACTGCGGGTGCGAATCGAGCTCGCCCCTCGCGCGGCCGCGCGGGTCACGGACGCCGCCGGCAACGGGCTGTTTGACTGGCGCGGGCCCGACGGCCCAGCCTGAGCCGAATCGCGCAGCGCTTGGGCTGGAGCCGTTCGCAGCTTTACACGCCTGATGTCCGAAGTTGGCGACGGCCTGAGGCTCGTTTTGAACCTGTAACGCGTTCACCGGGCAGCGAAGCCGTGCCTCTCATAGATTCTGCGAGCCGCGGCATTCTCGCTCTCTACGCGCAAGCCCACCTCCCGATCGCCGACCGCGGCCAGCGCGGCGCCGACGAGCGCGCCTCCGATTCCCCGCCCGCGTTTGCCGGGGGCGACGAAGAGATCGATGATGAAGGTCAGGCCTTCGACGTCGTCCCACGGCGGATTGTCCGTCACGAGAATCGCGCCGACGGGTTCCCCGCCCTCCTCTGCAACTAGGCAGGCCTCGGGAACCCACGTGCCGTAGTCGCCGGCGCTCGTGGCTTCGACGTCGGCGACGGCTTCTTCGCATGTCCCGGCTTCGCCGTCGGGATACGAGCGGAAGTACAGGCGTCCGATCCTTTCGATCGATTCGCGATCCTGAGAAATCCGCCGGATGCAAACGCCTTCTGGGCGCTCCGGCGGTTCGGTGCGCGAAAGACCCGACAAATCGGTGACGCCGCCGGGTCCTGCCGGGCAGCCGACGGGGCCCGCGGAGCGCCCGTCGGTTGTCGCAGGGCGGACGAAGGTAAGCTGCATCGTACTCCTTTCCGAGGCGTTTGCCCTCAAGATTCTAACCGTGAGGCTCGCATCGCACACACCGCGTGAAAAGCCCGCGTCTAAGCTCTAAACAACTCCGTCCGAACAACATACCTTTCCAGATTCAACTATTGATCTCTTAGAGAATTCTGGTTAGACTCATGGTATCAATAGAATCACGCCAAAGGACAGCAAATGACCTTGCTTAACGACCTTTCCATGATCAGCAAGAATCCAGGTCACCACGAGGAGCACGAGCAGCATCGCCGCGGCAACCCGAAAGAACCCGACCGGCGCAGATCGAAAGCGCGTCCCAAGCGTCAACGCCGCAAAGAGCCCTTCGACGCGAGCGTAATCGGCCCCTGCATCGCAGTCTGCGCGGCAGCACTGGCATTCGGTCTCTTTTTCTTCCCCTGGATCGGCGAGCATTCGGGCTGGGATGCGGCTGACGCCTTCGAAAGGTCAGCTGAGGGCGCAACAAGCCGGTCTTCCCTGGGCATCGCGAAATACTCGATGCTCATATCGACGCCCTGCTCAATGCTCGCCGGACTCATTGCGATTGACAGGAAGACGTCGTTCGCGGCGCCGCTCTTTATGTTCATGGGCACATCGGCTGCGGCGCTCTTCTCGATTCCCGCAGTCATTGCGGTCTCTTCTGCAACGAAATTTTCTTTGTTTTCGGGGGAAGACCCCGGGAAGGAAGTCCTCGCGGCTCTGACGCCGATAGGGGTTCCTCTTTTTCTCACGATATCCGCATGCGCCGCGGGTTTCGAGCTTGAACGACGCAGCGAGAATCTGCGCACGCAGATTGACGATCTACGGCGAGAGCTCGACAGCCTGTACACCGACGACGATTCGTGTCCCGAGGGCGACAACGACCTGCACTCCGAGGACGACGATCTCTATCCTGACATCGAGCGCAGAATCAAGGAACTGCACTCCCTCATTCAAAATCTCGAACTGAAGGCGGGAGTGCAAAGGCCGGATGACGCCCGGCAAACGCAGGGCGACGGGGTCGAATCCCGTCAGCAGCCGAACGCTCTTTCCAATTCAGGGCAACCGTCTGACGAGTCCTCCGATTCGCCGCAAACGCGAAGAGAATCCTCCGAGACGGAAGGAACAGGGAAATGACCGGCGAACCCGATGTCTTCGACTACTACAGCGACTCAGAGTCGGAAGCTTTTTCGAAAACCAACGCCAAGCCGGCATTGCTCATGCTTATTCTCCTGACTTTGGCCACTGCAGCCGTGTCGATTCAGGCCCACTGGCTCGACAATCACACCTTCTACAGTTCCGCCGAAGCCGCCGATATCGAAGGTTACCTTCTGTCGCTCACCGGACGGCCGTTGATCGTACTGATTCCTTGCGCATACATCCTCGCAATCGTGACTTTGGCGAATCGAACCGTTATCGCGTGCTCTATCCTGTCGGTCGTCGTCAACGCCTTGGCCCTTGTTGCCGCGGTTCCCCTAGCGGTTTACGTATCGAGAGGGCACGAGTGGATCGTGATGTTTCCACTTCCCCCCGCCCTTTTCGCTTTGTCCGTGGCCGCAGCGAGCGCCGACCTGCGAAACAAGATCAAGTCCGCCCATGAACTGTTTTAAAGCGCGAATGATCTCAAGTCCGGAGCAGAAAGGGACGTGAGCAAGAAAAGTACCTTGCCACATTATAAGTTCCAAAATTTGGTCCTGATCATGCAGCAGGGAACTTTTCATAGGCGGATCGCACGACGGCGAACCGCACGACAGGATGCCACGCGATCGACCCCAAATCGGGCAGAAATCCCCCAAATCACCCGGAAACCGAGCCGAAGCGGGACGGTTTAATCGAAGAGACTGCGCAGCACCGCGTCGGACGCGGCAGCGAGTTCGGCGACGTCGAACACCAGCATATCCTCGGAGCTTCCCGCCAGGTCGGCAGCCTCCGACCCGGCGGCCGATGCCGCAGCGAGCGAGCCGGCAGCGGCAGCAGACGACTCGGCAGGCAGGTCGGCAGCCTCCGTCGCGTCGGCGTCGGCGCCCGCCCCGTCGGGGGGCCACAGCTCGGCGGCAAGCTGGATCGCAAGCAGCTCCCCGCCAGTCGTCCCCAAGCGCACGGCCGCAACGCCCTCGGCCTCGGCCGCGCGCAGCACGAGGTCGAGACAGCCTTCGGGCACTGCGAGCACCGCGCGGGCCTGCGACTCCGAGAAAAGCGCGGTGAAGCTGTCGATTCCCTCGCGCGAGGCCAGATCCGTCAGATCGACAGACGCGCCGACCCCTGCCCGCACGGCCATGTCGGCAAGCGCCTGGACGAGGCCCCCGTTGGAAACGTCGTGCGCCGCGGCCAGGACGGGTCCAAGTTCGCCGGTGTCGGCGTCGTGCAATGCCAAAAGCACGCGCCCCAACGCCATTTCCGCCTGAAGGTCCGCCTTCGGCGGCCGCCCGCCGAGATGCCCGTGAATCGCGCGCGCCCAGGCGGAGCCGTCAAGCTCGGCGCGGGTGCGGCCAAGCAGCACGACGGCGAGTCCGTCCTCCCGCCAACCGGACGGCACGGCGGTGCGCACGTCGTCCATGACTCCGAGGACGCCGACGACGGGCGTCG
>ERZ773099.1360-NODE-1360-length-18156-cov-10.298271_pt1 | contig 18156 bp, 10 predicted proteins | sample MGYA00511120_ERZ773099 | MGnify/ENA primary metagenome ERZ773099 (study PRJEB29015, sample SAMEA2738012) | human oral metagenome | biome: human oral; feature: human-associated habitat; material: dental | place: China | collected 2104 ...
ATCGCGCCGCGAACATCGCCCGGCGGCCGCGAAGGTAGCGGTCTTTGATCACGCGAGGGTTGATCGGCCGAGCCTCGCGCTTGACGCCCGGATTGGCCGCCGGGCCTCCGCCGCCCGAAGCCAGAAGCGGGTCTGTCTGGTCGAGCCTGCTCAGGCGCATCGACAGCCCGGGCAGAATGAGCAGGAAGATGCCAAGGAGGCTCGTGGCGACGACGGCGACGCGCTCGTGCGAATCGGTGAGCGCCATGTTGACCGCGCCGACGGCGCCCAGCGAGATGCCGGCGACCGCGGGGGCGAACATGATTTCCTTCCATTCGCTCAGCAGCGGCATCGTCAACATGGCGGCGATCGAGCAGCAGAACCCGCCCAGCGCCATGTCGAGGCCGAAGGAGACGGGCGGACTGGGCACGGAAAAGCCGCACGCCCCGACGATCACCGAGGAGACGAGGGCGAGCGCTGCGGCGTGGGTGTGCCTTTCGCCGCGCTGAAGCGCCCAGATGACGCCGATCAGCAGGATCGCCATGCCGCCCAGGATGATCGGTATGGAGATTCCCGCAAGCGGCCGCGCCATGCACAGGAGGATCGCCGAGGCGACGAGGAGCGTTATGGCCGCCCCGGTTGCGACCCCGGCGGCGTCGGAGTCCGTCCAGGGCCTGTTGGTCTCGTTGACGACGTCGGCGACGGCCTCGATCGGATCGTCGTACTTCTTCTCGATCTCCTTCACCCTGGGCGAGAGCATGAGAAGCGTGCCGTCGCTGATTCCCTGGGCCTTCAACGTGAGGGACTGGTCCACCACCTGCCCGTTGGGGGTGGTGAGGATGAACCCTCGCGAGACCATGCGCGGAGTCACCGAGACGAAGCGACGGACGACGCTCGGGATGAGCTCGACCACCGGCATGTTGGAGGGCAAGAGGATGTCTGCCCGCTTCTCCTCGTGTATGAGGGTCGTTCGGATGAAGTTTTCTTTTCTCTCAGGCATCGCTCACTCGATTCGTGACGGCGGATGGATGGATCATGAAGTTCCCCCTGTTCGAACAAGGGTGATGAGGCCCGTGCCCGCGAGGGCCAGGGGAAGGGCCCAGGCGCAGGCGAGGCTTTGGACGATGTCGGCTATGCGGGTGAAGGAAAGGGGCCTCCAACCGCGGGAAATGGGAATGCTCACAAGGAGAATCGTGAAGGCGACGCACGTGAGGACGACGACGGGGGGCACCGGCTCCTTTATGAACCCCCGGGCGCCGGCGAACGCCGCGCCGCAGAGGGCCATCGCCGCGACCGTCGCCCTTGGGATGACTCGAACGTATATCGCTGCCGCTGTCCGCGGCACGAGGAGGAAGGCCAGAGCGACGAAGGCGATCGAAACCCCCGCCACAACGCCCTGCCATCCTCCGCGGAGGGCGGCGCGGGTCATCGTCGGCAGCATGACGAGGGCCGCCGAGCAGAGAATGGCCGTCCACAGGCGGTTGCGGGCAGTGCCGGCCGCGATGAGGTCGGCGGTCTCCTGCGGCGTGATCTTGTCGAGCTTCTTCGGCTCGGCGTGCCTGACGGAGCGGGCTTCGCGCACGATGGTCGCCTCGTCGATGAGCCTTTCGACGGGAATGCTTATCGAGAACCCCGGAAGGGCCTGGATGAGCGGCGCGGACAGGCCGAACAGGCCGGCCAGCAGCAGTTCGATCTTGACGCCGAGGAGCAGGAATGCGAGGCCGCCCACGGAGACGATGAGGCCGAGCGCCGCGCAGTCTCCCGCCACCCGGGCCGTTGCGACGTCGTTGCGTCCGCGCCACGCCCACCGCATCGCGGCGAGGATCCCGGCGGCTGCGAAGGCGCTGACGAGGGCCTGGTATTTGGCGTCGTCGGGATTGGACGCCGTCGCCAGGAAACCCGCTGTCATGCCGCAGGTGACGGCCGCGAGAGTCTCGGAGACGGGGTGCCCCATGTTGGGGCGCAGCGAGTAGAGCAGTCCGAGGAAAAGCATCGTTCCGGCCGCCGTCAGCGCCTGCCATTCCGGGACGAGCGGGCTCCTGAGGAAGACGAGGAGCGACAGGACCACGGAGACGAGCATTCCCACAATCGAGACTGCGGGGGAGAACGCGGCCTCGGGCGAGGCCGCGTTGGGTTTGAAGTCTTCGAGGGTCACCTCGAAGTCCGGCCCGGGCGGTTGGAGCACCACGAGCGCCCCGTTGCGGATCTCCCTGCCCACAACCAAGGCGCCGGGAAGCTTGTCGCCGGCGACGGTGCAGGGCACGAGGTCTGGCGGCACCCTGCGGATCTTGAGGACCTGCGCGAGCGTCAAGCCCGCCGGCGCGACGACGTCGTGGCTCTTCCCCTGCACCACGATGGTGAGGTATGAAACAGACGTTGAAGTGGCGGCCATGCTTCCCCTCGGTCGAAAGCTGCGTGTGTACGTTCTCGTCCACAATAGCGCGCTGCGTGGGTCCGCGCTCGGTGGAGTACTCCCCGTAAACTTACAGAAAACCTCACTAACCGGCGCGGTTTCGGTGAATAAGGGAGTGGATTCGGAGGAAAGCGAGGATGAACACGCTCGAGCGAATCCGTTTTGCTCAGTATGATCCATAGAGGGGCGCGCCGCGATCCGCAGAGGCGATCCGCAGGTCGGCCCGCGCCCTTCGCACATCCACGCGGGAAGAGAACGAATCTGGAGGACAGCACGTGGCAACGACGAAACGTCAGGCGCCGAAAGCGCCGCCGCAGGAGGTCGTCGAGCTCAAGGCTCCGCCTGAGATTCAGCGGTCGGAAGGCTTGACCGGCGCTTTGGCCATGATCCTTCCCATGTTCGGGTCGATGGGCATGATGGTGGTCATGGCGATGTCCGGCAACCGCTCGCCGAGGATGATCCTGATGTCCGGCCTCTTCGTCGTGGCGATGCTTTGTGTGGCCTTTCTCAACATCTACCGCAACCGCGTCCAGTTCAGGAACTCCGTCACGGGAAGCCGACGCGAATACCTCGCCTACCTGGCCAAGACCAGGCAGAACGCCCGCAAGGCCGAGGACATGCAAAGAGAGTTCGCCAACTGGTTTTTGCCCCACCCCGGCGACATTCCCGTGATCCTCGAGGAGGGCACGCGAGTGGGCGAGCGCGAACCGTCCGACGAGGAGTTTCTCCTGACGCGAGTCGGAGCGGCGAACCAGCCCTTCACCTTGGACTACACGAAGGCCGAGGCTTCGGCCGTGGCCGAGGCCGACCCCGTCGCCGAGTCCGCCCTCGTCCAGTTCGAGGGGCTCTACAAGGGGCTCGACGAGCTGCCCCTGGGCGTCAATCTTTCGACGATCGCCCGCCTGCAGATCATCGGCAACTCGCCGGCCAAGGCCCGGGCCGTGGCGCGTTCGGTGCTCGTTCAGATCTCAACCTTCACCAAGGCCTCCGACGTCCGCATCGCCGTGCTCACCAGCACGGCCCACTGGGACGAATGGGACTGGATCAAATGGCTTCCCCATGCCGGCTCCGACCGAATCTTCGACTCCATCGGCCCGGCCCGCATGATCGACGTCGATCCGACGAACATCATGGACCTCCTGCCCGACGGCATCGCCGACCGCCCCCGCTTCGTCTCCGACCAGAGCACAACCGAGCTTCCCCACCTCGTCATCGTCAACGACGGCCTCACCATCCCGCCCGACCATCCGATTATCACCGAAGACGGAGTTTTGGGCGTGACCGTCGTGGAGATTCCGGCCAACTGGGAGTCGCTGACGGACGCGAACACAGTGCGCGTCGTGCTGGGGGAGGGTGACAACCTCGAGCTTTTGCAGATCGGCTTCGAGCCGGTCAGCGGCCATTCGCACACCCTTTCCGTGGTTCAGGCCGAAGCCGCCGCCAGGCGCCTGGCCACGCAGGCGCTCATACAGACCGACGCCGCGGCGTCGGGCGCCGCCGTCGACGCCCCCGGGGAGGCCTCCGCCGAGCTCGTGGACCTCCTGGGGCTGGGCGACGTCCGCGACCTCGACACGAACATCGCGTGGAGGCCGCGCCTGGAACGCGACCGCCTGCGCGTGCCCATCGGCCTGACCCCCGAGCACAAAACGGTTTACCTGGACATCAAGGAGTCGGCGCTCAACGGAATGGGCCCGCACGGCCTCATCATCGGCGCGACGGGCTCTGGAAAGTCCGAGGTGCTGCGAACCCTCGTTTTGGCGCTGGCCATGGCGCATTCCTCCGAAGAGCTCAACTTCGTGCTCATCGACTTCAAAGGCGGCGCGACCTTCGCGGGCATGGCGAAGATGCCCCACGTCTCGGCGATCATCACCAACCTCGGCGAAGACCTCACCCTGGTCGACCGCATGGAGGACGCCCTTCGCGGCGAGATGAACCGGCGCCAGGAGCTCCTGCGCGCGGCCGGAAACTTCAAGAACATCCACGATTACGAGCGCGCCCGCAAGAACGGCCGCACCGAGCTCGTCCCGCTTCCCGCGCTTCTCGTGGTGGCCGACGAGTTCTCCGAGCTCCTAGCGGAAAAGCCGGACTTCGTCGACATGTTCAACCAGATCGGCCGCCTCGGCCGATCCCTGGGCGTTCACCTTTTGCTTTCCTCGCAGAGGCTCGAAGAGGGCCGTTTGCGCGGCCTGCAGGAGCACCTGTCCTACCGCATCGGCCTGCGCACCTTCTCCGCGCAGGAGTCGCGCGGCGTCATCGGCGGCTCCGAGGCCTACGAGCTCCCCGCCATCCCCGGCGTCGGATACCTCAAGCCCGACGCCAGCAGCGGGCTCATCAGATTCCGCGCCTCCTACGTTTCCGGGCCTCCGCCCAGGCGGACCGAGCTGAGCGCCGCCCTCGGATCCGGCGAGGTCCAAGAGGTGGAGATCCTCGACTTCACCGCCAAGCCTTTGCGCCTGGAGACGGAGCAGGTCGAGAAGGTCGAAGAGGATGCGGGCCCGGAGGAGGACGAGCTCGGCGACTCCGGCATCCCCGGGGTGCCGAACACCACCTTCGACATCGCCGTCGCCCGGATGGCCGGCAAGGGGCCGGACGCCCACCAGGTGTGGCTGCCGCCGCTCAACGTCCCGGCCACGCTCGACAGCCTCATGCCGGATCTTCGCGTCTCCCCCGTCCTCGGCCTGCATTCGCCGAAGTGGCGCGGCGCCGGCCAATTCACGATCCCCGTGGGCGACGTCGACCGCCCGCTCGAGCAGCGCAGGGACATCCTCACCCTCGACCTCTCCGGCGCGGGAGGCCACCTTGCGATCATCGGCGGCCCGCAGTCCGGAAAGTCGACCTTCGCGCGAACCGTCGTCGGCGCGCTGGCGCTGACCCACACGCCGATAGAGATCCAGATCTACGCGATGGACTTCGGCGGCGGCACGTTCGCCGGAATGAGGGACCTCGCCCACATGTCCGGCGTCGCCCTGCGAAGCGACGAGACCCGCGTGCGCCGCATGTTCGCGGAGATCAAGTCGATCGTCGACGACCGCGAGCGGTACTTCGCCGCCCAGGGAATCGAATCGATGTCGGCTTATAGGCGCATGCGCGCCGAGGGGAAGGCCGACGACGGATACGGCGACATCTTCCTGGTGGTCGACGGCTGGCAGGCGCTGCGGTCCGACTTCGACGAGCTCGAGATGCGCTTGCAGGATCTCATTCCCCGCGGCCTGAACTTCGGAATGCACGTCATCGCCACGGCGCTGCGGTGGATGAACTTCCGCACCGCCGTCAAGGACATGTTCGGCTCGCGAATCGAGCTGCGCCTGGGCGACGCCCTCGATTCGGAAATCGACAGGAAGCTCTCGCGGAATGTGCCCACCGGCGCCCCCGGGCGCGGCCTCGAGCCGTCCAAGCACCACATTCTCGGCGCGCTTCCCCGAGTGGACGCCGACCACAACCCCGAGAACCTCTCCGAGGGCGTCAACGACTTCGTCGAGAACGTCAACAAGCTGTGGACCGGTCCGCGGGGCCCGAAGCTGCGCGTGCTGCCGGACAAGGTCTCGATCGAGCAGGTCCGCCGCAGGGTCAGCAAGGACGATCGCAGGGTCCTTTTGGGGCTCGGCGAGTCCCGCCTGGAGCCCTTCGGAATCGACTTCGACGCGAATTCCCACTTCTTCTTCTTCGGAGACCAGAAATCCGGGAAGACAGCCACTTTGCGGCTCATTTGCTCGGAAATCGCCCGTTTGTACACGCCGCAGCAGGCGCAGATCTTCGCTGTGGACTACCGAGGCTCGCTCCTCGGCGAGCTGCCCGAAGGCTACGTGGGCCGTCATCTGCGCAACGCGGCCGAGGCGACCGAGCAGCTCAACGGTCTGGCGCAGTTCCTTGGGACGCGCGTTCCCGGCTCGGACGTCACTGCCAAGCAGCTGCGCGAGCGCAGCTGGTGGAAGGGCCCTGAGGCGTGGGTCGTCGTCGACGATTACGACCTCGTCGACAATTCCCAGGGCAATCCGGTCAGGGCCCTCGTTCCGATGATGGCGCAGGCGCGCGACGTCGGCCTGCACATCATCGTCGCCCGCCGCATGGGAGGCGCGAGCAGGGCCATGTACGGCTCCCCCGTCATTCAGGCGATGAACGACCTCGCCTCGCCCGCCATGCTCCTGCCCGGCAACCCCGAAGAGGGCGCCGTCCTCGGCCGGATCCGGCCCCAGGAAGGCATGCCCGGCCGCGGCCAGTTCCGCTCGCGCGAAGTCAATCGCGAGCTGATACAGGTGGCGTGGCTCGACTCGGCGGTCTCTTACGACTAGAAGGCGGTCTCCGCGGATCCCCTCGCCGCTTCATCGCTGGCAGCCGGGGCACCAGAAGAGGCGGCGGCCGGCCATCTCCTTCTCCGCCACGGGCGTGCCGCATTTCAGGCACGGCCTTCCCGTGCGGTGGTAGACCGCGAAGCGTTGGGCCTCCGGGTCTTCGACGTCGGCGCCCTCGCCGCCGTTTGCCGCCGGGGCCTTGGCGGGTTCGGGCCGCAGGCTTTCCGGGACCGTGCGTATGACGCCGTCGGGAACGTCGGCCTGCATCGTCTCAACGAGGTCGTCCCACAGGGCTTTCAGGCGCTCGGCTGAAACCTTGTTGCCGGGCCGCAGAGGCGAGATGCCGACCCGGAAAAGGCAGTCGGCGCGGTAGATGTTTCCCGGCCCTGCGGCGATTGACTGGTCGAGAACCAGCTGGCCCACCGGCGACCTCCTCCGCCGAACCGCCTCGACGAAGCGCTCGCGGTCCCCGGGCTCGTTGCGAACGGGGTCGGGGCCGAGCTTGGAGACGGCGGCCCGCACGCCCGGCCCGTCCAGGGTCTCGCATCGCGAGGGGCCCGTGAGGTCGGCCGCAAGCCCATTGGCGGCGAGTCGCAGCCGCACCGTGCTGCCCGCGCCGACGTTGACCGCGCTGTGGTTGCCGCTGCGGACGCCGGCGCCGACGATCGCGTCCGAGCCTTCGCCCGTGAAGTGCCACCTGCCGTACAGGCCCAGATGGATGTGAAGCCATACGGGCCCGTCGTCGCCCAGGCATGTGCCGCTCGAAGGCTCGCCGTCGGCGCGCGTGAAGGGACTTCCGTCGGCGAACGGCATGAAAAAGTGCTTGCCCCACGCTTCGGCCCGGCCGGCCGTGAGCCCGTCCAGGCGGTGCGCGCCGTCGGAAAAGCGCCCCTGCGGGGAAGACGCGACGACGACGGCGCCCTCGAACCTCTCGTTGATTAGGCGCGCGATGCGGTGAATCGCCTGACCTTCCGGCATGGCCTCCCTTTCTCCTCGTGCGTGCGCTTCGTGCGCGTTCCTGGGCGCGTTTCCCGGTGTGCGCGTGCGTCTCCCCGTGTGTGCGCTTCGTGCCGTTCGCGCGTCTCGCCGCGCATCCCGGCGGTTGCGCCTGCGGGCCCCGCCGATTTCCGCGGCAGCGGCGCCGCACCTCGCGATTCCGCCAAGGGCGGCGTTGGAAACTGCGGATTCCGGCGTCGGCGATCATCCTACCCGCGATCGCCGGGGAGGCGCCGATCCGAGTTGTCTGGCGCTCTTTTCCACTGGTCTTCCTTTCCCGAGCCGCCGCAATGGGAAGGTTCCACATTGTGTCAGCGGCGGCATGTTCGCCCGAGAGATAGGTAGAGTCCGTTGATATAAGCAAAAACCCAAAACAGTCGATCATTCGATAGGAGACGTGATTGCGATGACACACCGTTTTCCAGGCAAGCGCCGCCTAGTTTCAGGCCGGCGTCGACTCTTTCCAGGCAAGCGCCGCCTTGCCGCGCGCGGCATGTCCCTGACTGTCGCCGCAGGCCTGTCCCTCGCCGCGCTGGGGGCGTGCTCGGTCGGAGGCGAATCCGGCAAAGACGCTTCTGGCGGCAAAACTTCGCATGCCGGCAAGGATCCTTCTGGGAGCAAATCCTCGGCGAGCGACGGAACGCGGCCGAAAAGCTCCCCGTCGCAGCGCTTCAAGGGCAATGTGACGGAAGTTCCCTTCTGGAACTTCCCCACGAAAATGAAAAACTGGAAAGTCGACTTTGTGGAAAAGGACGGCAAGTTCCTTTCGAAGAGCAAGAAGGGCTGCTACCTCGCCGCCGAGCAGCAGTATGTCAGCGGAGCCGAGGGAGGGGACCAGAAGGTCACGCAGGAGCTGGCAAACCGGCTTCTCGGCCAGCTGCAACAGAGCATGTCTGATTTCCGCTCCGAGCCTTCCGGAAGAACGAAAGTGCACGGCGCGAAGGGGACGGACGTCGACGGCGTAGCGAGCATGGCGACCTACACCGGAAATGACGGGAAAAACTACCGCGGCTGGTATTGGTTCCGCACGTTCACGGCGAACCCGCCGGCCATACTCGTGCGAGTCAACTACACATGCCCGGCGTCGGCGTATTCGGAGTCGGAGCTGACGAAGATCGTCGAAAAGAGCGACTTGTCGATCGGAGGCGACGTTGCGGGCGGCTTTGGAAGCTAGCCGCCCGCGACGCCGGATCGGCGGCCGACGTGGACGTCGAACTTGCCGACGGGTGACCTCGACACGGGCGTCGGACCGCTGACCGGAGGCATCGACGGACCGCCACGTCCGTGAGCCGTCCTTGTGCAAATAAACTTGAGTGGAATAGACTCAATCTCAGTGGCGTTGCCTTCTATAGACACAGTCTTCTATAGACATCGACGCCGTCCCTCAAGGACGCAAAGGAAAGTGAAAGGCTTATGGACAAACTGACGACCAAATCGCAGGAGGCGCTCGCCGAGGCCATTCGGCTTGCGACCGACGCGGGCAACCCGCAGGTCGAGCCCCTTCACCTGCTCGCCGCGCTCCTCGCCCAGCAGGGCGGGGTGGCCGTGGCGCTTCTCGACGCCGTCGGCGTCAACCGCGGGGAGGTCGAATCTCGCGTGAACGCCGCGCTCGCGGCGCTGCCGGCCTCCGAAGGGTCTTCGGTGCAGCAGCCGGGGGCCTCCCGCACGCTCTCCCGCGTCATCAGCGACGCCGGCAAGGAGGCGACCGCCCTGGGCGACGCCTACATTTCGACCGAGCACCTGCTCATTGCCGTCGCGGCCTCGCAGAGCCAGGCGGGCGAGATCTTGCAGTCGGCGGGCGCGGGGCGCGAACAGCTCGCGGCCGTGCTGCCGAATGTGCGCGGCAGCGCCAAGGTCACGAGCCCGGACCCCGAGGGCACGTTCCAGGCCCTCGAAAAGTACGGGGCGGATCTGACGGCGGCGGCCCGCGAGGGCAAGATGGACCCGGTGATCGGCCGAGACTCGGAGATTCGCCGCGTCGTCCAGGTGCTCTCGCGGCGCACGAAGAACAATCCGGTGCTCATCGGCGAGCCCGGCGTCGGCAAGACGGCCGTGGTGGAGGGCCTTGCCCAGCGCATCGTCGACGGCGACGTGCCGGAGTCCCTGCGCGGCAAGCGGCTCATCCAGCTCGACGTCGCCTCGATGGTGGCGGGCGCGAAGTACCGCGGCGAGTTCGAGGAGCGTTTCAAGGCGGTTCTCCAGGAGATTAAGGATTCGGCCGGCGAGATCGTGACGTTCATCGACGAGATCCACACGATCGTCGGCGCGGGCGGCGGCTCCGAGGGCGCGATGGACGCGGGAAACATGCTCAAGCCGATGCTCGCGCGCGGCGAGCTGCGGCTGATCGGCGCCACCACGCTGGACGAGTACCGCGAGGGCATCGAGAAGGACCCGGCCCTGGAGCGGCGCTTCCAGCAGGTGTACGTGGGCGAGCCCTCGGTGGAGGACACGGTGGCGATCCTGCGCGGAATCGCGCCGAAGTACGAGGCGCACCACAAGGTGACGATCTCCGACGGCGCGCTTGTGGCCGCCGCGACGCTTTCGAACCGCTACATTCCAGGGCGCCAGCTGCCGGACAAGGCCATCGACCTCGTCGACGAGGCCGCCTCGCGCCTGCGCATGGAGCTCGATTCCTCGCCCGAGGAGATCGACGCCCTGCAGCGGCAGGTGGACCGCCTCAAGATGGAGGAGGCCTACCTGGTTGAGACGGAGACGAAGGACGACGCCGCGGCCGCCGACCGGCTGGAGAAGCTGCGGGCCGAGCTTGCGGACAAGTCCGAGGAGCTCGCCGCCCTCAACGCGCGGTGGGAGTCCGAGAAGGCCGGGCGCAACCGCGTCGGCGAGCTGAGGGTGAAGCTTGACGAGCTGCGCACGGAGCTCGAACGCGCCGTCCGCGAGGGTCGCTACGAGGACGCCGGCCGCCTACAAAACGGCGACATTCCGGCGATCGAGGCCGAGATCGCGGAGGCCGAGGCGCAGGAGCTCGCCGAGGCCGACGCCGACGTCGAACCGATGATCGCCGAGCGTGTGGACGCCGACGAGATCGCGGAGGTGATCTCCGCGTGGACGGGCGTGCCCGTCGGGAAGCTGCTGCAGGGGGAGACGGAGAAGCTGCTGTCCATGGAGGACGTCCTGGGCAGGCGGCTCATCGGCCAGAAGAAGGCGGTGGCGAGCGTTTCGGACGCTGTGCGCCGCTCGCGCGCCGGCGTCGCCGACCCGAACCGGCCGCTCGGCTCGTTCCTGTTCCTGGGGCCCACGGGCGTGGGCAAGACGGAGCTGGCGAAGTCGCTGGCTGAGTTCATGTTCGACGACGATCGCGCGATCGTGCGCATCGACATGTCGGAGTATTCGGAGAAGCATTCCGTCTCGCGTCTGGTGGGCGCCCCTCCGGGATACGTGGGCTACGAGGAGGGCGGCCAGCTGACGGAGGCCGTGCGGCGCCGCCCGTATTCGGTGATTCTGCTGGACGAGGTCGAGAAGGCGAATCCGGACGTTTTCGACATTCTGCTGCAGGTGCTCGACGACGGCCGCCTGACCGACGGCCAGGGGCGCACGGTGGACTTCCGCAACGTCATCCTCGTGCTCACCTCCAACCTGGGCAGCCAGTTCCTCATCGACCCGCTGCTGAGCCCCGAGGAGAAGCGCAAGGAGGTCATGGCGCAGGTGCGCGCCTCCTTCAAGCCCGAGTTCCTCAACCGGCTCGACGACACCCTCGTCTTCGACCCGCTGAGCAAGGAGGAGCTGGGCCGGATCGTGGAGATCCAGCTGGCCAAGATGCAGGAGCGCCTGGCGGGCCACCGGCTCACCCTGTCGGTCACCGACGCCGCCCGCGCCTGGCTCGCCGACGAGGGCTACGACCCCGCCTACGGGGCGCGGCCGCTGCGCCGCCTGGTCCAGCGCGAGATCGGCGACGAGCTGGCCCGCATGATCCTGGCCGGGGAGGTCCTGGACGGTCAGGAGGTCGTCGTGGACGTCAGCCCCGACGGCGTGCTCGCCGGGCTCACCCTGACCGCTCGCGGTGAGGCCTGGGCGCCGTCCGCAACCAGCGCCGTGTGAGCCTGGCGGGCCGGGCGGGCGGGTCCCAACGTCAACGGAGCTTCGTCACGTGAACGTACCTTTCTCCCATCTTTCTGGGGGTAGACCTCAGAAGGATGGGAGAAAGGTACGTTGACGTTGGGAAGGTACGTTCATGTTCCGGTGCGCTCCACGCGGGCGCCCGCACACCCGGCCGACCCGTCGGCCCTGCGCCGAGATCGGTCCAGCGGAGCCCGGTGCGCGCCGGCTGGGTTCCGCTGGACCGGAAGCTGGACGCTCTCTCGCGCCCTCGCCCTCCCGCGAGCCCGCGCTCATCGCCGCCTCCGTGTGCACCGGTGCTCCCGCGCGCCCTCGGCCCCCGCGCCGCCCGACCCGTGTCATGAAGCCACGGGATCATGCCGGCGCCGTCGTGTCTGAGGCCGCCGATCGTCGTAGGGCTGCGTGGGATGGGCGCTCCCCCGACCAGCGGAGCACCCAGTCCCGGAGTCAATCATCCGGGTTAGGTCCGCGGGTCAGTACTGGCCATTGGGGTAGTACGGTTGCTGGCCCTGGCCGGGCTGGCTGTAACCCGGCTGACCGGGCTGGGCGTAGCCGGGCTGACCGGGTTGGGCGTAGCCGGGCTGACCGGGTTGACCGGGCTGGGCATAGCCGGGCTGGGCGTAGCCGGGCTGGCCCTGGCCGGGCTGGGCATAACCCGGCTGACCCGGCTGGGCGTAGCCGGGGGCCATGCCCGGGTTCGCCATGGGGGCGCCGGGGTAGACCGCCTGCTTCTTCTTCTGTACGACGAGGACGTAGTAAGCCACTCCGCCAGCGGCGGCGAGGAGCACCAAGATTACGAGGATAATGGCGACATAGGGCGTGCCGTGGCCTGCCCCTGTGGCCTTTAGGTCCCTGGTCTCTCGCTCGGCGTGCTTCCATGTGACGGTGTTCCCGGACTTCTCGCCGTCACCGGAGACAGATGAGGCCTTGCCCGGGAAGGTCACCGAGATCTCTGCGCCGGAGTAGAATGAGTAAGTTGAGTAGTAGCTGTTCGTGTAGGTAAAGTTGTTGCCGTCGCGCTCGATCTTCCCGTAGAAGAGGAAGTCCCGGTTGTACTGCTTCATGGACAGGTTGCTGAACGTAGACTCACATGTATCGTTCTTGGAGTCGTAGTCCCTCTTCACCTTGGCTGTGATCTCTGGGTCGTAATTGTCGAAGAAGCTGTCGCACGTTGATCGGTCGAAGGAACTGCTCGTGTATTTGATATCCACTTTGATGTCGTCCTCCTTGATGATCTCGATCGAGGCGGTGAAAGAGATCGAGTCGGCGGCAGCGGTAGGCGAGATGCCGATGACGCCGATGAGGACGAGGGCTGGGACGGTCGCGGCCGCGGCGAGCCTGCGGAGGGCATGGGGAAGGTGTATGACCTCATATTCTACGGAACCGGCGGCCGGGCGTACCGCATGTGGCGCTGGTGACTCGTGACGTCTTCGCGGCATCGCTCGCCTCCAGCCACGAGCTGTCGGTGCTAGGGGAGGGCGTGGTGCGGGCCGCGGATCAGCGCTGCTGATCCGCAGGACCATACGGCCGCAGGCCCGGCTGGGTGTAGCCCGGCTGGCCGGGTACCTGAGGCTGGTTGTGGGCGCTCACCGGTGCAGTGGCGCTGGAAGGTGTCTTTCGACGATTAAGGACGATGAGTGCAATGACGCCGCAGGCGACGACAACGGCGACGCCGCCCGCGATGACCCACGTCCAGAACAGGCTCCGCGAGTTTCTGTCCTCGATAGAGCCTCTGCTGTTCTTCTTGTCCCTGTCTGCAGCCGTCCCCTGGGCCGGAGCGCTGGCCGAGTCTTCGCCTTCGGCCCTGAGCGAGTCGAGGGAGTCGATGTCGGACCAGGTGACCGTGTTTCCGTCTGTCTGAGCGTGCTCGTCGCTGCTTATGACGTTGCCAGGGAAAGTGACCTTGACGGTCGCGCCGATACCCTTCATGTCGGAGAGATCGGAGGACTCGAAGACGTACGTGCTGCCCCTGTGATTGATGTTCAGGCCTTTGCCGTCTTTCGAGTTGTCAATGCTTGTGCCGGCCATAGACAGGATGCACTGATCGCCCTGGACTCTTGTGCTGACGTCGGCGCTCGAGTCGTCGACGGTTATCAGGTCCTTGGTGCAGTAGAGGCTGGGGGGAGTACCGTCGCTCTTCATGGTGAGAGTCATGTCGAAAGTGTCATGCTCGTGGATGTCGAACTCGAAGGAGCTTGTGGTACTTCCTGAGCCGGGGGCGGCGGTGGCCGTGGGCGGGGCGCTGGTGACGCCGATGATGCCGAGGGCGAGCACGGTTGCTGCCACGATGAGTCGGTGCAGCCTGGTGCGGGGGAGGGCGCGCATGCAGGCGAGTCTACGGGCACAGGCCCGAGGTGCGCCATTGTGCAAGGCCGCGGAACCATTTGTTCCCGGGCGTCCTGCTGTCCGGGGAAATCGTGGTTCTGGTCCTGCGCCGAATGAAGCTGAGCGAAATAGGAGGCGGTGCGGGCTCAGTACTGCTGATTGGGGTTGTACGGCTGCTGACCGGGCTGACTGTAACCCGGCTGACCCGGCTGGCCCGGCTGGCCCGGCATCGGCTGGCCCGGCTGGGCGTAACCCGGCTGGCCCGGCTGACCGGGCTGTCCCGGCATCGGCTGACCCGGCATCTGAGGCTGACTGTAGACGCCGGCCGGTGCGCCGAGCTGCTTCTTCTTGCGGTTGGTCAGCACAATGGCGGCCGTGATGCCGCCTCCGATGGCGATGACGACAAGAACGCCGACTATGATCCATACCCAGGACGGGCCCGGGGAGTCTTTGCCTTCGGCGCTGATTGAGTTGAGAGAGCTGAGATCGGACCAGGTGACGGTGTTCCCGTTGGTCTTCGCCTTGCTGTCCGCCTTGGTGACCTTGCCGGGGAAGGTGACCGACATGGTCGCGTCAGTTTCTTCCATGCTGGAGAAATCGGATGCCGAGAAAATGAACTTGCTTCCCTTGTGCTCAATTCTCATGCTGTCGTCGTTCTTCATCTTGGAGATTTCCGCGCCTTTGATGGACATGATGCACTGATTGCCGTCAGTGTTCAGGTCGGTGGTGGCGTTGGGCTGGTTCTGGAGCTCCAGCGAGTCCTTTATGTCCTGTGTGCAGTAAATGCTGGGGGATATGCCTTCCATCTCCATCGTAATGGTCAGGTCGACCGTCTCATTCTTATGGATGTCGATCTGGTACGCGGACGTCACTTTCATGCTGCCCGAGCCGGGAGCGGCGGAGGCGGGCGAGGCGCCGACAACGCCGATGAGGGCGAAGACGAGGACGCTCATCGCCGCGGTGAGACGATGCAGGCCGGTACGGACGCGAAGAGTGCTCATGGCGGGGAGTCTACGGCATAACGCAGGCCGCGGAAGTGGGCCTGTCGACTGTGGCTTGCAAAAAGTGCCGGCCGCCGGAGCGCGGGGACGGGGCGCGGATCGTGACTCGATCCCGGCGGCCGGGGCCTTATGGTGGCATGGTGGCCGCTCGGCCGGGTTGGTCGGGTGAGTGCGGGCGAGCCGGCCGGACTGGCGGGCGGGTTCGGGCGAGACTGTGTGGGGTCGTCTCTCCGCACAGTCTACGGCGGCCCGTACCGCCCATCGGGGTCATACGGGTACTGGCCTGGCTGCGCGTGCCCGGACTGACTGTAGTCCGGCGGCCAGGGCTGGGTGTAGCCGGTCTGGCTGCTGCGGTTCGACCAGCTCGGCTGTGTGTAGGCGGGCTGCGCATAGCCGGGCTCGGCCTGTCCGGGCTGGCTGTAGCCCGGCTGCGCGTGCTCGGGCCGGGTCGCTCCCCACTGGTAGGGCATGCTGGCTTGGCCGTAGGGTACGGGCGGAGTGTCGGCTGCCGAGCGCCTCCGGCGTACGCTCACTGTGGTGACGAGCGCGACTCCGCCTCCCACAACCATGGCGGCGACGCCGACACCGGCAATCCGCGCCCAGGGCGGGCCCGAGGAGTCCTTCCCGATCGCATGCAGGTCTCTGCCTTCGGCCAAGTAGTTGTCCCAGGTCACAGTGTTGCCATCGATCCTCGCGCTGCCCGACGCCTCGATCACCCTGCCGGGAAAAGTCACTGTATACCGCGAGTCCAGTCCCTCATACGTGTCATCGAACTCCGTGGACGGCACCGTCACCTCGAACTCGCCATCGCTGTGCGTGATAGACAGGTCCTCGTGAGAGTCGGAGAATTGTGATAAGGGGACGGCCTCTGCGCTTATCTCGCAGGCTGGATGCCCATTGTACTCGGTGAGGGTGTAAGTGGGCTTCACCCCGCCGGATGACGGACTGCTATCGCCCAGCCCTTCTGCCGAGCAGGCGGACTCCATCGTCATTTTGTCGAGACCCCAGAAAACCACTGTCAAGTCGACTGTGTCATCGGAGTGAATCGTGACATCGTAGTTGATGCCGCATGCGCTCAGAGCGAGGAGGGCCAGAACAATGGTGGTTAGACCGAGCCCGCGAAGGGCCGTGGGAGCCGAGACGCTCATGCTCAGCAGTCTACGGACGCGCCAGTTTTTTGGAAGCCCGTTGGGGCCGGGACGGCGCCGGGCCACTGGCCAGGAGCGGCCGGCCGCGGCCGCGTCAGAACCGATCTCGGCGCGGAACTGAACCGATCTCGATGCGGAACTCGACCGATCTCGGCAAGAGGCAAGAGGGGGTTGCGGGGTTGCGGGGCGCACGGGTGAGAGGGCGCGGCGCGTGCCCGCCCCCCGTGCCTCATCGCTTGGTGCGCTTGGAGTCCCCGCGAGAGCCCCGCTTCCTCGGCCCGGGTCGCCGCTCCTTGGTGGAGCCGCGCATGGCGGGGGCGGCGGCCGACCGGCGTCGGCGCACCACGACCATTGCGGCCGCCGCGCCCACGGCGAGCCCGGCGGCCGTGACCCCCGCGGCGATCCACCCCCCGAAGCGGTCCAGGACGCCCAGCCCCTCGTCGGGCGTCGCATAGCCCGAGGCGCTCACGCCGTTGGTGAGGGTGTCGGTCCCCTCCCAGGTGACCGTGCGTCCCGACACGCTGCCCCCACCGCCGTCGACGACGGCCCCCGGGAAGGTGACCGACAGGCGGGCGTCGACGGCGGAGGCGAGCGGCTCGGTGGTGGATGCGGCGCCGGCGTCGGATGCGGCGGGGGCGCCATCGAGGCCGGTGGGGATCGGGGAGACGGTGACGACATAGCGGTCGCCGTCGCGCATGACGAGCGGGACCGTGCCGGAGCCGGCGGCCTCATCGGCGTCGGGAATCCTGACACCGGTCGCCTTCACCTCGCAGCCCACGCCCTCGGCGTCGTCGGCCGAGCCGATCTGGGTCGCGGTGACGTCGGCGCCGTCGGACGTGCCCACGACGGAGGGGTCGGCGTAGTCCTGGCAGTCGGTGTCGGCGGTCAGCACGCTGCCGGTCGTGTCGCGCAGGACGAGGGTGGCGTCGTAGGTGTCGGAGGGGGCGATGGTCATGTCCATGTGGGCCGTGCAGGCGGACAGGCTGAGCGCCGCGGCCGTGATGAGGGCGGCCGCCATGAGGGTCGGGACGGTACGACGGCGGTTCTTCACGCCTTCGACGCTACACGGGGCGCCGATGTGTCCGGAAACACGGGATGCGTGTGATGTGTGTGACGAATGTGGCGCTGCTGGGACCTAAGGGGGTGTGACCAAAGTCGGCGGTTGGGAGAGGATTGGGAGTGTCAGCCAGTGTTTCAAGACTCCCAGGAAGGGACCCACATGACTGTGTCTGAGAAGGATGTGCGCGCGGCCGCGCCGGCCAACGCGCCCGAGGATGTCATCGCGTTCGTCGCCCGCCTCGCCGAGCTCGGCAAGCCGGAGAAGGTGCACTTCTGCGACGGCTCCGACGCCGAGTGGGACCGCCTGACCACCGAGATGGTCGAGTCGGGCATGTTCACCCGCCTCAACCCCGACAAGCGCCCGAACTCCTTCCTGGCGCGCTCACTGCCCAGCGACGTCGCCCGCGTCGAGTCCCGCACCTTCATCTGCTCCGAGAAGGAGGAGGACGCCGGCCCGACCAACAACTGGTACGACCCGGCGGAGATGAAGAAGATCCTCCACGAGAAGTTCGACGGCACCTACGTGGGCCGCACGATGTACGTCATCCCCTTCTCCATGGGCCCGCTGGGCGGTCCGATCTCCCAGCTGGGGATCGAGATCACCGACTCGCCCTACGTCGTGTGCAACATGCGCATTATGACGCGCATGGGCTCGGCCGCGATGGACCTCATCGCCGAGGGCCGCACGTGGGTGCCCTGTGTGCACTCCGTGGGCGCGCCCCTCCAGCCCGGCGAGAAGGACACCGCCTGGCCCTGCAACGATGAGAAGTACATCACCCAGTTCCCGGAGACCAACGAGATCTGGTCCTACGGCTCCGGCTACGGCGGCAACGCCCTGCTGGGCAAGAAGTGCTACGCGCTGCGCATCGCCT
>ERZ773099.1361-NODE-1361-length-18156-cov-3.437711_pt1 | contig 18156 bp, 23 predicted proteins | sample MGYA00511120_ERZ773099 | MGnify/ENA primary metagenome ERZ773099 (study PRJEB29015, sample SAMEA2738012) | human oral metagenome | biome: human oral; feature: human-associated habitat; material: dental | place: China | collected 2104 ...
AATATGCCCTTATAGGGCTTGAGAAAACCACCCGCTATGCGGGTGGTTTTGATTTTCATGCTGCCCGGAAGGCCAGCCTGTCGCCGTCCACGTCCACGGTCACGGTCTGGCCGTCGCGGATGTTGCCGGAGACCAGTTCCCGCGCCAGAGGTGTTTCCACGGTCTGCTGCACGCAACGCTTGAGCGGCCGCGCCCCGTACACCGGGTCATACCCCGCGCTGGCCAGAAAATCTCTGGCCGCGTCGGTGAGGCGCAGCGTGATCTTGCGGTCGTGCAGCCGGGCGCGCAGCCTGTCGGTCTGCAGGTCCACAATGCGCGCGATCTGGTCGCGCCGCAGGGGCAGAAAGACCACGGTTTCGTCCACACGGTTGAGAAACTCCGGGCGGAAGCTGGCGCGCAGGTCTTCCAGCACCTTTTCCCGCGCGCCTTCGCGCAGTTCGCCTTCGGCAGAAATGCCGTCCAGAAGGTGCGGCGAGCCGATGTTGGACGTCATGATGACAATGCAGTTGCGAAAGTCCACGGTGCGGCCCTGACTGTCCGTCAGGCGGCCGTCGTCCAGCAACTGGAGCAGGGTGTTGAACACGTCCGGATGGGCTTTTTCGATCTCGTCGAAAAGGATGACCGAATACGGCTTGCGGCGCACCGCCTCGGTAAGCTGCCCGCCCTCGTCGTAGCCCACATAGCCGGGAGGCGCGCCGATGAGCCGGGACACGGAATGCTTTTCCATGTATTCGCTCATGTCCAGGCGCACCATATTGTCCTCGGTGTCGAACAGGGCTTCGGCCAGCGCCTTGGAAAGTTCCGTCTTGCCCACGCCCGTGGGGCCGAGAAAGATGAAGGAGCCTGTGGGCCGGTGGGGATCGGAAAGCCCGGCCCGCGCGCGCAGCACGGCATCGGCCACGGCCGTGACGGCCTCGTCCTGCCCCACAACGCGTTTGTGCAGCTGTTCGCCCAGCCGCAGCAGTTTTTCGCGCTCCGATTCCAGCAGGCGGCTCACGGGAATGCCCGTCCACTTGCCCACAATTTCGGCCACATCGTCGGGACGCACTTCTTCCTTGAGCAGGCGGGGGCCGTCATCCTCGGCGCGGGAGGCTGCGGCAAGCTGTTTTTCCAGTTCCAGCAGGCGCGAGTATTTGAGTTCCGCGGCCTTGTTCAGGTCATAGGCGCGCTCTGCCTGTTCGATGGACAGCCTGGTCTGCTCGATCTGCTCCTTGATGGAGCGCGCCTGGTTGATGGAACCTTTTTCGCTTTCCCACTGCTGGCGCAGGGTGGCCTGCTGCTGGCGCAGTCCCGCCAGTTCGTTTTCCAGCTTTTCCAGGCGATCGCGGGAGGCCGCATCCGTTTCGCGGCGCAGGGCTTCCCGCTCGATTTCCAGTTGCATGACCTTGCGGTTGGTCTCGTCCAGATCCGCGGGCAGGGAGTCGATTTCCGTGCGGATCATGGCCGCGGCTTCGTCAATCAGGTCAATGGCCTTGTCCGGCAACTGCCGGTCCGTGATGTAGCGGTGGGAGAGCACCACGGCCTCCACAATGGCCGAATCGCTGATGCGCACGCCGTGGTGCACCTCAAAGCGGTCTTTCAGCCCGCGCAGGATGGAGATGGTGTCTTCCACGGCGGGCTCGTCCACCATGACCGGCTGGAAGCGTCTTTCCAGCCCCGGGTCCTTTTCGATGTACTTGCGGTACTCGTCCACGGTGGTCGCGCCGATGCAGTGCAGCTCGCCCCTGGCCAGCATGGGCTTGAGCAGGTTGCCCGCATCCATGGCGCCGTCGGTCTTGCCCGCGCCCACAATGGTGTGCAGCTCGTCGATGAAAAGGATGATCCGGCCTTCGCTTTTTTCCACTTCGGCCAGAACGGCCTTCAGCCTTTCCTCAAATTCGCCGCGGTACTTGGCCCCGGCAATGAGCGCGCCCATGTCCAGCGCATAGAGGCTGTTGCCCTTGAGGCCTTCCGGCACATCGCCCTTGACGATGCGGAAGGCCAGCCCCTCCACAATGGCGGTTTTGCCCACCCCGGCCTCGCCGATGAGCACGGGGTTGTTCTTGGTGCGCCGCGAGAGGATGCGGATGACGCGCCGGATTTCGGCATCGCGCCCGATCACCGGATCCATCTTTCCCTGACGCGCGGCTTCCACCATGTCGCGGGCGTATTTGGACAGGGCTTCAAAGGTGTCTTCAGGGTTGGGGCCGGTCACGCGCCTGCCGCCGCGCATTTCTGTTGCAGCGGCCACAAAGGCGGTGCGGCTGATCTTGTACTCCCTGAACACTTCGCCCAGAGGAGAGGAGGGGCTCACGCCGGTCAGCGCGGCAAACAGATGGTCCACGCTGACAAATTCGTCCTTCATGCGTTTGGCTTCGTCCTGGGCGTCACCCAGAAGCGTTGCCAGACGCTGGGTGATCATGATCTTTGTGGGGTCCACGCCGCCGCCGGAAACCGAAGGCCGTTTGCGCAGAACCCCCTCCACCGCCACGGCCAGAGCCTTGGGCTGCACGCCCATTTTCTCCAGAATGCGCGGCACAATGCCGTTTTCCTGGCGGACGAGGGCAAGGGCGAGGTGCTCGGCATCCGTTTCCTGATGGCCCATGCCGGAAGCCATGTGCTGTGCTTCGCTGACGGCTTCGCGGGCCTTGTCGGTAAACTTGTTGATATCCATATTTTTGTCCTCCGTGCGCTGTTGCGGCGCAGCAGGTGTTGTTTTGGGGTCGGGGGCCGTGCCCCCGTGCTTTTTAGGACTCAAGCCCTTGCAGGCTGCGCACCTTGCGTTCCAGAGTGTCGATGCGTTCCAGAAGGTCCACGATGATGGACGCGCCGAGCACCGTCAGGTCAAAATCGCAGCAGATGCGTTCCAGCTTGCGCACGCGGTAGATGTCCGTCTGGCGGAAAAGGTGCTGGCAGGCCGCGCCGGTGCGGAATTCGATCCAGCCCAGGGAGAGCAGTTCCCGCAGGCGTTCCGGGTCGATGCCGGTGGCCTCCACAAATTCTTCCCAGGCCATGACTTCGGTGTGCATCATGCTCATGCTTGTCCCCCCCCGGCGCGGGCCTGGAAGGAGGAAATTTCCGCCATCCGCTGCCAGAGCTCGCGCTCTTGCTCTGTGATTTCCGCAGGAATTTTGATCATGACCCTGGCCAGAAGGTCGCCCCTTCTGCCCGCTGTTCCCAGGCCCTTGCCGCGCAGGCGGAGTTTGCGCCCCGAGCCGGACCCGGCCGGGATGTGCATTGCCACAGGGCCTTCCAGCGTGGGAATTTCCACCTGCGTCCCGAGAACGGCCTCCCACGGCGCCAGAAACACGTCGCAGTGCAGGGTTTCGCCGTCGGTTCTGAAAACAGGGTGGGGCAGGTAGCGCACGCGCAGAAAAAGGTCGCCCGGAGTCCCGCCGGGAACAGCCTGCCCCTGCCCGGCCAGGCGCAGCTTGGCCCCCTCGCGGATGCCCGCAGGCACGCCGACTTCCAGTGTTCTGGGGCCGTCGGCGGTTTGCAGGCTGACGGCGCGTGTGCCGCCGCGCATGACTTCTTCAAGGCTCAGGGCCAGTTCGGCTTCCACATCGCGGCCTCTCCGCTGGCGGGCAGAAAAGCCCCCGTAAGGATCCGGCCCGAAACCGCCCCTCCCGCCGAAAAGAGTTTCAAAAAAGTCCGAAAAGCCCGATCCGTCAAAGTTTTTCCCGTTGAAGGTAAAATGCACGTTCTCGAAACCCGGTTCGCCCTGAAACTGCTGGCCGTGCTGCCAGTTGGGACCCAACTGGTCGTAGAGCCTGCGCTTTTCGGCGTCCTTGAGCACCTCGTGGGCCTCGTTGATCTCCTTGAATTTTTCTTCGGCCCCCTTGTCGCCGGGGTTGAGGTCCGGATGGTGCTTGCGGGCCAGCTTTTTGTAGGCCCTGGAAATCTCTTCTGTGGAGGCATTGCGCTCCACTCCCAGAAGTTTGTAATAATCCTTGTATGATACGGCCATTGGCGACTCCCCCGTGCGTCTGCGGCAAATGTGCCGCGTACGCCTGTTTGTAAAAAAATAATACAGGGGCGACGCCCGTCAATAGCGCGGCTGCCGCATTGCCGCCCGTGGGCGCGCAGCCTTGCGCGCCGTCATGTCCTGCCAGGGAATATGCTGCCGCTTGGCATGCGCCTGGTTCCCGGTTTTTTGACATCCGGCACAAAGGCGATTATCTGTGACATATGCAGGAGGCCAGCCATGTCCAGCATCACTTTTGACACCCTGGCGTACAGCAAGACCCTCCAGGCAGCCGGAATGCCGCCCGAACAGGCGGATGCCCTGGCAAAAGCCCAGAAAACCGCCATTGATGAAATGGTGGCAGCCAAGGAACTTGCCACAAAGCATGACCTCCATATGGCGCTTGCCGAGCAAAAGCACGAAATTCTCAAATGGATGATGGGAATGCTGCTGACGCAGTCTGCCTTGTTGATTGCGGTGATCGCCTTTCTCAAGTAAGGCGCTTTGCGCCGCCCGTTGTCCGGCGTGCGGCCCATGCCGTCTCCGTGGTGGTGCGGGGTCAGGGGCTGCTCCCGAAGGGAAGCCGGGCGCCGTTTCTTTTGCCGCTCCACAGTCTGCTGCCGAAGTTGGTTCCGGCCTGCGCCATGCCGCCGAGGGCCGTGCCCAGAATGCCCGCCGCAGGGTCCAGGCGGTCGGCCTGCCAGGCATGGGCCTGTGCCTGCCCGCCGGAGTTCCAGCCCCGGATTGCAAGATTGTGCGCCCTGTCCAGCCCCTGCTGGTGCAGGGCAAGGGCGTCCATTTCGCCTTTTTCCGCAGTGTCCATGGTGAGGTCAAGAAAGCTGCCCGCGTCCACGGCGGCCCCGCTGGCCCCGGCCCCGGCGCGCTGGCTGCCGATGATGCCCGCGACCTCCTGCCGCTTGCGGACGGCGGCGTCATGGCCCTGCCTGCGGGCGGCGCGGGCCTGCTCCTCTGCCAGTTCCTGATTCTTCCGCGCCACCCGGGCCTGATAGTCGGCCTGCGCCTGTTGGGCACGGGCCTGCTGCGCCTGCGCGTGCATGCGCAGGCCCGTACCGGCAAGCGAAGCCGCAATGGACACGGCGGAGATCACCGCTGCGGTGGTGCCGGAAATGGCGGCCATATCACAACTCCTTGTACCAGACGGTTTCCGTGATTTTTGCCCCGAGGCGGCGGTACAGCGCATCACACGGGCGCGAGGCGGGAGAGGCATAGCCGATGCCGGCAATGCCGCGCTGCCGCAGGCTGTCCTCTGCCCAGCGCAGCAGGCGCAGGGCCGCAAAAGCGTCCGTTCTGGCCTCGCGGGAGAGGTACAGGGCCAGGGCCGACGCTGTGGAGCGGCCGGGCATGTTGAGGTTTTCCGACAGGCAGTACGCCGCATACCCGTGCAGCGCCGCGCCCGTGCGCGCGGTGACGATGTGCAGGGCGCCGCCCTGTTCCAGAGCGTCATACAGGGCGTGCGTCATGGGCACGGCCGTTTGCGGACCGTACAGGGCTTTTTCTGTTTCCTGCCAGTGGGCCGCGGCCAGGGGAGCGGCCTCGGCGCGGATGCGGGAATACGGTTCGACAGCAAAGAAAAGTTCCACGGCTATGCCTCCCCGAAGTCCACATCGCAGACAATGGCCACCACATGCCACGGCAGGGGTTTGCTCTGCACCAGCCAGACGGAGGCATCCGCGTTGTGTCCGCCGCCGGGCGCAAAGGCAACATCGCCGGAATACGGCTCGCACGGTTGCCCCCAGCGTGCGGGCAGGAAGGGAAAGTCGTCGAGCTTGCGGCGGCTGGATCCGTATTGGCCGCCGACGCTGCGGAACAGGCGCACCACGCAGCGGCCATGGCCGCGATGCCTGCCCAGGGTTGAGCCCTGCCGTGTGTCTGCCTCCACCGGCAGCGGCGAAAGCACGGAGGCGTACGGCAGGCCGGCGTGAACGATCCTGGCCGCATACGGCAGTTCGATGCCGCCTTTGCGCACCACGCAGCCTTCCACCGGGCTGCCGTCGGCCAGCACGGCCAGCGCGCAGCCTTCAAGGTGGTCAAGGCCCGTCATGGTGCGTATGCCCTCCGTGCTGCAAAAAGTGATGCCGCAGTCCACAAAAAAGGCGTTTTCCACGGCAGTGTCGGGGGCGAACGGCTCGGCCAGCCGCTCCAGAAAGACGCGCGGCCTGCCCTCAACCTCGCGCTGCACGGCCAGCAGAACAACGTCGCCGTTGTCGCCGGAAATGGCGGCCACGGAAAGCACCCTGCCCTGCGTGACATGGCGGGACCAGCCGAATATCTGGTGCTCTTTCAGATAGGTCAGCACCAGCAGGATGCCGTCGTCGCGCACGCACCAGATGCGGGAACCGGGCGTCTGCTGGTAGGCCCACTGCACAAGGGTGTGGCCCTCAAAAAGGTGCGGGGCCATGATGGAAAGGTCGTTGCCCGCATACCCGTCCTTTTCCAGCGAATAGAAGAGGTCGCGCACGCGGGAGCCGTGGCGCTGCACATGCAGGATGGAATTGCCGATGACAAGGGGCGCAAGCCCGGCGCTGCCCCAATAGCTCTGGGCCGTGATGGCGGCATTTTTGGGGGTGATGACGCCGTTTTCTCCGGTGGCCTTGTATTCGCTGCCCGACGTGCCCAGCAGCAGATCGCCGAAACTGGCGATCCACTGGATGGCATCCATGCTGCCCGATGCAACCATGTATTCCACGGGGTCATCGTCTTGCAGGGGCCGGGATTTGCGAAAATTCTCGAAATCGCCGGTGCGGGACATATAGAAGGTCTGCGGGTTTTTTGTGCCGCCGCCAAGAACCATGCGCTGCTGGTGAAAGCTGACCGTGGCCGGATGGTTGCCGTTGGCAAAGGGGTTCCAGTCCTCTTTCGGGGTATCGTCGGTTTTTGCCTCATAATTGTTGTCCAGAAACGACAGTGTCTGCATGGGGCCTGCCTGCGCATCTTCGGCGCGGCAAATGCCGATGAAGCCGTAATAGCCTGCGGATTCGCGGTAGATATTGTATTCCGTTGCTCCGGCCACGGCCTGCCAGCGTATGGCGGCGCTGTTGCCCTGCACCCAGTCGGACGGATGCTTGCCGTTGGCGGCCTGTCCCGGCGGGGACGGCAGGGATTCGCGCCCGTGGGCATCCACGGCCACGACCTTGTAGCGCAGGGCAAAGGAACCGCCGGAGCCGTTGAACGTCACTTCCGGCGCGGCCGGGGCGCTGATGCTCTCGTTGAGAATGACCTGCTCCACGCTCCATGTGTAGCCGCTGCCGCTGCCTGCGGGGGAGCGCATGATCTTGTGCAGGGGGTAGGCCGGGTGGGCCAGATACACGATATCGCCCACCTGCGCCCAGGAGAGGCGCAAGAGGTCAGCGGCGGCATAGGGCGTTGCCACGGGCGCGCAGAGCGCCCCTGCGCCGTCGGACACGCGCAGGGCCTTGTGCGACATGACAAGCACAAAGTTCTGGTCTGCCTCCACGCTGAAGCTGAAAGGAATGAGCACGGCGTACCCGCCGAGGTCCGCCACAAAGCGCGTGCCGGGGCGCCGGGCCGCATCGCCGTGCAGGCCGGGCAGCATGTTTTCCATGCACTGCACCGAGGTGGCATACCGTTCCAGATCATAGCGCCCGGTGAGCGTGGGCGACACTTCGCCGCCGGTGAAGTTTTTGTGGGCGATGCGGGGCATGCGTTCCTCACTGGTATGCCCGGCAGACCGTGCCGGGGTTGATGCTCTCCACACGGATGACAACAGTTCTTTCGGTGGGGATGAGCACGGTGCCCCACGCGGACTGGCTGCCGTTGACATGTCCGAGGCAGTAGCCTGCCGGGGCCGTGCGGGAGGCCTGCCCGTCCACGCTGCCCGACGTGACAAAAAGCTTTGCTCCGGCAGGGGAAGTCCCCGTATTGTTGTGGTGGATGGTGACAAACACCGGTTTGCGCGGGATCAGGTCCGTGAGCGTCCAGTCGCCGGTGGAGGTGCGGGTTTTTTTGAGGGAAGCTGTTGCCGCTTCTGCCGCCTGGGTGGCCGCGGCCTGCGCGGCCAGGGCTGTGGCCCGCGCTTCCCGCGCCGCGCTGCTGGCCTCCACAGCCGTATCGTACGCTGTTTTTACCGCTGTGGCGGAGGCGACAACCGTGCTGCTTTCCGTGTCCACGCGGTCGGTGCGTTCCAGCCCGGTGAGGGCGGCGGCCCGCCCGGCCTCGTTTTTTGCCCTGTCGGCCTCTGCCTGTGCCCTGCCCGCTTCCGCCGTGGCCGCGCCTGCGGCGGCTCCGGCTTCGTCCGCGCTGTTTGCGGCCTGTGCGGCGCTCTGCCCGGCGGCGTTGCCCGCGGCCTTGGCTTCCTCCCGCGCGGCATAGAGAGACTGCACCAGGTCTTCGGGCGTCAGGGACGACGTTGTTTCCACCACCACGGCCCGCGCCAGCCTTTCCGCCAGTTGCTGGCGTTCGGCAGTGGCCTGGTCCAGAGCGTCTTCAATGACCCGAGGGTCAAAGCGCGAGGCGGAAACAAGGTCAACGCCCTGGGTAAAGGGCATGTTGCGGGTGATGGCCAGCTTCCAGCCGTCGGGCAGGGGGGCGTTTTCGTGCAGGTAGCGGACGCTGCCGCCGTTGTCAGCGAGGGTGATGGCGCACTGCGCCGTCACGTCCGCGCTCGCGCCCGCCGCGTCGGTAACGGTGACGGCAACCTGCGCGGCGTCCCAGACCGTGAAAAAGAAGGGGAAGGTCGTGGCGCTGCTGTTGCCCTGATAGACTTCCCTGCTGTGCGCGCTATCCAGTGTCATGACGGCTCCTCTACCGGCAGGCGATCCAGCGGTCTTCCTGCGGCCTGTTTTTCTGTTCCTGCGCTGCGGACCGGTACGCCCCAGGGATGGCGGCGCGGTACAGCCGCTCCAGTTCGCCGATCCTGCCGCTGCCGCTCCCGAGCAGGGGCACGGCAATCATGGCGGCCAGCTTGCGGGCCAGCATGTGGATGAAGTCCGCATCCCACAGGCTGGGGTTTTCAACATCTCTGGTGTAGTCCGCAAGGGCGGGGTCGGCATCGGTGAGCAGCAGCACTGTTCCCGCCGGGTCATGGACCATTTTGAAGGGCGCGGATGTTCCGCGCGGGCTGCCGATTTTGTGCATTTTGAGGCAGCCTTCCGGCAGGCCGTAGGCAAAGCGCCAGTCCGCCGCCCACACCGGGGGCAGGGCCTTGCGGGCAAGCTGCGCCCGGTGCTGCGCCCAGGGAAAGGGAAAGTCGCGCAGGGCCTGTTGCCGGGCATTGTCCCAATACAGGGCGCACTGGCGGGCCTCCTCGCATTTTTCCGCCTCTCCGGCGACAGTGCGCGTGCCCACATGGCCAAGCGCCATATTCCAGATGCGTATCTTGCCTGTGTGCATGGGGTGCTCTCCGTGTTTGACGGGTCAGTCCTGTACCGCGCCCTTGTCGATATGCATGCCCGGCCCGTAGGGCTGATGCTCTTCGCGTACAATGGCCCCGAAGATTTTTCCGGCCGTGAACGTGCCGTTGGGCGTGGCCACCATTTTGAGCCAGGGCTTGCGCGCGCCGCGCGGCAGAAAGCGCCAGCCGATGTTTTTGCCCACCGTGAGCTCTGCCAGGGGCACGGTGATGGCGGAACCGGGAACATCGGCATAGGGGCCGTCTCTGCTGTCGGACTGCGTCAGCGTGAAGGTGAGGGACGTGCCGCCCGCAAAATCCTCGCCCACAACTTTGGCGCAAACGGGCACAGGCTCCATGCTGCCGGGATGCAGAAAGGAGGTGAGGCCCACGGCCGGGCCGGTGACAGCCGCGCCAAGAACGGGGCTGCTGTCCATCAGGATGAGGTTGGAATCAAGAAGCATGGCGCTGTTTCCTCGCAATGGTTTGGGGTTCAGATGGTTTTTTCGGTGACGGCAAGGGCATCGCACTGGCGGATGGGGCGGCCGTGCAGGCTGGTGATCTGCGTGGACCAGAACAGGGGGCCGCCCTGGGCGGCATCCTGCGTGCGGTAGGTCAGGGTGACGTTGCCCGCATCCGTGGCTTGGAGCTCGAGAGCGGTGAGCACGTCGGCATTGCAGTACCAGATGGCCTGGTTGCGCATGCTTTCCGGCATCCTGTTTTTGGCCATGACCGAAAGGCGGTGCAGGTCCACAAAGCCCGATTCTCCCTTGGACAGGATGAGCCTGCCCACGGGGATATTGGCAATGCGCACCACGGCCCGCCAGTCGCGCACGGTGAGGCCGCACTGCCAGTTGTACATGTCGCCCACGACCTGAAATTTTCTACCGTCGGAATCCTGGGTCATGTACTTGCCAAGGTCTTCGGTGGAGAGCCCGCCGGTGCTGCCCTTGGGGTAGAGCCCGTGGGCCGTGTTGGCTCCCCAGCAGATCAGGTACATGGAGGTGCACCTGCCGCCCGTGCCGCCCGCATCAATGACATTGGGGCTGGTTTTGGAAGGGTAGCGCATGGCCAGGCCGTTGAACTCGTCAGGGTTCACGTTGCTGTCGCCGTAAAAGAGGGTGCGCGCCACCTTCTGGCGCATGGCCTCGGCAAAGGCCTTGCCTTCGGAGAGGCGGAAGGTTTTTGCGCGGTCGCCGTACAGCGCCACTTCGGCCACATCCAGTTCCATCAGGGCCTCAAGCATGCCGCAGACTTCCTTGACCTGGCTGAACTGCGCCTTGGACGGCGGCGTGCCCTGATAGAGCCTGCGCCAGTAGACTTCGGGCAGGCCGGTGCGGATGCGGGTGAGGTGGCCGTCGGAATGGTTGGACTCCATGAACGGAATGTCCGTGATGATGTCGTTGGTCTGGTTCATCAGTTCGATGATGTCGCCCGCTTTTTCCCCCTTGTAGAACTGCTCCAGTTCCGGAAGGGTGGCGACAATGCCCTTGTTGTAGCTCATGGCGTATGCTCCTGATGCGGTTACATGTGGGGATAGAAACGGTCTTCCAGCGGCCTGTCCGCCGCGCCGCCGCCTGCGCCGGGGAGTTTGTCCTCACCCAGGGCCCTGCCCACGCGGGCAAAGATGCGCAGCACGTCGGGATTGTCGCCGTAGCCGGTTTCGGCCAGCAGGGCGCGCACGGCCCCGTTGGCGTCAAACATGGCCAGGGCCTTGCGGGCTTCGGCCACGGACGCGTCGAATCTGTCGCCGCCAAACTCCCTGTCTGCCCTGAATTCCTCAATCCACGCCCGGCCCTGCGCCTGCTGCTGCTCCCGGAACGCGGCATAGTTTCCGGCCATGTGCTCCAGAACGGCCTCTCCCTGCTCTTTGGTGAGCCCGGCGGTGACGCACAATGCGTTCAGCCTTTCCAGCTCGGCAGGGGTGACGGGATAGCCCTGGGGCGCGGCAAGCGTGAACGGCTCGGGCGCGGCGGGGCTTGCGGGTGGGTTGCCGCTGTCTCCGGTTTCGGGAATGCCCCCGGTGTCGGGTTCGGCAGGGTTTTTCGCGCTGTCAGGGCTGTGGGGTATTTCTGCGTGCATGGGGTGTTCTCCTTGAAAATGGGGAAATTGGGGGCTACAGGCTCCCGAGGCCGCCCACGATGGCGCTCATGGCTGTTTGGCCGTCTGCGCCCAGCGGGGTTTGCCCGAGGTTTCTGGCCGCGTCGGAAAGCCGGGCAACCTGCTCCACGACCTGCTGCGTTTGCGCCTGCTGCCCGGCCCGGGCCTGGGCTTCGGCTCTGGCCTGCCTGATGGCGCGCACATCCTGCGCGGAGCGCAGCATGGCGGCGGGAGCGCCCAGAGCGTCGGCATAGGCCCGGACGGTGCGGTCAAGGTCCAGAATGTCCGTAATTTCCGGACGCATGGGGGCCATGCCCGCCACAAAGGCCACGGTCTGGTCAATGGGGCTGGTGCTGGCCATGCGCTGCGCCTGGGCCAGAACGGACGTGAACTCCACCCGCAGGGGCGCGCCCCGCATGCCGGGAGGCGCGGGCGGCAGGGCGTCGAACTGCTCCATCAGGCGGAAGGTGCGCAGGATCAGGGGGGAGTGCAGTTCCTTGTCCAGCCGTTCCACCACAGGGCCGAGCATGCTGAGTTTTTCGCGTTCGCGGGCATCGATTTCCGTTGCGGTGAGCGTGCGGCGGTCGTTGAGCATGAGCATCTTGAAAAGATCGGCGTACAGGCCGTCGTGTATTTTCTGCTGCACTGCCCGGATCTTGAGTTCCGCGGCTTCGATGATCTGGGGCTGGATGTGCTGGACAGCCTCGATTTTGCCGCTTTCGGGGCTTGTGAAATCAAGGAAGTTCAGGCCGCCCGGCGTGAGGTCCACGCCTTCGGAACGCAGGCCGACAGGAACGGCAAGGGGCGGATCCACGGCCTTGTGCAGGGCCTTGAGCGTGGTGAGGCCCATTTGTTGCAGCATGCGGCAGTCGGAAAGCACGTCCATGGCCGGGCTGCGGCCGTATTTGTCGTTGCCGACGGCGTCCCAGCGGGGCGCGAATGCCGGAAAGTCCCGAAAGCCGGACTCCCGCAGCACACGGGCCTTGCCGCCGTGGGATCCCGGCCCCAGCCAGCAGACGCTGGCATAGGGCATGTTTGCCGCGTCGAGCCTGCCGCAGATTCTGTCGGTGCGCGGAAAGACGGCGTGGATCACGTCAAAAAAAGCCGTTGCCGCCGGAGAATCGGCCGCTGTTTTCACGGCATCGGGCACGTTGTTTTTGCCGAACTGCCGCACGATCTGCCGGGCCGACATGCGCAGGCGGTACATGAAGGTATCCACCGTGCCCCTGTCGTCCACGTCCAGCACATATTCGCCCGCCGGAACCAGGGTGAAGTGCAGGCCGTTCCAGTCCGCGGTTTCGATGAGCAGGCCGGGGCCAAAGGTGCCGAGGTCGGCATACAGGCTGTGGCTGGCGTTGTAGAAGTTGCTCTGGTGCAAAAGGGCCTGCATGCGCACGGTCACGTCGTCAAGCCATGCGCCTGCCGCGCCCCTGTGGGCGCACCCGTCTTCCAGCGTCAGGCGGAACCACGGCCGCACCGGAGAGGTCATGCCGCCCTGCATGCCCGCGGCCAGGGTGCGCATGTCCAGAATGCCCGTGGTGTCCACAATCCTTTTGTTCAGGATTTCCGGCTTGTGGCCGCCGCACGCGCTGTCCGCCCGGAACTTTGTGGGCAGAAAGTGCTCCGCCAGCTCACGCCAGGCGGCATCCCACGGGCTGCGCTCGTTGCGCAGGGCCTGATAACGCTGGTTGAGTCTGTCGATGTTCACGGCCATGATGCCGCTCCTACTGCCCCAGAAGGGTTTTGCCGCCGACGGTGTTGCCGGTCAGGATGGTGGATTGCAGGCCTGCGGCCCTGGCCGCGCGCCGTTTCTGGTCGTCGCGGGCCGCCATTGCCGCCTCGGTAACGGGTTTGGTCACTTCCGCCTTGGGCGCTGGCGGCACATCGGGCATGCGGCTGGGGCCGCCTCCTCCGAATCCCATGCTCATTCTCCTTTCTGCTGCGCCAGGCGCAGGCTTTGCGGCGTGCATACGACCATGACGCCGTCCACATATTCCTGTTTGCGGGCCAGCCAGCACGCGCCGGGCAGCCGCGCCGCGATTGTGAAGCCGCAGGCTCCTGCAATGCGCCAGGCATGCCGGAACGGCGCGGGGGTGATGCCCACAATGGCGCTGGCCCCGTGGCAGCGGAACATATGCGCAAAGCCGTGCCTGGCCTGCCGCGCAGCGCAGCGAAACCCGGCCCGGAAGGCCGTGAAGTCGAAACGCCAGACCCTGCCCTGCAAGGGCGTGAAATGCCCGCAGCCCAGCAGATCGCCCGTGGTTGCGTCGGCGCAGCAGAGCAGCGTGCCGCGCGCCGTGATGGCGAGCCAGTCTTCGAGGGTGGGCGCCGCAAAGGCGGACATGGCCCAGGGCAGCAGCCCTTCTGCCGCCATGCGCAGAAAGGGCGCGGTTCTGGCTTCGGGCGTGACGGCTTCGGTGCAGATGAGGGCATTCATGGCTGGCGTCTCCATATGTCGTATGCGGTTCTTGCCTTGCGGTGGGCTGCGGGCGCGGAGTGCGGCTCGCGGTATCCGGTGACGGCATGGCGCAGGGCATCGGCGGCATGGCTCGTCCAGTCGTGCAGCGGGCGCTCGGCAAAGACGTTTTCGCGGGAGCGCCAGACCTTGCGGTAATTGCGCAGGGCGCGCAGGGCCGCCGCGCATTTTTTGCGGTCAAACCAGATGCGCGGCAGGCGGCGGCGCACGGCGTCAATGCCTTCGGCCACGCGCAGCCGCGGGACCACGCAAAAGCGCAGGCCGAGCCTTGCCGCAGCTTCGCGGCGGCTTGTGCCCGTGCCCAGTTCGCGCACGGCAATGTCGTGCGGGGCAATGTGCTGGCCGTAGATGTAGCCGTGCCCGCCAGCAGCGCCGGAAGCGGCCCTGTGCTGCAGGACGCCCGCGTAGTGGGTGAGGCCTTCGCCGCTGTTTTCGTAATAGTCGATGACGCGCCAGCTGCCGCTGCCGTCGACCTGGAAGAACCAGATGGCCGTGGCGTCGTCCATGCCCAGGTCCCAGGCCGTGTGCACGGGCAGGGCGGGATCGTGCGCAAGCTCCGTGATGCGGCCTTCGGCCTCGGCCTGATCCAGAAGCGCGGCATAGTAGGCCCCGCGGATGGCGGCGGCAAAGGAGCATTCGAACTCCTGCGCATATTCTTCGGGCGACATGTCGCGGGCTGCGGCCGCAAGCTCGTCGGGGGTGACGTAGCCGGTTTCCGACGCCCGGAAGCGGAAGCGGCTCCACTCCGCGTCTGTTCCGCCTGCCCGTTCCCACATGGCAAAGAGCAGGTTTTCCGTGCCTGCGGGAGTGCCGATGAAGAGCGCGCGGCCCTTGCGGTCCGCCAGGGCGGGGCGCAGGATTTTCGTCCAGACTTCGGGGGCCATGTCTGCCGGTTCGTCCAGCACCAGATCGTCAAGATACAGACCGCGCAGGCTGTGGGCATTGTCCGTGCCCAGAAGGCGTATGCGCTGGCCGTCGGGAAAGTCGCAGCGCAGCTCGCTCTCGGTAAAGCGCGTGCCGGGCACGGCCCCGGCGTAGCGGCGCAGATAGTCCCAGGCCACGGCCTTGGCCTGCCCGTGGTAGGGAGCGGCGTAGACCGCGCGCCAGTCGGGCCTGCCCGAACGGATGGCCTGCCGGATGAGATCGTTGACCGCAGCCACGGTCTTGCCGAATCTGCGGTGGCAGATCATGACGCAAAAGCGCGTGCGCTCCTCGTGAAAGCGCAGTTGCAGGGGGCGCGGGGCGTAGGGAATGGCGATCACGGCTGTTCTCCGTTGTTGGGGCACGGGGCGGCGGGCGCGCTCCAGCCCACCAGCAGGGGACGGGGCGCAGTGTCGTCTTTGGCGCGCGGGACGTTGAGGATTGCGTACAGTTCTTTGATTTCTTTCACCATATCCATGCTTTTTTCCGTGATTTCCGCCGTGTTCAGGCTGTGGACAAGCAGGTTCAGGCGTTGCTCCAGCATGTGCTGCACGTCTTTGGTGCAGGCGCGGGGCCTGCTGCGGGAGAGGGCGGTTTTGCCGGCGCGCATGGCTAGATACCCATGCCCAGCATGCCCAGCAGAAGGGCCATGATCTGGTCCAGGGCCGAGGGCGGCAAAAGGGCGTCCCAGTGGCCGAAAAAAAGGGGCACAAGGATGCGCCTGCCCACCACCTCCCAGACAAAGAGCAGCGCCAGCACCCAGCCCAGAAAAGACCGCCAGAGCCGCAGGGGGCTTGCCGGAGCGCCGGAGATTTCCATTTCGTTGACGCGGCTCTGGGCGTCGTTCTGGCGGTTTTTGTCCGGCAGGATTTTGCCTGCCAGACGGCCCATGCCTCCCAACAATGTTCCCAGGAGATTCCACATGTCAGTTCTCCCTTTCCTGGCGGGCCAGATGATTTTCCAGCGCGTTGGCGCGGTTGAGCCATCCGGCCAGAAAGACCTTCAGGTCGGGGCGCCGCGCGGCCAGGCTGCGGTAAAAGGCGCGGCGCAGGCGCAGGGCTGCGCGCGCCGTGAGCCAGTCCAGATTGACGGCGGCCAGGGCCCTGGCCAGTTCAATGCTGCGCGGGCCCATGCGCCCGTCTTCGGCAATGGCGACAAAGTGGTCGAGGTGGGCCTCGCCGATCATGTTCATGGCCTGCTGCATGTGGCGCACGGAGCGGGGCGCGCCCATGTTTACCGCGCCGTCATAGAGCACGATGGCCAGCGGCAGAGGCAGGGCGGCGCAGGCGGTTTTGTCCCAGAAGTGCGCGCGGAAGAGGGCGGCCGCCTGCTTTTTGGTGCAGGCCCGGATATCGTCGGCGTCCACATCGCCGTCCATATCCATGTCCAGAGTGCGGCTGGGGCAGCGGGCGGCCTGCGCGCCGGAGCAGCCGTCGCAACTGCGGCGCTGGCGCAGGCATTCCTGCCGGGCCTGGCGCACGAGGTCCTGCACCCAGCGCAGGGAGATGCCGTGGTTGGTCAGGCCGCCGGGGTCGGCGGGGTGGTGCGAGAGGCCGCCTTCCCATTTTTCCGTAAAGGCGTGGGCGAGAGAAAAGCTGTCTGCCATGCGAAACTCCTTGGTGCTTGTGTGACTGCACCATGCCAGAATCGCGCGGCCGGGTAAGACTGAAAGCTTTCAGTACTTCCTGTGCGGGGGACAGCAGGGAAAATACGCCCCGTACGGGGCAGGGGGAGGAAAAAAGCGCAAAAAAGGTCTGGAATGTCGGGGAGATAAAATGTTACACGGTTTTCAGTGCCGTTTTGGGGTTTGGGGGCAGTGAAAGCGATTTGCAGAAGCTCTGCCCGCAGGCGCAGGTTTTGAAAGGACTTGAAGTGCGCGGCTCACGGGTTTGCGGCGCACAGGCTCTGCTTTTGCATGCAGCCGCTGTTCAAGACGCCAGCCTGTTCTTTGCTCTTGCGCTGCAAGGAAAGTATGCCCATGCGGATTTCCAGAACAGAGATGACGGACAGGTGCATGAGCAGCACATCCGTTCGTTCGGCCCAGGCGACAACCCGCTGATCCGCTTTGGACCCCTTGCGCAGTTCAGAAACGACATTGGTGTCCAGCAGATACATCAGAACAGATCCCCGACCTTGAACAGTGAAGCGTTCAGCTTGCCCGGCTCAAAATCACTGTTTTCGGCTTCCGGGCAGGCAAGCATCCGGGCAAGGTTGCGGTCAGGCCCGGTCAATTTTTTGTAGTCCTCAATAGTCAGCAGAACGTGCGCGGGTTCGCCCCTGTCCGTGATGAAAACAGGGCCGTCTTTCGTGGCGCGTTTGGCCCGGCTCGTGTCCTGGTTGAATTCCCGGCTGGTCATGGTGGTCATGGCGCACCTCTTTTAGTAAGTATTCCGTCAACCCCTGCGGCCAGCGCGGCGCGATGGATCGGGTGATCATTCGGGGCCCTGGAGGAAATTACGCAGAGACAGTCGGCAGAGCATGGGGCAGAACCCGGGTGATGATGGCGCTTCGCTTGCCGGAAAAGTCCATCATTTCCAGTTCATGGGTGGTCTGGCAGTTCAGCCAGAATTCTGCGCTGTTGCCGAAATATGTTGCCAGACGCACGGCGGTGTCGGCGCTGATGCCGCGCTTTCCGGCGATGATTTCCTGAATACGGCTCTGCGGCATGCCGGTATCCAGAGACAGCCGCGTCTGGCTGATGCCCAGAGGCTTCAGGAATTCTTCTTTCAGTATTTCTCCGGGATGAACCGGGGGCATGCGGTCGTGCATCACAACCTCCTAATGGTAGTCAACGATTTCAACCTGATGGGCATTCCCTGCGTTCCAGACAAAGCAAATCCGCCACTGATTGTTGATGCGGATGCTGTGCTGTCCGGCGCGGTCGCCCTGCAAGGCTTCCAGGCGGTTCCCCGGTGGAATGCGCAGATCGTTCAGGGAAACAGCGTTGTGCAGAATTTTGAGCTTTCGCATGGCAATCCGCTGCATGTCCGGCGGGAGGGCCATAACCCGGAAGCCGTGAAACAATTTCTCGGTCCGTTTGTCCCTGTAACTCACTATCATATGAAAAACATGACACGAAAAACGTATGAAGGCAAACCTGTTTTGCCAAGGCCAGCGGGATCGGTGATTTTGTAATCTCCCCCAACTGGCAGCTTTTAAAAGCAGAATTTTTCATACCCATGAAGGAGCGGCGCAGGCTCTGCTTTTGCATGCAGCCGCAGATGGGGGGATTATATGGGGACTGCACAGCACCTTGCTCGTCGGGCATCACTGGGATAGGATGTGCGTATGGGAAAAGAGCGCATTCCGCATGATCCTGCGTACAAGCAGTTTTTCAGCAATCCTGAA
>ERZ773099.1362-NODE-1362-length-18151-cov-24.643623_pt1 | contig 18151 bp, 12 predicted proteins | sample MGYA00511120_ERZ773099 | MGnify/ENA primary metagenome ERZ773099 (study PRJEB29015, sample SAMEA2738012) | human oral metagenome | biome: human oral; feature: human-associated habitat; material: dental | place: China | collected 2104 ...
TTAAACGAATTTACGAATCGCCAGAATCGGACGATGGCTACCGCGTGCTAGTTGACCGATTATGGCCGCGCGGTATAAGTAAAGAACGAGCGGCGCTAGACGAGTGGGCTAAAGAAATCGCGCCAACCAATGAGCTGCGCCAATGGTTTAATCATGATCCAGAAAAATTTACAGAGTTTTCAGAACGTTATACAAAAGAGTTAGATGAAAATCCTGCCGCTATCAAGGCGAGAAATGACTGGACTAATCATCCAACCGTTACGCTATTGTATAGCGCTAAGGATGCGGAGTTTAACCAGGCGGTAGTACTTAAGCAATGGTTAGAATAAATAGCGCTCTTCAAAAATACTCATTTTTGACGTAAAATATAATTAATGATACGACTCCACAACACTCTGACGCGTCGGCTTGATGATTTTACTCCGCTATCGTCTGATAAAGTGACTTTATATACTTGCGGACCGACTGTCTACGATGATTTGCATGTCGGTAACTGGGCAGCCTACGTCTATTGGGATACGCTAGTTCGGACATTGCAAATTGACGGCTATACGGTTGATCGCGTGATGAATATAACCGATGTTGGGCATTTGGTTAGTGATGCAGACGAAGGCGAGGATAAGCTTGAAAAGGGCGCTCGTCGCGATGGAAAAACTGCTTGGGAAATCGCTGAATACTACACGCAACATTTTCTTGACGGCATGAAAGCGCTCAATCTTATTCCGCCGACGCATATAGCCAAGGCGACTGATTACATCTCGCAGCAGATTTCTTTGCTGCGGGCTCTTAAACAGCGCGGCTGCACCTATCAAACCAGCGACGGCATCTATTTTGATACCAGTACTTTTCCGCGTTACGCCGACTTTGCGCAGCTTGATTTGAGCGCTCAAAAAGCTGGTGCTCGCGTCGATGCTAACAGTGAGAAGCGTCAACCGTGGGATTTCGCGCTCTGGAAATTTACCGAGAAAGGTAAAGTGCGCGATATGGAGTGGGAGACGCCCGCTGATTTGCTAGATACGCCACCAGAAGATAACAAGCCAGTCATGGGCTTTCCTGGTTGGCACTTGGAATGCTCGGCTATCGCCATGAGTTTGCTCGGCAAGACAATCGATATTCATACTGGCGGAATTGATCACATCCCAGTGCATCACACTAACGAAATCGCCCAGAGCGAAGCGGCAACTGGCCAAAGGTTTGCGAACTTTTGGCTGCACTGCAACCACCTGAAGATTAATGGTGGCAAAATCAGCAAATCCCTCGGTAATGGCTACACACTTGATGATTTAAAGCGGCATGGTTTCTCGGCGATGGATTTGCGAATGTTTATTTTGCAGGGACATTATTCTAACGAAGGTAATTTTTCATTCGAGAATTTGCAGGCAGCGCACAACCGGCTGCAACATTGGCGCGACGTGGCTTGCTTGCGACATCAAGTTCACGATCGCTTGCATAGCGATACCGAGAACAATGATCTACGACATGATTTCTCGCCAAGCGCGGCTATTGGCGCTGTCAAAGAAGCGTTAAACGATAACTTAGAAACGCCACGGGCGCTAGCTATTGTCGATAAAGCCTTAACTGAACTCGACAAAAAACCACCGCAGAAAATCTATCGAGCTGGATTAATCGAATTTTTAGAGTTTGTTGATGCGGCATTGGGGCTTGAGCTGTTGGACTCAACTCCCGATATTGATGATGAATGTAAGCGGCTATTGGTAGAACGCCGCCGTGCTCGCGATAACAAGAATTGGGTAAATTCCGATGAATTACGCGATGAGCTGCTCAATGAATACGGTGTAGTTGTCAAAGATACTGCACATGATACTTTATGGGCGTATGCTGACGAAAAACCAGAGTAGACTCAAGTGTTTAAAAGATTCTTTTTGAATGGCGTGAGCTGGCTAGGCCAATCCTTTACTAGGCTTCAGCTTCTGATTTAGCTGCCTCTGGTTTACTTTTTTCGCGGCGAACACGCTTGAGTAGGCGAGCAAGCTTTGTTGGTTTGGCAGCCGGTTCTTCGCGGCTTTCGACCTTGATATATTCAGTTGCAAGCACTTTAGCACAGCCAGCTATCGGTATCGAGATAATACCGCCAACCATACCGAACATATACAGCCCTATAGTTACCGCCATCAAAACCATTAGCGGCGAAAGTTCAATACGCTTCGATTGAATAGTTGGCGAAATTACATTATTCTCAATCTGCTGATAAATGATGAAGTAAATACCAAAAGCTATCGCTGCTGGCATACTATTAATTGCCAGTAATGCAAAGACGATAATGCCGCCAATTCCTGCGCCGAACATTGGGATCAGCGACAAGATAAACATGATAGCAATCGTTGGCAAAGCAATGTTTGCTGGTACTGCTGGAAAAACTTGGCTCAAGATAAATACTGTCAAGCCGGCAAAAGCACCATCTAAACCCGAAACGATCAATTGTCCGCTTACATATCCAGAGATTACTGCATTCATCCGCCGGAAGATGATTCGATGGTGCTGCATTCGCTTGTCGTTGCTATATAATCCCCAGAAGTATCGTGACCAGCGCGGTCCTTCGACTAGCATTAGGAATGTTAGAACTAGCGCTAGCGAGGCCTCGGTGATTAGCGACATTGTTGTTCCGACGCCGCTGAGAAAGTTCTGTCCAAAGTTTGCCAGCCACGACGTTGCATTTCCTTGTATTGAAACAACCATTTGATCAATCTGCGATTCTAGATGATAACGCGATACTATAGCACCAAAACCCTTCCACTGTGCCGACATTGTTCGTATTGTATCGGGCAGAGTTTGTAAAAAGCTAATTGTTTGCTGAACTATTGGCGGCACTGCCAAAAACAGAATTGCCGCTAGTATTGCTACAATAACGATAAAAGCGATAGCTGTACTGAGGGTTCGGCTGCGGTTGGGTAGTTTATTAGCCAACCAGCTGACTGGCCCATTGAGAGCTAGTGCTAAGAATGCTGCCGCTCCAATAATTACTAACGCTGTACGAGCATTCCAAATTAATAAGCCTGCTAACCCAAAGCCGATTACTACCAGCCAAAAACGTACGAATGTTATAGTGTCTATCTCGATTTTAACCTTCATATTTTCAGTATAGCGCTTTATTGTTAAAAACTAAAATTTGCTATAATGTGCTTATGGCTTTTTACGATAAAACCATTAAAGAAACACTAGTTGAACTTGAATCAACCACCAAAGGATTATCCGATATCGAGAGCGATGAGCGGTTACGTCACTACGGCTTAAACACGATCAAGGTTAAGTCTGACCCGCTTTGGCGTAAAATTGTTGAGCCGTTCAAGTCGGTTTTTATGGCAGTGCTGATAGTGGCGGCAATTGTTAGTTTGTGGCACAAGTCGTATTTTGATGCTGGGTTGATTATTTTTATCATGGCGGTGAACGCAATTATTTATTATGTGCAACGGTTTTCGACTGAGCGGATTTTGCGATCGCTGCAAAAACAGTCTGTTGCTGAAGTCGAGGTATTGCGAAAAGGGCGGCGTGAGATGATTGCCGCGACGCTACTAGTTCCAGGCGACGTGATAATTCTTGATGAAGGCGATAAAATTCCTGCTGACGCCCGCATGCTAGAGGCGCGCTCTTTTCGTGTTGATGAATCGCAATTAACTGGCGAATCGCTACCAATCGAAAAAACTTGCGCTGTCCTGCCGAGCGACCGCGAAATTTACGAACAATCCAACATGGTTTTTCAAGGTTCATTTGTCGTTGGCGGTACTGCCATAGCGATAGTAACCGCTACTGCGAACGATACCGAATTTGGCCGTTTGAGCGATTTATCGTCTGGCGACCATAACGTCAATCCTGTACAGCAGAAAATCGATAGTCTTATCACGCGTATAGTGGCTGTTATTCTAGGTATTGCTTTGTTGGCTTTTTGGTTGGCGCTAGCTCGCGGTGTTGAATGGAGCGAAGCATTGCGTTTTGTGATTGCTCTCAGTGTCAGTGCAGTGCCCGAGAACTTACCAATTGCTATATCAGTCATTTTAGTATTAGCAATGCGTCGGATGGCTCGCCGTAAAGCATTGGTTCGAACTATGGGCTCAATCGAGTCAATCGGCGCCATCACTACTATTGCCACCGACAAAACTGGCACACTAACGCGCAACAAATTATCGGTTCAAGAAATTTGGCACCCGCGCCACAACGAAAAACGTATTTTGCAGACACTTGCTGCTAGCACGCTGTTAGGCCAGAGAAAAACTGCTGATCCGCTTGATAAAGCTTTCGCTTCGTTCATTAACTCGTCCGAAGCGACTCCCAAACTTGGCCAGCCTTTGCGGGAATTTACATTTGAGCATTCAATGGCGATGAGCGGCAATTTGCGGCATAATGGGGCTAAGTATACTCTAGCTGTCAAAGGAGCACCAGAGAAAATCGTTGACCATTGCGATATCACCGAAGGCGAACGCGAGAAAGCTTTAGTTGAATTGCATCATCTGACTGGACTTGGTTTCCGGGTAATTGCGCTAGCGCATGCGTCGCTCAGTAAACCAATTGATTCGCTTGAAAACATTCCAGATAATACGCCGCTGGTTTTTGATGGTTTTGTCGGCGTGGCAGATACACTACGGCCAGAAGCCAAAGGCGCCATTGCTCGCGCGCAAGCTGCTGGCATCAGCGTGCGTATGGTCACCGGCGACCACTTCGAGACAGCTTATCATATCGGTAAGCAACTTGGCTTAGTCGAGCATCGCAACCAAGTCTTTGATAGCCGGCAGATTATTACATTATCTGACGACGAACTAGCTGAAAGGCTGCGTACTATCCGTGTTTGCGCGCGCGTTTTGCCCGAGCATAAGCATCGCATCCTTGAAGTACTCAAGCGCGATAATATCACTGCCATGACTGGCGACGGCGTCAACGACATTCCAGCGCTAACCAATGCCCATGTTGGCGTCGCTATGGGGGCCGGGGCACAAATCGCCAAAGATGCAGGCGATATTATCTTGCTTGATAATAATTTTCGCTCAATTGTTTCGGCTATTCACGAAGGCAGGACTGTTTACGCCAATATTAAGCGCATGGTAACGTATCTGTTGGCTACTAATCTCGGCGAAGTTATCGTATCGCTGAGCGCGTTGATTTCCGGTTTACCGCTGCCGCTGGCGCCTGTGCAGATTTTATGGGTTAATTTAGTCACTGATAGCGCCATGGTAATTCCGATCGGATTGGAGCCGGGCGAGCCTCGGAATATGCTAGAGAAGCCAAAACGCGCTAACGCGCCGTTACTCAGTAAATTTATGACTTCGCGAATATTGTTGATTGCTATAATTATGTCATCAATGACGCTGGGATTTTATATTTATTTCAATCAACGCTTTGGTGCTGACTATGCTCAGACGATTGCTTTTTGCTCGCTGGTAACCGCACAGTGGGCTAGCGCCATCGAGGCGCGCAGTGATTACGAATCATTGATCAGTCGTCTACGCAAGCGGAACGCACCTTTCATTGTTGGACTAATCATCGCTGTCACGCTGCAGATTGTCGCCCTAGCTACGCCGCTTGGGCAGTTGCTGCATATTACGCCAGTAAGTAACACGCACCTTCTCTTAGTGACTGTCTCTGCTCTTATTACGCCTATCGTCTTGATTGAATTGCACAAATGGATAGGACGAAAGTTCTTTGGTAAGCGACCGAATCTTCAGCGAATTACCAAGCGTCTTAAACGGCCGCTCAAGAAAAACAAAAAGTTCGCTAATTAATTCCGGCGCTTGATGTGTCCACGCAATAGCTCTAAATCAGCTAAATCTTTACGACGAGCCATCTTTCGTTTGGCAGCAATCAGCCGGTCGGTCGAGACCACGGGTATCCCATCGATGGTTTGCATATCTCGCTGTAATGCTGTCAAGGAATTACCCATCCAACTTTTTAGCAGATTGTATTGTTCATGTACCAAAATTCGCTTGCCGCTAGTTAGTGTCACCTCACGCCAATGTTTCTTGCTCGCGAAACGGTCATAAACTTCGCGCGATACTACTAAATCAACATTAGGTGTATCGCGCAAATGCATCATATCAAGCACGGCGCCGCCGACCACGATATACGAATCGCTAGCGATTTTAAGGTCTCTGATCATTTCAATTGCCGAAGCCTGTTTCTGATGCGCCAATGCCAGAGACAATGTTGTGTAAATGTTGCGGCTGCCAATTATATCGGTAATGCCATAGATATCAAACTGGCTGCGCAATCCCGGTGATACGTGCGCAAAAGCAATCGCGATACCATCTTCGCCAAGCTCGCGGTACAAACGTTTGAGCGCTTCAACCGCTGTATAGTCGATATCGTCAATCGCTCCGGCGTCAATCACCACATATGTTACTGGATGTTTAGCGCGATGAATAGCTCGCCGTAACCGTTCGGCGAAATAATTAATATTCTCGAAAAAAAGCGATTCGCCGAAAGCATAAACTAATGTATCTTTTGGCAAAGAGCCTATCTTATCTTTTACCCGATCAGCCGCCCATGATGACAGCTCGCCATCGCGCAGCAGCACAGCGTCATCGGGGTGGTATTGCCGACGCAATCGCTCCATCAGCGAGGCTGCTACCGCTACCAAAATACCTAACTGTACGCCGAATAGTACCGTACAAGCTAGAGCAACTAGCGCGATCATAAACTCCTCATGATGAACGGCCCACAAATAATGCAATTCACGAAAACGAATCAAGCGTAAACCTGCCGTACAAACTATCGCTGCTAGTGCTGCTAGCGGCACGTAGTGTAACAAAGTACCGCCAAAAACGATCAACGCCATCATTGCTAAGCTGGCAACAATACCGCTCAATTGCGAACGCATACCCAGCGAGTCGGCTAACTGACTGCGCGGCGGCGAGGCACTAACGGTATAGCCGTGGAATAGAGCTGAAGCAATATTGGCTATTCCAAGGGCTACCGTATCTTGATTGGTCTGGATTTTATCGTCGTGTTCGCTACCAATGGAACGCGCCGTCATAGAACTCTGGACTAGTACTACAAGCACAATTGATAATACGGTTGGCATAATTGTATTTAGCATCTCGAGTGACACCGTGGGCACTATTAAGTTTGGCATATTGCTTGGTAGCGAACCTAAAAACTCTACGCCGTACGCATCGACATGAAATACCATTGCAAATATTACGGCCATAGCGATGCCGATTAGTTCGCTCGGTATTCGCGATGATCGCCAAAACAACACTACGCCCAGCACCAAGAGTGCTAGCGTAGCGGTCATCCAATTAATTGAACCAGCTTGCGCGGTAATTGACGCTAAATGACTCCAGAAACCGCCTGATGCTTTCAAGCCTAGTAGAGCTGGTATCTGTGTAACAATTAGTTGTACTCCCACGCCTGCCATGAAGCCAATCATCACTGGTCGCGATACCAGATCTGCCAAAAAGCCAAATTTGAATAACCCCAACAATAGTAGTAGAACACCTGATAGCAACGTCATCGCTGCGATTGTATTAACATATTCTGGCGTACCTGTTTGCGCCACTAGCACTGCGCCTGACGCCAGTAGAATGGCTGTCGCTGAATCTGCGCCAACCACTAATCGATGTGAATACCCCAACAACCCAAATACTAGCGCGCCAATAATTGTCGTATATAAACCAGTCTCGGGCGGTAGTCCGACAATTACCGAAAAAGCCAACGCATTGGGAACATTCACGACGGCTATCAACAACGCCGTTATGATATCATGCCGCAAGTAAGATTTCTTGTACCGCAATATGCTCGGCAGAGACACTTTTCGCATATTTATTATACTAATGGTATTTGGGGGTGGCGTCAATAAAACAAAGCAAACTATGAATTTGCTAAATGTTGATACGATTCATAAAAATAAACCGCTTAGGTTATCCAGATCTGAGCGGTTTATGATATTTTCGTTTGCATAATTTGGCCCACTTTTTATGTTACCCCCCACCTAACTCCAAAGCGTAACTCACTTAAGTGTATGGCAGCATTACTTTATGATTCGGCTGGAATTACCTCTGTTTTTCCTAACAATAACACGATATAATTGTTATCATGAACCACGCTAGCATTTTAAGTGAAATAGTTAAAACAATAAAAGAGCTTGATGAAAAACAAACACTATATATTCTCAAGGGATTTAATTTTATATCTGACCAGTTAGAGCAACTGGATTTCTTATTCCTAAAAGATGAAGTTGTTACAGAGACAAATTTTGATTCACAAAATAACCTTCGAAAGCTACTATCAGGCGATAAGGCGTTCTTTGCTTGGTATGAAGATCTAATTTTTCTTGATATAAATCAAAAGATTGGCGGTGTAAAGGACTTTACGAACTATACAATCAAGATAATTGAAAACGATCTGTTTTTTAATTATTATCCAGACTTTAATTCTGTGAATGTAGGTGATAAATACTTAAAATACAACGCCGATACAGACAATATTGTTCAGCTGTATTATGGCGATATTGCGATCGACAACAACCAAGCATTTGTCGTCTATAACGATGTATCCGACAAAGAGATAACAAAAATCAAAATATCTGAATTATTACCGACAAACTTTGTTAGTGGTGATGGCGAAATTGTCGAAATGCCGGAGGAAAGCGATAATATCTCATTTGCAGTATTAGTTAAAGAGATTATCAGCAAAAATGTAACTGAAATAACGATTTTAAAAACAATCGATAGTCAAGATGTAAAAATTAAAAACCTAACAAAACTACTTAAATCGTTAGGCGTTAAAATATCTGCACGCAAATATTCAACGTCAACTTACAAAGTTGATGATACCGATTACGACCAGTATGAAGCTATACTGAAGCGAAAGAATGACAATTTTAAATTTAAAGACCTAAAAATATACAAGGACCCATATGAGGGCAATGAACTGATTAATATTAATCAATCAGTAATCGTAGATAAAATCGTCAAAAATGTTGAACTGGCACAAAGAGAAGAATCTTTCCGAGATATTTTTGTGACAGCCCCCACTGGCTCTGGTAAGTCTGTAATGTTTCAAATACCAGCAGTATATATTGCTGAAAAATATGATTTACTGACAATAGTAGTCACTCCTTTGATAGGCTTAATGAATGATCAAGTAGTAAACATTAAGGCACTAACCGAAAAAGCGGCAACCATTAATTCTGATTACACACCGATAGAAAAAGAGCAGACTCTAGAGAGAGTCAAAAGCGGCGAGGTGTCAATACTATATCTATCGCCAGAATCACTACTTTCAAACACCGATATCACAAATCTTATTGGCGAACGCAAGATTGGTCTAGTAGTGGTTGACGAATCACACATTGTAGCGACTTGGGGCAAAAGTTTCCGTCCTGATTATTGGTACTTAGGTGATTTTATAGCCAAACTACGCAATAGCGAAAAGAGTGATCATCATTTTCCGATCGCTACTTTTACGGCAACATCAACATTTGGCGGTGATGACAATATGTATTCCGATATTGTTGAATCACTAAAAATGACTGCAGAAAAGTTTATCGGTAATGTAAAGCGAGATGATATCGTGTTTGATATTCGTCATCACACAAAAGACCACGCCTATAAAGAGGAAAAGCTTGAGACTGCCGCCAAAGAAATAAACAAATTACAAAAAACAAAAGATAAAACTCTTGTCTATGTACCATATACTAGCCATATTACTGATCTTATGGCAAAAATGGATGACCAGACTAAAGTTGGTAAGTATTATGGCGGAATGTCAGCGGGTGAAAAAAATGAAACTTTGGAAAAGATTAAAACTGGTGAAGAGAATATCATTCTAGCGACAAAAGCATTTGGTATGGGAATTGATATTGATGATATTAAGAATGTGTATCATTTTGCTCCAACCGGCAACATCGCTGATTATGTACAGGAGATCGGTCGTGCCGCTCGCAAAAATGGCATGACTGGCGTAGCGGCAACAGATTTTTATAAAGAAGATTTCCGCTATATAAATCAGTTATACGGCATGTCCAGTATTAAACACTGGCAAATTATAGCCGTTTTAGAAAAGATTTTTGACATCTACCGCCGTAAGAATAAGCGTAATTTCCTTGTATCTCCTATGGAATTCTCATATATCTTTAACGATGTACCGCCACATGAAATTGACGCAAAATTAAAAACTGCCTTACTTATCATTAAAAAAGATTTTGAAATACAAAGTCGATCTAATTACATACCACTGATATTTAAGCCAAGAAGCATGTTTACTAATGGCTATTTCATGGTAAATGATGACATGGTAGACACACTGAAGCGGTTTGGAGTATGGCAGTGCTTCAAGAGACTTGAATTACCTCGCAAAGTAGAAACTATAAGAGATGGTCTACCAACGACCATGTATTCACTTGGTGATACTTTTGTACTCGATTTTAAGAAACTGTGGGAGAGCAAGTACAAAGATATGTCGTTCGCCAGCTTCAAACACAATTTCTTTTCTAACGATTTAGACAAGAATTTCAAAGTAGGCGAAAAGCTGGTTGCAAGATCAATTATTCAAATCAATGGAGGTGATGTTAATTTTAGCGAAATAAATAGTAGATTAACTGCTACTATGAATAGTTTACAGGAAATTCTTGATGAACTTCGTCAAAATAATAAGCATTTTACTGTCAAAGAACTAGCAAAGCATATTCGTGAAAAGACTACCATTAAAAAGCCCTACATAGCCGACATGTTGGCACAATCAATCATTCATATACTAAATCGCGTGCCCATTAGTAATTTTATTCAAAGCCCATTTGCAACATATAACAGCCAGACTGATAAATGGAATATTCAAAATATGACTTATGAAACACGAATAAAACGAATAGTCGGCTCTGCTTATAGATCTCTGCCACCAGAATCAACACAGACTGTACGATTTACAGGTGCTGACTTAAAGAGCAATCTGGATCTTTTATTAGCGCAGCTTTTAGAAATACTGGAGCTTGCAGACGTAAAAATATCTGCTGGTAATAATCCAGAATTCTTCATACGTGTCAACAGCCCTAGTGCTATTGAAAAAATAGTGCGTAATAAATCATATACAAGTAAAACTGTTAGTTTGGTTGACTATAAGCATAAAGAATCATGCCGTCTTATGGAAAAATTCTTTACCGAATTAATAAGCGACGAGGATCGCTGGAATTTTATTGAACAATATTTTCTAGGAAAAACAGAGGTAATTCCAGCTGAATCATAAAGTAATGCTGTCATGCATTCAAGTGGATTATGTTTTGGGGTTAGGTGGGATATGACATAAGAATACATTTAAATAAAACAGATTTTTTATCTTTATAAAATTAAAAAATCAGCGAGGATAAAACAGAAAATCAAAAATCTGTTTTATTTGTATACCGTGCGATATAAGGCATGGCGTGCTAGGATAGTGCTGAAATAGGTTTAAGTAAAACCTAAAAAGTGAGCTAAATATTTGAAGGGGAGCAAAAAGGTATTTTTGGTTTTTTTATTCTCGGTTTCAAAAGTTCAACGAAGAAGTCGCCATTTCTGGCGACGGTTCCGTTTTAATCTTGTATGTGGCTGGGTCGGCAGGACTCGAACCTGCGAATGCTGGGACCAAAACCCAGTGCCTTACCACTTGGCGACGACCCATCACGTGAGCTGCACTTCATTATACCACACGCAAGACTACATAACCAGCACTAGATTGTGTAGAATTAAAGCAACGGAGGGAGTAACAAGGGTAGTGTTTTTTGTTAGTATATTATTTGTTTACAGTCTTTAATATATAAAATACCACTAAAATTGTATATTGCTATTCATATCCCAACCAATCCAATAGATTAAACTTATTGCAAATAAAAGAGCAATAGTTATCCAAACAACACGCTGCCACCATTGTTTAACTATCACCGCATTAACAAATGCAAACAATACTATTAGACCTTCTACATATTTGTAAAAATTTGATGTATGTTCTGTTACGAGATAAGCGATGAAGAAACTATACGCCCAAAATATAATAACAGCGATGGTTACACACTGAACAAACTTACTGATATTTTTCTTATCCCTCACAACTCACCTCCTTTCGGTAGTCTATTTAATTTTATTAATCCTCGTAGCTTGTAGCTGTTTGATCCTGGTTTGAGTGCTGGTGAGATAGGTGGTCTTCTGGTTTTAGAGCATAGCACTTCTCGTTTACGTCTTTTGCGAGAATAATTGGCGTCTCTTTTGTGATATTACCGCCATCTTCTTTCATAACAACCAGTTTCTCAAGCACTAGCCCGCAGGTTTCGTCGATGAAATAGAGAGCATTATCAAAATTGAAATTGCGCCCGATCCCATCCTACCCAGAAAACCAAGATTATCAAAAATATCAGGAAGACGACAATCCACATAGCCCTCTGCCACCATCTCTTAGTAGCAAATATAGTGGAAAAAGATAAAAACACAATAGCGATCAGGCCAAATCTAAAGACAGCTTCTGTCTGCCTAGTGGAATAACCAAGAAGAAAACAACCCAACCACAATGCAATGGTTATGCTTGTACTATATTGAAATATTCTTCTGACGATATTTTTCTTATTCTTCACAACCCACCCCCTTCGGCAGCTTATTTAACTTTATTAGTTTACGTGATTTATAATTCTTATCATACGGGCTTAGAGCAGGTGATAAATAATCTTCTGGTTTTAAGGCATAGCATTTATCATTCATGTCTTTGGATAAAATTATAGGTGTATCTTTTGGAATATTATTCTCTTTATCATCTTCTTTCATGATGATAAGTTTACTAAAGAAGAGATTTTTAGTATCTTCTGTTAGGCTGTTAGCAATGAGTGCTTCGGTATTATCTTTGTTACTTGATTTGTCAATATAGTCATTGTTTACACCTGTTAATTTCGCTGCTCTAGTATTGCGAAAGACATAGATTTTACCTTCGTCTTCATTAAACTCTGATTTACCATTGCGAGCGACATAGAGAATTGGATCGGTGATTTCAGGGTCACAGGCATCGTCGATACCCCTGGCAAAAACTAAAAGCATTTTACCCCTGCAAAAATCCAGACACATAATAGCCAAAGAAAAACAGCACACTAACTACCACGCTGGGTATGCACAACATCTTATGCTTGCCGCTATTCCGTATAAACAATAATACACCCATAATGAGGAATAATAGCCCAAAAGTAAGCAAAAGACACTGTGCTGCCAAGAAGTTGATAGTATCTGCTACGGCTGGTCCTATAGCGTAGTAATCCAAGACTAATACCGTAATCGGTAACAATATCGTTAGTAAAACATACAACCTATTCCTACTATTATTCACTAATCAACCTCATTTCCAATTGACCGCTAGATAATAATGAAAACCACCGACCAAACCAGACACAACACACAATATCAACAAGATGAGGGCCAAGATCCTCAATGTCTTAAGCCTTATCATAATGATCACATTTACAATAACCCCAACCACACCCAACCACCATATAGTCGCTCCCAGCAACATCCTGTCGTGCCTTGAAGCTGTATCAAGGTTTGGTATGCCTAGAAACTGGCACAATCCTAAAACCGACAGTATACCAGTATACAGCATGGTTGAGCACTTTATAACTTTCTTATTCTTCACAACTCACCCCCTTCGGTAGTTTGTTTAACTTTATCAACTCGTGGCTTGTAGTCTTTTGATCCTGGTTTTAGGCATAGCACTTCTCGTTTATATCTTTGGCGATAACTATCGATATATCCTTTGAAACACCATTTTCTTTGTTATTCTCTTTCATAGCAACCAATTTCTCAAATGCAAGTCCGTATGTCTTGTAAGTGATAGTATCTAGCATTGCTAAAATTGAAACTTATTCATATCCCATCCAATCCAAGCCACCAGAAACGCTACGAAGAATAAAGCAACAACTGACCATGTCAATCGCCACCACCAACGCTGACCCATAATAGCGGACGCAAATGACGTTATTGTTATAAAGCCCATAATCCATTTATAAAAAAATGAGGTCGAAGAGTTTATGTAGTATCCGCAAAAATAACTATATAGCCAAAATATAATTAACACTACAGATATACACTGGATGACAACCTTAATGATGTCTAACGTCTTTTTATTCTTCACAACTAACCCCCTTCGGTAGTCTATTTAATTTTATTAATCCTCGTAGCTTGTAGTCTTTTGCTCCAGGTTTGAGTGCTGGCGATAGGTAATCTTCTGGTTTTAGGGCGTAGCACTTCTCGTTTACGTCTTTTGCGAGGATAATTGGCGTTCCTTTTTTGATATCACCGTCAGCTTCTTTCATAATGACCAGTTTATCAAACACCAGTCCACGCGTTTCTTCGCTTAAAGTATGTCCAACCAGTGCATCAGCGTTATTCTGGTTTTTCGACTTGTCAACGTAATCGTTCGTAACACCAGTCAGGTTAGCTGCCCGCGTATTGCGAAAGAGATAAATCCGATCCTCATCTTCGCCAAGCGACGACTTGCCGTTGCGAGCAGTGTAGAGGATGGGGTCGGTGATTTCGGGATCGCAGGCGTCGTCGATGCCGTCAAGATCCTCATCTTTCCCCGAAGCTTTCAAAAAGGCTCCACAGGGTTGATTAGCGTCTTTTACTCCATCATCGTCAAGATCTTCCTTATCTCTGCCCGTTACTAGCAGTGTCTGAGTAATCTTGATATCCTCGCCGCTTGCGGATTTTCCATAGATAAATAGAGTATGATAGCCGGCAGGAATGTTATCTGGGATAGTTATCGTTTCCTTCATAGATCCATCATTCAACACGGTATAGCTGCCTAGGTCCACTGGTTTAGATCGAATCTCGACACGAGCCGAACTACCAGGTTGCAGCGAGTTCTTTGCCAGCGCAACTTTCTGCTTACTGCCTTTTGAAGGTTTGGAGTTTGCTAGCATTGTAGTATTCACAGACGAAGGTGCACCTTTGTCAAAATAGATTGATGAAGGCGCGTTCACTGATTCATCTCCAGCGGTAGGATACTTGCTATAAGTCGATAAATTTTCGTGATTAAGTTGTTTTGCTATTTCAGCAAATATCATAGTGTGGCCAAACTTGTTTGGATGGTAACTTTCTTGCTCACCCAAGCCTACTATGCCTGTCATGTAAATCTGATGCTTCTCACACATCTTGCCACCGTTCAGTGCTTGTGAAATATCTACATATTTTACACCAGCTTTGCGCGCAGCAGCTTCGATTACTTCGTTCATATACTGAGTAGCGCGGACTATCATGCGTCGCTCCATAACGTTTGCATTACCTGCATTAAGACCACAATTAGCTGGTTCTTTATCCGTTATAAATTGCGGATACCCAATGGCATATATTTTTGCCCCGGAACTTGCACTCCTCAACTCTTTATATAGGCTTACAAGTCGATCAAACTGGCCTCTAATTTGTGATCCAAGTGTTCCCATCTCGCTATTTGCCCAGTCACACGTCTCCGAGCTTGCAAATGGATTTACGCAATCCTTAATCTTTTTACTAAACCCCACATCATTCCCGCCCGCCGTCAGCGTGATCACCTTTGGTTGGTATTTCTTTACAAACTCGATTTGCTTGACGCGCCCCGGGATCATCTCGTTGAGTGCCATCTTCTGCAACGTTCCTTTATTGTCATAACCATGCAACCGCCCGAGCGGGCTGTCCTGGCCTTCGTAGCCACCCGAATTATCCCAATTCATGTCGTACACTGTCGCCCCACTACACGCAACCGACGCCCACGCCGCCGACGGGCCGCTACCCAGCCCCATCCAGTTCGCTAGCTTGTACGGATACGAACGCGTGCTGACATGGCACTTTTCCCTTGGCGCGCCCTTCGCCTTATCTTCATTCACATCCGTCCACTGGCGATAATACTTCCGGTCAGTCGCCGGATTTTTATCAGTGTCACCCTCGCCGCTGGAGAAGGAATCGCCAAGGGCGAGATAATCTAGTTTAGTTGGATTACCTGGAGCCTGTAAACCTTTGTAGCCTATAGGATATCTAACCGTAAAAGTGTTTTTGAAGAGTTTCTTATACATGTAACTCCACTCTGGTAAATATAAGTCTGATAAATTGTATTCGTCAGACACAGAAACTACTTGCATATCACAGCTGTCATTAATATGTAATAATCTAGGTGGCGCTAAGGTAGCTCTATAAAGTGGTGCTGCATCCTTTTCATAACGCCTCCTCCTTACCACAAAAGCGCGGTACTTCTCTTCGCCGCTGAATAGCATCTCATAGTCATTTTTATTTTCAGTCCAAAGAATATTAATTGCAGGGTACTGCCAATTCAGACCGTTAGTTTTATGAATAATTCCAGGTTTGTAGGTTATAGCATAAGCTCCGCTACTTATTGCACGACGTAAACTATTGACGTATTTTTGGTGATTAATTATATTTTCAGTTGGATAATTTTCAAATGCATGAAGCCACCTATCTGTATAATCATCGGCGGGTGAGTTACAAGTGTTTCCGTACTCATCAGATCCATAACCTGATAGGTATTTTGTAGTAATCTTTTGTATCGTTTTGTCGTATCTAGTTCCAGTTGGCTGCCAGCTTATAGCAGAATCTTTGTTTGGTATAGGCCTTCCTGTGTAATCATTTGGGTACATTACATCAAAGGTGGACACCAACAATTTTGGATGACTATTTTCATCTATAAAAAAACTGGCAGTAGTGCTTAGAGAGATGTTCATAAATTCTTGTTGGCAGTATTCGCCCCTAGATGGATCTCCTATAGTTACGGAGCGCAAGCGTGCAGAAGACTCGTTTTTCCTTCGTGCTATATATAAATATCTATCTCGTTTATTACCTAAAAACATGGTTATGAAGCTGTTTTTATCACTCTCAGTCCAATATATATTGGCTATACTAGGTGTAGAGTTGGAGCCACTGCCACTATTTTGTATATAAACTACCGCATAAGCACCATCTTTTGATGTCATGGCTTTCTGCAAACTTCTGACAGCCTCGGCATGCTGCCTGTCATCATAAGGCCCCATGAAGTAGTGTTTTTGATTAAAAGCATACAGCCATTTATATGCATAATCATCAGTTGGCGACCCACACGACTTTCCATAATAGTCTTGCACGTGGTTTATCATGGTCTTAGTTGTGATTTTATCAACTAAATCATCATACTCAGAAGCCGCTTCAGCCGTCGCCGGCAGCGCGATGCACGCCGCTAACGTAGCCCCAATAACACTAATAATAAGTTTCCACATAAGCGCCCCCTCCGTTATGCTTATGTCAAAATTGTACCAGACCGCCCCCGCATGCGACAAGAAGCCAACCTCTCACCTACTTAAACCGTCGCCGCAGCGCGATAATGTCCATCCGCGCTAAGTCCTCAGCGGACAGCTGCCGCATATATTCAATTACCCGGGCTGCCAGCGCCGGATCAGGACAGTCGGGCCTCGTTGACGGCTGCCGACCAGCCTGCAGAGCCGCCAGCGCTGTTCGCATCTGCCGCCAAAAGGTATAATAATCAAGCTTGACCTTAACCTGATGGCCGCGAGCATCTTCGAGTACAAAGCCCTCAATCCACTCGCCCCGCCACTGATACATCATGCCTTGAAGCTGATCAAGCCACGCCGCAAACTCCCTCCACGATGAAAACTCCGCCGCCAGACGCTTGCTGTTCGCCCCGATCTCTCGCGCAAATCGCTCCCGCTCCTGCCAGTCGACCGCCTCGTATGCAACCTGCCGCTTGACGATATCGAGCAGCACCAGCTGATCCGACTCATACGCGATAATATGCGGATCAAATCGCGGCAACACCACCTCAAACAATAGGCACGCATTATGCCGGCGCAGATAATCAGCAATATGCGGTAGTTTGTCTCGAAATTGCTCTAAAAACTCTCGCCGAAAGGCTGCCGCATAGTCACCCTCGGTCGTCGACTTTGACGCGATCACCAGCCCACCCGCTGCCGAATCATACCCGACTAATCCTAAAAAGCCATTCTCTTTCACCCACGCCCGCGCCGGAAAGGTCATCGTCTGCTCCAGCGCCGCTAGTTCAGTATCGCGCCGCTCGCCGATGTTAAAAAACTTATCATAGGCCCGAATCACGATCTCGTTTGTCAGCGTATTGAGAAACAGTCCGCGCGCTCGCATCGTCTGCGTCGTCCATGCTTGGCGATAAAATGCCTCAGGCTTGAAATTAAACGAGCTAATATCACCCGGCA
>ERZ773099.1363-NODE-1363-length-18143-cov-39.523109_pt1 | contig 18143 bp, 17 predicted proteins | sample MGYA00511120_ERZ773099 | MGnify/ENA primary metagenome ERZ773099 (study PRJEB29015, sample SAMEA2738012) | human oral metagenome | biome: human oral; feature: human-associated habitat; material: dental | place: China | collected 2104 ...
ACAGTGCGGAAAGAGGTGGCCGGCGCGTAACTTTCGGGTGCGCGACTGCTCCTGCACTCCCGGGGAATGGCGTCATTGCAACACTTCGGGACGGGAGGGGCGCGGGACCGGGGGTGAAAGATATGCGCCAGCCACCTTTTTGAGCCGCCGGACCGACTCACCCCGGTGTCCGCCCGCGCCCGCGGCGAGACGGAAGAGGCGAATGAGGCAAGCGGGACAGACGGGGCGATGGTCTCGTGCGCAGCGGCGTCCACGACCCGCCCGCACCCGCGACGAAGCAGTGCACCCGGACAATAGGCGACAACGATCCACTGGGCTTTCGGATGCGGATTCGTTCAGCAGGGGCATAGCCACGAAGATGCCGAACCTGGCGCCACCGGGACACCGGCGCAAACCCTGAGGAACGCTCGCTTCGGTGCCACGCTGGGGCCACGCGAGTGGAACTGACACGGTTCCGAGTGCTGCCCGGGCGCAGCGACGTCGTCGAGGAGCGGATGGCCCTCCTGCGCGATCACGAGCAGGCCGTCCGGGAGACTCTCGGGCCGGAGCACATGCACGTCGAGACGATCTTCTCCGAGACGGTCGACGGCGTCGAGTACCTGTACTGGTACTCCATCCAGGGCGAGGGCGGCAGCGGCGTGGAGTCCAGCGGGCACTGGCTCGACCGGGCCCACCTCGACTTCTGGGGGCGGTGCATCGACCCCGCCTTTCCGCCGGAGGACCTCGCCGTCCGCCAGCACGCGGTGACGGCCGCCATCGAGAACGCCACCGCCCCCTGACCGGCTTCCCGCCGGGCGACGACCGGGTCCCCGGCGAGCGGGCGCCTCACCGCCGAGGGCGAGGAGCCCGGCCCACGTGACGCGAGCCCCTGGCGAGCGGGCGCCCCAGCGCGATGATGCGTGGGCGCCCCATTACGCGATCATGTAGACCATGCCGCGGCCGTCCTCCACCAGGCCGCGGGTGAAGTCCCGAGCCTTGCAGAGGTAGGGCAGGACGTAGTCCGCGCTCGAGGGGCACCGCCACAGACTCGCCACGCTCTCGTCCGGGGACTCGGCATTGAGATCGCGGCACAACTCACTCAGATCCTGCGCGATCGGGCTCATTTCTTCGGGGGCCAGCACCCGCACCCACGGCTCCCAGCCGGGCGGGCCGGCGCGAGCGCCGAGGCGCCCTCGGCGTCGCGAGCGGGGACGAACCCGGCGGCACCGGGATTGATCGCCAAAGGCTCTCTCCCCGGGAGGCCAGGGCGGACGCCATGCGGAGCAGCGGGTTCTGCCGCGGCCCCTCGGCCAGGGCGTTCACGACGGCGCCGTGGCACTGCTCGACGGCGTCGTCCCACCTCCGCGGCCGATACCCGATCCGCGCCCCATGCCACTTGTAGCCGTCCCCGAGGGTCTCGACCGGCCATCCGTGCCAGAGGACGTCGAAGGCGTCGATGGTCGTGTCGTCATCGCCCAGGGATCACCAGCACACCGACAGGGCGTCGATCACGGCCCCGCATCGCCTGGCGAGAAAGGCTCATTGACCTGCGCTACTTCTCATCGGGCCGGTAGGCGGTGAGCTCGTTGTCGTCATAGGCCACAATGAGTTCGGAGTTGACCATATAGAAGGAGGTGTGAAAGTCAGCGAATTCGCCTCCGGGGAATTTGATCACCCTTCCGTCCTTGACGTTCCACGCACCACTGATCCACCTGCCCGTGGACGTGGTCACCGAGTTATTTCTCAACGATATGAGCACGGATCCGTCCGGGGACAGGGAGAAAGCGAGCCCCGCATGTGGATAGGGTGGTTCTGTGGAGCAGTCCCCCGACTCGTCGGTCGGCTTGAAGGTGGAATCGCCGATCGTGAGAGTGGTGGAGCAACCGGTGTTCGCGTCGCTGTTGTACTCGCCCCGGATCTGAGTCCAGCCCGCATCCCCGTTCTGGATATACGACTTCAACTCTGCTGCAGTCGGACGAGGGTGGTCGGAGGTGAGGTAGACGCCGACGTCGTCGCGCATGCCGACATCCAAGGTCTCCATCTCCTCGCCGGTGGGAGACAGAATCGTGACCTGATTGCTGCGCGAATTATATTTCGACCACCCATCGGCCAGGACAAAAACAGAATCGTCTCTAAAGAAAGGGCAGTCGATATATCCGGTCTTTTTGTAATCGATATGGAAATCGTAGAGTTCGCCGGTGGCCGCGTCGACCGCAATGCTCGGCGACACGAATGCAATGGTGCGGTCCCCTTCGTAGACTCCCCTGAAACTTTCATATTCATCACCAATGCTGTACAGGTATTCGAAACCGTCGGGGATATCCGCCTCCCACAGCTTCTGATTCAGGTTCTCGACGCTCCAGCCCGAGCAGTGGTCCTTCTCGTCGCAGTCGATGGCGTAGTTTCCCATGAGAGTCGGAGACGTGTCCCAGGGGGCGTCGGAGACCTCACCATTATCGGCTCTGAGAAGCTTGTCGCCGACGACGATGTAGTCGCCCCAGTAGAACGGCCCGTAGTATAGTGGATTTGGGTAGGAGTGATAGGCCTGTCGCATGTCGGGATCCGTGGACCACTGCTCCTCGGGCTCGTCGCCGGAGACGTCGTAGGCCGTCACCCGCGTAACCTCAATTTCCAAGCGCTCCGGCGAATCGAGATTGTGATTGATGAAGCTGGCGACGATGAGCTGATCGTTGTCGCCGGCGATCGTCACCCTCGAATCCGGGCCGTCATCGGTGTCCAGCGTCCAGACTATGCGGGCGCCCCGGGCCCAGTCGTTGGAGGGGATCGCGGGTCCGGTCGCCGAGTCCTTGCGCAGCAACAGCCTCAGCCCCACCACGGTGGCCGCCCCCAGGACGAGGCCGACGACGAGCACCACGACGGTGATCATGACGGGGCGGGAGACACGTCGTCGCGGTGACGACGGTGCAGGACTCGGCGCGGGGGCGGCGAGCGCCGACTGCGGCGGAACTGGTGCGGGGCATCCGGTGGCCTGCGAACCCGGGAGAGGCGCGGTCGGCACGGGAGCGCCAGCGGCTGGCGGGGGCGCCGGTTGGGCGGTCGTGCGCTGGGCGAGGGCGGTCTGGACGGCGGGGTCGGGTGAGGTGCGCAGCCAGTCGATGAGGTCGGGGTAGGTGGCCGGATTGGCGGCCAGGTCCGGGTGCAGGTCGGGTCGGGCGGCGGCGATGCGGGCCAGTTCGGCGGCCGGGGTGGTGGGGGAGGCGGCGGCCAGGCGGTCCGCGTCGGCCCCGGAACCGGATGCGCCCGAGTCCGACAGATCCGTCGGGGACGGTTGGGATGACTGGCAGGGGGTCGGCAAAGTCGGTTTAGGTGGTTGGTTGGGTGAGTAGTCTGATGGCTCGTTCGGGGCGTCTTGCCATGGCTCTGGTGGTGGCGGCGATGGGGGCTCGGGGGCCGTGGAGGAGTCTGATGAGGCTGATGGCGAGGTTGCGCAGGGCGGCCATGATCTGGGGGCCGTTGGCGGTGCGCAGCTGGTGGCGGTCCTCGTCGAAGACGACGTCTCGCACCCAGTGGAGGCGGTTCTCGATGGCCCAGTGGCCTCGGGCCCAGGCGGCGACCTGCTCGGGCTGGGCGTCGGTCGGGGGGAGGGAGCAGATCAGGTGGACCACCTCGGTGGTCCTCCTCCTGCCGCCGCCGCGCTTGTTGACGGTTCTGGTGCGGCGGATCCGGATCACCTGGGCGGCGCCGGGGAAGTCGATCCACGCGGGCGCCTCGACCGCTTTGATGGTGCGCCGCACCCTGCGCCCGTGGGAGCCGTCGGGGACGGAGGTGGAGGGCACGTCCTTCCAGGGCAGTTTCTCCAGCTCCCGCTTCAGGCCCGGCTGGTTGTCCTTGACCGTCAGGAGGTAGTGGGCGCCGCGGGAGATGATCCACTGGGCGGTGCCCCTCTGGGTGTGCATGGCGTCGGCGGTGATCAGGGCCCCGTCCAGGTCCAGGGGGGCGAGCAGCTCGGGCAGGGCGGGGATCTCGTTGGACTTGTCCGACACTCTGCGCTGTCCCACGACCACTCCGCTCGCCTGGTCCAGGGCCGCCAGGAGGTGGGGGGCCGGGTTGTCGCCGGTGCGGGCCCCGCGCATGGTCTTGCCGTCCACGGCGATCACCCTGCGGCCGCCGATGGCGCCCACGCGCGTGCGCAGCCAGGACGACACCCTCGCGTCGAGGTCGTCGGCGTTCACCCGCTCGAGCACTCTGCGGATGGTGGACTCACTGGGCAGGGCCCGCCCCTCCTCCAGGTCCAGGGCCCCCAGGTCGTCGGGGCCCAGGTCGGCGACGTGCTCGCGCATCGCCTCCAGTGTGCGGCACCCCGCCAGGACCCCGACCACGGACAGGCACAGGATCGCGGTCAGGCAGTGGCGCACGCCCCGCCTGTCCCGCGGATCGGTCACGCCTTTCAGGACCTCCTTCAGGGGCTGGCGCGACAGGGCGGTTGTGGTGGATGATGGCATGGCGGCGCGACCCCCCGGCGGCGAGGTTGATTCAAGCACCACCCATCGTTCCGGCGGGGCCGCGCCGCACCCGCACCAACACGCCGACAACCCCGGACATCAGACCACCCCCCACCGACTTTGCCGACCCCCTGGGATGACTGGGATGGCAAGGACGGTTGGGATGACGGATCCCGCTGCGATGACGGGGATGGCGGATCGGAGGTCATGCCCAACATGGTATGGGGACGCGCGCCTTCACCCAATGCCCGCGAGTACACAATTTCTTGTACTTCTGCCCCGCCGTCCGGACCCGGTCGCCGCACCGACCCGGCCCCGGCATGAGGCGGACCCCGGTCTTGGAAGGCCTGCTCCCAGAGTCTTGGCAAAGCCGCCGTCCGCCACCAGGCCGTCACCTGCACCGCCGCCATCGACCACCAGCTCAAACGACTCATATAACAGGACCTAGAACCGGTGCTCCACCACCTCTCCGTCGACGAGCTCGAACTTGGCCACCTCCACGATATTCCCGACGATGTGGTCGTTGAACTCCTCGAGTCGCTCTGCCGGAATCCAGTACTCGAGAATATCCCTCCCACCGGCCTGTCGCACCGGGAATTGCGAGAGATACTCGGCCTCGACGTCGAACCGCGTAACATATCCGACGCCGGAGGCCGGGACATTCCAGTCCCGCGCGATCTTCGTCGCGTACTGCTCATTGAGGACGGGGTAGAAGATCGGCTGCTCCGCGAGCCGCGGCGGCCACCTGCGCGAGCCGTCGGCGCGAACCAGCTCCATCTCCTCCGGCCCGGTCGGCCGCCACAGCGTCACGACCTCGGGCACACCGGCCCCCTCGCCCGCCGCGCCATTCGCCGCACGGACTGCCGCGCCGCCCATGGCGCTGTCCACCGCGCCATTCACCGCACCGGTTGCCGCGCCGTCCGCCTCCCCCTCGGACCGCGCCCCGCGGGCGACGGGCCGGGCCGGGTCGATGATCCACTCGCTCCACGAGCCCGCGTAGACGGCCGGGTCCGCGACGGCGCCGCAGGCCGCGGCCGCGAGCGCCACGTGGCAGGCCTGGAGGCCGGAACCGCAGTAGATCCCGACGCCGCCGCCGCGCCCTCCGCCGAGCCCCTCGCCGTCGCGCACTCCGCCGCCACGCCCTCCGCCGAGCCCCTCGCCGCCGCGCCCTCCGGCATCGCCGCGCACCCCGACGGCCCCGAAGCGCTCGGCGAGCCGCTCGACGGGAAGGAAGCGGCCGTCGTCGGCCATGAGACCGAGGGCCGGCAGCGAGCGGGCGCCGGGGATGTGGCCGGCGACGGGGTCGATCGTCTCGTCCTCGCCGCGGTAGCGGTTGGCGGGACGGGCGTCCAGCAGGACCCCCGTCGCCGCGATCCGCTCCGCCCCCTCGGCGTCGACGACGGCGCGTCCTCCCGGCTCGACGACGAGGTCGCCGGGCTCGGGGCGGATCTCGCCGGTCTCGACGTCGCCGCCGCTCTCCCGCCAGGCGCGCCAGCCCCCGTCGAGGACGCGGACGTCGTCGTGGCCGGCCCAGCGCAGGAGCCACCAGGCGCGGGCGGCGGCGATGGAGTGCCAGTCGTCGTAGACGACGACGGGGCGCGCCGCGCTCACCCCGGCGGCCCGCATGGCGGCCTGGAGGACCGCGGCCTCGGGCAGCGGGTGGCGTCCGGTGACGTCCGGGACGTGCGGGGCGGCGAGCGCGTCGTCGAGGGACACGTAGGCGGCCCCGGGCACGTGCCCGGCGAGGTACCGGTCGTAGCCGTCGTCGGGCAGCCCGATGCCGGGGTAGCGCACGTCCAGGACGACCGGCCGGGCGGGCGGGGCGAGGGCGAGGATCTCGGCGAGCTCGGCCGCGGTGATGAGCGGCGCGGGGTTCGGGTCGCGGGGGCGCATGCGCACCGCCTCTCGTTGACGACGTCGGGGCACGACCCTACCTCGTTCCCGTCCCCGGAGGCTGGCCCGGCGGGACGCCGAGGGGCGAGCCGGCTGCGCCCGCTCCCCGACCCGGCGCCGGATCTGGGCGGCCTGCCGGAGGCGGCGGGCGGCCGCGCTCCCCGCCCAGGCGCCGGGTCCCGGCTCAGACGGCGCCGCACCCGGCGCGGGCCACGGCCTCCAGGCGCGGCCCGATGGACTCGGCCATCATGACGATCTCGCGCTCGGGGATCCGGTTCGCCCTCGCCCTCTCCCGCCAGTGCGCCAGGGACGCCGCGATGTCGCTCATCCGCCTTCGCGCGGCCCGCACGGTCAGGCCGCAGTCCTCGGCCAGGGCGAGGAGCCCCTCGATCTCGTCGGGGATCGTATCGGCCCCCATGATCGAGGTCGAGCGGCTGCGAAGCGGGTCGGGGTTCGGGTTCACGTCGAACGCCGGGCTGAGCCTCCAGGCGCCGCGGTCGGCGAGGAATCCGTGGTTGCGCAGGTGATCGTCCGTGTTGCCGAGGGCGACGCCGGCGACGACCCGGTCGTAGAGCTCGCGATGGTCCTGCCGGGGCGAACGGGACAGGTCGCGCATCGCCTCGGCGATGTCGGCGTAGTCGCGCTGCTCGCCGTCGGAGGAGCCGACGGCGGTCATGGCGCTGATGTAGCCGATGCGCGCTCCTGTACTCGTCCTGTCGAAGCGCCGCAGGATGAGCACGCTCCGGCCCCCCACCCGGGTGAGCCGACGCCGGGGCGTGCGGATGCCGGCCTCCTCCATCAGGTCGAGCGAGGTGGCCTCCCAGGCCATCACGTCCCACGAGTCTCCGGCGTGCGGGAATTTGGCGATCGCGAGGGCTCGCCCAGGAATTCGTCGTGGCCGAGGAGCCGGAAGCGCAACGCGCCCTGACGGGTGTCATCGCCGGCACCCAGGAGGAAGTCGAGGTCGTCCAGCCGACGGGGGACTCGACCCTCCTCACGGGCGCGGGACCTTTCGGCCTTCCGAATGAGATTGCGCCCCCAGCGGTCGGGAGCGCTGTCGGCGAAGGCCCGCACAAGGCCGTCCTGATGTTGCGCGCCGGGCGCCAGCAGCAGCGCCGGATCGAGGTTCGCCCCGCCGTCCGCGAGATAGGCGGGGTCGTACAGGAAGGTCGTGGAGACTCGGCCCCGCGCCCGTGCGACGCGGGCCTGGCCGACCAGGCGGGGGGCGCCCGCGGCATCAATGAAGACCTCGACGGCGGTCATCGTGCGCGCCTCCTGGTCAGCCGGTCCGCGCGCAGGCGCCCGATGTCGCTGTTCAGCGGGTCGACGGCGTCGACGACCCGGTCGAGCAGGCCGAGCGCGCGGAGCACCTGGGCGACGCTGTTGAAGCTGACGTTCGGATTGCCCGACTCGATCTTGCGCAGGGTGTCGCGCGTGATGTCCGCGCGCTCGGCCACCTGCTGGGCGGTCAGGCCCAGGACCATGCGCCACCCGTGGATGTGCCCGCCGAGTTCCGTGATCTGACGGTCGATCCTGTACCCGGCCATGCGCATCTCCGTTTCTTATGGCGAACAGTATAGTCGTATTACTCCGATACGGCGATACTACTCGTCATTATGGTGGCAGGCCCGGATGACGCGGGCGGCTCGGCCGAAGCGGCAGGCTAGGCCGGAGCGGGCGGCTCGGGAGCCGTGCCCGGCGCGATCAGCCCGGCCGATCGGGGCGCCCTCCCGTGCGCCCCGCCCCGCGGGAGGACGCCAGGCGCAGGATCGCGTACGCCGTGAGGATGATGCCCGCGGCCGCGGCCGCCCCCGCGAGCGCGGCCCGCCACATGCGGGGCTGCGCCGCGGCCGGGGGGACCACCGAGCGCACCGCGGCGTCCGACGACGTCCACTGCGCGGGCAGGTCGGTGCGCTCGGCGTGGACGAGCAGGCGGTGGGTGTTGACGCCGTAGGGCGCGCAGGTGACCAGGGTGACGAGGTCCCGGTCGCGCTCGACCGACAGGCTCTCCACCTTCTCGGGGAGCACGACCTCGGTGGAGTACACCCGGTAGGCGTGGTCCTCGCCCAGGACGCGGATGACGAACCAGTCCCCCGAGGCGAGCTCGTCGAGCCGGTCGAGCATGGTCGCGGTGGGCAGTCCCGTGTGACCGGCGAGCACGGTGTGGGTCGAGGCCCCGCCGATGGGCACCGACGTGTTGACGACGTGCCCCACCCCGCGGGACAGGGAGCTCTCGTCGGTGTAGTGGTAGATCGGCAGGTCCACGCCGATCGCGGGGATGACCAGCTCCCCCATCGCCCCGTCCCCCGCCAGGTTGAGCACGCGCTCGTACTCCTCGCCGCCGGGGCGGGCGTCCCCGGCGTCGAAGGGGTCGACCACGTGGGCGCTCCCGTCGAGCAGGCGCGCGTTGTACGACGTCGCCGCGGCCCTGGCCTCCTCCAGCCGGGCGGGGGAGGCGGAGGCGACGATTTGCTGCTGGGTGTGGGCGACCTCGTCCTGGGCGCGCTGGTTCATCCAGCTGCTGACGAAGGGGTAGCCCGCGAGGGCGCCGCCCGCCAGCACGATGACGAGGGCGATCAGGCGCCGCAGCCGGGGACGCCGGGGCCGCCCCGTGCCGGGCGACGGCTCGGGCCGGACCGGGGAGGACGACGACGCGGGCCGCCCCGTGCCGGGCGACGACGCGGGCCGGGCCGGGCAGGACGAGCGCCCCCCGGCCCGGCCGCGGTGAAGGTGCGGCCCGGGGGCCGGTTCCCCGGCCCGGCCCTTCCCGGCCCGTCCTCCCCCGGCCCGGGCGTGGCGGGGGCGCGGCGGACCCGAACGCGGGGTCAACCGCTACTGCTCCTTCCGGGAGCGCAGGCCGAGCACGGATCCGACGACGACGAGTCCGGCGCCCGCCATGACCAGCAGGAAGACGCCGGCGGCGCCCGTGATGGGCAGCGCGGGGAGCTTGGGGTCCTGCACGTCGAGGGTCGCCACGAGGTAGTTGTTCTCGGTCTCGGCCGTCGCGGGGTTGTCCGCGGTGGCGGTCGCGCTGGACAGCTCGAAGGTCTGGTCGGGGGCCTTCTGGTAGCCGGAGGGGATGGTGGTCTCGACGGCGGTGTAGGTGCCGGCGGCGAGGTCCTCGAAGTACACGTAGCCCTGGGCGTCCGAGGTGGAGGTCACCGAGGTGCCGTTGGTCAGCCTGATGGTGAAGGCGGCCCCCGCCAGGGGCGTCCCGTCGGGCGCGGTCTTCTTGAAGACGTAGCCGTAGGTCTGCACCGTGGTCCTGTCCGCGGGGCCGGCGGTGGTCGACTCGTAGGGGTTGGGGTTGAAGGTGACGTTGGCGGTGTTGCCCGTCAGGTCGTCGGCGCTGTGGGAGAAGGCCGCCGAGGTCAGGGTGGCGTTGTAGGTCACGACGATCGGATCACCGGGGTGGGCCAGGACGTAGGCCTTGGTGAACGCGATCGTGTAGCCCGCGGGGGAGGCGGTCAGCGTGTAGTCGGCGCCCGTGGCGGCGGCGACCCCGTTGATCTGGATGGAGGAGGTGTCGATCTCGAGGCCGGCCGAGGGCGTGTCGGTGATGGTGAAGGTCGCGTCCTTGGAGTCGGCCGGGTAGGAGGGGACGGCGGTGGTGACCCTGAAGGGGACGGAGTCGCCCACGCTGTAGGCGTCCGTGGACTGCCCGTACTGCGCGCCGACGCCCTTGTCGATGGCGACGTCGGTCTTCTTGACGTCCACCGGGGCCAGTTCGCGGGGTTTGTAGGCGGCTCCGTCCACGGCCGGGGTCGCGTCGACGATCATGTTCTGGTAGACGCGCGTCTGGCCGCTCGTGCTGGTCACCCTGACGAGGTAGTAGCCGCTGCCGAGCGAGAGCTGGGCCGAGTCGCCGGCGGCGGTGGCGGTGGCGGCCGGAGCGCTCAGCGACGCCGCGATGGCCGACGCCGCGTTCTGCATGTCGCTGCCGTGGACGAACGCGGTCCCGTCGGAGGCGACGGCGGCGATCTCGTCGATGGTGTCGTAGGCCGCCGGCAGGCCGGGGGCCATGGTGTAGGTGAGGTTGTTGGCGGCGTCGATATCGGCGTCGGCGATGAGGTAGGCGCTCACGGTGTCGCCCGGCAGCAGGTCGCCCACCGTGAGGGTGGTGTCGGCGACGTCGGTGGGGCTGGTCGGCGCCGCGAGGGCCGCCGGGGGCGCCAGCGACAGCGCGGCCACCGCGAGGGCCAGTGCCGGACCGCAGCGCTTCGCCGCCCTTCGGACGGAATCGGTTGTCATTCTTCCTCCTGGTGTGTAGGGGTCTTGATCGGTGTTGAGCCGCCTCGCGCCGGCGCCCCGGTGCGGGGAGTCGGGCGCGGGAGGTCGGGGCGGGGCCGGGGCCGGGGTCAGCCCCGGTTCGGGACGCGGGCCGGGCGGCGTCGGAGCAGGGCGACGCCGATTCCGCTGACGAGGAGGAAGGCGCCGGCGAAGACGAGGCGGGTGGTGCCCGGGCCCGCCGCGCGCGGCAGGGCGGGGATGGGGTCGTCGGCGATCGTGATGGTCGCGATCCCGTCGACGACGGGCAGAGCGGCCGTCTGGCCGTCGGCGCCCGTGGTCGTCACCTCCCCGAGCTCGGAGACGGCGATCGGGTGGGGTGTGGAATCGAGGTTGAAGCCCGCGGGGGCGCGGGTCTCGCGGAGCCAGTAGGAGGTGTTCGCGCTCAGCCCCCGCCAGACGGCCCGCCCGTCGGCGCCGGTGGTCACCGCCGCGCCGGGGATGGCGTCGTGCAGGCCCGGGTCGCTGTAGACCGTCGCGGGCTGGTCGTCGTCGTCGAAGACGCCGTCCCCGTCGTCGACGTAGAGGGTGAACTGCGCGTCCGCCAGGGTCGAGTCCCCGGCGCTGGACCGCTTGACGAGGGCGAGGGGGACCTTGTGCTCGTTGGTGAAGACGGCGCCGTCGGCGTCGTAGGCCGCGGTCGCGGTGAGTCTGCCCCTGCCGGCGTCCTCGACCGTGACGGTGACGGTCTCGGCGTGGGTGTCGTAGACGTACTCCTGTGCGGCGTCGTTCTTCTCGACGATGGTGTAGGTGTGAGTCTTGCCGATGTCGTCCTGGGTGTATTCGATGTCCGTGAAGGTCACGGCGCCGTCGGCGTCGTTGGTCCTGGTGTCCAGGACGGTTCCGTCGGCGTCCCTGAGCTCGAAGCCGAATTGGCCGTCGGCGAGAACTCCGCCGAGGAGCCTCTTGGTGGCGCCGATCTGAATGGATCCGGTGGCTTCGTAGGGGACGAGGACGTCGACGGCGTTGGTCCTCTTCTCGACGCCGTTGATGGTGATGGCCGCGGTGTTGGGGAATGTCCAGTAGCGGTCGGAGCCGATATCTCCGCGCTCGTACTCGGACAGGTCGGCGGTCGGGGAGACCGGGGCGGTGATGGTGAAGACGTGCTCGGACTCGGCGTATCCGTGACCGGTGTTCTTCGCCGTCGCCGTAATGGTCTGCCCGGATATTTGGATATCCCAGTTGTCCGTCACGTCGACGCCGTCCCTGCGGACCGTCACGGTCGCCTGCGAGGCATCGAGGGCCGCATCAAGGGTGTCCGTCATGATGATCGAGTCGGCCCGGTTGCTGTCGGCGACGTGGGGGAACGTCTGGGTGATGTCGAAGGAGGCGGTCTCGCCGCGCCTCCTGATCTGCCGGGGCGGCGACTTGACGGGATCGGTCCATTCGGGGTAGACGGTGACCTTCGAGTCGTAGCCGATGCCCGTGGAGCAGGACTCGCCCCGCCATTGGGTGGTGTACTGCGGGCCCGCCTTGGCGACGATCGTCGAGCGGTTGGTCGGCGTGCCCGAGGGGTCCTCGGCCCCCGATCTGAACCACGTGTTGTCATCGCTCACGATGAGGTCGGTGCTCCGGCCGATGACCACCTCGTCCTTGTAACCGCTCACCAGGTGCACGCCCTCGCGCCACTCGGAGGCGAAGTCCCTGGTGCGCGCGCCGTCGGGTGTGTGGTGGACCGGCTGGTCGATGTCCCAGTAGACGATGTCCATCCGGTTGTCGGGGTCGATGGGCGTGTCCGTCCCCGTCCTCACCAGGGTGGTCGTGAAGGTGGAGTCGACGCCGACGGCGGCCGCGTCGTCGTCATTGGACTCGGCCGCCGCGAGCGGGCCGTAGATCCTGGAGATCTCGAAGGGCGTGAACCATCCGGGCTCGTTAAGACCGTTGGCCTGCCAGGCGTACACGGAGGTGAAGTCGATGATCGAGTCGATCCTCTCCCCGGTGGAGGTGTAGCCGATGTCGTTGAGCCTCACCTTGAACCCGGGCCACGTCGAGCCGGCGTAGGTCAGCTGTCCGCCGTCGGGGTAGCGCCACACCAGGTAGGTTCCCCCGTACTTGGCGTGGTCCCAGGAGATGTACCAGCCGTTGCCGATGCTCACGGACGGGCCGTCCTGGGTGTTCTTGTCGGCCGGGTCGAGTTCGGCGAAGTCGTGCCAGGCGCCGTCCGCCCAGAACTGCCCGGTGTCCCCGTTGGGGGTTCTGGAGATGTAGACGTTCCCGCCGACGGCGCTGAGGACGTCGTCGACCGGTGTGAGGGTGTTGGCGCGGGCCGTATTGGGTCCGGGAAGGAGAATGAGCGCCGCCGAGAGGAGGACGAGCAGGAGCCCGGGCAGCGGGGCCCGCGTTCCACGGGGCCGGCGCCCCTTCCACAACCCAGTCATTCACGCTCCGTTTTCGACGGTCCTCCGCGGAGGATCAGAGTGACGCAATTCTTGCGCGCGGCCGCCCAGCCTACCGCCGGCGAATCGTCTTCCCGTCACGGACGGATCCCAATGGAGTCACACATGGATACCGAATGTCGCGCGAGGATCGCGGGCGGGTCACGGCGAGGAGATCTCCCGCATCGGACGCGCATCGGCGCGTATCGGCGGGCCCCGGTCCCGGCCCGCTCCAGCCCGGAGTCGGCCCGATCCGCTCCTCCGGTTCGCGCCGGCCCGGGGTCGTGGTGGACCGGCCCCGATCCTCCCCGGGTCCACGAGATCTACAGGCGACCCGCGAGGCGGTCGGGCAGGGCCCGTCGTCGTGACCATGCGCCGGGCGAAGGACCTGGAGTTCCGCAGGGGCCTGCTGCCCGACGTGAGCGAGGCCGCCCCCGCCCGCCCCGGAGCGCTGAGCCGTGGATGCTGAGCGCGGCGCGCCACGGCGGGCTCTGCCGTCGGCGCGCCGGAGTGGTGCGACGGTCCACACGGATCGGGCTATTGACACACACGATCCGCGTGTAGCACACTGAAGCTGAGCAGAGACCTTGCACTTCCTAGTGGAACTGCAGGCTTACCCCCTGGTGATATGCTGCGGCGGCCAGGGGGTCGCTTGTTGTCTCGGTCAGATCCAAGGTCACAGTCTGATTGGCGAGGACCATCACCCTGCGGTCACGATGGGTGATGTACCGGCGGTAGGTGTGAGCGACCAGATCGGGGAGCCATAACAACTGTTCACTGGCCGGCGAGACGTAGTGCACGAACATGTTGCGGGGGACGAGCCCCTCCTTGCGGGCCTGCGAGACCGTATATCTGTCTCGATTGGTGTCCTTCGACTCGCGTTGCTTCTCAAGCACAACCATCGAGACGGGGTCCCACGTGATCGGCCCGACGGGGCCCTTCTGCACCAGTGCCGTCATTAAAGCGCGCAGACATATCGCACGCATGTTCTTCTGCGTGTCCCCGTCGCACGGGGCCCGGCGTACAGCGATCACGCAGATGTCCCGATAGCGCGCGAGATAGTCGAGCATCTCCTGGATCCTCGTCCACCCGGTCTCGCTCTGGGCGAGCTCGGTGGTGTGCCAGTAGTCGCTCCGGGCGAGGGTCCGAAGGTCATCGCGGATGGTGTCGAGATCGCACACGCGCAGGAGTACCGCACTCATGGCGTAGAACGGCGTCTCATGGGGACGGCAGTCGGTGGGCAGTCGGTAGGACTCATCGACGTAGGCCACGAGGTCGTCGTCCGCGAGCCCCTTGTAGCGGCCGCGGAGAAGATCCCGGTCGGCATGGTTCTGTCCGCGCATGATCGTTCTCCCCCGGAGCCGTTGAGAGCAGAAGGATACAACCAGCGCCCGCCCCCGACCGGGCCCGGGCCCGGAAGGAGTCCCGCCCCGCCCCGGGCGGGGCGCCCGGCGTCAAGACGGCAGGCCGACGCGCGAGCCGGCGTCACCGGATGACTTATCGTCAAGACCTATGGGACCTCGCGTCGACCAACCACAGGACTGTTACGACGACGGGACGGAGCCGGTGGAACTAGTCGTCTGACGGCGTCAGGCGCGCGCGCATCGCCGGGCAGTCAGCGTCCTCGAAGCCGAGCGACTCGTACAGGTGCCGGCCGCTTCGCGTCGCCATGAGCTCCGCCCGTCCGGCGCCCTGAGCCCGCGCCCACCGCAGCACCGCGCCGGACGCCGCCCGGGCGTATCCCCGGCCGCGCGCCCGGGGCCGGGTGCAGACGGTGCTGATGGCGACGTCGGTGCCCGAGGGGAGCCCCGGCGAGGGGATCCCATCGCGGATCACCCCGACGGCGCACGCGACCACCTCGCCATTCAGGTCGACGACGAACGCGCCCACCCGGGCGTCATCGATGTGCTCGGCGAACCAGTCCGCGGCCGCCTTCCGCCATTCGGGGCCCCCGGTCGCGCCCATGGCCTCGAACATCAGCCCGCGCAGTTCCACCAGGGCCTCCACGTCCCGTTCCTCGGCCCGGCGCAGGAGCATTGCAGATTCCCTATTCTCATTCACCGCGGCAGAGTAGCACGTTAAGATTTCCGAATCGTATCGGCGGCGCATTCCGAATCGCCTCGCATTATGGGGAGGAATGTCTACGGCACCCGATCGCTGCGGCTTTCCCGGATCGCGCCGGCGGCTCAGTCAATATTCGGACGGCGCCGCTGCGCCTTGATCTCCGAGCGCCTCCTCTTGGCCGCCAGGCGGCGCCGCCGGGATCCGCGGGTCGGCTTCGTCGCGCGTCGAGCCCGCGGCGGGACCAGTGACGCGCGCAGCAGCGCCGCCAGGCGTTCGCGCGCGGCCGCGCGGTTGCGGCGCTGGGAGCGGTGCTCGGCCGCCGCGACCGTCAGGACGGTGCCCGTCAGGCGCTCCCCCAGGTGCGCCAGGGCCCGCTCGCGCTGCTGCTCGTCGAGGGCGGTGGTGGTGGCCAGGTCCAGGCCGAGCTGCACGCGCGAGTCCGAGGTGTTCACGCCCTGACCGCCCGGACCGGAGGCGTGGGAGAAGCGCTCGATCAGCTCGGCCGCCGGCACGCGCAGCCCCCGCGGGCAGCCGGGGCCGGGCGGGATGCGCAGATCGTCCATGGGGACAGTGTGCCGCCCGCCCGACGTCGGCGCCCGCCCCGGCAGTCCTGATAAGTTTATCAAGACCCTTGAACCTTGATAAACTTATCATCATGAGGTCTCCGCTCGACTCGCCGTTCAGCCCGGGCTCCGACACCGTGCCCGAGGTGTGGGCCGGCCGCACCTCCCACCTCAGCGACTGGCGGGACGTCCTGCGCCCGCGCCGCGCCGCCGGCCTGCACGAGCGGGGCCGCACCATCCTCGGGGAGGCCGGCTCCGGCAAGTCCTCGCTCGTGCGCCGGATCGCGCGCGAGGCGTCCCAGTCGGGGGACTGGGCCACGCCCCAGCTGCGCATCCCCTCCGGCACTGACCCGCTCAAAAGGGTCGCCTCCGCGCTCCTGGACCTGTCGGCGGCGGCGGGCCTGGCCGCCGCCCGGGAGAAGCGCATCGGCGACCTCCTGAGCAGGGTCGAGACCGTCGCCGCCTCCGGCGTCTCGCTGTCCGTGCGCGCGCAGGACGGGCCCGAGCCGTACATCGCCCTGACCGACCTCCTCATCGAGATCGGCCGCGCGGCGATCCGGCACGGGGACGTCATGGTGGTCATCCACATCGACGAGGTGCAGAACATCGGCGACGAGAACGCCCGTTCGCAGCTGCTCATCGCCCTGGGGGACGCCCTGACCCACGAGGAGACCGTCGATGTCCCGGGCGGGCTGTGGATCGAGCGGGGCCTGCCGATCGCCGTGTACCTCACGGGTCTGCCCGAATTCGCGGACATGACCGGCGCCCGGAAGGGGGCCACGTTCGCCCGCCGATTCCGGACGACCACTCTCGGCGCCATCGACGACGACGCCCTCATGAGCGCGCTCCAGCCCTTCGTCACCGAGGGCTGGCCGATCGCCGACGACGCCGGCGGCGTCGGGCGAGTGTTCATGGAGCCCGCCGCGCAGCGCGCCGTCGTCGAGCTCGCCCACGGGGAGCCGTTCCTCTTCCAGCTCGCCGGGGAGCGCGCCTGGTACGCGGGAACCGACGGCCTCATCACCGCCGAGCACGTCAGGACGGGGTGGCGCGACGCCGCCCCCGAGGCCGAGGCCCATGTGCAGCGCATCCTCGACCGGCTCCCGCCTCGCGAACGGCATTTCCTCGAGTCCATGGCGGCCCTTCCGCCCGAGGAGCGCACCCTGACGAACATCGCCCGCTCCATGGGCTATGAGAGGACGACCGACGCGGGGCCGACCGCGCAGCGCCTGGACCTCACCCGCGGAATCATCCGGCGCGGCAGGCCCTACGACTTCCGCCACCGCGCCGTCGGCGCCTACCTCACGAGCGAGTGGCCCTGGTTGAACCGGGGATGAGCCCGCCGATGGCGCTCATGCGACGGGTTCCAACGGTTTGATGCGCTCGAGTTGGTCCCGCAGAGCCCGTCGCTCCGACCGCAGTTCGTAGTGCATTTGGAGATTCATCCAGAACTCGGCGGAAGTACCGAAGTACCTGGCGAGCCGGACTGCCATGCCGGCTGTGATCCCGCGCTTGCCGTGCACGATCTCGTTGATCCGGCGCGGCGGCACCCCGATGGCGGCGGCGAGGCGGCTCTGCGTGATCCTGAAGCCCTTGATGAAGTCCTCCATGAGGATCTCTCCCGGGTGGATCGGCTCGATGAGGTCAGTGTCAGTGATAGTCGACGAGTTCGACATCTTCAGCCCCTCCTTGACGCCACGCGAAGCATATCCTCCACCGGGCGCTCACTCGAATACTGAGCCTTTCTCACCAGGGTTCGTGCTGGAGTGTGATGATGATGATGATGATGAGGGCCGCGGGGCGGAGGCGGGAAGATGCGCGCCGGCCGCCTTTCCGAGTCGCCGGACCACGCCGCCCACAGGTCCGCCCGCGCCCGCGTCTACTACGCCCTTTTCACTCTGCTACGCCTCTTGACCCTCCACTGCACGAGAAAAAGGAGCGTAGCGGAGGTTGAAAGAGCGCATCAGACGGAAAAGGCGCAGTAGCCACCGGAATAACCTCGGTAACGGCAGTTCATGTTCTCAGACGGATCGAGTCTGAGAGGCGGAGACGGCGTTGATGACCCCGGTGGCCCGGCGCCGCCCGCGTTCGACCCGCTTGAGGCCGATCCTCTCGCCGATCAGGGCGACGAGGGGATGATGCGGGCGGCGCGGCGGGTGAGCCGTGGGACCGCGTTGAAAAGATGATGGGGCCTGATGACCTTTATTGTAGTGACGGATCCGAATCAGAGGGAATACGACGGAAGACGATGCTTCGGCTCTCTTCTACGACGGAAGAACAACATCCACACCCACCTCCGTTCATCCATCAGTGCGGGTACGGGCTGACGAGCCGGAGCAGGAGCAGCAGATTTCAGGGCGTCATAGTCACATCCGTAACCGGCCCGGCCCCGCCAGGACATACGACGGACGGATCGGCATCATCCGCGCGGGAGCCTGAGCGCCCCGTGACCGTACCAGGTGTTCACCCCCGTCGACGTCGTCGCACAGGGGAGTTTCGCGTTCTCAGCGGGGCACTGGACG
>ERZ773099.1364-NODE-1364-length-18140-cov-14.457838_pt1 | contig 18140 bp, 18 predicted proteins | sample MGYA00511120_ERZ773099 | MGnify/ENA primary metagenome ERZ773099 (study PRJEB29015, sample SAMEA2738012) | human oral metagenome | biome: human oral; feature: human-associated habitat; material: dental | place: China | collected 2104 ...
TGTACAGCCACACGGCCGCGATGATGATGTAGATGATCGGCATGAAGCCCATCGCCGCGCCCTGCGTGCCGGCCAGGAGAGCCATGCCCACGGGCATCTTGAAGGCCAGAACCGCGATGACGAGCGAGGTCACCAGGGAAATGATCGCGCACCAGTGGGTTGCGACCTTGAAGACGCCCATGAGGACGAAGAACAGGACGAGGGGGAGGAGGCCGACGACGGCAGTGAGAAAGACGTTGTCCGCGACCGACGTCGTCGACGGGGTAAAGGTTTGAGCTAGCAATAGGGGGGTCATGACTGCTCCGCGCATCACTGTGTGGGACATTGGACCCATTTATCATGTCATATGAACGGGGTGTGTGACGACGCAACGACGACGAGGAATCGTCTCTTGATCCCGAGCGCTCCGATGCCCCCGCCACGGCCTCGCCCGAGGGGCCGCGCCGCATCTCACGTCCAGCATGCGCAGCGCCTGCTCCCGGGCGCGGGCGCGCCGATAGACTACGGACTGTGAAGACTACATCGAGCGTCCCCCTCCCCTCCGCGTCGCGCATGCCGATCGGCAAGTACCGAGCGTTCCTGGACACGAATCCCGTCGACCTGCCGGATCGCCAGTGGCCGTCCAAGCGCATCACGAAGGCCCCGCGTTGGATGTCCACCGACCTTCGCGACGGCAATCAGGCCCTCATCGAACCGATGGACCCCGCCCGCAAGCGCCGCATGTTCGACCTGCTCGTCAAACTCGGCTACAAGGAGATCGAGATCGGTTTCCCGGCCGCCTCGCAGACCGACTACGACTTCGTGCGCTCGCTGATCGAGGACGGCGCGGTTCCCGACGACGTGACCATCTCGGTGCTTACCCAGTCGCGCCCCGAGCTGATCGAGCGCACGGTCGAGGCCTTGGTCGGCTTCCCGCGCGCGACCGTTCACCTGTACAACGCGACTGCGCCGGTCTTCCGCGAGGTCGTGTTCCACGCGGACAGGACCCAGACGGTCGAACTCGCCCAGTTCGGCGCGCGCGAGGTCATCGCCCAGGCCGAGAAACGCCTCGGCGACGAGACGATCTTCGGCTTCGAGTACTCCCCGGAGATCTTCGTCGACACGGAGCTGGACTTCGCCCTTGAGGTTTGTGAAGCCGTCATGGACGTGTGGGAGCCGGGCGAGGGACGTGAGATCGTCCTGAACCTGCCCTCCACCGTTGAGCGGGCCACCCCGAACGTTTTCGCGGACCAGATCGAGTGGATGAGCCGCAACCTGAGCCGACGCGAGTTCGTGGCGCTGTCCGTCCACCCGCACAACGACCGGGGCACGGGCGTGGCCACGGCGGAGCTGGCGCTCCTGGCCGGCGCCGACCGCATCGAGGGCTGCTTGCTGGGCCAGGGCGAGCGCACCGGCAACGTGGACCTGGTGACCCTGGGCCTCAACCTGTTCAGTCAGGGAGTCGACCCGGGTATCGACTTCTCGGACGTGGACGCGATCCGCCGGACGGTCGAGCATTGCACGCAGATGGAGACCTCGCCCCGCGCTCCCTACGTTGGCGACCTCGTCTACACGAGCTTCTCGGGTTCCCACCAGGACGCGATCAAGAAGGGGTTCGCCGCCCGAAAGGCCAAGGTGGACGCGGCGGGCGGCGATGAGAACGCCGTCGTCTGGGAGCTGCCCTACCTGCCGATCGACCCGCACGACGTGGGCCGCTCCTACGAGGCCGTGGTTCGCGTGAACTCGCAGTCCGGCAAGGGCGGTGTCGCCTACCTGATGTCGACGGCGCACGCCCTGGAGCTGCCGCGCCGCCTCCAGGTGGAGTTCTCCCGGATCGTGCAGCGCCACACGGACACCTACGGAGGCGAGATCAGTGCGCCCGCCCTGTGGCAGATCTTCGCGGACGAGTACCTGCCCTCGAGCGCCGCTCCCGGCCTGGAGCCCTGGGGACGCTTCGAGATGCGCTCCTCGCAGGTGTCTTCGACGGACGACGAGACCGTCGAGCTTAAGGCCAAGCTCAGGGACGGTGGCCAGGAGATCCAGGTGCAGGCCACGGGCACGGGCCCGATCGACGCCTTCGTGTCCGCCCTGCATGAGTTCGACCTGGACGTGCGGATCCTGGACTACTCCGAGCATGCGATGAGCCAGGGACGCGACGCCCGCGCGGCCGCCTACGTGGAGGCCGCAGTGGAGGGGCAGATCGTGTGGGGCGTCGGCATCGACTCCTCGATTACACGCGCCTCCTACAAGGCCGTCATCTCGGCGGTCAATCGCGCGCTGCGCTAGGCGAAGGACGCGGCGGACCCCGGCCTCGTGACGACGACGAGGCCGGGGTCCGCCGCGTCGTTAGGGGCGCTCCGAGGCCGTCGTCGGCTTCTCGGAGAAGACCGTGAGCGCACGCGCGACCTGTCCGTCGAGAATGCGGGAGATCCTCTCGGTGAGGATGTAGGGGTCGTCGATCATTCCGGTCGCGAGCCACTGGGTCACGTGTCCGAGGATGGAGAGCGTGAAGTGGTCAATGATGAACGTTCGGTCGCCCTCGGTGACGGGGAGGTCGGTGCCGAGCTGGTCGACGATGGGCTCCATGACTGCGCGCAGTTGCTTGTGTAGGAAGATCTGGACTTCCTCCAGGGTGAGCGAGGAGATGACCGAGCGCGTCTCCTCCGGGTGGTTTTGCATCCACACGAGCATCGCGAGCAGCCCGTCCGACCAGTCCTCGTGGGTGGCGTGGGCGATGATCTGGTCCGCCACCTCGCGCTTGAAGACCCAGACGGTCAGGTCGCGGATGTCGGAAAAGTGGTAGTAGAACGCTTGGCGGGTCACGCCGGCGGCGCGCGTGAGCCCGGAGACCGTGACCTTAGACAGGGGCGTGGTCGCGAGAGCTTCGCGCAGCGTCAGCGCGAGCGTCGTTTTCGCATCGGGGTGGGGCATCGGGGATCCTCGTCAGCGGTAAAAGAGAGGTTACGAGCGAACTATACATGTCAGAACGCGGAACCGCGAAATCCCGGGCCTAGACACTACTGACCAATTGTACAGCGCGACGCTGCTCACATGCGAATAGTCTGGACGTGTCGAGTCTTGACACTGATGTCTGACCCTCATTTAGGAGCGCACGTGTTTCTCTACGAAGTGATCCCCTGGCAGTCCTGGGGGGCGTGGTTTGCCGTTTTGGTGGCCCTCATTGTCGGCAACGAGGTCACTCGCCGGTGGCGTCCGGCGGGCATCGTGACCTTCGTGATTCTTCCGATCGTCCTGACCGTCACCGTTTGGCCCACTACCGCCGGCCCCGGCTCGTCGACGGGTACGTGGTTCCACTGGGTGAAGGTTTACTCCGCCCTGGCTGGGTGTTTGGGATTCATGGCGATTCGCTACGTTCCCTCTCTGCGCGCCAAGCGTTGGGCGCTGGCCTTTCCTCCGGCCATTCTCGCGATCAACATCGCCGAGGCCTGCGTCCGCGACTTCCAGGTTGGGGCGATGGGCGTGCGCGGCATGGTCGATGGTGTGTTCATGGTCAGTGGTCCCTGGAACTACATGAACGGCATAGCGGGGCTGCTTAACCTAGTGACGATCTGCGGCTGGGGTGGCATTATCGTCTCGCGCGACGCCAGTCGCGACATGGTGTGGCCCGACATGATGTGGTTCTGGATCGTGGCCTATGACCTGTGGAACTTCGCCTACGTCTACAACTGCGTGGGTGACCATTCCTTCTATGCGGGCGCTGCTCTGCTGATCTCCTGTACGATCCCCGCCTTCGCGATCAAGAAGGGGGCGTGGTTGCAGCACCGTGCCCACACGCTCGCCCTGTGGATGATGTTCACGATGGCCGTTCCTTCCTTCGTGACGTCGTCGCGCTTCCATGTCGACGCGTCGCATTCCGACGCCGCCCTCATGACGGTCTCCTCGATAGCGCTCGCGGCCAACGTGGCGGTGGCTGCCTATCAGCTTTACGTGATCGTGCGCCGGAGGCGCAATCCCTTGCGTGATGAGCTCTACGTCGACTCTGCCTCCTATCGCGGGGTGCGCGAGGCGAACGTGTGAGCGCGTGGACATGGCGAACCCCGGCCTCGTCGATAGGGATGAGGCCGGGGTTTGTGCGAAACTGTGCACGCCCGCGCGGTTGGTGGGGGACCGCGTTACTGTGCCAGGCGCGCCAGGGCGGGGGTGGTCTGGTCGGTCATGAGGATTCGCATGCGAGCGATCGCGAGCGAGGGGTTGACCTCCAGGCCGGAGAGCATCCACTGGGCCATGTGGGCGCCGGTGGCCAGCGCGAAGTGCTGGGCGACGACGTCGCGCGCCGTTGCCGTGGCCGAGTTGGGTAGGCGGGACTCGATGAGTTCCTGGACGTTCGAGACGAGGAACGCCCACAGGTCGTTGGCGTCGATGGCCTTCATTGCGGAGGCGGTCTCGTCTCGGTGCTCGTGCATCCACAGCATTGTCGCCTCGACGGCGTCGAGCCAATCTCCCGAACTGCTGGTCAGGCGCAATGTGATCTCCTCGCGGAAAACCCATGCGTTGAGGTCGGTCAGCGAGCTGAAGTGGTAGTAAAACGCTTGACGCGTGACCCCGGCGGCGCGTGTCAGTGCGCTGACAGAGATCTTTGACAGCGGGGTCTGGGTCAGAGCCTGGCGCAGTGCTGTGCCAAGCTTTTCTCGGGCATCGATCGGCGGAGCCATGTGTTTCCTTCCTTCTACGGTTATGGATAAACCATATCCAGTTGCGAGAAAACTATCTACTCGAAAAGTCTTTGGTGGTTGTTAGACCGACCACGCTGTCAGTTTCCCATACTTTGTTGACAACGCCCACTGATGGACTTGTCGACGAACGTGACAGCGCACTTCACAGGGGATTTCGCCCTGGGCGACGCCCCGCGCCACTCGCAACCACCGCCTCGTCCCCGTGGCACAATGGCTCCGTGATCAAGTCCTACCGCGACGAGGCGATCGTCCTGCGCACCCACAAGCTGGGCGAAGCTGACCGCATCATTACCCTGCTCACCGCCGAGCACGGGCAGGTGCGCGCCGTCGCGAAGGGCGTGCGCAAAACCACGTCCAAGTTTGGCGCCCGCGTCGAGCCCTTTTCCGTCATCGACGCCCAACTCCACCGCGGCCGCAGCCTCGACACTCTCACCCAGGTCGCCTCCATCGCCCAATACGGCGACTCCATCGCCGCCGACTACGACCTCTTCCTGGCGGCGACCGTCATCGTGGAGACCGCCGAGCGCCTCACCGCCGACGCCCACGACGGAACCCACTCCCAGTACCTCCTCCTCCTCGGCGCCCTCAACGCGCTCGCCCGAGGCCGACACGACCCCACGCTCATCCGCACCTCCTACACGCTGCGCGCCCTCGCCCTGGCAGGCTGGGCCCCCTCGTGCTTCGACTGCGCCGTCTGCGCAGCCCGGGGCCCCCACTCCTCGTTCTCCATTCCCGACGGCGGCACCGTCTGCGACGCCTGCCGCCCGCCCGGCGCCTCCTACCCCGCACCCGACACCCTCGCCCTCCTCGGTCAGCTCCTCAGCGGAGACTGGGCGCGCGCGGACCGCTGCGAGTCCTACGCGCGCTCCGAGGCCTCGGGCCTAATCTCCTCCTATACTCAATGGCACCTCGAGAGGCGACTGCGCTCACTGACCGTCATCGACAGGAGGCACCCATGAACGCCCAGCGCCCCACCCCCATGGACCGCGCGCCCGCCGACCCAGCAGCCCCCCTCCTCGGCCCCGGCCAGTGGCACGTGAACGCCCCGACCTTCGGGCGCGGCGAGGTCCCCACCCACGTCGCCCTCATCATGGACGGCAACGGCCGCTGGGCCAACAGCCGCGGCCTGACGCGAACTGAGGGGCATCGGGCGGGGGAGTACGCCCTCATGGACACCATCGCCGGCGCCATCGACGCGGGCGTGCGCTACCTCAGCGTCTACACCTTCTCCACCGAGAACTGGAAGCGTTCCCCCGCCGAGGTCTCCTTCATCATGAACTACGCCTCCGACGTGCTCGCCCGCCGCACCGGCCAGCTGGCCGAGTGGGGCGTCCGCGTTCGCTGGAGCGGGCGACGACCCCGCCTGTGGAGGAGCGTCATCAAGGCCCTGGAAAAGGCGGATCGCGCGACGTCGCACTGCACGACCCTGGACCTCGTCATGTGCGTCAACTACGGGGGGCGGGCCGAGCTGGCCGACGCCGCCCGGTCGATCGCCGAGGCCGTGGCGTCAGGTCGCCTGAGCCCGCGCGGGGTCACCGAGAAGACGCTCGCGCGCCACCTCTACCTGCCCGACGTGCCCGACGTCGACCTCATGATCCGCACGTCCGGCGAGCAGCGCCTCTCCAACTACCTGCTGTGGCAGATGGCCTACGCCGAGATGATGTTCGTCGACACCCCGTGGCCGGCCTTCGATCGCGAAGAGCTGTGGGGCTGCCTGGAGGAGTACGCGGGTCGCGAGCGCCGCTTCGGCGGCGCGATCGACCGCGTTGCGCGCCCCTAGTCCTGGGGCTGCGCGAGGGCGGCGGCGACAGCGGCGCGCTTGCGGCGTCCCCACGCGATCTTCGCGGCGATCAGGCAGGCGATGAGCGCGAGGCCGGCCCACCCCCAGGGAGATCCTGCGATCGCCCGGATCGCCGCCGCAAAGACCGCGAGCAGCCCCAAGCCGTAGAGCAGCGCCCACAGGATGCAGCCGGGGATCATCGCGATCGTGTAGGTGCTCCAGCGCATGCGAACCAGGCCAGCCCCCGCGTTGACCGCCGTCTGGACGCCGACCGTGAGGAAGCACAGGGGGATGACGATGATGCCCCACTTGTCGAGCGTCGCCGCGCCCTTGCGGGGTACGGGTCCGTCAAACCATCGGGCGACGGCGCCGAAGAAACCCTTGCGACCCGACGCGCGGATGGCGCCGGACGCCGCGCCGCGAGCGAGCCAGTACGTGAGCTGGGCGCGGAACAAGACGACAACGAAGAGGAAGATGAACAGCCAGATGCCCTCGCGGGCGAAGGCCGGGACCATGTTGTCGATGCCTGCGGTGTACACGAAACCCCCAAAGGATGACTAAGCAAACGAAGCCTATCCTAATATACGAATCTCGAAATGGGGAAGCCTAGCGAGCCGAGGAGGCGGTCACCCGCGCGTGACCGCCCTGGCACGACGAGCAGGTTCCGAAGAGCTCAAGCGAGTGCTCGACGTCGACGAATCCGTGCACGGAGGCCACGCTCGTCACCCACGCCTCGATCTGCGATTGCTCGATCTCCTTAGTGAAGCCGCACTCGCGGCACACCAGGTGGTGGTGATGGTGGTGGGACGTGCAGGAGCGATACAGCGCCTCGCCATCGGAGGAACGCAGCGTGTCGACCCGCCCGTCCTCGGCAAGCCCCTGAAGGGAGCGATAGACCGTCGCCAGCCCCACGCGCTGGCCCTGGGTGTGCAGGTCCTCGAAGATCTGCTGAGCGCTGCGGAAGTCGTTCACTCGCGTCAGCTCGTCGAGCACGGCCTGACGCTGTTTGGTCATGCGTTGCATGGATAGTCCTTCCACTGTGCCGTCACTGGGAGGCGGCTTGCTCGGGATGCTGGTTGTGTGCGCGTGCCACCTTCAGCCTGCGCATCCTGCGGATGCGATCAACGATTGCTCTGATCATAAACCCAATCGCGTACAGCCCGATGGCGCCCACGACGATCGTCGCGCCGGGCGAGAGATCGACGAAGTACGTCAGGGAAAGGCCGCACGTGCAGATGAGCACGCCCAGGACCATCGACAAACCCATCGTGGAACGGAAGGAGCACGCCGCCAGCTGCGCGATCGCGACGGGGATAACCATCAGGGCACTCACCAGCAGCGAACCGACGACGCGCATCGCGACCGCTACCGTCAGCGCCGACAGGACGGCGATGAGCAGGGAGAGGGCCCGCACGGGCAGGCCGGTCGAGCGCGCGAAGTCCTCGTCGTTGGTGGTGGAGAAAAGGGCGGGCGCCAAGCCAACGCCGAGGACCACGATCGCGATGCCGAGGATCGTGATGAGCGTGATGTCGCTCCAGCGCACGGTCGAGATCGATCCGAAGAGGTAGGAGTTGAGCTGGGCGGAGGTGCCGCCAGCCAGCCCGATCAGCAGCACGCCGCCGGCGATGCCCCCGTAGAACAGCATGGCGAGCGCCGTGTCCCCCGACGTGCGCCCGCTCTGGCGCACGAGCTCGATGGTGACCGCGCCGAGCAGGGACACGATGACCGCGCCGGGGATCGCCCACGAGTCGGCAGGGGTGACGTTCGCGAAGGTGCCCACCAGCCAGCCCAGGGCGACGCCGGTCAGCGAGATGTGACCGATTCCGTCGCCGAGCATCGCGAGCCTGCGGTGCACCAGGTACGTGCCGATGATCGGTGCCGTCAGACCGACGATCAGCGCGGCCAGCAGGGAGCGCTGCATCATGGGGGAGGACAGGAGGGTGGTCACTGCGTCAATCATTCGTCTCTCCCGTCCAGATTCCGCTGACGTACCCGTGGTCGCCCGTCGCGGAGGCGCGCTTACTGCCCGGGTGGCAGTGGTCGCCGCCGTGGTGTTGCTCGTGGTCGTCGTCGATGTGCGGAGCGCCGTCGTAGGAGACGTGTCCGGCGCTGATGTGCAGCTCCCGGTCGAGGAGGGGGCCGAGCTCCCCGAGTTCGTGGAGGACGATCAGGATCGTGGTGCCGGACGCCTTCGCGTCGGCGACGATGTCGGCCAGGCGCGCGCGCGAGGCGGCGTCGATCCCGGCCATGGGCTCGTCCATGATGAGCAGCTCGGGCGCGCGGACAAGGGCGCGCGCGATCAGGACGCGCTGGGCCTGCCCGCCGGACAGGATGTTCATGGGGGAGTGGGCGCGGTGGGCCATTCCGACTCGCTTGAGCGCCTCCATGGCTCGGGCGGTGTCGCCCGGCAACGCCCACAGGCGCCTCGGGCCCAGCAAGCCGGAGCGCACGACCTCGATAGCGCTCGAGCTGACCGCCCCGCCCGAAGAGATGCGCTGGGGCACGTAACCGATCTTCTTCCACGGAACGCGGCGGCGGGTGGTGACCGACTGGCCGAAGAGCCGTGCGTCGCCGCTCGTGATCGGCGCGGTGCCCAGGAGCGCCTTGAGGGTCGTGGACTTGCCCGAGCCGTTTGAGCCGGTGAGCGCCACGGTCTGGCCCGCGGGGATGGACAGGGTGATGCCGTGGAGGATCAGGTCAGTGTCCCAGGCGACGTGCAGGTTGTCGAGATGCACGACGGCGGGTGCCCCCGCGTGGGGAGCACCCGCTCGCAGCGTCGTAGCGTCAGTGGCCGTCACTGGCAGTCGAGTGCTTTCGTGAGCGCATCGATGTTGGAGTTCATGGCGGCGGCGTAGTCCTTGGACGAATCCGTCTGGGATTCGATGGGGTCGAGCACGGCCGTCGAGATGCCGAGGTCGTCGGCGAGGGTCTGGGCGACCTTCGGGTCGATGAGCGCCTCTGTGAAGATGGTCGTCACGCCCTGGTCCTTGGCGATCTGGGCGATCTCGGCCAGGCGAGCGGGGGAGGGGGAGGAATCGGGGTCGAGGCCGGAGATGCCGACCTGGGTCAGGCCCGTGCGGTCGGCGAGGTAGCCGAATGCCGTGTGAGCGGTGACGAAGGTCTTGACCTTGCAGGTCGAGGTCTTGGTGACGAGGGCGTCGCCGAGGGTGGTGAGTTCGTCGGACAGGGCCTTCGCGTTGGCCTTGTAGGTCTCGGCGTTGGCGGAGTCGGCTTCAGCGAGCTTGTCGCCCACGAGGGTTGCCGCTTGAGCCATTCGCACCGGGTCCAGCCAGAAGTGAGGATCGGTGTTCATGTCGTGGTGATGACCCTCGTGGTCGTGGTCGGCGTGGTCGTGGTCGGCGTGGTCGTGGTCGGCGTGGTCGTCGGTCGTGGTCTCGCCCGACTGGGCCTCCTCGGAGTGCTCATCCTCTGCCGTGTGGTTTGGGCCCGAACCCACGTCAACCAGGTTGGCGGCGGAAGACACGTCGATGACGGTCTTGGGGGCGTGCTGCTCGATGGCCTCGTCGACCGCGCTTTGGAAGCCCGACAGGTAGACGACCGCGTCCGCGTTGGACAGGGCGTCAACCGTCTTGGGGGAGAGCTCGAGGTCGTGAGGCTCTGCACCTGCGGGGGTCAGTGAGCTGACCGTGACGTGGTCGCCGCCGATCTTCTCGGCCAGGTACTGCAGGGGGTAGAAGGAGGCCATGACTGTCAGGGTGCCGTTCTTGCTGCCGTCCCCTCCCGGAGTGGCTGTGGTCGAGCAGGCGGACAGGGCGAGCGCTGTGGCGGCCGCGCATGCGGCGGCGAGGATTCTCTTCGACATGAGAATCATTCTCTCGAGGCGTGAGAATCCTTGTCAAGTCATTCTCAGGGGACGGACCGCGCTGATCAGGCCAGTTACGTCGCCCGCGCGGTCGTGCCGCGCACGACCAGATCGGGAGAAAAGACGTAGTCGGCGTGCGTGGGAGTGTGTTCGGGGGCGGCCATGGCCTCGAAGATGCTGCGAACCGCGGAGCTGACGATCGAGGCGACCGGCTGGTGAATCGTGGTCAGGCCCGGGCTGAGGCGCGACATGAGGAAGGAATCATCAAAACCGATAACGGAGATGTCCTCGGGGACGCGCATCCCCAGTGAGGAGATCGTGCGGATCACCCCGAGGGCCTGCAAGTCCGAGCCCGTGACGATCGCGGTAACCCCGCGTTCGATCAGAGCAGTTGCGTGAGCGGCCGCGGCCTCGTAGGTGTAGAAGGTCTCCTCGATGATCGGGGAGTGGTCCCCGATCAGCTCGCCCATGACCTCAGTGAAGGCCTCAGCCTTGCGAAGCGCTGGAACGATGTGCGTGCGGCCCGTCAGTAGCGCAATGCGCGTGTGTCCGAGCTCGTGGAGGTGGGTGAGTGCAGAGCGGATGCCCAGCGCGTCGCCGGTGGAGAAATCCGGGGCGAGGATCTCGGGACGCGACCCATTGATCGTGACGAGGGGGATCGATCGGCGCGTCAGATCGTGGTAGGGGCTCAGGTCTGCCAGCAGATCGGCGTGCCTACCCGAGACGAAGATGAGGCCACTGACCCGGTGCTCGAGGAGTGAAGAGAGGTGATCGAACTCCGAGGTCGCGCCCGGCGTCTGGGAGCGGATCATTGCGATGCCCCCCGCCCGGGATACTTCCTCCTGGAGATGGTGCGCGAAGGAAGCGAAGATCGGGTTCGTGAGCTCGGGGACGAGGATGCCGATCGCCGGCATGTCGGGGTTTTGCTCTGGAGTGGGGCGGTCGTATCCGAGCTCGTCGATCGCCGTGAGGACCTTGCGGCGGGTGTCGGCCGAGACCTGACCCACGCCGTTGAAAACGCGCGAGACGGTGGCGGTAGAGACGCCGGCGTGTGCCGCGATGTCAGCCATGCTCGTGCGGTTCTTCGTCATCGACTCAGCTCTCCTTTGGGTGTGTCCACGCCACGATTCGATACAAATGTAACAGCTTGCACACAATTCCGAAATTTGTTGCAGAAACAAAATCGGAGGTATTACAGTGGCTCGTAGCGGGTTGCTGATGGAGGCGACCGGCCCGACCAACACAGGAGTAAACATGCGACGTGGCATCGCAGCGCTCGGCGCAATCGCGGCGGTTACCGCCCTGGCCGCCTGCAACGGCAACACCACCCCCTCGACGAACTCGTCGTCCGACAGCGGCAACGAAACGCTGGCAACCCTCACCATCTGGGCTGATGACACTCGCTTCGCGCAGGTTCAGTCCTTCGCGGAGGCCTTCACGACCTCGACCGGCGTGGCCGTGAACGTCGTCCAGAAGTCTGAAGGGGATATGGACACCGAGTTCACCACCCAGGTTCCCACCGGCAACGGCCCTGACCTGATCGTCATGGCGCACGACAAGCTCGGCGCGCTCGTCGCCAACGGCGTCGTCGCCCCCGTCGACCTTGGCCAGGCCAAGTCCGAGTTCTCCGATGTAGCCGTCAAGGCGGTCACCTACAACGGCCAGACCTACGGCGTCCCCTACGCCGTCGAGTCCGTCGCCCTGGTGCGCAACAACGCGCTCACCAAGGACACGCCCACCACCTACGACGACATGCTGGCATCAGGCAAGACCGCTGGAGCCGAGTACCCCTTCATCATCCAGACGGGCGACAAGGGCGATCCGTACCACTTCTACGCCTTCCAGACCTCCTTCGGTGCCCCCGTCTTCAAGACCAACGCCGAGGGTGAATACACCTCCGAGCTGGCCATGGGCGGCTCCGGCGGCACCGACTTCGCCACCTGGCTCAAGGCCCAGGGCGATGCAGGCGTCGTCTCCCCCTCGATCACCGCCGATATCGCCAAGCAGTCCTTCCTCGACGGCAAGGCCGCCTACACGGTGACCGGCCCGTGGAACGTCGCCGCCTTCCGTCAAGCCGGCATGGACGTGTCCGTCCTGCCTGTCCCCGCAGCGGGCTCGCAGGCCGCGCAGCCCTTCGTTGGCGTTCAGATGTTCTACCAGAGCGCCAAGTCCGCCAACCCGGTCGCCGCCAAGCAGTTCTTCAACTACCTGGCGACCCCCGAGGCCCAGGAGGAGATGCAGAGCCTCGGCGGCCGCGCCTCCGCGATGCCGACGGTTGCCGCCAAGTCGGATGTCCAGGACATCAAGGACTTCTCCAAGGTTGCCGAGTCCGGCGCGCTCGCTCCCGCGATCCCCGCGATGGCTGCCGTCTGGAACTTCTGGGGCCAGACCGAGGTCAACATCGTGACCGGCACCGAGACCCCCGAGCAGGGTTGGGCCACTATGGTGAGCAACATCGAGGGTGCTATCGCTTCCAAGTGAGTCTCCTTGCCGGGAACTTCCCGCCCGGAACGCTAGGAGAACACGATACAGCTCAGCTCGCGCCCGATCGCCATTTGCGGTGGGAGGGCGCGAGCCTGGCTGACAACTTGTACCGCTGAAGGGCGCGCAGGCGCCACCGGTGCTATCACCTTTACCCGCCGATCGGTGGGATACGTCGCAATGATGCGCGAACGCGCACGTGTGGAGGACACGATGTCTGAGCCAACGAAGGCTGCAGAAAAGAAAAAGACGGGGCCTAAGACCTCGCACGCGAGCGAAGTGACCAGACCCGGTTTCTTCGTCAAGCTCATCCTAATGATGCTGATCGACGCCCTGGGGCTCTACGGTATCTTCACCGCGTACCTGGTGAAGTCCTGGACGGTGCTTGCCGTCCTTGCCGTCCTGCTCCTCGTCGTGAACTGGGTGTACTTCTCCAAGCGGATGATCCCCGCGAAGTACCTGGTCCCCGGCATGGTGTTCCTGCTGATCTACCAGATGTTCGTTATGGGGTACACGGGCTACGTGTCCTTCACGAACTACGGGCAGGGGCACAACTCGACCAAGGAGGACGCCGTAGCGTCTATCCTCAAGTCTGCTGAGCAGCGCGCCCCCGGCGCAGCGAACGTGCCCGCGGCCGTCGTCGAGGACAGTTCCGGCCTCAGCCTGGCCATCGTCGACACCGCGACGGGCACCGTTAAGGTCGGCAACTCCGAGGAACCCTTCCGTGAGGTCAAGGGAACCTTCTCGGGCGGCAAGATCACCGAGGTTGAGGGTTACAACGTTCTCAGCATCGGCGACGTCCTGAAGAACCAGGACAAAGTCGCTGCCCTGACCGTTCCCGCCTCGGACGACCCGAACGATGGCCACTACAAGAGTGAGGACGGCTCCAGCGCCTACCTCGCGAAGTCTCGCTACTCCTATGACGAAGCGGCTGATACGCTGACCGACACCGAGAGTGGAACGGTGTACACGGCGGACGAGAAGGCCGGTGCCTTCGTCGCCCCCGACGGCAGCCAGATCGATCCCGGCTGGCGCGTCTTCGTCGGCTTCGACAACTACGCCAACATGTTCACCCGCGGTGACCTGGCGGGCCCCTTCATCAAGGCCCTTATCTGGTCCTTCGTCTTCGCGGCTGCATCGGTCCTGTCGACCTTCGCCCTCGGACTGATCCTCGGCCTCGTCTTCGCCGACAAGCGCATCAAGGGCCGCAAGATCTACCAGTCCCTGATGATCCTTCCCTACGCCTTCCCCGCCTTCCTGGCGACCCTGGTGTGGAAGGGTATGCTCAACAAGGACTTCGGCTTCATCAACGAGGTGATCCTGGGGGGCGCGGACGTCCCGTGGCTTACCGACGGCCTGCTGGCGAAGTTCTCGATCCTGGGCGTCAACCTCTGGCTGGGCTTCCCCTACATGTTCCTGGTGTGCCTGGGTGCCCTGCAGTCCCTGCCGGGTGACGTCGAGGAGGCCGCGAAGATTGACGGCGCCTCGGGCCTGCGTACCGTGTGGTCCATCAAGCTGCCGCTCGTCCTGCAATCCACGGTTCCGCTGCTCATCGCCTCCTTCGCCTTCAACTTCAACAACTTCTCGCTCATCTACATGCTCACGGGCGGCGGACCGAACTACCCGGGTCTGGACGTCGGCCAGACTGACATCCTGATCTCGATGGTCTACAAGATCGCGATCGAGTCGGGTTCCCCGAACTACGGCCTGGCCTCCGCCATGTCGATCATCATCTTCATCGTCGTGGGCGTGATCGCGTGGCTCGGCTTCCGCCAGACGAAGACCCTTGAGGAGCTGTGATGAGCGCTGCAACAAAGACGAAGAAGAATCGTGAGACGACCCTGAAGGGTGCTCGCTGGTGGGCCGAGATCGGGTGGCGCCACATCGTCGCCATCGTGATGATCGTCTACTGCCTGGTTCCGCTGCTCTACGTCCTGTCGGTCTCCCTGAATCCGGGTGCGACGCTGACGGGCTCGAACAACCTGTTCTCGAGCGTGTCCCTCAGCAACTTCGCGGCACTTGGCTCAGGCAAGTACGCGGCGTACTGGTCGTGGGTCGTCAACTCCCTGATCGTCTCCACGGTGACCGCGGTCGGAACGGTCCTCATGGGTGCGGCGGCAGCCTACGCGTTTAGCCGCTTCCGCTTCAAGGGGCGGCGCTCCACGCTGACGGGCCTGCTTCTGGTCCAGATGTTCCCGCAGATGCTGGCCTTCGTGGCCCTGTACCTGCTGCTCCTGGGGATCCAGGACATCTTCCCGGTGCTCGGCCTGAACTCCAAGCTCGGCCTGATCTGCGTCTACCTGGGTGGCGCTCTGGGGTCCAACACCTTCCTCCTGTATGGCTTCTTCAACTCGATCCCGCGTTCGCTGGACGAGGCTGCCATGATCGACGGGGCGACCCACGCCCAGACCTTCTGGACGATCATCATGCCGCTGGTTCGCCCGGTCCTGGCGGTTGTGGGCCTGCTGAGCTTCATCTCTTCGCTCGGCGACTTCGTGATCGCCAAGGTCGTCCTGCAACAGCAGGATCAGTTCACGCTGGCCGTCGGCATGTACATGTGGGCGGCCGACGAGCGCACCGCCCCGTGGGGTATCTTCGCGGCGGGTGCCGTCCTGGCGGCCGTCCCGGTGATCCTCCTGTTCCAGTACCTGCAGAAGTACATCGTCTCCGGCCTGACCGCCGGTGGCGTCAAGGAGTGAGCGTTACCGCGCTTTTGCTCTGACCTGGCCCCGGCCTCGTCCCCTATCCCCGTGGGACGAGGCCGGGGTTCTTTGTGCGCTCGCGGGAGCAAGGGCGGAGGCTGTGTGTGATTGACGTCTCATTGTCATCATTGGGTTGACTTGAGGGTTGGTTAGGTGGTTAACTAGTCATGTAAGGAACCACTGAACATGAAAAAGGAGGTATCCATGCCCCCGACTTTCGTCTCGGGGATCCCGATCTACGTCCAGATCGCCGACAACATCCGCACCCAAATCCTTAGGGGGGCGCTGCGCGACGGGGATCAGCTCACGTCCACCACCGAATACGCCACGACCTACCGCATCAACCCCGCCACCGCCGGGAAGGCCTTTGCCATTCTCGTTGACGAGGGGCTCGTTGAAAAACGACGCGGGATTGGAATGTTCGTCGCCGAGGGTGCCCATGCCTCCCTCGTCGAGGTGGGCCTGACGACCTACGTCGACGACACGCTCTACCCGGCCGTCGAGGCGGGCCTCGCCCTCGGCCTCGACATCGACTCCATCGCTGACCACGTCCGTGCCTACACGGGCGATCTTCGCACCAAGGAAGACTGATGATTACCTTCAACGCCATCAACCACACCTATCCGGGGGAGGCGGAACAAGCCCTCACCGATCTCTCCGTCACCGTCGGTGAATCGACTGTCACCGCGCTCGTAGGCCCCAACGGCTCGGGCAAGACCACCCTCATGCAGATCCTCTCCGGCCTGCTTCCACCCACCTCGGGAGGCGTGTCCATCAATGGAACGTACATGCGCCCCAACGACCTGCTCGGCTACTCGGTCATGGCCTCCTCCGACAGGGACTTCGACAACTCCTCTGCTGGGGCGCTAGTCGCATACGCCTCCCTGCGCCCAACCTGGGATCAGAAGCTCTTCGACCACTACGCCCAGCGTTTCGGATTCCAGATGAAGCGTCGCAAGAAGCTGCGCAAGGTCTCCTCCGGCCAGGCCGCCATCCTCACGGGCGCCGTCGCGCTGGCCTCCGGAGCTCCCATCACCGTCCTCGACGAGATTCAGGCACCCCTGGACGTGCCCACCCGCTATGCCTTCTACGAGGAGCTGCTCACCCTGGCCGCCGACGCCATGGAGGGACGTCGCCCTCGGCGCACGTTCCTCATCTCCTCGCACATGGTCTCCGAGCTGGAAAACGTTGCCGAAGACGTCGTTGCCCTCAAGAATGGGCGGCTGCTCGCCCACGAGAGCGTCGAGGAATTCACCTCCCGCATTTGCGCCATCACCGGAAACGCAGCCGACGTCGAACGCTTCCTGGCCGACCACCCCGGCCTCGGCGTCATCACCTCGCGAACGCTCGGATCCGCCCGAGAGATCGTCGTAGACCTGCGCGGCCGCGGAATCTCCGACCGCGAGATCGCATCCCACAACCTCACCCTCTCGCCCTGCACCTTCCAGGACGCCTTCGCCTACCTCATCCAGGAGAACGACCAATGAGCACCGCAACCCCCGACCTCATCAAAGCCTCCCCCTCGCCCCTGCGCGTCGGCCTCGTCGGCTGGCGCTTCATCGTGGTGCTCTACCTGCTGATCGAGACCTTCCAGTTCCTCGTCAACTTCGTGGTCAACGGCATCGTCTACCTCTCGGTCTCCGACGTCACCGAACAGGTGGAACAGGCCGCCACGAACTCCGCCGCCGTCACGGGCACCTTCCTCTTCGTCTGCGGGGTCCTCAGCGCCACCGTCAACATGCGAGCCTCCGCCCTCAGCGGGGGGTCGCGCCCCGTGCTCACCGCGGCGAGCTACGTGCACTCCGTCCTCATCATCGTCCTGGGTTCCCTCCTCTGGTGGCTCCTCATCGCCCTCCATCCCGCGCTCTTCGTCATGGGACGCGATTCCTTCCCCTTCGGCATTGACTCGTGGATCTACGTCGTGCTCGCCTGGGTGGCCTGCGACGGGGCCGGGCGTTTCATTGGCGGCCTGTCCCGCTGCATCGGGTCGACCTGGAAGAGGGTCTTTGCGCTCATGGTCGCGATCCCGCTGGGCATCTGCGGCATCGGTGCGCCGATCACCTGGCTGGTCCTCAGCCTCGTCCACAAGTCCGGCTACCTGCCCCCGATGCACCCGGCCTTCTACCTGCTCGGCCTCATCCCGCTGACGGTCGTCGCCGCCGGCTGGCCCCTGACCGCCTCCGGTCACATCCGCCGCGTCGGCTGACCCGCGCCAACGCGCTCATACCCGATCCGGCCTGCCCCGCCCCGGCCTCGTCCCCGCTCATGGGAACGACGAGGCCGGGGCCACGCCTCGGGGCCCACCGGCACGTGTGGTGGGAGCCATCGTAGGGGGAAGCGGGCCGAAAACGCCTGAAACAACGGTTATCGGCTACTATCGATGGGAGCACGGCAGCCAGCCGTGCCCCACAAACTCAAGGAGAAACAAGTGGCTAAGGGACCCTCCCGCCTCGACAACGTCATCAGCCTGGCCAAGCGGCGCGGCTTCGTCTTCCCCTGCGGCGACATCTACGGCGGCACCCGCTCCGCCTGGGACTACGGGCCGCTGGGCGTGGAGCTCAAGGAAAACATCAAGCGCGCCTGGTGGAACGCCATGGTGCGCCGCCGCGCCGACGTCGTCGGCCTGGACTCCTCCGTCATCCTCCCGCGCGAAGTGTGGGTCGCCTCCGGCCACGTCAAGG
>ERZ773099.1365-NODE-1365-length-18128-cov-3.096774_pt1 | contig 18128 bp, 18 predicted proteins | sample MGYA00511120_ERZ773099 | MGnify/ENA primary metagenome ERZ773099 (study PRJEB29015, sample SAMEA2738012) | human oral metagenome | biome: human oral; feature: human-associated habitat; material: dental | place: China | collected 2104 ...
AGAAAAAGCCTGATTTATCCAGGCTTTTTTGCTTACAAATCATTAATAATAAAAAGATAACTACCTAATCTCCCACTCTAAAACTCTCAATAGCTGAAGGAAAAGTCAGTTTTTCTGACCATTTTCTCGCTCTCAAGGTACCTTTTCTAGGAAATACTTTGGGTTAGCGGGTCAAATCTCTCAATACACAGTTCATCCACTTAAACCGTTGTAAAGTCCTGCAAATTTATAGAGATCTTTATAATTAATTGAATCATATCAGAGACGAATCGGTGTCTCAGGATTCTTTGAATTATATCGATCAATCTTCTTTTTTGAAAATTCAAGAAAATCTTTAATAGTCTGCTCAAATACTGCTCTATCAAGAGTTCAACTTCCATATTGCTTACTAGTGATTTGGAAAGGTCCATTCCCATTTTTAGGTAAATAGAAACCACAACTCGTCTCCCTATACCAGATTGCAATACTAAGCGAAGTTGGGAAGTCATAAGCAAAACTCATCGTATCTAAGGTCGGATATCGACCAATACAATTTTCAGAAAGAGCTTCCGCAGTAGCGAGTCCACTTCACTGGAAAGAAGACAAAAAATCTGACTTCTTCTCCTTTGAATCTCTCTTTGTACTCTCTCTCCTATCTTCTAAAACCGTCAAAAGATAATCCCTCAGATGCTGAAGCTTATAATTAAGGCTTTCCGGCTTTTGGATTCAAATTTCTAGATCTCTTGCTTGAGCATAGAGATTCCAGAGAGCAATATTATCTCAGGAAGTCACTTCACGAAGCTGAGATTTGAGGGCAGTTAATTCCTGTTGATCCTCTGTAGTTGGTTGATAGGAAAAAGTCCATCCAATACTAAAAACTCAATAAAAAAGAATCAAAAATCAGATTTTTATTCTCATTCCTATACAAAAAAGATATAAAATTAGCGCCCCTTGAAGATCACTCCAAAAGTCCCAAAAATCACATAAATATCCAATCGAAGGGACCAATTCTGAATATAGTAAAGGTCCAATTGTGCCTCCTGGTCAAAGTCAAGCGAATCCCTTCAAAACACCTGTGCATATCAAGTGATTCATGGATTGATACTCAGGAGTCTTCTCTCCCATGGGGCATACTGCTCTACTTCGTTTTGAAGATGAGGCCTTGGACCAACAATCGACATAGTCCCTACAAGAACGCAGAAGAGCTGAGGCAATTCATCAAGTGAGGTTTTCCTGAGAAAGCGTCAGATTTTTGTAACTCTTGGATCATTGTGAATTTTTGGAAGAATTCCATTCCTAGCATTTGCTCCCGAATTTATCAAATCCTGATAGAGTTTATCAGCTTCTTTACCTCAATATCAGACACTAAGATGCGTATACATCGTACGAAACTTAAGGAAAGTGAAAAGATTTCAGCCTTTTCAGACTCTTTTTGAACGATAAATAATTGGGCCTGGACTATCTAGCTTAATTAATATTCAGATAATCAAAAAGACAGGTGAGAATACAGTAATCGCAATGCTCGCAATTACAAGATCAAACACTCTTTTGAGAATAAGAGATCGCCCATCAAGTTTTGAATGTTTATATTCGAGTGCGATGATATTATTGAGGATCTCTGGTGTATAGACAACATCTTCAAGAAAAAATCACTCACTAATATGGAAAAATCTGGTTTCATTCATTCTCGTTTTTTCAAAAATCGCTTGTAGAATCTCTTTTTGGAACATTCAAATAATAATACAGATTTCATATTTTTGAAAGTCAACCTCATCAACTTTTTCAAGTCCGATTACCTTGAGAGGAAGCTCGAAATTCTCTCTGATTGTTGCAAGGAGTCCCTCTGATTCTAGTCCCTCTTGTGCAATCACAAGAATCTGTTTTCAGGCTTTTTTTTGCCATCTAAACTCAAATGCTTTTCGCAACTGATCAAAAAGGAGGATAATTAACCAGCTGAGAACTGCTGTTACAAGGATAATGAATCTTGATATTCAAAAAAAGAAAATAAATCCCTGTCAAAAATATGAGAGAAAAGCGATTGAAATAAACCAGTAAAGCCAGACTTTATTGAGGGTTTGGAAATGATTTATAATCTTTTTATTGAGTGGATAGAAGCTTTTTATCACTCAAATACTCACGAAACTAGCACTTGCTATAAGTGAAAATAGACATAGCTCATCTGCATTGATAAAAGGAATAGGTAGATGAATTCAAGGAAGAAAATCACCGATCAAACGGAGTTTATATGTCAAGAAAAAAAGTCCATTGATAAGAAGAAAGTGCAATACAACTCTCAAAAGGCGATACTTTTTCATCGTAATATATTTGAATAAATATCATCTAAGTATAAGCTTTCTTCTAATGATTGCAAATCAAAAAAATAGGCACATTCCCAGTTGCAAATCACAAGCATTTTGCTATCTTTGAGTGGTGAATTTTTAGTTCTTTCTTTTGATGGCAAGAGGAATTGTCCAGAGCAAACCATTCATAAAGCAAAAATCTCAGCAATCGGACTTTAACAGAAGCAAAATTGCTGGTTTTTCTCGTAAAGTAAATGGGAAAAAAGTCTGATTTTTATCTCTTTTATCACAGAAATACTGGGCAATCATTGGAATTATTGTATTACTCAGTTTCTTAACGATTTATCTCCTAAAAGGGACTATCTATAACCCGAGCTATCAAATCAAAACTATTAACTACACACAAAAAACAAGAAGCAAATACGAAAATACTGAGCTTTTTGTATTAGCATCTAAGTTTTTGAGAGGGAAATATTATAGCACGCTAAAAGTAGGAGGAGAAAGTGAGCTCCTCAACCGAGTAAAAACAGAATATCCATTCGTTAAGAATGTAAAAATTATCTATACCAATCCTCAAGAAATCGCAGTCGATTTCTCCTACATTGAGCCCGATTTTGTAGTTAAGCTCTGAGAGAAAAAATTCTGAGTTCGAAATGATGGATTTACAGATGAACTACAACAAAACCGAACGCTCGGTAAAACTTGATTCGTAGTAGATACACCTGGTTATCTAAGCGGGACTACCTCTCTCGCTGGATTCTTCTATGATGTAGGATATGAGCGATATAAAAACCATCTTCCCAGTATCAAAGAGACCTTCCCTGAGATGAAAAGATTTGTCTACTTGGCCGGTTCAAGCAATTTCATTATTTTTGAGGGGAATAAGATGATATTCCTCCACAGAGATAATGTACCTTTTCAGCTAGAAAAGTATCTCTGGCTCAAAAAGTACTTTAAAAACTTCTCTGGAATAACAGAGATCGATCTCGGAAGTTTAACACAAGAAAAAGTAATTATCAGAGAATAAAAAAATAAAAAAAATCTGATATCAAAAAATAGAATCAGATTTTTCTGTTTTGTCTCTTTATGATTATTTTCTAACAAGAAAACCTGATTGTAGCGACACTAGCACCTTCCTCTCAAAAAGAACTTGACTTTATATTATATTTATATATTATACTATCTATAAATATAAAATAAATAGCCTATGAAAACAAAAAAACAAGAGAGGAACTCCACTATAGAGTCTCCAAACAGTAAACAAGCAGCATATAGCACCCGCATAGCGGGGACAAAAAAGCCTAAAATAGCTGAAATCATAGAGGTAACAGAAGTTCCGAATCACAGGAAGGAGCTTCCTAAACTTCTTCTAGGTACCATCATTATCCTAGCAATCTGTTATGGGCTCTGGCTATTGCTAGATCATTTGTTAAAACAAATCTAAAAAAAGAAAAGTATGCTAAACAACGAACAAGAGCTCCTCTTACCGAAAGTTCCGGTCGAGGGGCAAAAAGACGAATTGGATCAGTTTAAATCAAAGATTAAAGCTGATCTCGCAACAGCTCTTAGCTTAAAACCTAAAGTATTCTATCTCTTTGAAAAATTACCGAGAAACTTTGGTAAGCAAGAGGAGAAAGACATCGAGTACTTGGAATGGGCAGGATATACCGTGATAAACAAGTCAATAAATTCAATTTTCAAAGAATATCATACCTTCTTTGGAGAGCTAATTGACGCACAAGCGAATATTGATCTAGCACGCAATTCGGGTGCCAGACTAAATGAGGAGATGGAGGACCTCGTATCCACCTACCCTCAACTCAATACTTCGACTACAAGCATTAATGAACTTGATGAATTTGCATATCAAAAAGTATATCTCGAGCTGTTAAAATCCGCTGATATCTTCGCCTTCCGAAGAACTAAAGATGGAGAAATTCTTTGTACAGAGGCACTCGCCTTTGCACAAGAACAGGGTATCTTCACAATGGATCTAACTGAGATCGTTGACCTCGTAGCTGAATGAAACACTTCAGCAAAAAATACTACTAGTACCTCTAGTAGTATTTTTCATATTACAAAATTAAAAAGAATCTGATTTATCTCACTTTTCTCTCTCAAAGGGGGAATCCCAAAAGGACTTTCCATCATCTCAAATACCCTCTTATCAATCCTCCAATAATATCCCGCTTCTCATCTCATCAATAATATAATGCCTTCACTGAAAGCCAAAGAGTAATCCCCCAAGAACTCCAAAAGATAAAAATTATTTTTTGAATAAGGTTTGCATGTTTTCTTACTCGGAGAAAAATATTTTTAATCTTTTGCTCAGCAGACCTAGGTGTTCAGATCCGAGCTTGTTCTAAAGGAGTTTTATCTCTCTCTCGATGTCTAAGTTCTAGTGCCGAAATATTCAGAATTTTCGCTCCATTTTGCTTGAGACGATAGACAAAATCTAAATCTTCTGCAATTCGAGCAAACTTTTCATCATAGAGGGTCTCTTTTATCAAGTCAGCAGTTGAAAAGACTCAATTTCCACTAAACATTGAAATTTCAGCATAGCTTTGATTTTCTGATAGAAAATATACTTGAGGTCTGGCTAATCGGTAATTATACTTTAAAAAACCCTGATTTTGAATCGTCTCTGTATCTCTCCAGAGTAATTTTGGCGTCAGTACTACTTTTTGGTTGAATTTCTCTGTATATTGCTGATAATAAGTGATTTCTTGTTCTAGATACTGAGATCAAACCGTATTATCATCATCAAAGAGCTGAATAAATTCCCCTCTTGCCTGTCAAATTCAGAAATTTCTTGTTGCACTCGCTCATCAAAGAGAAAGCGGTATAAACTCACTATTTTGATGAGAAAAAAGTCTGATTTTTTGTCTCATATTTTCTGAAAGCTTTGATCAAATATCTCCTTGTTTACTTAAAATCATATTAGAAAAATCCGACCATGCCTCTGGAGTAAATCTCCTATCACAAATGAGAAGTACCTCAAAAGTCTGATATGTTTGATCCATTAGAGCTGAGAGAAGACGCAAAAGTGCATGAGCATCATTCGCCCTAGTAGGAATCACTATTGAAATCAAGGGATTAGCTGACTTCATGAGAAATAAAAAAATCTAAAACTACAACTCTGCTATCATACACAAGCCTAGGAAAGATACAAGAGTTTTTTGAATACTTAAAATTGAAAATAAAGGAAGTTTTCTTATAGTTAGTGAGATTTATCTTTGAAAAATCCAATGAAAAAGTTTAAAAACTGGCTTTTATTTCAGTATTATCGTTATTTAGGGCGATGCGCTAGAAATTATCTAAAAAAGCATACTATCTTTACTATTGGAATCAATGGAAGCGTAGGTAAAACCTCATGTCGCATGATCATTCATCAAACACTTGAAAAAGCACTACCTGAAGCGAATATTTACACTTCTCCGAAAAATTTCAATGGGGAGCTTGGAATGTCACTCTCAATTTTTCAAGTGGAAGACTGGTCTCCTTCAATATTCAATATGATTAATGTCTGATTTCAGACTTTTTGGAAGATGCTGTTTGGAAAGAAACCTTATGATACTATTGTTCTGGAATATGGAATTGATAGACCAAAAGAAATGGAGTTTCTATTGAGTATCAACAAGCCTCATATCGGGGTGTTTACAGCACTCGATGCCGTACATTCTGAGCAATTTTGAGACCCAGCGGCAATTGCCAATGAAGAAGTTAAAATGATAAAAAATACAAGGGAAATCGCATTTCTCAATGCTGAGGATCACTATGCACAACAGCTCAAAAATCAGATTTCTATTGAGCTTTTTATGTACCAAACACAGCATAAAAAGCCTGAACTTGAAATTAGTTTTGAAAATGAAACGCTCAGACGAGATCAAGGGCTCATTTCAGATTTTTTGTTAGATATTAAGTGAAGAAAGTATCAAGTAAAGACTAATCTCTTTGGTAAGCCAAATTATGGATACTTAGGAGTTGCTCTTGTGATTGCAGATATCGTGAAATATCAGCAAACTGGCAAAGGACTGGACTATGAACACTTTCTCTCCTCTCCTCTTATTTTCCAGCTTCAACCATGAAGATGCTCGCTTTTTGAGGGGAAATATGAGAGTATCATCATCGACTCAACCTATAACGCCTCGCCTCTCAGTATGAGGAAACTCATTGATACAACACTTCAAGTTCAAAAATCACTTTCAGAAAAGAGAAAAGTTATGCTTGTGCTCTGAGATATGAGAGAACTAGGAGACCTTACTCAGCAGGAACACCGCCTTTTAGCTGGCTATGTTCATCAGAGTTCAGATCAGTTGATTTTATTGGGAAACTATATGCGCGAATATCTCGCTGATGAACTGACTAAAATCTGATATCCAGAGGAGAAGCTCCAAGTTGTCGATTCAATTTCAAAAGTAGAAAAAGCTATTTCAAAAATTTTAAAAAATACTGATGAAAAGTGGATTATTCTCTTTAAAGGAAGCCAAAATACCATCTTCCTTGAAGAAGCGGTAAAAAGATTTTTAAAAAATAGCGAAGATATTCAGCATTTGACAAGGCAATCTGATTGGTGGCTTAAAAAGAAAAATAACATAATATAAAAAAGCTGATCTTAAGCTATTTTAAGCGAATATCGATGATCTGTTGCTGATATCCAAGCGATTGAAAATGAGCATTGAGCTGAGTTATCAGCTCTTTTTTTTGTTTAAAGATCTCTATTTTTAGGTTTTGATCTCTAGTCTTAAGAAAAAGAATTTGATACTTAAGGTATCAGGTCAAGATTTCATCAGCAAGAATATGATCAGGTTTTTTTTCTATTTGAAAAAACTTCTTGGTAAAATTGAGAGCAAGCGTTCAAAGCATACGATAACCCTGAAATTTTTGAGAAAGATTTTTACGAGAAAGTTCCTGAAATGAGAGCATCTTCATCTCCAGAAAATAAAATAAGAGGTTTAAGGTAGTATATTCATCGTAAAAACACCAAGAGGAAACTGACTATAGCCTATCGTATCACCTACAAAAGACCATTGAAAAGTATCAAAGATCCGCCTCTGGTCTGCCTCTCCGCCGTATGGATCTAGCATCTTGCACAAATAAAAAAATATCTCCTCTATCCTCCAATCATTCTTCCCCACTCTAGGAATCCCTCAAAGAATGTCAAGGAGAAGTTTCCAAATTCAATATCTCCATCATAAGCAGAAGTAAAATGGAAGCCTAGGGCTCTGAACCAATATCTCTTGACTTTTTGCATGAAATAATTAAAGTAACGGTACCCGTCAAACAAAAAAGCCATGAATATCCTGAAAATCCACCTCCTAGCAAATAATACCATATTTATAGGAGAAGTTACAAAAAAAGCGAATCTTTTGCACACCTTTTATATAAAGTTTGATGCAAAAGAGAGTGAAAAGCTTGATGAATTCTTCTCAGTAACGAAGTTTTCTCATGAGTATTTCTACAAGGCATTCAGCTATTGGGTACTCTGCGGGCTTCAACGCTGTCAAGAAAATAAGAATCGCTACGGCGTCCTTACCAGAAAACTCATCAACTTTTCAAAGAAGCTCTGGAAGAAAATACGATCTTTTGCACGTAGAATTGCAAAAGAGGTCCAACTCTTCCAACAACGGATAAGAATTCCGATTTATTAAACAAGAAGTGATTTGTAATTTTATTGTATTCATCTATTTGTATTGTAGTAGTCCCCTTAGTATATCTAAGGGGACTTTTCTTATCTCGACAATAGAGCTGAGGGGAAACAAAAAAAATCTGATTTCTTCCCTTTTTTACAAAATTCTCAAAAATCTCTTGCATATTAAGGTGAAAACTATAAAAGGAAGTATCTTTTTATTCTATATATACATAAAACAATGACAAAAAAGGACCAATCTATGGGAGAAAGAATCGACGAAGCAACAAATACTATCTCAGAAAAACTCTGAGCAGCGAGTGAGTCTACAAAAAAGGTAGCTGGAGGATTTGTAAGCTGGTGGAGAAATTCAACTCTTGAAGAGAAAATCACAATGATCATCGGAGTAATTCTTGTCCTTTGTGCTTTATGGCAACTTAGAACCTTCATTTGGGGAATTATCTTACTCCTAGTTGGTATTCTCGCTATTTCTGGAACCTTCAACTCATACCTCAGATGCGGTATTGATGCCATCAACTCAAAAGCAAAGAAAGCTTCTAAAAAAACAAAAAAAGAAGAATCTGATTCAGACGAAGAGTAATCAGTATTTCTTCCCTTATTTCAACGTAAGCCAACGTATACTTCTCACTCGAGGAATATAGGAAGGCTTTCGTTTTTTGAAGAGATAATTTTTTAAACTCTGCTAGCGATCCATCATGACACACGAAGAGAAAAAGACCTTCCTAGACAATATTGTAAAACTCATCATCGGAATCATCCTCTTGACGAGCTGTTTTTTTTATCTTCATCAAAACTCAGCAGAAAAGATCGCCATCTACTCAGGATTCAGAACAATCGCACAGAAAGTTGAAGTCTTCTTTTATAAGATTATAGGTAAGAATGGACAACTCCTAGAACAAAGATACAAGCTAGAGGAAAAATTCTCCGAACTTATCAGTGTTGCAGAGGAGAAATGATGTCTAGATACTGATATACTTAATAGTCTCCATACTTCTTACAATAACCTCCTTAATGAGGATAAAAGCAATATGGAGAACTATATGGCAACCTATGGAATCATTGCTTCAGAATTTGAAAATAGAATCGTCCCTGAAGACTGTAACGACCATAGTCAGACAGAGACTGAGTAATCTAGTTTTACCTTTCTTTACCTCCGATGATTATTTGAGTTGATATTGATGAGGTCATTGCTGAAACTCTAGACTTTGTACTAAATTTTCATGACTATCAAATCGCCTGAAAACCTCTAAAAAGAGAACAGTTTAGCTCCTACTATATTCCAAATATCCCTGGATATGAACATATCAGCAAAGAACAAGCCGTAAGCTTCTTCACAGATGGAATGAGATATTCAGCTGAGCATTGAGGTATTCAGCCTGTTCTTTGAGCAAAAGAAGCACTCAAACAAGCAAAACAACAAGGGCACACACTCTACGCCATTACAGCAAGAGGTCCACTCGTTCAACCTGCAACGGAAAAACGAATCAAAGACTACTATCCAGAAATCTTTGAAGAAATTATCTTTTGCAACTATCACGATACTACAAAGCCTCAATTTACCAAGGAGGAGATATGTCAAAAATACTGAATCCAACTGATGATTGACGATAATTTAGAGTATGCAAGAGCAATTGCTAAGAGCAATATCCGTGTCCTTCTGATAGATAATCCTCGAAACCAAGAGTACTCTCCAGAAAAAGATCCACTTATCACAAAAGTTAAAAATCGATCAGAGATCCATTTTGACGAATAAAAAGAAAAATCTGATACAATTAAACTAATCTCTTCTTTAAAGAAAAAAGCCTGATTCACATCAGACTTTTTTTGATAATCATATCATTCAAAATTATTTTCCATATTTAGCATTAGCTCCAAGGTGTTCTTCGATTCTAAGGAGTTGATTGTATTTTGCGATTCTATCTGTTCTAGATGCAGAACCAGTTTTGATAAGTCCAGTATTCATCGCAACAGCCAAATCAGCAATAAAAGTATCCTCAGTTTCTCCTGATCTATGAGATGAGATTGATCTCATTCCATGTTCATGAGCCATATTAATAGCATCAAGTGTCTCAGATACCGTTCCGATCTGATTAAGCTTAATCAAAATAGAATTAGCAATTCCTTTCTCAATTCCCATCTGAAGTCTAGAAATATTTGTTACAAAAAGGTCATCTCCAACAAGCATAATCTTCTCTCCCAAAGCATCAGTTAATTTCTTCCATCCATCAAAATCATCTTCTGCCATACCATCCTCAATCGAAATAATTGGGTATTTTTGGCACCAATCCTGATACAAGGCAACGAGCTCATCAGCATTCAGCTTTTTACCTTCTCCTGCTAGATCATATACTCCATCTTTAAAGAACTCACTAGAAGCCACGTCAAGTGCGAGAGAAATCTTCCCAGCATATCCTGCTTTTTCAATTGCTTCCATAATCACTTGCAGAGCCTCCTCATTTGATCCAAGATTTGGTGCAAAACCTCACTCATCACCAACTGAAGTCACAAGCCCCTTAGCCTTTAAAATTGATTTTAACGTATGGAAAACCTCTGCTCCCCATCTAAGTCCCTCACGGAAACTAGGTGCCTTATTTGGAACAATCATAAACTCCTGAATATCTACATTATTATCTGCATGAGAACCTCCATTAAGGATATTCATCATAGGAAATGGTAAAGTATTTCCTTTCCCTTCACCAAGATATTCATAAATGTATTTCTTTTCAGCATTTGCACAAGCTACTACAAACGCCATACTCACACCAAGCAAAGCATTAGCACCAAGATTTGACTTATTTGCAGTCCCATCAAGCGCAATCAACTTTTCATCTAAACTTCTAAAAGATTCAAAAGTCTGACCTTCAATAGCATGAGCAATACTTGTATTTACATTTTCAACTGCCTTCAAAGTTCCCTTTCCAGAGTATCTTGATTTGTCTCCATCTCTAAGTTCAAGTGCTTCATGCACTCCTGTTGAAGCTCCAGATGGCACTAAAGCTCTACCAAAACTTCCATCAGCGAGCGTAATTTCTACCTCTACAGTAGGATTTCCTCTAGAGTCAAGAACTTCTCTAGCATAAACTTTACTAATTGTGTATCACATATATCTTTTTATACAAAATAAAACCAAAATTCAGACTATGATTTTGCACATAAAATGCAAGAAGAAATCTGTTTTTCACCTTTTCTCTCTAAAACACACATCAATACCCCATATCTTTCTGAGTATAATGGTCTTTTACCTGCTGAAAGATATCGGTTTTACTAACAGCCTCACAGGTCTCGCGAAGCTGAGTATCAGCCATAAGTTCCCAAGGTTGAATCGTCTGTTTGAGAGATTCACGCATTGCAGGCTGATTCTCAAGTGGAGCATTCTTAATAATACAAGTATAGAGATCAAAAATCTGATTACACAACTGAATAGAGAAATGCTGATTCCTCTCCATGTTTTGATTTGTAGCGAAAGCTCAAGTACCCACAACCTGAATATTTCCGCTCCCGGACGCAGCAGTTGTGCCAGAAACCGATCCAGAGTTCATGTCTACAGCCTTCCCTCAACTCGATGAAAAATCTCCAGTAGATATCATAACTCCTCCACTCAAATTAAGTATTTTCTCTGTTCTACTTTTCTTTACTAACCGAATAATCAGAAAAACCACAAGCAAAAAGCCACAAAATCCAACCAAAAACTGAAGTCTTTTCCTCTTTTTGATTTGAGATTTTCTCCTCAACATTATTCAGCTTTATAACAAGTAAATCACTCTATTACTTTTTTGTTAGACTAAATCCGTCTTTTTCATCCTTAATTTCCCAGCCGAGATCAGTAATTTTTTCTCTCAACTGATCTGCCAAAGCATAATCCTTTCCCGACTTCGCCTCTTTTCTCTTCTCAGCTAGACTTAAAACCTCAGCCGGGATCTCTTCCTCTTCATCAAGGACTTGGTCAAAAAGTCCAACTTTAAGAACATTCACCTCAAGTTGATGCAAAAGAGCAAGCATCTTTCTGGTTGGATGCTGAAGCGCTGTATGAATCTCAGAAAAGAGCTTTGGAGTATTAAGATTATCTCATAACGCCTCATAAATCTTCTCCTGAAAATCAGTCTCCTCATCAGTTAAAACCAGATTTTTTATCTTTTTTATAAGTCCCAACCTCTCACTCCTCGCTTGTTCCAATGCATCTCGAGTAAAGTTCAAAAAATTAGAATACTGAGCCTTAAAATAGAAATACCTTAAATCCAATGGAGAATACCCTTTTGCCTTAATATCATCAAGAGAATAGATATTTCCAAGAGACTTACTCATTTTTCCCCCATCAACCTGAAGAAACTCATTATGAAGCCAATATTTCACCCATGGTTTATGTCAAAAGCTGCATTCCGACTGAGTAATTTCATTTGAATGATGCACAGTAATATGATCAGTTCCTCCATGATGAATATCAAATTGCTCACCAAGATATTTACTCGCCATAGCACTACACTCTATATGCCAACCAGGGAATCAAACTCCCCATGGAGAATCTCGCTCCATCTGCCTTTTTTCATCTCTAGGAGAAAATTTCCAAAGGGCAAAATCTGTTGGATTTCTCTTTCCTCAGATATCAACTCTCTCTCCAGCATTAAGATCCGCAAGTCTTTTCTTATAGTTCGATCCCATCAATTTTCCATAGTCCTCCACAAGGCTTGTATCCATATAAATCCCATCATCAGGAATGGTGTAAGTATATCCTTGTCTCTCTAGGCTCTCCACCATCTGAATCTGTTCCTGAATATGTTCGGTAGCTCTCGGCATCACATCAAAACGATCAATTCTAAGCTCCTGCATCGCCTTCAAAAAAATATCTTCGTATTTTTTTGCGACATCCCAAGCCGAGATACCATCAATTCTGGATCCCTTCTCTAACTTATCCTCACCATCATCAGCATCTGAAACCAAATGCCCAACATCAGTAATATTCATCACTGCCTTCACTGGATATCAAAAGTATTTTAGTGTATTTCTAATCAAATCCGCAGTAAAAGTTGCTCTAAAATTCCCAATATGTGGCGTAGAATATACTGTCGGTCAGCACGAATACATCCCGACAAACTTTTTTCAAGTCGTTGGATCCTTCATCAAAGGCTCAAAAACTTCCTTTTCGCGAGTAAGTGTATTATAAAGTTTAAGCTCTGGCATCAAAATATCAAAAAATCTAAATAGTTAGACTATTATACCTTAGGAATAGGTAATAAAAATGCAAGAAGAAATCAGATTTTTCTTCTCTCCCCTCTTTTTCTCTCCTAACAGGAGAATCTCAGCTGTCTATCGACAAATTCTCTCTTTAAAGATTCTACATATCAGATATTAACTGCTATTTTCTGCCGAACCTGCTCAGAATATTGCTCCTGCAAAACCCTACACTCATATTTATCAAACAAATACTGAGCGGAAGAAAGCTGATCATAACTATAATCAAGATCAAGTTCAGTTTCTAACGATCTATAAACAAAATCTAAATTCTGAATTCATTCTTTTGTCGCCTGAGTATATGCCTGGATCAACCCTCAAACTCCAAGCAAAGTCCCTCAAAAATACCTCGTTACGACAACCAGAACATCAAAAATCTCTTCCCCTGTCAACACAGAAAGTATCGGTTTTCACGCTGTATTTGCCGGCTCTCAATCATCGCTTGATCTCTGAAGTTTGGAAGTCAATATCCAATTTCAGAAAAGATCCTGATTTGCCTGCACGCCACTCCTCCAGGCATAACAATTATGTGTCGCATCATAATAAGTTTTCCTCATCTCTTCAATATAGGTCTCTGCCTGTTCTTTCGAATCAATCGGGAAAATTGTCGCAAAAAACCTAGATCCTTTTATTTTAGGAATCTCAAACTTAGACGGAGACTGTAGCGTTTTATAGACGATTTTCTGCATACAAGGGACAACAAATTAAATCTGATTTCTCCTAGTTCTTTAAAACTTCAATCAGTTAGAGTCTGACTATAGAGAAAAAGCAACTTTTTTCAATAAAAAAAGCTCCGCAAACTGCGAAGCTCTTTTATAAATAAAAGTATCTTAGCAACCTTTAGCAATCTAAAAGTCTAAGCTTTTCTTTCTTTGAGACAGGATAAAAGATTAAAGTCAGATTTTTTTGTATTTTTGTTTTTGGTCTCAAATATTTTTATGAAAGAAAACACTCATAAAGTCGATACTTTTAGTCCTAAGCTCTTTTGCCTTAGTGACATATTAAGTATAATCGGAATTGTAAGGAAAAGCAAATTTTCTCAGAGTTTTTATTTTACTAGGTATCAGCCCTATTTCCAAAATTTTACAAAAAATATTTTCAAAAAAAACTGACTTTTGTAGCCAGTCTTTTTATATTTTTTTGGTTTAGAGCTGTCCCATTAGATCTCCAAGCATCTCCTCTTGAGAGGCTTTTACTTCCTCTGCAAGCTGAACTCTATCCATGGTATCTAGGATTGCTCACCATTTCTTGAGTCTAACTTCTCTTTGTGCATCAATTGCTCCCTGATCTTCATCTTCAGCTTTGAGGATATGCAGATTAAGCTGCTCTTCAATATAGATTTCATAGAGTCTGAGCACTTGGAAAGACCAAAGCTCAGATAATGTTTTTACAACGCTCTGATCTCAATTTTTTACTGCGATATAGAGTTCGTATTCATGTTTTTCTTGGTCAAATTTGAGTTCATAATCACTAGAAAATGATCATAGCACTAGCTTTTGCAAAAGATCCCAGTCAAAATCATCAGATAATTCCTCAGAAGTTGCATATTCTACATAAGAAAATTTGCTCAGATAATCTGTATATCGAACTTGATCGTAAATATCTCCTTGAATTGGTCCATAAAGCTGTTCATATTTTTCTACAATCTCTTTTTTGTCAGCTTTTTCTCTCATTTCTGAGATAAAGTCTTGGAAATTAAATAGTAGCATTTTTGTTGAATACAAGAGATAAAAGATTATCTGCCCTCATCATACTAATATTAATGCAAAATGCAAGAAGTTTTTTTTAGTTAAAAAAAACAGTTCAAGATAAACTCGAACTGATTTTTGACGATCTACTTTATCAACTTTCCTGTAAAACGAGTATCGCTTTCGGAGAAGATTGAAAAAATTTGATCTTGCACTCTTGGTAGTGTTTGTAAGATTTATTACGAAGAAAATCCTCGCGATACTCCCAAACAATTTTCCCCTGAAGAAGTATGAAATCAGAAGGTTCATACCCCTTTTGAGTGATGATTTGTTTTACTCCATTTTCTTGTAAAATGGTTGCAAGCCTAATATCATAGCTTGTTTGTCCATCCTTAGATGGGAAATTAGAGAGCCAAACATCATGTTGGTTGATCCTCTCCTGCTCTCTTTCGAGAAAATCTTTTGAAAGAGACTTAAGCTCTACCTCAATGAGACGAGATCCGTCCTGAGGATTTAAATCAAATGCGATCTTTGTCATTTTTTTATTTTTTTATGAGCATTTCTTATAAGGATCCCACGAACAAAATCAAGCAGAAACAATAGAAACAAGCATTTTAAATTATTTTCTCAAAGAAAACTCTTGAAAAAGAGATTTTCTTTACTATCATTAAAAAAGGAAACAAAATCAGATTTTTTATTCTTTTTATGAATAATGCATCTTTTTAAAAGACTTTTACTAACCAAATTCCCAAATTCCACTATTCAAAATATGGTAAATCCAGCGAGTATGTTTGTTGGCTTTATTTCTTCTAGGGAGTTTTTCTCAATTATCAATCGTAAAATTATTGAAAACTATAAGCTCAATTTGTTTGATGTAAACTTGGATGTTGTAGAATTTAAGATGGGGTTTTGAGAATATGGAAATACTGACAAACAAAAGGATATTGAGACATATTTTGCCTATTGTGTAGCGGCAAATCTTAATGGATATCATTTCTATTCCCCAGCTAATCTTTCCAATGGTATTACGCTACTTTCAAGTTTGTATTTTGCAGATACTTTGCGTGGATATCCTCATCATTATTTTACACAGCTTCTGTATACTGTATTTCTTTTGTCCTTTACCTTTGCCTCAAGGGTAAAAGTTTTCCCATCAGAGCAGGAAAATGAAAACTATAATTGGTTTATTGAGGTGTTCTTTGACTTCTACAAGATTACTTTTCAGCAGCTTGATACCAAGATTTCTAAATCAGATTTTGATGCTGTTAAAAAGGAATTGCTTAAGGAAACTTCATTTTTCTTTTTATTGTTCCATTTTTATAAAAGATTAAATACGCTTTTTGCTGGAAAGGGAGAAGAATCTGAATTTCTTGAACGAATTTTGCAAGATCGTAAGTGAGAAAAAATCCTCAAAGCCTTCAAACAAAATTATGCAACTACTAAATATTTACCACATTCTTCTCCACTTGAACAGTCAGTTTTGACCTATATTTGGCCGGCAGATATTCTAGTAAAATATTTGATAGGAAATTCTGATCCTTTTTTGGTTGTTGAGGCTATTGTTTCAAAGATTTTTAATAAGACTGAATTGGATAGTTTAGTTCAGAGTTTTTTAAAGTCTGAGGAGAATCTTCCTAGGCTTTTGGATTATCTTTTGACCTACAAGAAATATAAGCATTGATTTTTTGCTTGAGTTCAGAACTATATTATCAAGCTTTTTAGATCGGAGGGGAGAGAAGATTTACTGGAGGATATCGATGAAATGCTCTCAGCGATAGACAATGGTGATGATATCTCTTCTTTTGATGTGCCAGAGAGAATTAAGAGGGAGTCTAAAGTTACTGAGAGGCTTTTAAATTTTTATATTACTCTTTTAGGGGGATTTACTAATGCTAGAGGGGATTCTTTTTATACAAGAATTCAAAAACCAGATTTGATCTCTCTTTTTGTCTCTAAGGAGATGCTTAATGTTGAGTCAAATCCTGCACAACTTGAATATCTAGGCCATATTCTCTATATTTATGGGAAAAATCTTTACTATTATCATTATATCAATGATAAGGTAAGATCTGGGAAAAATAAGTTTTCTATCCCTATCAAAGGAAGTGATGAGAAGATTGTTGCGGATTTTTATGCGGGGATTTTGTATTTAGAAGGGATGACAGCTGCATATTTCCAGGATATCAATCCTAAGGATACGAGGCTTAATATTACTAATACGCAGATTTTAGATGACTTTAAACAAAAGTTCGGAACTAAGATTTCAGCGTTGGTAAAAGAGTCAAATTCAGATTTTTTGTCTCATTTTTATGCACCGCTTTTTGCACAGTCTAGTTCAGCTAAGGAGCTTTTTGCTGATTTTGTGAATCTTTTTGATGAGAAAGCTCTCTCAAATCTTAAAGACGCTTTATATAAGATTGAATTTTGGCTTAATAAGTCATTTTTGGAGAAGATTGAGCCACTAAAACTTGAAAACTACTATTCACACTCAGTCTTATTGGCAATTTTTGGTACAGTAAGAGAAACTCTCTTTGGGATACTGCTTTTGATGACGTATCTCAATCAGCATAGGGATAAAATGGAGCAGGATCAAGTTGATTGTCTATGGATATTCTATATTAGACATATTTTGGGGCTTAAGATCAAGGAAGCTGATCAGATCTATCTTGATCTTTTAGCTGTTTACCAGGAGTTTCAAGATTTCCTCAAAATTTGGATTGAGCTGGATGATAATTCTGATTTCTTTAAATTTATTGCAAAAAATACTCAGAAATTCTTTGGGAAAAAAGATAAGTCTGAAATTATTCGTTCGTTCAGTGCTGAAGATGTGCTTTGGTTTAGAGGGCTTTTGAAAAATATTTCGTATTATAATCAGAGGTATATCATCCCAAAATAAGCTACTTTTCTGACTATTAACTTGTAAATCCTAATTGAATCTTTATGTTTTTGTTGTTTTAGTTCTTAGAATTTTGATAATGATGTTTGAAAAAATAGTTTTGCCTTATGAAAAAGGCTCATTAGCTCCTTATATTTCTGAGGAGACTATGATGTACCATTATGATAAGCACCATCAGGCGTATACTGATAAGCTTAATCAATTGATTGAAAATACTGAGTTTGCTGGGCATGATATTGTAACTATCGTGAAAAATTCTAGTTGAGCATTATATAATAATGCGGCTCAATTTTGGAATCATAATTTTTTCTGGAATTGTCTGAGTCCAAAGTATGATCAAGTTCCTAGTGGGAAATTGGCAGAACTCATTGATCAGAATTTTTGATCTT